>Ga0197142_1000684_pt1 | contig 31361 bp, 32 predicted proteins | sample GBS60_MetaG_FD_148614 | JGI IMG/M metagenome (GOLD analysis project Ga0197142, IMG submission 148614) | Sediment microbial communities from Great Boiling Springs, Gerlach, Nevada, United States - GBS 60_MetaG | ecosystem: Environmental > Aquatic > Thermal springs > Hot (42-90C) > Sediment...
AAAGCAACGCCAACACACTATAGAAGCGGCGGCCGGGGTCCCACAGCCTGGTAGTGGGCAGGCCTGGAGAGCCTGTGGCCTTTCACGGGCCGCGTGGGTTCAAATCCCACCCCCGGCGCTACATGCAGAAATCTTTTAGGCTGTCCAATTGCTGTATATTCTATCTTACTATAAGCCTAGCCCGCATACCCAACTCGTAATGGCTTACCGGAGCGGGGTAGGCTATAGTACAAAGAATACTGTAAACTCCCACTTTCGTGAAAAACATGTCGACAGTTGTTACGTTTGATGGATAAAGTATCGTTACCAACTCCCGTTTTTCTTCAGCGAGGTATGCGTTATGCGGGTAGTTCCCCTCGTTTATGAAGGTTAGCTGAAGCCTGCTGTTCACACCCACAGTTATCTCGGAAGGGTTATAGTAGTACTCACCCATGGTCACAACAATTTTTACCACGACAGGGTCCATGGTCTTGGAATAGAGAGCATATGCCGTTAAAGATGCTGCAGCCAACAGTACCACTAGCACAATTTTTCTCGCCTGCACCTGCAGAAGGGTGATGGGGGGTTATTTAAGTGAAGCCTTTAAACGACGGGAAACGTTTATTAACGCTGGGTTAATGAGAATTGGACGGATGCAAGTCAAACAGCTAGGCCTAACATTTTTGCTCTTACCTCTGTTTGTTATGAACGGGGTTTTAGCTCAAACAAGCGCTGGTGAATGGGTTGCGGCTGGTGGGGACGCTGCAAACACCAAATTCAGTCAGCTTGCATCAATTAAGCCCGAAAACGCCGGCCAGCTTTACCAAGACTGGTTCCTTCCGATACCTCCTTCAAGGGAGGGGACGGTACAAGGTGTAACTCATCCTCCCCTACTTAAGTACGGAGTAGGCTACGCTGTTACAAACGGTTACTTGGTAATATCCTTCGACATGAGGGGAGGGAAGATCTTCTGGACGGTTGAGCTGTTGCGCCCTAACCCGTTGCATCCAAACATACTGCCGGAGAGTCTTGCCCACATTTACCAAACCATGTTGCTGAAAGTCGGAGATGATGAGTTGTTGGCAGTTGGTACGAGTTGGCAGAGGATGTACTTGCTGGACGCCTTCACAGGCAGGCTTGCCCATACGGTAGACCTCCTGAGTCAAGGCGAAAATGTTGAGGGAAACACAGGTAAGTATGGCGAAATCCCCATTAACTTCGCATACGACAGCAAGCGTGGCATCCTAGTAGTTGGAGCGTCTGTACCTGATTCGGCGGATGCTGGGAGAGGGTTTATAGACGGATATGTGGTAAGCCGGGATGGTGTTCGCAGGGTTTGGAGGGTTTTCCTCATGCCGCCCCAGACGCAACACAGCCCTGAATGGTCGCTTAATTTAGTTAGAAAAACAGTTAACGTATGGACAATGGACGGGGACCGTGTGATAGACCTGAAAGCGCTAGACGAAACAACTCTTAACAACATTTTGTTTAACGACTGGTCTGCATCCGGCGGTCCACCACGGGCAGGGTTGATGGCTGGTTGGATGAACGGATGGGCTGTTGATGAGACCAATGGGGTCGTCTACGTCGGCACCTCAAGTCCATCTCCTTCGCTTGACGCGCGTGGCAGAACAGGCCCAAATTTGCCGTCATCATCGGTCATGGCTATCAAAGTGGAAACAGGCGAGGTTCTGTGGATTTTCCAAGCCATACCCCACGACGTATGGGGACATGGCTGCAATGGAGGAGTCACATTGTTTAATGAACTAGTCCTAGCGCTATGTCGTAACGGGGTATTATACGCACTGAACAAAAACACAGGAAGGCCGATTTGGATGTTTAGGCCGCCGGCACTGGCTGCGTCCGAACCGGCCACATCGTTTAGTCCATTAAATAAAGAGCATATGACCACACAACACCTCGGACAAGACGGCCAAAAGGTAGTTATCTCCCCCCCACCACAGGCCATGCTAAGCTTTGCAACCAACCCGAAAAGTAGTCGAATATTCTACGCTCTCCCCATCCACAGCGAGGAATTTACCAGTCCACCACAGAAAACAGGAAAATACACGAGTATATCCAAGCAAGCAGACCTCGTTTTATACTCGATTGAAGCAACCACCGGCAAGATACTTTGGGAGAGAAAATTTGAAAACGTTGGCAACGGATTCCTTTCGACAGCATCAAGCTTGGTTTTCCTGACGACAACTACGGGGTGGTTATATATATTGTCTGAGAAGGACGGAAACATCGTTTACAGCAAGCAGAACATTGGGACAGCAATGACTAACCCGTCCATAGGAGTAGATGTTGAAGGTAACCCTAGACTGCTTCTATCTATTAGCGCCCTAGACGACCCCGGATACATGGTTTCACTCAGGCTTCTCCCGCTGGGTAACGAGAGTGTCGGGACATATGTTCTAACGGAGCACACGACAATAACTAGGACCGTTACCCTTGCCCCCGATTTTAGACAGCCACAGGGTCTTGGTTTGATAATACTTATAGCTGCGGCTGCAGCAGCCTTGTTTACGCTGTTCTGGCTTTCCAAGAGCTCTAAAAAATCTCAGACCGGACAAATAGATTGATGCAGATCAGAAGCAGGACACCAACCCATATCAGCTGGACGCTCAGGATAAATACCGGCGAGCCCTCGCCAAGGAGTTGTCTAAGTATAAGCCCTACGCTGCCCAGCTCTGAGAAGCCGATGTTTTTAATGCCATAAACCCCGAGCAGCCTTGCAGCCTCCACCGGGTTAAGGGCAGCGATAAAAAGCACGATGGGAGCGGCGCCTGCTATGCTCACTAGGATGCTTAAAGACCCTATGTCGCTTAAAACAGTGAAAAGAAACCATAAAAATATACCCATCATCATAGCGGTGACCTTTCTGTTTGAAACTATTGAAAGCAATAATCCAAGTAGCAGCATTATCGTGTTGAGGAGGATGGCTGCGCCAAGCATTGGCAGAATTGTTGTCATCTGACCTATGTTGACACCGTACGAGAGAAAGGCAGCTATCAGGTAGCCGCCGAATACTACAAGAGTAGTTGAGAGAAAGAGGCCTGCAAGCTTACCCAAGAGATAGCTTAAACGTGATATTGGCTGGGAAAGTGTATATTCAAGAAGGCCGTTTTCTTTCTCCTCAACAATTGATGTTGCTCCCAAAGGAAGTGAGAGTAAGGGGAGGAAGGGGAACGACAACGCCATAAGCCAAACCAGATATGCTTCCAAGTAATCTGGTGGAAGGTATCGCGCTGAGATAAGAACCAGCATAGGCACGTTAATCGCCAGCATGAAGAAAACAATTGTGTAAACTATGACCCATCTGGCTCGCAGTCCTTCAAGGAAGTTATGAACTGTTAGAGCCCAAACAGCTGAGTAGCCCATTCCTTACCCCCTTATCAGCTCATAGTAGTGTTTCTCCAAGCTCAAGGCTTCAGATACAATGTCCTCCGGTCTTATCCCACGGTCGAAAATCGAGGCAATCAATTTAGCCTTATCCTTCGAATCACATTCAATAATTAGCCATCCCTCAAGTCTTTGCACACTATATACGTTGTTTTTCATTAAAATATCAACCAACTCGTTATCTTGGACACCGCCTTGTTGGAGTTTTATGTATATCTTATCTCTGATATGTAGTTTTGCAAGAACCTCTTCTACACCCCCGAACGCAACAACTTCCCCCCTGTTCAGCACTAGGACTCTGTCTATCACGCTACCCATGCCAACAATGTGTGATGAGATTAAAATTGACTTACCTTCTTTTTTTATCTCTTCAAGCTGGCGTAGCAGTGAGAGCTGTCCCTCTATATCTATGCTGCTCAGAGGCTCGTCAAGAAGCAGAATGTCGGGCTCGGTAAGAAGCGTCAGCCCCAGCATGAGTTTCTGTTTCATCCCCTGAGACAGGCTTCTGACAAGAGATTTACGTCTCTCCCAGAACCCGAGCCTTTCCAGAACCTCCCTGAACTGTTGGCCGTCGTTAACGCCTTTTAGCCGTCCTATTAGCTTCACTTCGTCAATGATGGAGAGGTTATTATGTAATGTTGTCCGTTGAGGTAGGTACCCCATCCTAGCTCTAGCAATAGCGCCTGCTGTTTTTACGTCAATCCCCTGAACAGTTATTCTTCCATAAAAATCAAGCAAACCTAAACAACACTTTATCAACGTAGTCTTGCCGGCGCCGTTTGGGCCTAAAATGCCTAAAACCTCTCCACGCTTTGCGTTGAAAGACACGTCGTTTAAAGCTGTGTGTTTGCCGTAGATTTTTCTTACGTTCTCTGCAACTAATACCTCCATAACTGTTTGATATCCGCCAACTACTTGTTTATAACATTTTTTCAACCGAGGAGATTTAATGCCATAGTCGTTTATTTACGGGAAAGACTAATACTTTTTCCGGGTTGATGTGAAGGTAGACTTCCTCTCCCGGCTTAATGTCACGCGATACCATTGTCCACGACCTAATTACCTGTTTCCCAACCCTGACAAATATTTCGGAATAATGGCCCATGAAGGCAGTTGTCTCGACAACACCCTGATACTCGTTGCGAACGCCTTTACCCGTCCTGTAAACCTCGATGTCTTCAGGCCTGATGTATATGGTAACGTCTCCGTATTCGTCGGTGCCTTCGCATTGGTTGTATGCTAAAGAACCCAACTCTGTCTGGGCTATCCCCCCTCCGGCTGAAATCCTACCAATTAACACATTGACGATTCCGACAAACTCGGCGGTAAAAGGGTTTTTCGGCTTGGTATAGATTTCAGATGGCGGGCCCAGCTCAACTACTTTACCGGCGTTCATCACAGCGATAAAATCGGATATGGCCAGTGCTTCAACTTGGTCGTGTGTAACGAATATAGTTGTAATTTCGAGGTCTTTCAACAAACGTTTAAGCTCTATCCTCATGCTGTAGCGGAGTTTGGCGTCTAGGTTGCTTAACGGCTCATCAAGAAGTAAAACGCTTGGGCTGTGGACTATGGCTCTCGCTAGAGCCACCCTCTGCTGCTGACCGCCGCTAAGCGTTGTAGCGGGCCTTTCCTCAAAACCACTGAGATCTACCAACTTTAACGCGTCCCTAACAAGCCGATTCACCTCATTCCCGCTGTATCCTCTAGCACGAAGCGGAAACGCAACATTTTCAAAAACAGTCATATGGGGCCATATGGCGTAGGATTGGAAAACCATTCCAACCCCTCTATCTTCGGGAGGGACATTTACACCTTCCCCGAAGACGGTTTTGCCGTCGATGACAATCTCGCCTGCGTCTGGTGTCTCGAGCCCTGCTATGCAACGTAAGACCGTTGTTTTCCCACACCCCGTAGGACCTAACAATGTAAATATGCCCTTCTCCACGGCGAACGTAACCCTGTCAAGGGCTAAAACCTCCCTACGCCGTCTCCTAAAACTATGTTTGTAAACCTTGACCAGCTCCTTAACCGAGAGCTTTTCCATCTTATTTTAAGAACTTGTCTCGCGTTGATATTAGCTTTAAACCAACGCATAACTGGTGCAACAACATCGCTTATTTAGTAGTGTGAAAGATAGTCTGCAGCATGACGGCTAACAAGACCGGTTTAAAAGTAGCCTGTGTCCTGCTAATTTTACTAGCTTGGTCGGGCATTAAAAGCGTAGGAATTGGACAGCAGAGTTTTGACTGGTTATATCCTGCCTATGACTTGAGAAACACGAACTCAAGCCCGCAGAATCTTATCAACAAAGACAATGTCGACCGACTCTCCTTAGCATGGTTATACCAAGTGCCGGAGAACCCTTACAGAATCCCCTCGCTAGCCCCCTTGCAAGGGATAGAAACTACGCCCTTGGTTGTTAACGGAATAGTTTATTTCGCAACCCCCTATAACAGGGTTGTTGCGTTAAGGGCTGACACCGGACATGTAGTCTGGTCATACCAAGTTAACATGACAGGCTTCACCAGCAAACCCTTCTGGGCTTATGTAGCTAACCAAAAAAGCATATGGTACCACAACGGGGCCATATACATGATGGCCTCCGACTGCTCAATACACATCATTGACGCTGTCAGCGGCAGGCCTGTACAAGTGCTTCAAGGGGAAAAAATTTGTGAAATTCCCGGAAATACAGGATACTACTGGGGGGAGCAGGCCCCAGTCATTTACAGGGATTTGGTTATAGTGAGGGCTTCAACCGCGGGGTTTGGCGGCCGAGGCTTTATCGCAGCCTACAGCCTGAAGGATTTTAGCCTTGTTTGGCGTTGGTACTCAGTTCCACCCGCCGGCGGTGACCCAGACTGGGACTTCAAGTATGTGGTAGAAACGAGCACCAGCGTCAGGATTGGAACACCGGTAGGCAATATCAAACCCTATAGAGGCGACTGGGGAAATAACAGCCTTATCGGTGGAGGTGCGTTGTGGGGTCTTCTGGCGCTTGACGATCAAGAGGGAATAATATACGCGACAGTAGGCCAACCTTCACCAGTCTATGATGCGGCTCTGAGACCCGGGCCAAACCTTTACACGATGTCGGTAGTTGCTTTAAACGCTTTAACTGGCGACCTGATATGGTATTATCAGATTATACCGCACTCGCTGGTCGCTGTTGAACCTGGATGGAGTGTTGTCCTCGCCGAGGTTGAAGTAGGTGGTGCGGTAAGAAAGGTGGCGGTAGCCGCTGCAAAAAACGATTACATATATGTTCTTGACGCAAAGTCAGGTCAACCGGTATATCCTCCAATAAAAATTGGAGGCCCAACCATAAACGTCCACAACTTAAATGCTGGAGACAACGCGGAACTAACATTATCAACTGATGTTTTAGTTGGCAAAACCTACTGCCCCGGAGCGCAGGGCGGTGTTGAGGCTCCCCCGGCCTACGCCAACGGAATACTGTATGTTGCAACCCAGAGGGCATGTCACAGAATATCCAAAGGCCCTGTCTTCTACAAGGGCGAGATTATAAATGGATACATAAGCCAAGTAGACCCGGCCATACAGCAGAACTCAACTCTTTACGCCATTGATTTAAGAAACGGCCGTGTTGTCTGGCAGTTTGAGATTCCTAATAGATATCAGGCGGCGTCGGTGGTTGTAAGTGGTGGAGTGGTTTATGCTGTTGACAGGGCGGGAATACTTTACATGATAGACGCCTCGAGCGGGAGGCTTTTGCGTAGGGTTAGCTTAGGAGGGCTAGGCGCGGCGGGGGTAAGCATAGCAACCGACATTAAAGGTGAGCCTGTGTTGCTTGTGCCGTCTGGGGGCGGTGAGTTAGGAGGAACCTATACACCCGGAGTCGTGGCGGCCTTTAAACTCGCACAAAACACCTCGGGCGAACAGTCAGTATCATTGAACGAGCTGGCCGTTATAGGTGTTGTCGTTGCTGCCGCGGTTACGGGTTTACTTCTGCTTGTAAGGAGGGGGAGAAAAGATTCTGGAAAGAATTCAACAAAAACGCTGGATGGCAGCAGCAGCGGTTAACATGGGGACGTTGCCTCCCCCTCTCGACACAGGCTTAGTAGCCATAATTCTGCCGGCCGTGAGCAGCGACCTTAGGTCGCACATAACCGTTGCGAGCTGGATTCCGATAATCTACCTTATTGTTATAACGGCTTTAATGCCTTTACTGGGAGAGTACTCTGACAAAAAAAGTAGGAGAAAAATGTTTGTGGCCGGCCTCCTAACCTTCGCAGCTGGAGCCTACTTTTCCAGCACATCCTTCACCATTTACGAGCTTTTGATATACAGGGTTCTGCAGGGTGTTGGAGCTGCTCTAATTCTTTCAAACAGCCGTGCATTGATAGCTGATATCTTTGAGAATGGAGGAGGAGGCATAGCAATGGGCATTCACGTGGCCGTCATATATTCTGCGCTTTTGATGGGGCCTCTGCTTGGAGGCGTTTTACTAACGCTAACCAGCCTCATAGGATGGCGAGATGTCTTCATTCTGAACGTACCCATCTGTATTGTCTCGGCCATGATGGTCTATGCAACGGTCCCTTCAAAAAAGAATGAGCTAGAGGGAAACAGGGGAAACACAGATTGGTTTGGAGGGTTCCTCCTCCTCACAGGACTGCTGGCATTCTTAGGCGGGGTAACAATGTGGCCTGTCCATAAAGGCGTTGTTGAGTTGTTTATCGAGGAGATCCGGATATCTTTCCTAGGCTTATACTTCAGGCCCTTCTTTTACATAGCTCTGCCTGCATGGTCTATGGTTTTAACAGGCGCCCTGCTAACTGCCCTGTTTTTTATAAGGGAACGTAAGAAAACCAAGTCGCACATCATCCCGCTGAAAATGCTCGCAACAAACCTAAGGCTTAGGTCTGCCACTTTGGCGATACTCCTACTTTACACAGCACATCACGGTGTCTGGATTGTTATCAGCTTCTACTTGACCGCTGTCGTGGGTCTGGACCCAGTCGTTTCCGGATTTATCTTGGGAATATTGCCTATAACTGTGTTGATGACCTCTCCGGTAGGGGGTTTTCTGTCTGATAGATATGGATACGAAGAGGTATCAACGCTGGGGTTGTTCATGGCGACTCTGGGCCTTTTCTCTCTTGCCTTGGTGTCGCAGGGAACCACAGTCTCATACATCACTGCATCACTTATAGTACTGGGATTAGGAATAGGGCTCTTCGCAGCCCCGAACACAAACTCGGCCCTCGCATCTGTCGAACCCGCTGTAAGGGCCCAGGTTAACGGTTTGATGGGGTTCATGCGTCACCTAGGCCAGACTTTAAGTATAGCCATGTCGGCCACAATACTAGATTACAGCATCGGGTATGAAAAATTCTTGGAAGGCGGTTTAATAGAGATTTCAGCATTCACCAGAGGTCTTTCCGCAAACTTCTTTACAGGCGGAGTTATTACAGCAATGGCGCTGCTTGTAGTAGTATGGCATGAAATTGTCGCCGCCCGACGAAAGAAGAAACAGTCTTCCCACACATTCTAATCCTCCAATACAACAAAATCGATAAGGCAACCGCTATTGGTAATCCCAAGACAATGGACTCAAACAACGGAAGCCCCCGCGCCAAACCTATTTCAACAACGGACACGGTGGTGGGATTTGGCCGTGTTGCGATTACAGGAATGCCTAAGTGGTCCTCCATATATTCCTCGCTATCAAGAGTAACATACAGGTATGCCTTGCCGTTCCAAAGGGTGAAATCTGGGTTGATTGTTAACACATACGGGCCCCAACGGTAGCCGGGGTATATGTAGTCGACTTTATATGCCTCCATGCGGCTGTTTACACCTCTCCGAGCGATGGTTCGGCCGTCCTCGGAGACGAGCGTATAAGTCAAAGACACATAGCCCGAGTAGTGTTTGAGCGGAGGCAGCTCTTCTAGGTAAAGGGTGAAGACTATCTTCAAGGCCTCACCCGTGTGAATTTCGCTTGGCAGGTCCACTACCAGTCTGTATTTGCTTGTACCAAGGGCGTCGTTTAAGAATAGCTGTATCTCTCTCGTGGCGGTTGAGGGCGGAAAAACACCGGCAAAAACAATCATTATGAAGCTAATACATAAGAGGGCCAAGAGACTCGATTTCATGCTTCATCTCCTTGAGGGCTTGTCGTGGGTCGTTTCCAGCCCACGCGCTTCTTAGATATCTACCCATTATGAAAAATACTTGGTTGGCCCTTGGTAGGGGCGGAATGTATGCAACTTTCTGAGAATCCAACACATCCTTCACAACCCGCACCGAGTTAAATTCAGGCCTGCTTAAAGCGGAGTTTACCAGTGGGTCAGTCAAGACACCCGAGCGCACAGGGACTATTTTCGCTTTTTCGTCCAAGGTAAGCATAATTCTTGTGCCGACCTCTGTGGCCCATTGTAGCCACAGCCACGTCGCTAAAAGGTTCTTGCTGTTCATAACCAACCCAACTCCGTCACCCACAAACTGGTGGAAGGAGCCTTTTGGACCGGCCGGGTTCATTTTATAATCTATTTTGTTTACTACGGTAGATCTAGCTGGGTCGTCCATCATCCATGCAAAATCTTGCCAGAGTATCGCATGTACAATCCGACCCCTCCTCATAGCGGTAGCCACGGCATCCCAGTCATAGGATATCGACGCGGGGTCAGCGTAATTTCTCATGGCAGAATAAACTCTTAACGCCTCAACAACTTCGTCCGAATCCATCACCGGCTCTACAACGCCTTCACCCAACTCGAAGAGCCTGCCTCCAAAGCTGTAGACAAAATTGTTGAACTCCGTCACTATACCTATATCACTCCCCACCTGCATGGCCGTGGCGAAAACACCCTCCCCAGGCCTGTTTAACATCTTAAGGTCTTCGAGGTATTCCTCCCAGTTCTTTGGCGGGTTCATACCGGCCTGTTCATATATATCTCGCCTGTAGAAATGTATCATCGTAGGCGAGCTAAAGGGGAGGAGCATGACCTTTCCTCCCACAGCTCCGTCCTTCGCCCTAGGCGGATACATACCAACGAGATTCAACGCCTCTGGATTGAAATCTCGGAGATTGAATCTTGCGTAAGTATAATCGCGTAAATTTTCCAATACTTCCTCTATAGGTGTAAAAAACCGGCTGTAGAGTGTTATGTCGAAGGATTCTACTGCTACAGCGTCATAGATTGACGCCCCTACACCCAGCGAGGACAGCGTTTTGGAAACATGGACAGGGTAGGGTGAGACATCCAGCTTAGAGTTAATCCCTGTGGCAATGTAGAAATCCCTCTCAATCCTCTGCGTGGCTAGGACCGCCGATTCCGCCATAAGGGCTATGGTGGGCTCCCTGCCTGCAATGACTTTTTTAGAAACCTCCGAAAGCCATTCAAGAAACTCGATGTAGCGATCTGTCAACCCTGTGCGTCCCGCCTTCACGAGAACATCCCTTAAACTACGCTCTTGTATTTCTGAACTATTCCTCGGAGAGAACAAATTGTAGCCTCCTAATGCAGCTGCTCCTGCTGCACCTACGAGGAGTGGGATGACTTTACGGCGTGAAATCATTTCTGTGTTTTTCCCCAGCCATCAATTATTATGGCTACCCCTAGGATGGATGAGAGTAGGCCGATGAAAACCAACACTCCTATAGGTATCACGGCCCAGCTAATTAAAGAGGTTATTACAGCTACACCGTAACCCTCGAGCCTAGCGCTTCCACCCACGTATCCGACAGAGTAGCCCATCAACAACCCTATACCATAAGCTGCAAGGTTGTGCAACGCTAGATGTATGATGACGGCCCTTCTTCTCAAACTGCCTACTCCTAGGACCGTTCCCGACAGATAGTATATTGCGGACCATGCTAAGGTTCCTAGCACTCCGTAGCCTATGAAAACAGCGTAGGCTATGAACATCCATGTCCCAGGCCATTCGACTAGTTTTAGTGGTAGGGCCAAGCGGGCGGATAGAATAGGAGATGTAACGACTACTGCTGCTCCTATGTTAACTAAGGTGTTTATCAGATAGTAACGGCTGGCCTCCAAAGTAGCTAATCTTGTTCCTTGGCCAGCGATCATCGTCTTCTGACCACTGCTGCAACGAGGTTTACAAGACCCAACAGTGTTCCAAGCAACGCTATACCCACGCCAGCCCCTGTCGGTATAACGGCCCAGCCTATCAACGCGGTAACAACAATCGGAGAACCACCGTCGGCAACAAACCTGCCCCCCTCAAGACCCACATACCCTGTCAACGCAACAGTCAGCAAAACACCTGTCTCATATAATACAAGTGAGGCCAAAGCCAAGGCTTTTGGTGTTCTCTCAACCCCGAAAAGCGATTTCAGGAGGTAGTATGAGAGAGACCATAAGAAAGCTCCTGCCACACCAACGATCAAGAGCAAGAAGTATGAAACCCAGCCCCATTGGCCGGGCCAGACGTCCACGTTGTGCGTGAGTATTGAACCTGGTCCTGCGGCGAGTCTGAGATCTGGAAAGAGTATGAGGGATGTTGCAGCCAGCGCTATAAAGCCGTTCAGTATGCCTACAAGGAAGAAGAGTCGCGCGGTCCGTAATGTATCCATCTATAAGCACCCAGTCTTTTACTTGTTTTCCCCCCTAAGGGCTTTGAGAGCCATGGCAGAGACCGCTACAAGACCGATGTACAGAGCCAGTGAGAAGTAGTCGCTTAATAGCCACGCGTAGTCTTTAAAGCTTTTATCAGGTTGCAGCGCTATCGGCCGTCCGGCTTTAATGTCAGCCCACTGTGGGAAGGTGGTGGCCCCACCTGTCTTCTCATAGATGAAGGCAACATAATCCCAGTTCTCCTCCAGAATTACTGGCTTGTTATTTACTATCCCTATCTTGAGAATTATTTTAATCGTTCCGTTAAAAGGACCCAGTATATCTGAGTTACCTTCGATATTTTGTTCACTCTCTATTATACCAACATCCCCTTCAATCCTTTCACTGTAACCGACTTCCTTAAACTGTATGGTTTTGGCCGTACCGAGAGCGGCTATATACAGTATCCTTATATTTCCCTCGCCTCTGTAAGTCCCCCCAAGCCCACCGGTTTGCCCCTTCCAGACCGCTACAGATGTGGAAGTGTATTTACTGACTACTGCCGGAACATCCCTTCTAGAAATATCCTCTATGTATGATTGGAAAAATGCGCGTAGGTTAACTTGGAATGTTGGGGTTATGGTTGTTTGGACCGTGGTTGTGGGTGTGGTGACCGTAGTTGTTGGAGTTGTCTGAACTTGCTTGGTCTCGGTTCTAGGAGTTACAGGAATTGTTGTGGTCTCGGTCCTTAACGTGGGAGAGGGTGTTGTAAAAAAGGTTGTTGTTAGCGCCCCACCCTGCTGGGGGGCTATAAAAACTAATCCAAGCCCGACAGCCACTATGGCAACAATGATTGGAATAATTATTTTAATAGCCGTGCTTCCCGCCATGATGGAACCTTTCGTGACACTTCTTAATTAATTTAACTCTTTTAAACTAAGGTTGTGTCCAGATAAAGTGTTATTATTGATGAAGTGAAGTTATTTCTATAATCGCCTTGGACTGTGCGAGGAATAATGTGCTGGTTAAGAACGCTTTAGTAAATAACCTAAAAGGGGGATGTATTGCTTAAGGCATGTAAAACCGGCGTCTTGTTTGCTCTTGACCCCGACACGGGCCGCGAACTGTGCTCCTTCAACTCCTGGGAGCCTGCAAATGGTGGTATCCCAGCCTATGGTGTAAAACCATCAAAATACTCTAAATTTCTAAACCCACTAGACCCAAGGGAAATGACATGGAGATGGCATGGCGAATGGGAGACTGACCCAGAGGAATACCAGAGGAAAAAAACTTGGTTACTGAGGTCGCTGTATAGGTCATACCTATGTGGGTTTACGCGCTGGCCGCCGTAGCCGCAGCCGTAACATCAGCCCTAAGAGCTAAAAAGATAAAAACAAACCCAAACTATTTTTTAGTTGTCCTTATACGGACTATATTACTATGAAAGCGTCCTCGATTCTTTGATAATTGTGGCCATATCCACAGTATATGTTGCAGTATATCGCGTATGTGCCTATCCGGTCTGCTATGAACCTCACAGTTCCTACAGTGGGCTTTGCTTCCTCCAAAACCTTCTGTAGGCTGTTCCTTATTTTATGTTCTCCGGTGCATTCTAAACAGGTGACTGCCACTACGTTGTAACCCTCAATTACAAGACCGTGGTCCCCATACCCTTGCTCATGTGCGTTTACAATTTCCCTACTTATCCTAGGATCTCGTGGTGGCAGTTCACCGATACCGGCTCTGTGAGTTCTATTCTCATATTCTACGTATGTTCTCTCCCTAGCTGAGAGAATGGGGTCTCTTATTATTGCCCCGGCAGGTATGAGGTTTATTTCAACCTCATCCCCCCTATTAACCACCATATATGGGATTTCGTTAAAGTTCTCGTCATAGAAGACATAGCCCCAATAGTAAGCGACTACATAGAATGTCTTCAGAGGTCTTAGTTTAAACGGGCTCTCTTGCGTCGTATATGCAGCTGAAGCCCCCAATATACCTAAAACTATTAATAGGAATAGGAGTTTTCGTCTGTTCAGCACTGAATTCAACCACCCCTCTCGAAGTTCTGCCTAGCATTGTCTAGAAAGCAGGGACCCTGCGAACTCTGGCATCTACCGGTGTATGCGTCGCAGAAAGTAGCTGCAGGACATCCCGCGTCTATTGGTTCATTAAAGCAGAACTCCCACGGCTCCACCACTCCGTTAGCGCTACTCTTCGAGAGAAGTTCGCAGAGTCGAGCACCCATGTCAGGAGTACAGCGGAACGGAGGAGCTGCAGCAAATCGAGGCTTAATCGAGTCCACTATCATTTTATAGTCCGCACCGCTAAGCTTGTCTATTATCTCGTATACCTCGTCAGGAGATTTTCCTGTCATCAAACTATAGACCGACTCAAAGCTCCCCGATGACTTCTGACCACCATTGTTCACTATTGCGAATCCTAACTGTATTTGCAGAAAAGCAGCCGCCAACCCCGCGGCAGCTATCACACCAATCAAGGCGAGAGACGTGCGCGGTCTCATTTGTTGTTATAAGTTTCTATACTTATGTTTATAAACTTTTCCCATATACCTGTTGTTTAAGTACAACAAATATAAACGTGTGTGAAAGATGTCTTGATCATGTACAGGGAGACGATTACTATGGGTTTTAACAAGTTTGCCTTCCATTGGTTTTTCCCCGAGTTAGTGGCAATCAACGAGGGCTTGTTTGAGGAGAACAATATAATTTGCAGGCTGGTGGAGCTGGACAAGGAAGGCTGGGCCGACAAATCAGACCTTTACATCACCGCAATGCAAAAAGGGTTAACTGACCTATATCATTGCGGCGAATGGGTTGGGGTTGTCCGTGTGTTGAGGGGGACTGCCGGAAGAATTGCTGCTAAATCTAGGCCAACGTCAGAGACCCTTAACTCATCGTTCACAATCTTCGTAAGCGAAAAATCCTCTATTACCTCACCTGAGGATCTGGCGGGAAAGCCGGTTGCCGTGGAGGCTGGTACAGGCTCATACTATGCTGCGAGGGCCGACCTCGAACGCTATCTTACAAAGGAGGAAATAAAACTCGTTAGCATCTCCGAGCCGCACGAACGTTTCAAAGCATTGGTCAGAGGAGATGTCGTCGCGGCAAGCCTTCTGGGTCCTTGGGCTAAGATAGCCAACAAGAATGGATTCCGACCCATACTCAAAACAGGGCGGGACAACCCTACACTGCTTATAATCGCTGACCGTGTCAGCGACGAAGTGGCTTCAAGGGTTATCAAGACGTTGAATGAAGCTATAATCAGGATCAATAGAGACCCATGGAGATATAACAACCTATATTTCAAGTATTTTCGAGGGGCTGTGATAGCAGGAGGAGTTGACGAAAAATGGATAGAGGGTATGGAGTCAGAGCTACTTGTTGACCGGTGGAGTCCATGGGAGCCCTACCTGTACAACGAGTTGGTTGAAGTTTCCCGCTGGCTGCTTGAAAGGAATCTAATATCCAAGATACCGGGGCCGGATTCTGTAAGAACTAGCCTATGGAGCATGACAGGTCCATGATGAGATGTTTTACTTAGGTGTATCTGGATGAATGTTCGAAGAGTCTGAAACCCAGCCTATAGGACGCCAACAATAAGAGTAAAAGGAACAAGACATATACAAACCCACCCGCCACAACTGTTAGCTTCTCGCCAGTATTCCATAGCGCGAACAGTGTTGTAGAAAATACTGTTGACTCCCGTGTCACAAGCAATACCGCGATACCTAAGTCAGTAAAGGTTCTTATAAACACGTAGAGGGCTGCGGCTGAAACCGCACCCCAGAGCAGCGGAAGGGTTATGCGTGTCAATGTTTTAACAATCCCTCCCCCGTAAAGAATTGCTGATTCTTCAAGATCCTTATGTATCTGAAGCATCGGGCCCGAAAGAAACCTTATGACCAGCGGAACATACCGGAGAGTATAAGCGTAGACTAGGGCCCAAACAGTCCCATACAATCCAATATCCAAGTAGATGACAGACCAGAAAACCCCAACCGCAAGCACTATCGGCGGTAGCGCCAATGGGATGGAGAACAATGCATTGAGGGCCCGTCCCCCACGCATATTTCTTCTTATGGTGAAGTATGTTGTAAGAAAACCTATCGCAACAGTAAATGTTACCGATGAGATAGAGACTATTATGCTGTTTATCAATGCCGTGCCCGCAACCGGATATGTTAAGAATTTCGTATAGTTTTCTAGCGTCAGGTTTGTAAAAAGCCTGTCTGGGTTCCAGAAGCGGTGGACTGAAGCTATGCCTAAAGTCGTCAGGAGAGGGATGGGATGGATGAAAAAGTACCCTAGTATTATTATTGTTCCTAGATACTTGTATTTTCCTAGTCCCACCACATTTACTGTGGTCGCTCTCCCGGAAAGCGTAGCATATCTGTCGGCTTTGGATATTGACAGGTTGTACAATAAAATAGCTACGATAGATATGGTGAGGAGTATTGTTGCGTAGGCTGTTGCCGACCCGTACCGCGGAGGCACCTCACTAACCATCTGCGTATAAATTGTGGTAGTTAAGACGTATATGCCGGCCGGTATACCTATAATTGCGGGTGTGTCAAAAGCCTCTAACGCTACTATAAAACAGTATATGAAGGCGGAGACAATGGATGGTGCGGCTAGAGGCAGTGTCACCCTTCTGAACAAATATAATATTCCTGCACCTGATACACGTGCCATCTCATCAAGGGAGCGGTCGAACAAACTTAGCGACGGGGCTATTATCATGAATGCTACAGGCAATAGGTTCAAGCCCATTACCAGCGTCATGCCGGGGAGGCTGTAGATGTTAACTAACGGCTCTTCCAATCCGGTTAAACTAGTGAAGGCTAGGTTAACCAGTCCTGTCCTAGGGCTAAGCAAAAAGGTCCAGCCCATGCTCTCGACCGAGGATGGCATTGCAAAGGTCAGGATGGGTAGAAAAACGACAATGTGTCTAAGTGGAGCATCTGTCTTAATTACTAACAACGCAAGAACAGTCCCTAATAGTACGGCCACTGATGAAGCGCCGAGGGCGAAAAGCAGTGTGTTAAAAAGAACCCTGCCGAGGAATGGGTCGTTTAGGACTTCAAGATAGTTTGCTAAGGTAGGTTCTCCGGGTCTTCCTGGCATCGTACTCCATATGCTGCCGAAAAGCAGGAAAGCTGCCGGCTGGAGGATGAAAAAGCCGGCCGTTGCCAAAACTATGTAGGGTAGAAGCCGGCGGATTTTTGGAGGTGTTTTTAGTCTATTGTGCCCCGAACCCCATTTCTTTAAACTTGGTTGCCCATTCCCTTGCTTTAGCAACGGCTTCCTCACTCGGGTATATGACTGATTTTACGCCAGGACCTACGACGTTTTCAAGGGCAAACCTCGCAGGCGTGTTGGGCCGTGCTGGAAACCTGACAGGTGTGTTGCCGATTATTGTCTGGCCTTCTTGTGAAAGGATAAAGTCGACAAACAGCTTAGCGGAGTTCGGGTTCTTCGTTGTATTAATTATGGCGATGTGTGAGAACGTTGTCAGCAACGGTACCTCTGACGGGAGAAAATAATCAACCGGTGCTCCCTGCATCTTCAATCTAACAACGTCATGTAAATTTGTTATAATCCCGATGTGGTATTCGCCGCTAGCAACCTTCTCGGCCACGGTAGATACAGAGATGTCTAACACCGGTTTTACGTTACGGACCAGCTTTTCTAGTAACTGATTCCACTTTGTCTCCCCAATTATGTTTTTCAGTGAGACAAGGTACTGCGTGCCCGTCGTTCCTAGTGTTATGTCGTGCATTATTACTTTGCCGACCCACTTTGGGTCAGTTAGCTCGTCAAGAGATATAGGAGGTGTCTTCACTTTGTCGGTGTTGTAGGCTAAGGCAATCGGTAGAAGTACTGCGCCGACCCACTCACCGTTCTTGTCCTTAAATATTTCCGGGTAGACTGCCGCCTCTGGAGAAGCGTAAGACATATAACGCTTTTCGCTGGCAAGCCTGATTCCCGTTGTATGTGAAACAAGAACTAGGTCTGCGGTCGGCTTGTTGGCTGACAGCTCGCTGGTTATTCTGGTATAAACCTCAGGTGGCCTCATGTGTTCATACACAATCTGAATGAATGGATATTTGGCTTGAAAAGCATCTAGGACAGATTTTATGTCAGCATAATCAACGCTTCCGTAGATAACAAGTTTTCCGCTCTCCTTCCTCGCCGCCTCAAGCCTAGCCTGCATCTCCTCCCTTTCCTTGATTAACTTCTCAGCTACATCTGGGGACTCGATACCGGCAGCCTTTGCATACAAGGCGATTAACCTTTCGAGCGTGCTTAAACGATTCCTAACTTCGTCTAACCAAGGCTGGACATCTCTAACTGCGCGTGTCGTTTCAGCTTGGATAGACTGAACTACAGCGGTTGCATAACCTGCTGCAATTAATGAGACAACCAAGGCGGCAACTGCTATAAGTGCTGGGACACGACCAGCCGTGGAACCCGCCATGGTCGAGATATTTTGGGCATTGTTTATATATTTTTGTTTATATTTTTTTTGAAAGATGAGGACCAGGGAAGCGATACTAAACCTTTTGTCCGCACATGACCTGACGGCATCTGAGATAGCTAAAAGGCTTAGCCTCCCTAAACAACTTGTATATTACCATCTCAAAGTTCTTTCAAACGATGGCATCATAATGATAAAGGATGTTTCAAAAGAGAATGGACGATTTAGGGTTAAAGTTTACGGACTTCGTCACGGCAAATCAGTCATCGTGGTCCCAGACCACGAAAAGGTTCATGACAAACTGCAATGGCTTGAAGAATATTACGTCAAACATATTAAAGCTCTTCCTAAAAATGGTGCAGATACATCTATGATAAGGTCGGAGTTCACACTATTTATGTACCATGTGATGAGAACATGTTTGGACTTGATGGGGGTAGACCAGGAAAGAATATTTAAGATGTACGGTGCAAAAATTGCATTGGATATCATAGCTCCCCTTATCGGAGAAATTAATCTGAAGTCAGGCAGAACGGAGTTCAGGAAGGCCCTCTTCTTGCTGGACAACATAATGGATGGGGGATTGACTATAATAGATGAAGGTGGCAAAACATACCACTTGGTACATTTTAAGACGTTTCTATCCTCGGGGAATTATGATGCTAGGGTAGATGCATTTCTCCATTCATGTTTAGAGATGCTCTCACGATTTTTCTTGAAAGGCAAAACCGTAGTAGAAAAATATCCCAGCGCCGCTGTCGCAAGCTATTCTTATATAATAAAAAGAGTTGACGTCAAAAATTTTTAACGCGAGACAGTTTAGTTGGCAACACATACTCCATGTATATTGCGTCAAGTACTGTCCAATGGACATCGCAGTTAAACCGTGCAGCATCCAGGCATTTCTTCATCATTAACTTATTCTTGATATATGGGGATAGTAGTTCTAAAACCAGCCCTGTATCCTCCTTTATGTATGAAAGCCTTTCGATAAAGAATTCAATACCCTCTTCCTCAATCCACCCGTAATGCCGCCTCAAAGCTTCGATGCGTTTTGGTAGCTCGTCTACGGCTAAGAGCTCTGACAGGGAAGTCGCAACACCCTCAACCCAGCTCACGGTTTTGACAAAATTAAGATAAGCATCAACTGCCATTTTAACACCGGGGAGGGCCCCACTAGTTTCGAGGATTTTTCTGGGTATTCCTGCCGCCTCTGCAAGCGATACCCAGCCCTCCACATCCCCTTTATAGCCGCCTATGCCCTCCCGTTTCATCAACCTTTGCAACCATATCCGCCGGGCAGCGGGTTCTGTACATTTAGCCAGTATAATCGAGTCCTTTAACGGTATCTGTTTCTGATAGTAGTATCGGTTTATTATCCAACCCCTAATCTGTTCAGGTGTAAGCTTTCCGGCGTAGAAAAGCTTCATGAATGGATGTTTTGAGAAATACTTCTGCTTCAAAGACCTTTTAACATACTCATCTATATATGCGCCTTCGACCATAAAAATTTCACTTGTATCGTTTTCAGCCATATGCCTGACGCTGTTGCTAGTGAGAGGAAAAATCCTTGAAAGACCAGTGCCGACACATATGCTATGTTCTCGTTTAATGGAAACGTCGTTATTGTTCGTATACCCCAAATTACGTCTGCAAAAATGTTTGCTAACAACAGCCCAACCGTGCAGAAAGCAGCTAGGATAACTGTTTTTATATGCCAGCCCTCAACCCAGCTGTCCTTGGAGAACAAAAAGCCTACAAGGAGAAGTGAGAAGGCCATGCCTATTCTTAACAGGTTTGAGTAGGTATCGCTTCCCAGCATGTCTACAACCGGCATCAATGTAAACCAGAGCATTATTGTCAAGGCGGAGTAAGTCTCAAGAGATAGGTCGTTTATCTTTACTCCTCGTCTTGCTTGATTGAGTGAAGGTAGTGCGTATCCCAGTAGGATGGCTGTCATGCTCAGCTGTGTGGAGATAAGGGCTGAGAAAAGCATCTGCAGGATTGTAACAGATGTCTCATATCCGATTCTTCCTAGAAGTTTTCCTGCGGTGATAACAACAACGTATAATGCTTGATCCAACCTGCTGAGCCTAGCCCCATGCAAGACTATGTAGACAAGCATTATTAGCGTCAGCTGGAACACCACATAATGCACCAAATAGTATGCGGCTACAGGTCCGTAAACCCCTGCAACTCTTGTCTGAAGCCACATCCGCAGATCCATCGCAAAATTATCGACAATTAGTGAAACTAAGAATGCGCCTACTAGAAGTGCGGCGGCCCTTCCGAAGAATGTCTTGGACACCATACTCTGCAACAAATATCTTCTTTAATCATTTAAAAATCTTAATAAAATAATTTAATAATCGTTGGTGCTAGATACAAAAAAATAAGTACAGGCAAACGCTTACAACACCTATGCTGATGCGCCCTATATTTTTGATTCCGATAGCAGTTCTTGTAGTTGCAGCGGTGGTAGGGTTCTTTCTAACAATGCAGAGGGCAGAGTCCAGGACGCTCACGGTTACCGCAACTGATTTCGAGTTTAGGGTTAACGGAGGGGAGCCAAGGATATCTTTGCGTGTGGGGGAGGAGGTCAGAATAGTTTTCGAGAACAAGGGGAGGTACGACCATGAGTTTTTGCTGGTGAAGGACATGGAGACTGCACTGAAAAAGATTGAGGAAGAGCTTGAAGAGGGCGCCACCGACCCAGAGCTTGACAAGCTTAAGGATACTCTTGCCTACCAGGGCATACGGTTTGAGGCAGAGCCAGGAAGTGTGTCCATCTTTAGACTGCGGCTAAACGAGGCTGGAGTATTCTATTTTGTTTGTTTGGAGACGGAGCCAGAGGATGAACCTCATGCGGAACGGGGGGAGTATGGGGTCATAGAGGTGCGTTGAGAACAAATGGTTAGGATAGTATTAGACGGGGTTAGTAAAGCGTTCGGCAGAACAACCGTCTTGAAGGATGTGAGCCTCGATGTGAAGGATGGGGAGTTCTTCACAATTCTTGGGCCTTCGGGAAGCGGTAAAACAACAATCCTCAGATTAATTGCTGGGCTGGAGAAACCCGACAGAGGAAGCATATATTTTGACGGGGAAGAGGTCACAAATCTACCTGCCAAGGATAGGAACGTTTCGATGATTTTCCAAAGCCTAGCCCTTTACCCGCATTTAACTGTCTTTGAAAACATAGCCTTCCCGTTAAAAATTAGGAAGACCCCGGAGAACATCTTGAAGAAGACTGTTAAAGAGGTCGCTTCCCTCCTTAGGATTGAACACCTTCTTAACAGAAATGTTCCCTCTCTGAGCGGAGGTGAGAGGCAGAGGGTGGCCATAGCTCGTGCGCTCGTATACAGGCCGCGGGTTTTCTTGATGGATGAGCCGTTGACGGGGCTTGAGCCATCCTTCCGACAGGAGCTTAGGCAGGAGATTAAGAACATGCAGAGGGCGACAGGCATCACCACTGTTTATGTCACACATGACCAGCTTGAGGCATTCTCACTGGCTGATAGGGTTGCTCTACTCCATGAGGGCGTTATACAGGATGTGGGTGAGCCTTGGCAAATATACGAAAAACCCGGAAACCTTTGGGCGGCTAAGTTCGTGGGCGACACACCACTGAACCTATTCGACGGCTCGGTAAGTACTGTTGGTGGGACGGTTTCCGTGTTTATACAGGAGCTGGGCCTACATGTCACCATTGATGAGGCAATCAAGACGTCTGTCAACGGATATGTACGTGTAGCCATAAGGCCTGAGGCTTTTAGAGTTGTTGAGAAAGACAGCCGGGTTAAGGGTGTGGTTGTTTCACGTGAGGTTCTGGGTGACAGAATCGTCTATATCGTGGATGTTGGCGGCTGCAAAATAACCGTAAAAACATCAGTAGACCATGTTATTCCGGTTGGTGAAAGGATAAACATAGACGTTGACAGGGCTAGGATAATGTTATTCGACAGAGAGGGGCGTGCAGTATGAGGCTGTCGGCGGTGCTTCTTTTTTCACCGGCAATCGCTCTATCCATCGTGGCTGTGCTCTATCCGCTGGCCACATCAATATACATAAGCCTACACGACCTAGATACGACTGGCTCCGGCTGGATTTTCGTTGGACTGAAACATTACAATGAAATGTTGTTGAACAGGTTTTTCTACCAATCATTGATGATCTCAGTTGTTTACACAGTTCTGTCGGTGTTCTCCTCGCTTCTACTCGGTGTCTTGACAGCCTTGTTACTGCGTCAACTTGTCAGAGGCCATCGGTTTGTTGAGACGTTGTTCATGATACCTCTTGCGGTATCACCTATCTTGGGCGGTATAGTTTGGTCCCCTCCAGCTGTCTGGGATGACTTAAACTCATTTATCCACTATGCCTTCAGACTCCCCTTCATAGACGTAACAGACCCGGTCATCTACTTTCCTATAATGGTGCTGTCTGAGGCGTGGCTCTGGTCGCCGTTATTCATGCTGGCAACGCTTGTCATACTGGAAGGCTTCCCTAAAGACGGCCTCGAAGCCGCCGAGGCTATGGGGGCCTCCTCCCGTCATATTCTAACAATGCTCTACCTGCCCGCAGTCTTCAGGTCTCGTGTTATTGCAATGCTTGTCGCCCTCAAGTCAGTGGACTTCTTCAGGTCGTTCGAGATACCGTTCGCTTGGAGCTTTTGGGTAAGAGAGTCGCAGCTAGGTGCGCCGACTGACACTCTGAGCCTCATGCTGTTCAAGATGTTGTTAACCCCCTCCACAGGCTCGGGCATACCGATATCCTACATCTCCGCCGTATCAACCGCCTTAATGGCCGTCAGCCTTGTTGTTTCCCTCCTGATTTACAGGCAGTTAGCCCGCATATGGGGCGGTGTGATGGGATGAGCCCGGTTAAGCTACTTGTATATTTGCTGATTGTGGCGCTGACACTGTTCTACGCCTATCCTTTGGTGGTCATTATCCTCGAGGGCTTTGACACAGACATATCCCCAATATTTGCACCAGGGATAAGGCTTATCGGAGGCGTTCCATACTATTCGGGGGGAATAACTCCTTCACTCATCTACTACATAGACATGTTTACTGTCCAAGGGTTTCAGAAGCTGATAATTAACAGCCTCGTCATAGGTCTAGGCAGTACCCTAATCGCTGTTTTTGCAGGCGTTTTCTCAGCCTACGGAATAACGTTTTACAGCGGAAGGTCTGGAAGGCTTTATGATTTCATAATGCTTGTGATGCGGAGTGTGCCGCCATTTCTTCTCATCATCCCGCTGCTGTGGACGCTTAGTAGCTGGGGTTTCTGGGACACGCACGCCGGCATGGTTTTCGCATACCTTACACTAAACTCCCCAATAGCATACTTGGTTGTGAGGTCATTGATGAATGAGATGCCGCGGGACCTTGTTGAGGCAGCTTTGACGATGGGCTGTGGCGCTTGGAAGGCTATATATAGAGTGGTCTTGCCGCTGCTCATGCCCGGCATCATGGTCGCAATTGTTTTCATGCTTGTTCTTACGTGGAACGAGTTTCTGCTTGCAAGCCTTTTGACAGGGCCTGTGTCCAAAACAGTGAGCGTAGGTGTGTGGACCGGTGTAGGTGAGCAGATTGGCACTTTTAGGACGGTAGAGTTTGAGGCTCAGGCTGCGGCTGGGACGGTGGCTCTCATACCTGTGACGGCGATAATTTTACTGCTTAGACGCAGGCTTGTCAAGCTGTTCGTCCTCTCCACCTCCTGAAAAAACCCTTACCAAAAACCATAAAGCAACTAAGCCGGCGCCAAAGATTGCAAGCCAGATGGAGAAAGACTTCCACGGACCAATCTCCTGTCTGAAAAACTGGCGGGAAAGGTCTGATAGCAAAATGAAGCCCAGATAACCTGTTAAAAGTGACAGTAGACCTGTGGCCAGAATTAGTCGCTGAGCAAAAAAGTTGTTCATCCCTCTAGGACAAGTACCTCGTTTACCGCGCTTACAGACAGCCCCGGCTTAGGGCCTCCTGCGACGACGTAAATTCTGTTGCCTACAGCGGCTACGCCAAGCCCATGTCTAGGCGTAGGTAATTCAGCGACCTTTAGCCATGTATCCGTTTCAGGGTCGTATGCTTCAACCTCTGAAAAAGTTTTGACCTGACTCTCCCCGCCAAACACATATAGTTTGCCGGCGACAACCGCAGCCGCTATGCCGCTTCTAGCAGTGGGCATGGGCTTCCGAACCATCCAAACATCTCTCTCGACGTCATACATCTCAACGACGTCGAGGTTTGTCATGCCTCCACCGCGTATAACCCTGCCGCCCACAGCAAAAAGCATCCGTCCAATAACTCCGGAGGCAAGGTGTTCCCTTGCAACACGCATCGGCCTTCGTGTAGACCACTCATTTGTGGAGGGGTTGTAGACCTCGTTTGTGCTAACTGGAACGTTGTTCCGCGCACCTCCTACAGCATATATCAAGCTGTCTGCTACCTGTGCGGAATGGGCCCCCCGTGCTGTGGGCATAGGTGTCAGATTTTCCCACATGTCTCTGTTTACATCGTATCTGTACACCCTGTCCTGGGCGTTCCAACCAACATCATATCCACCTAAAACGTATAGAGACCCGTCTAGATACACTAATCCTAAGTGGTGGAGGCCGGTGGGCATAGGAGCAAGCTCACGCCACCGTTCAGCCCTAACATCATATGAAAAAAATCGGTCAGATGCTTTTCCGTCAGACGTTAACCCACCGGCAAGATATAGCTTGTCTCCTGAAGAGACCATAGCAACCTCAGTAACAGGTATGGGAAGTGGCTCCGCGATAGCCCAGTATGCCTTGGCTGTTGGGATACGTGTTTGAGTAACAGTCTTCGTCTGTTCCTTAGTCACCGTGTGCGTTGTCGTGACGGTCTCTGTTTTTATGACGGTGTGGGTAGTCCCCATGGTAAGTATAGTTTCCTGACGTTGGGGCTGTGTGGAAAAAAGAATGTATAATACAGCGCCCCCTACGGCTCCGGCGACAAGGCCGAAATAGCTTCGCCTCCTCATGTCCACCTGAAAAATGTAGTATGTTGGGTTACATATATTAATATAGGCTATACTTTCTCTCACTGTTGTCCAGCCGTGAGGAAATGGAGTGCGGTAGGGTTGTTAGGCTTTTCCTGAAGGCTGGCTTGTTGAACGCCTTCACCGCATGCCTGTTCACAGCCCCCGTGTTGGTGCCGAGTCTCGCCTTTCCGATACTTTTAACACAATGGGGGTCCCTATACATGGTCCTCGGGTATCTGAGCTTCATACTTTACGGGGTTGTGGGGATGGTCTGTTGGGCCGCGGCATACTATCTACGTGCCGAGGTTAACAGGCGGCAAAGATATGACAGAGCATTAATATACATACAGTTTGCAACACACCTTCTCTCAGCCTACGGTTCATCAATTACACTCTTTGCAGGCGGCTACATAGGTACAAGACTCGTCTATGAGGGACGGCCTGTACAAGCGGTCGGAGCGATTATGGAGTTGCTGGAGATACCTGCAGGGCTTTTCATACTGCTGGCTATAGCAAGCACAATAACAGGTCTAATAAACATATTGAAAAAATAGTTTGGGTTTGTTTTTATCTTTTTCTTGTTCTTAGGGCTGTTGTTGCGGCTGCGGCTACGGCTATGAAGGCTACGGCGGCCAGCGCGTAAACCCACGTAGGTATGACCTCGACAGCGACCTCAGTAACCCTAGTGGTCACCAAAGTCTGCACCTGTGTCTGAACACGCGTAACCTCAGTCCTCACGGTCTGGACAACAGTACGCTCAGCAACAACATCAGGAAGACCCATGCTGACCACGAACCCTGACAGCGCCGTCGGTGCCCAGAAACCCGGCAAGGGGTTTGAGACAGGGAAAACAACCCGTATTTTTCCTTCAGCATCGGTACCTATTGAAGGCTGGGTCATTACTGGCCCGGCGATTATGATCCGCCTTAGCTCCGCTCCGTTGTCTGCGTCGTATACTCTGACGGTTCCGTCATTGAATGTGGCGAAGACAAGTCCATTGGATGTGGTTAGCCCGCCCCTGTAGGGTACGTTGGGCACGAACACATTCCACACCACTCGTCCAGTGCTCACGTCGATGGCATATATTGTTGTGTTGGTCGGCTGGGCTGGAAGAGACTCGAAAGCAATACCCCAGCCTGCAGGCCATGAAGTCCCGGGTCCGACATTCTGTAATGAGAACGCGCTAGGTGAGTTGTAGACAGCCACGAATAATCTGTTTCTCTGTGGGTCATATGCAGGATCGCTTTCAATTCCTCCTGTTGCTGGCGGGTTTTGATAAAACTTGCCGCGATTTCTTAGGTATTGAGCGTCGTCAGTCCACTGGCCCTGCCATCCCCAGCTCATGTCGCGCGGGTCCAGAGGGTTGAGGAATTTTGCGTATTTGCTAGGCTTTATTCCGTATCTCGGGTCTCCGCCGCTCTTCGCCGGGTTCCATGAGTTGAAGTCCCAGAGCAAGCGACCGTCGTCAGGGTCCAAGGCGTATACTACCCCGTTTTTACAGCCTTTGATCACCGCGTCCCTCCTCTGGTTGTTTATGTTGACTCCCTTCAGCATTAGGACGCTCCACGCACAGTCCCAGTCCCATAGGTCATGGGGCATCGTCTGCACGCCCCATATGATCTGTCCAGTCTCAACGTTCAACGCCAGCACTGAGGCGCTCCAGAGGTTTGGCCCGGGTCTGAAGGTAGCGTTCCAGTCTGGACTGGCCTGATTCGTCGCAACGTATGCTAGGCCTCTGTCTTCGTCTACGGCGTATGCCCCACCCCATCCAGCACCATTTCCAGCATAGCTCACCTTCTCATTCGGATACTGCTCTACAAACCTTCTGTAGCCCCAGTCGTCGTACAGGAGCTGGCGTTTCTGGTCAGCTGGCAGCGTCTTTATGTTGACCAGTTTTTCGCCGTCCCATATCCAAGCACCACGCATCTGGTCGACAAGCCTTAAAGTCCACTCGGGGTCGCTGCCGTCCTGAGGCGGAATGTGGAAAGTCCTCCAAATAATCTGTGGACTACCCCGACCCTCAAGCCAAGGCTTCAAATCAACACCAACAAAAAACCCACGACCAGCACCTTGGTCCTCGGGGGTACCGGGTCCTACGACGAGTATCTTACGCCTTGTGTCTATAGTGAAACTCGGTGTTGAAACGTCATAGACACCTCTATTTCCCGGTATGTTTGCCATGTAGTCGGCTGTAAATATTGGGTGTCTTAGTCTTACGTCACCTGTGAACGGGTCGATTGCAACAAGGTAGTAGTAGTTGGTCATTAGGAACAGGTATGGCCGTCCATCGATCTCATAGATATGTATTTGGTGAAAATGCCCCCTAAAGAAAGGCTCCCACAATGGAGGCTTAGCGGCTAAAATCTGATCCACAAACTCCTTAGGCGGCGGCAGGTCAACACTCCACAACGTCTTTCCGGAACCAAGGTCAAGTGCATAAACCCTGTGCCAGTTCGTGACAAAATATGCAACCCCCTTATAGATTAGGGGCGTATGTACAACACCCTCGCTCCCAGAGAAATACGGATCGCCAACCGAGGCAGGTGGTATCGGGAAAGCCCATTTTATTTCTAGGAATTTTACGTTTTCTTTGTTTAGCTGAGTTTGTTCAACATAGTTCCAGTTATATCTGTTGGCATTATACCTGGCCCAGTCCACCGCCTGCTGCTGCGCCAAGACCACCGGAGAGAGAAGCGCCGCCAGCAAAACCGCAGCCATAGACATCTGTATGCATTTTTCCACGTTCATGTAAAAAACAATACTAAATAGACGTATATAAGTCTTTAGTTAATAGCATTCACAACATCGCTGAACTACAAGGTGATTTTTTCAACCAGCCAGTATAGGAACGGCATGAGGTTGAGGAGGTAAACGAAGCCCCAGTAGTAGGACGGCACGATTTTGATCCCGCCGCTCTTGGCCGCCGCTATTATGATTTTTGCCGCTTTTTCAGGACTTATTACCAACCCTAGGGGACGCCCTCCCCTTTTGCTGTAGCTGGGGTGGTTGAAGAAGGGTGTGTCGACGGAGCCAGGGCATACTGCAGCTACCCGTATGTTGTGTCTCTTAAGCTCCATGTCAAGGGAACGTGAAAGAGAGATCAAGGCTGACTTTACGGCGCAGTACACGTTCATCTTAGGGACGGTTATGAATCCTGCGAGAGATGCAACGTTAACTATTCTTCCGAAACCCCGTTCAAGCATGTATGGCAGCACCGCTTTGGTGAAATAAATTACACCCATAAGATTCACCTGCACCTGTATCTCAACCTCCTCCAACTCTATTTCTTTGAACTCGCCGTAAAGCCCGAAACCCGCATTGTTCACAAGCACGTCGACTTTTCCAAAGTTATTTACAACATGCTCAACCGTCCTAAACACCTGTTCCTTGTCGGAAACATCGCACCTTACTGCGTGAAACTTGCCGTTAAAGGACGCTACCTCATCACCAACCTTCAATAATTCTTCATAACGCCTTGCAACACCGACAACAGTTGCACCCAGCTTCGCGAACTCCAAAGCGGTCGCTCTTCCGATGCCGCTCGACGCCCCTGTAACCAAAACTACACATCCTTCAAAGCTCTTAGACATGTTTAAAGCAAAACAATCATTATATTTCAATTTTACAAAGCAATTCTGAAAATTATGCATTTAGGTTAAGTGCATGGCACTGGCAACTTTTTTATGTGTATGGCCTGGTTTCTGCTTGTTCTCTTTCTTTTATGCATGTGTTAGAGTACATCCTTGATAGGGTGTCTGGGCTGTTCAAGATAGATTAACTGGTGGGCGAATGCTTACAGGTGGGCTAGCAGAAGGCTTAAGATAAAATTGTGAAACCTATTGATCTTCATATGTTGAATGTGTTGCTCTGTAAGACGTCCATTGTATTTAAGGTTAAGGTGTATATAATAAATGTTTATTTGTTCTCTGTTAGTCGAATCCACATGGACAGGGAGCGTGCTGCTGAGAAGGACGGGCATTTGATTATTTACGCTTCCTTGAGGGGTGTCATTCTAAGCCTCGTGACTGCTTTTAGAAGACACTACAAAAACTTACACATCCACGTGCATTTCCTGAGCAGCCATCCCCTACCAATATATGACAAGATCAAGGCCGAGGTTGGCGCGGGTCTTACCACCGCCGACATTGTTATACTTCCCCATTACATGATCCTACAGATGGCTGCGGAGAGGTTGACGCGACCCTACAGGTCCGATGAGTTCAGGGCCTTTCCACAAGACTTCTATAGTGAAAAAGACGGGTGGGCCGCCGTGGCTGTTGAACCCATAGGGATGATATACAACGCACACCAGTTAAAGGATGATGAAGTCCCGCTTACAAGCGCCGAATTCCTTGACGAGAGATGGGCTGGTAAGGTGGCGACGCAGACGGTTACTTCCTTCAGCGAGGGAATGATGGGAGCATACTACCTGATAGCGCTTAAACGAAGGATGGGTGAGAGCAGGTGGATAGATTTGTTGAGAGGCCTAAGTAGGCTATCACCTGTAACCTATGAATGTTTACTACATATGAGCCATGCTATTGCGAGGGGTGAGCAGACCATTGGCTTCCCCGCCACATTGAGAAAAGCCAGTCTAGCCGACGCCGCTGAAGGAGGGCCGGTGGAGACGTTGCAGCTGCTCGACTTGCCTGACACGGCATCGCTTCGGACAATGGCGCTGACCAAGCATGGGAAACATCCTAACGTCGCAGAACTCTTCTTCGACTTTGCCATTTCAAGGGAGTGGCAGAATGAGATGGGTGAGAAGCTTGAAGGCATGGTTCCAGCTAGGCCTGGTGTTGAAACAAGATACTGGGTATCAAAACCCTTAACCGACGGTCTGGTATACTTCCCATCAGCTGAAGAAGTAAGCCGCCTGAGGGAATACATTGAAATCTTTAGAGAGATGGGCCTGAAATAGGGTTGACGTTTAAACTCGGCACCAAAACGTTAGCGGCCATTGTAACGATTGCTATAACTGCGGTCGTTTTTTTCGCAGCCCAGACTTTTTCACAAACACCGGCTGAGGAAAAAGGTAACGCAACCTATAAGGCAACACCGCCTTTCGAGTTTGTTTCAAAACATTTGGAGACTTTTGGACGTCGTGATGTCGCACTCATACTCAACAATTATGCTGGCGATGCAGAAATTGTTTGGACTGGTGAAAGCGGAGGGTTGGCAGGAAGATACCGTGGGTTAGGCGCTATCAGAACTTTCCTCACAACCGTTTTAACAAACTCCGACAAAGTCGAGCTTACTTTAGTAGAAATGGATGGCCGAATTGAGAATGAAGGCAAAGCTCTGATGACAACAAAAATAACGATACGTGGACATAACTCCATAATAGGTGAGTTTGAGGGAGAAGCTAGTGCAACATACATTTTAACACAAACAGAGGAAGGGTGGCGTATCAAGACAGAGTCATGGGATTTCAAAAACTTCAACGCCGAAGGACAGGGGGCTACAGCATTCCCACAGTGGGCCGCCCTATACAGCAGGCGGAGTAAAGTATACGGCATCGACCCGGTGAAAGACCTTTTCTGGAGCGTCAGCGAATATTCACGATTAATTATTGTTTTAACAGCTACTGGCGTTGCTGTATATTTTTTCGCCGTTCGGAGGCACGATATACAAGCGAAGACACGGCAAGCAAGCCTAGGGCCAAGGCTAGGATGACAATACACCCCGGCACAGGGCTAGGTTTAAGCCATAAAGCTACGAGAACATGTTTAACCCCTCCTAAAGCCATTCCGTCTTCAACCTCGACGAACTGTAGGACCATAAAATTACCGCTTTTATCGCTTCCAACTACAGCACCAGTTCTCATGCTACCCCCTAAATCCATCCTGCGGAGGAGTCTACCGTTTTCCGCGTCCAGAAAGAGCAGCCCATCCTTAACCGTGGAAGCTATTACCATTCCCC
>Ga0197142_1000686_pt1 | contig 31344 bp, 19 predicted proteins | sample GBS60_MetaG_FD_148614 | JGI IMG/M metagenome (GOLD analysis project Ga0197142, IMG submission 148614) | Sediment microbial communities from Great Boiling Springs, Gerlach, Nevada, United States - GBS 60_MetaG | ecosystem: Environmental > Aquatic > Thermal springs > Hot (42-90C) > Sediment...
GGAAGCCAGATCCTTTGCACGACGCATTCGGCGTTGCTGCTTAACTTGGCAGAGCCTGCGCAACTGCTCTGCTTCGCACGCACACAGAGCGGCGCAACAGACATCGTGCGCGGCGATCATCATCCATCGCTCAAGGATTACAAAAAAGAAGTCCCGCTTGGAACCTTGCTCGCCAGCGGAGTGCTGGGATGAAAGACCAATCGCGCGGGCAAAGTTTATTATTTGCCCCCCTCCTTTAGGTTCCCCCCGCTTCGCGAGGGGAACCGAGCAACGCGCCTGTTCGGTTCCCCCTGCGAGCAGGGGGAACCTTAAGGAGGGGGTTCTCGTTTATCCGTGCTTTTGTGAACTCTGGCTCAGCGACTGGTATAACGCCCATACCACCGCTCCACGAACGCCTGGTAGTCCTGCTTATTCTGTAGGATGGGCTGCCACCATTCGGGGTGGTTGGCGTACCACAGCACGGTCTCGCGCAGGGCAGTCTCGAAGTCGGCTTCGGGACGCCAGCCCAGCGCGCGGAGTTTGGAGTCGTCCAGTGCGTAGCGGCGGTCGTGCGCGGGGCGGTCTTTCACAAACTGAATCAGGCTTTCAGGTTTGCCCAGCGTGTGCAAGATTAGGCGCGAAACCTCTATATTAGTGCGTTCGTTGCCCCCTGCGATATTGTACGCCTCGCCGACCTGCCCGCGATGCAGCACGATATCAATCGCCCGCACATGGTCGCCCACATAGAGCCAGTCGCGCCGCTGTTGCCCGTCGCCGTACAGCGGCAGCGGCTGGTCGTGCAGCGCACGCACGGTGAAAAACGGGATGAGCTTTTCGGGGTACTGGCGCGGTCCGAAGGTGTTGCTGGGACGCACAATCAGCACGGGCAGCCCGTAGGTACGGGCATATGCCTGTGCGAGCAGGTCTGCGCCCGCCTTGCTCGCGGCGTAGGGACTGCTGGGTCTCAGCGGCGACTCCTCGGTGAACGCGCCCTGCTCAATCGCGCCATACACCTCGTCGGTGCTGACATGCACAAACCGCTCGACGCCCGCCTGCCGCGCGGTCTCCAGCATCACGAACGAACCGTATACATCGGTCGTGATAAAAGCGTCGGGATCCAAGATGGAACGGTCAACATGCGTCTCGGCGGCGAAGTGGACGACATAGTGCGCACCCTGCATTGCTTCCCGCACGGCTTGCTTGTCGCGCACATCGCCGTGAATGAAGGTGAAGCGCGGGTCGCCCTCCACCGCCGCGAGGTTCTCGCGCCTGCCCGCGTAGGTCAGCGCGTCCAGCACGCGCACTTCGTAGTCGGGATAGCGCGCCAAGAGGTACTCCGTGAAATGGCTGCCGATGAACCCCGCGCCGCCTGTAATTAACACCGTTTTGCGCATGCGAATAGGATACCTCGCCCTCGCGCACAGGTATTTGGCACGAAAGTTGCTGTAGGGGCTATGGGTGGAGAGCAAAGCCTGCCCTCATAAGGAGGTTGCGACCATATCTTATGAGGCAAGCGAGCCGAAGGCGTTCCCCCTTCGGCTCGCTTGATTTAAGGGGGTATCTATGCGGGAACCGACGCACCTAACGAATCGTTAATATCAGTGCTGGGCGTGTGGCGGAGAGGTCGCGGGGTGAAACTCCCCGCCCCCCGCTTCTGCGGGGGTAGCTCAGGAGAGAGCGCTCCGCACGCGCCCAGCGTGAGGTATACTTGTATTGATGGTGCAGGTGCGCATCAACGGCAAGGAACGCGAACTACCCGAGGCGACCTCCCTGCTCCAACTGCTTCAGGAGCGCGGCATCGACCCCCGCGTGGTGGTGGTGGAGTATAACTACGAAATCGTGCCCCGCGAGCGATACGGCGAGATTACCCTGCACGATGGCGACACGCTCGAAATCGTGCAGATGACCGCAGGAGGCTAACGATGCGCGTACTGGTGGTCGGTGCGGGCGTGATTGGCGCGGCAGTCGCGTGGGAACTGCTGCAGCGCGGCGCGGAGGTCGTGCTGCTGGACGGCGCGGCAGAAGGCGGGCACACCTCCGCCGCCTCCGCAGGGATGGTGAACCCGTTCAGCCTCACGCCCGATGACACCCCTGCCCTACCCCTCTACTGGCAGAGCATGCAGATGTACCCCGAATGGACACGCGCCCTGCACGAACAAACAGGCATCGACCCCGAATGGCGCGACGGGGGCTGCCTGCGCGTCGCGTTGACCCCAACGGACGCCGAGCATCTTGACGCGAGCCTCGCCTGGATCCGTCGCTACGACGCTCACGCTGAACTCCTCGACGCCGACACCGCGCGCCAGTTGGAACCCGCGCTGAACCCCGAAATCGCCTGCGCCTTGCATATCCCCAGCGAGGGATGGGTGCATACCGAGCGTCTGATACGCGCACTGCACCGCGCTGTGCAACTTAGCGGCGCAAACTTATACACGGGGTCGCCTGCGCTGAGCCTCGTGGTGCGGAATGGCGCAGCGCGCGGGGTGCAAACCGCACACGGCGTTCTGGAAGGCGACGCTGTGGTTGTTGCAGCGGGCGCATGGGCAGGCGCGCTGCTGCAGCCGTTGGGGATACACGCGCCCATAACGCCTGTGCGCGGCGTGATTTTGTCGCTGGGCGACTTACCCCTGCCCGTGCGGCGCATCCTCTCGTCGCCTGTGGGCTACCTTGTGCCCCGCGCGGACGGAACCGCACTGCTGGGAGCTACGCGCGAACAGGCGGGCTACGACGCACGCGCTACCGCCGAAGGCTATGCCGTGCTGACACACAACCTTGCGCGCCTCGCGCCCCACTTGATGCATGCGACCGTGCTGGGACACACGGTGGGACTGCGCCCCGACACGCCCGACCATAACCCCTATCTCGGCGCTGTGGCGGGCTATGACGGGCTGTACCTCGCCGCAGGGCACGCCTATCACGGAATCCTGCTCGCCCCAGCCACCGCACGCGCGATTGCCGATGTAATCTTGAACGGCGCAACCGAACTGCCCATCGCGCCCTTTGACCCGAATCGCTTTACGAGGTGAACCTATGCAAACGATTCCCGTCATCAAGCCGACTATTTATGACCCGAACTCGGACGAGCCGCTGCGCATTAATGCGCCGCTGGTTGCCGAGTGGCTGGTGGAGTTTTTGCGCGACGAGGTGCAGCGACGGCGCGGCTTCTCCAAAGCGCTGCTGGGGCTATCTGGGGGCGTCGATTCGTCCGTCGTCGCCTACCTGTGTGCCCGCGCGTTCGGTCCCGAAAATGTGTACGCCTTCCTGATGCCTTACAAGACCAGCAGCCCCGAATCGCTGGAACACGGGATGCTGGTCGTGCGTGAGCTGGGCATTCATCATCGCGTGATTGAGATTACGCCGATGGTGGACGCCTATCTGGAGGCGTTCGAGCCTGACGCCAGCCCGACGCGCATCGGCAACATCTGCGCCCGAATGCGGATGATTATTCTGTTTGACCAGTCGGCGAAGCTGGGCGCGCTGCCCATCGGCACGGGCAACAAGAGCGAGCGGCTGTTCGGCTACTTCACCTGGCACGCCGACGACTCGCCACCTGTGAACCCCATCGGCGACTTGTTCAAGACCCAAGTGTGGCAGTTGGCGCGCTACTTGGGCGTGCCCGAAGTGATTGTGCAAAAGCCCGCGTCTGCTGACCTCATCGTCGGGCAAACCGACGAGGGCGACTTCGGCATCTCGTACCAGCGCGCCGACCGAATCCTGCACTATCTCACGCAGGGCTACGCGCCCGAACGCTTGATTGAGATGGGCTTCCCCGCCGATGATGTGTGGCTGGTCAAAAACAAAGTGGACAGTACGCACTGGAAACGCCACCTGCCAACCGTCGCGATGCTCTCCACCACCGCCATCGGCGAGTATTACCTGCGTCCTGTGGACTATTGAGGCACTACAATGCAACGCAACCTGTTTGAGGGTGTCCAACAGCGGTTCACGGTCGGGATTGGGCAGTTCAAGCCGACTAAGGGGCAGTATCGGCGCAATCTGGAGCGGATTGGCGAGCTGATGCGCCAGTCGCTTCAGGAGGGCGTGGATGTGTTGGCGCTGCCCGAAACGGCGACCACAGGCTACTTCGTGGAGGGCGGCGTGCGCGAATTAGCCATCCCTGCGACGCAACTACTGCACGACCTCGCCTGCCTGTACGCCGACCTGCAACCCGACCGACCGCTCGACATCTGCGTCGGCTTCTACGAGTACCTCGACGGCGAATACTTCAACTCCGCGCTCTATGCAACTTTAGACCCAGAACCTGCACAGTCATCGCTTCTGCATGTGCATCAGAAATTCTTCCTGCCGACCTATGGGGTATTCGAAGAGGAGCGGTTTGTGGCGCGGGGGCGTCGCTTAGGGGTCTTTCAAACGCGCTTCGGACGCGCCGCAATTCTGATTTGCGAAGATGTATGGCATTCGATTACCAGCACGATTGTCGCGCTCAAAGGCGCGCTGGTGCTGTATGTGCCGACCGCCTCGCCCGCGCGTGGGTTCCAAGCCGAGCAGATCGAGAATGTGGAGGCGTATCGACGCATGCTCACCCAGATTGGCAGCGAGCATACGCTGTATGTGGTGCAGTCCAGTCTGGTCGGCTTCGAGGGCGGCAAGGGCTTTGTGGGCGCGTCGTGGGTGGTGAGCCCTTTTGGCAAAGTGATAGCGCAAGGTCCGGTCAATCAGGAAGCCCTGCTAATTGTGCCTTTAGACCTGGACGATGTGGCGATTGCGCGCGCTCAGTTGCCGCTCCTCTCGGATTTGCGTTCGGTAGTCGCCGATGTTGCGCTGGAGTTCGAGCAGTTGGCGCGACGCCCCTCGCCATAGGCTCACCACAGCGCAACGCCCGCGAACACCGTCGTATAGAGTTCCACTTGCGCCTCGATTGCGACGACCTCCAGCCGCGCGATTTTGAGGTTGCGGTCTTCCATCGCCTCTTCCGCCATCGCGACGACCATCTCGTGCGCCTCCCGCTCGGTCATGTAGCCCTCTGCCTCCATGATAACGCCGACCGCGTGCGGCTCTGTGGGGAACGCGAGCGAAACGGCAGCCGCAATCGTGCGCTCCGCCGCATCCGAGCCAAACACGCCGTAGGCAATAGGCAACAAACTCCCCTTCGGTACCTCTACACTCGGTCGCAGCGCCACGCCTGCAGGCAAGATGCTGGATACTCGCAGCAGGTTATAGTCTGCAAAGCCTGCCTGACGCAGCGCACGGTCAAACGAAACCAGCTCAAATGCGGATACGCCGACGCCTGCACCCGCCGTACAATAGCGCGCCAAGCGCGGCAACGGCGCAACGGCTACATCCCTGACCTCATACATAGCCTGCCTCCAAAGAGTGCATCTATACTCTACCTTTGGGTATGCTAAGCCCGCGTTCAGTAGAACGCCGTGAGCAGGTCGAAGCCCCATCGCTTCGTGAAGGACGACCAAGTCAGCGCGACCTCGCGGAAGCCTATACGATAGGCAATCGTGAAGGTGTGGTCGCGAAAGTCATACTGCTGATAGCGCTGCCAAGTATACCCTAATCCGACGCGCCAGAGCGGGCTAACCCGCCACGAGAAGTCCCCGACATAACTAACAGAATTGGTGTCCAAGGCGCGGCTGAAATAGCCCGTGAGGTAGTAGCGCTCCCCTGCGCTCCAACTCAGGCTGCCAGAGAGCCGATGCCTGCCCAGCAGGTTCGCACCGAGCGCATCTTGGGCGTAATCGTAGTTCAGGCTGAGCGCGCCCTCTGTGCCCAACGCCTGCGTGACGCCTAGCGTGCCCGTGAGGCTCCATCCTGCGTTCGGGAGGTTGCCCGCGAATCGCCCTATAGTTAGTCCACCTGTGAGGGTAGTTCCCTTCCCCAACGACTGGGGAATGAGGTTCCAGCGTGCGCGCACACCAATCCCCTCGCGGGTGCGGGTTCCTGCGTTGTCCTGAAGGCGATTGGCGGTGAAGTTCAGCGAGAGGCTTTGCCGCAAAGGCAGTTCCGCCACGCGCCGCGGGGCGGTCTCAACAAACACATCGGTGCGCAGGCTCTGCGCACGGATACCCTGCCAGTAAGTGCTGCCCGCAAGGGTGACCCCTGTGGAATAGCCGCGCGCCTGATGCGACAGCTGTACGGAGCCGTAAATGCCTTGATGCGCAGGCGAATCGAGCCAGAGTGCAACGCGCGTATTGGGCGAGAGCGGCTGCTGGTGCCGCCAGTTCAGCCCCCAGTCGCTGCGTGCTAGGCTGGTGAGACTCACCATCCCCGTTCCGAACCCTACCCGATACTCATGTTCGAGGTCGAGAAACATTCCGCGCGCTGCGCTCATCGTGCGCCCGCCCACCTGCGCCGTGCGCAACCGCAACGCGCCGACCTGGGTCGGGGCAAGCATATAGTAATACGGCACATCCAGATAGACCTGCCCGCTTTGCACGCCAATCAGCGTGTCGCTCCCCACCCCGCTGCTCCAGAGGCTCTGGGAATAGAGGGGCAAGCTGAGCGTCCGCACCTCGCCGACATAGAACTCTGCCCGATGGAACTGGATACGCTCGTTCGGGTAGAACCAAATCTGCGCCGCCTTAATCACCAGACTCGATTCGGAGATGTCGGCGAAGCGGAACTGCTCTGGGGGCACGACTGCATCAAAAGGCTCTACTGTACCGTGTCGCACGCGCACAATTTCCCAGCGTCCTTCGCGCTCCGCCACACCATAGCCCTGCGAAGTGCGCAACTCATAGCTCAGTTCGGCGAACTCGATGGTTTCGGAGCCGAATTGCAGGCGGGCGTTGCGCGCCTTGACGCGCAGGCTCTCCACCTCCAGTTGGAGGTCGTCTGCCTCGATGCGCGTGAAGCCGAATCGGACGCTTGCGCCGCGTGCTTTGCCAGACGCGGCGATGAGGCGCTGCTCGTTCGCATAGGCGAGGTACTCCGCGCCCAAGACTTGCACATAGTCGGTCGCGCTGCGCAACTCATCTTGAGTCGCCACAAAGAGCGCCTGCGTCTCGCCCACGACGCCCAGCCCAACGGCGGTGGCGGTAATCGTTGCTGTGCCTGGCGTTTGGCTGGCGATGAGCGTGGCGCGTGCCACACCGCCTTCCGTAGCAGCCACTGGCTCACGGAACGCGCCTAAAGTAGTGTTGAACGCGACCTGAGTACCGTCGGGCGCAGGCTTGCCCTGCGCCGTGCGTACCTCCGCAACCACCAGAATTTGGGATGCACCGTCGGCGACCGCAGCGGCAGGGTAGACGCTCAGGCGAATTGCGCCGTGCGCCCAGCAAGCACAAAGGCAGAGGAGCCATAGCCCCCCTGCCCCACTGAGACGAGCCGTTGGCAGAGTTCGCAGCCACATCCTAAAACTGCGAGCCGCCCAGTATCGCGCCAAGGATAATCGCAAACAGCGTCACTATCGCGCGTTCACGGTGACGGTCGGGTTGCTGCCGCTCCTGCGGTTGGGTCGGCTGTTCAACAGGTGGCGTGAGACGCTCGCGCACGGCTGCACCAATCTTTCGGGCAACCTCCGCCACCGCTGCAATTCGAGCAAGATTCGCATCGGTGTCGTCGGTACCCAATCGTCCGCGCCCTGTCTCCGCTACGGAGAGGAGAACCTCACCTGAGCGCACATCGATAAGGTCGCCGCTGACGGTAATAATCGCTTCGCGTGTCGTGGGATTGTAGCTGAACTCCTCAATGCGCCCTGCGAAGGCGAGGTCTACCCCCATAATCGCGCCCACGCGCGCCGCGCGCCACGAGCCGTCCGCCTCACGCTCGTTGAACGGCGGGTTCAGCCGATCGCGACGAATACGATTCTCCTCTATCGCGCGGGTAATCGATGGGTTCGTCTCCCGAAAACGCAACACATAGATATTAGGAATCTCTTTCATCTGGGCATAGAGCGCGTTCAGTACCTCGACATTCACATTGAATTCTTCTGTCGGTTGCACCGCCGCGCCCTGTACAAAGGGAAACAGCACTAGCTCGCGCGTCTGTGCAGTCGCCAGTCCTAATGACAGACACCAAGCAATCCCGATTATCCAGCAAGTTTTCACGGTTGCGCCTCCTTACAGCATGGCTGGGAAATGCCCCCAGCCATGCCATGCGTTATCGGGTTAGCACCAGCGGGCGCACAACGCGCGCCGTTTGACCGTCGTCGGTGCGTGCTTCGACCTGCACTTGGTAGGTTCCTGGGGGCACAGCGCGCCCTTCATCGTCGCGCAGGTTCCACGAGACGGTATTGACCCCACGGGTTGCGGCGCGCCCGCGCTGCAGGTTCGCTATCGCGCGTCCATCGGAGCCGAGTATTTGGATGCTGGTCTGCGCGTTGTCCGCCAGCACATAGGAGATAGATACGCTACGGACGCCGCGCCCTGCGCTGCTCACGCTGACGCTGGTGATAAGCGCGCCTGTGCGCGCGGCGCGCTCCACCACCAGTTGCAGCCGCGTGCGCCCTGTAGAAATGAAGCGATACTCAGGGGTCGTGCGTATGTCGACCGTGCGCCCCGTGTTCAGGTCAGTTAGGCGCAGGCGGTAGCCCCGCGGAACTGTGTTCAGGTTCGGGAAAGTCAAGGCGACTTCTTCGCCAGGAGCCGCTTCCACCAACAAGTCGAACTGCTGTCGGTTTGCGACCGCGCGTACCTCCTGCATGAGGCGAGTTCCCGTCCCCGACTTAAGGATTGTCAGATCGACAGGGCGGTCAGGGAGGGGTGTGGGCGGCTCCTCGATGTCACCGACGCTGCGCCCAGTGCTGATACCGATGAAGTTCTGCGTGTCTATCCCGCGTGCTGTCCGAGCTACAATCTGCAGTCGCCAGTCGTTAGGCAGATTGGGACGCTCTTCTGCCGAGCGGATAATCGAGCCGCCGAATCCCGTGCCAGGCAAGAACACAGGCGGGTAGACGAACTCGATGTCCTCGCTCGCTTTGATCCAATATCCACGATGTGGTAGGAGCGGCGTGTTCGGGTCAGAGGTGAACTTATACTCCCTTGAGAACTCGTCCCAATAGTAGAGGACGCCGCGAATGACGCCGCGCTGCGCCGCCTCAAAAAAGCTTAGACTGCGCCGCGGATCGCTGGAGCCCACAATCACAACCTGTCCCAGCACCAGCGGATAGGGATAGGGGTTACCAATCTGGTTCCAGCCCTTCTTGAGCGGGACAGGTACGCTTGTGTTGAACACACTACTGGGGAAGCGCAGATGCGTCGCGTCGTATTGCGCCGTGAGTGCGCTTCCTGGTAGGTAGATCCAGAAGCCCTGTCCTGGCTGAATGGTATCTATCGTCTCATACAGCTCTCGCTCTGGGTTCCAACGCTTCGCTTGGTAGGCGACGGGCAGATTCAGCACATCCTCCAGCGAACTTGTCGTAACAAATGGAATGGAGACGAGTTGGAACCCCGATTCCAGTTTACGGTTCGCAGTTGCGGAGATGAGGATAGTTCGGGACACGGTCTTTGTGGGGGCAGGCGGCGCCTGCACAGAGACGCGGAAGGTGACGAAGCCCGCAGTGGTCGGGTCTGCCACCACACGCCACCTCAAAGGCGCTGTTTGTCCAGGCGCAAGGCGTGGGATTGTGCGGGTGCGCGTCTCTCCAGGCGCAAACGAGATCCCTGCCGGAAGCGATAGGTCGACTGCCACATTAGTCAGGTCGATCTCGCGCCCGACAACAAAGTATTGGTTGGTGACATTTGCGACGATGGTAAACTGTCCGTTGTCTCTCAGTCGTGACAGGTCTTGGGCATCTGGCTCGATGACTGGCAGTGCCTCGACACCCACTGCTATCGGCGGTTGAACATCCAGATCCACAGGCGTTAATGTTACATAGAACACATACTCACGCACTTGCCCAGGCGCGAAATTGCGAGCGTTCACAAACAAATTGAGAGCGACATCGCCAATAAACGAGTCTGGGAATAGGACAGGATCCCAGGTGGTCGTCCCTTGAATGAAGAACCACTTGCCTATGACCAAGCGGTCGATAGGCGTCTGGTCTTCGAATCCCTTAACAGGTCGCAGCAGGTAGCGCGAGGAGCCTCCAAGGTTACCACGGGACAGATAGAACTCGATAGCGTTGGGGATTTGCACCCCGCGAAGGTCGGAATCGATTCGGATGGGGCGTTCGCCTTGCACATACACATAAGGTGGGCGCGATGCGCCGTTGCGGTCGAACCCTTCTTCGACGCCGACCTCCACATCGGAAGCAAGGCGTAGGGCAAGGGTCGCTGGGCTATCGCCCGAGTTGCGTACGCGCAGACTGATGCGCGCCGCGGACTGAATCAGCTCGATGCGCAGGTCGGTATCCCACCCTTCTACATTCCAGATTTGGCGGATGTAGAAGCCGCTTGCACCCGGCCACGCTTGAGAAAAGCGCAGCGCGGGAGCGCCCTCTTGCCGACCCCAGACAAAGGTCTGAGTCTGTCCCTCACGCTGCGTCCGCATCGTGATATACATTCCCCCTGGATAGACGCCCCACGGATACCCAGAGGTGAGCGCTATCCCGCGATCGCCCAGCAGCGCGTTCCCGCCAGAGGTTCCCAGCTGGATACTGCCCTCCGCAGAAAGAGTGACGCAAGTTGTGTTTTCGAGAGGGAAGCATCCCGTAAACCATGTAACAGTGCCCTCCAGCCCTAGCGTTGCCCCAAGCACGCCGTTTTCGACGCTGATTGCGGCGTAGTCGTCGCTCACGGGGTCTTCGGTTTCAGGGCACGAACAGGGCTCGCCAGGAAAAGGCGAGTAGCTCCCCGGCTGAGCCAGTGAAATCGTTGTTATTAAGCTGCTGCTCAAAACCGTCCATATCCATCGTTTCATCACCTGTTGCCTCCTTCCTCAGCGAGCGACCACAAGCGGTCGCACCACACGCGCGACCTCGCCCTCGTCGCCAGTAGCGATAATTTGCACCTGATAGGTGCCCGGCGGGACGGCGATGCCTGAATCGGTACGCCCGTTCCAAGTCGCGGTATTGACGCCCGACGCGCGGGTGCCCATCTGTAGACGCGCGACGGTCTTACCCGTTGCATCTTGGACAAGCACCTGCACTGAGGCGTCGCTGTTGAGTGCGTACTGGATGGCGAACTGGTTGCCGCGTGTTTGCGTAATCGATACATTCGTCACCTGCAATCGGTTGGCGCGTGCGGGCTGCGCTTCGATAACGAACCGTCGGCGACTGGTCTCATCGGTACGGAACCGATACGAGCTGGTTTGGAGCATCGAGAGGCGCTCGCCCGTGGTCTGGTCTATTAGCACCAGTCGCGTTCCCTTGGGCACAGGGAGTTCTTGAGTCCACTGGAGCGTGGCTTCCGCCTCTGGCTGGTCAGTGACCACCTCGACCTCCCAGCGTTGCGCCCGGCGGCTGTTGCGGCGGATGTCCTGCGCCAAGGCGCTGCGGGTGCGTGGTTCAAGAATCCGAAGCGCAATATAGGACTGGAAGGCAGGTGGTTTTTCTACATCTTCGCGCCCGACCTCGTCGCTGGCGTTGGAGGCGGTTCCGATTAGGTTGTTGGCGTCCTCGCGGTCGCCACTGCGCACAATCAGGCGCAGGAGCCAGCCGTCCACTGGCGCGGGCGCCACACGCGGCGCATCATCGGGCTGACTGCGCAGGCTGCCAACAGGCGGCACCACCAGCGTACAGGGCTTGAGTGCGCGTACCCAGTGCGCTTGCCAAGCAATCAGTTCGCCCAGCGGCGCGGTGCGCCAAGTGTATTCGCCCGTCAACGGAATGTAGCGGTAGATTTGTAGTCGAATGTATTCCCTGTCTGCCGCTTCCTGAAGGCTAAGCCGTTGCACTATGCCGCCTGCGCCTGTCACCTCTACCTCACACGCCGCCCACGGAACATTGAACGGGAACGGGTTGCCAATCATGTTCCACCCCTCCTGTAGCGGAATGAGGTAGGCGGTGTTCACATCTACCTGCTCGTCGCCGAGGATGAAGGCGGGCGCTGTGCTGCGCAGGAAGTAGCCTAAGCCACGGGGTGGGGTGGGGTTATTCGAGCCATCTGGGCGTACACCCACTCCTGGCGGGTTAAAGCTGGCGCGCGGGTCTCTGTTGACGGCGGAGTAGCGGGCGTAGGTGCCTTCTGTAGGCAGGTAGCGCGCCAGAATCACCTCGCTGCCGAACAGCTCCTCAGGCGTCACAGAGATATTGTACGGGGTGGAGAACATCGCCAGCCCTGCGTTTTGGACGCGCGATTTCACAATCACGCGCGTGGAGTTGCTCTTAGTCACATTGTCCTGCCCGAGAGCTTCTACCGAGATAGTGTGGCGTCCTTCACCGGGCAGCACCACCACAAAGTCCAGCGTAATGGTTTTCTGTCGCGGATTGACCACGGCGGTCGGCTCCCACAGCGTTCGCGGGAGCGGATCGTCATTCAAGCGCACATTCAAGATGTTGGCAGGGTTGTTGTCGAGAACACGGCGCACAACGACCTGTACGCGCACCCTGCGTGTATCAATCGTTGTGCCTGCAACAGGTTCCACAAACGAGATATTGACTCCCCCAACTCCGCGAAGCGCCTGCTCAACATCGATGATGCCGAACCCCAGCTCGGGATCGGGCACAGAGCGTCCGCGGGGGTCAGCCGTTTCCTTAAGCGCGATGACTGCCTCAGGTTCTATTGTGTTGGAGTCGTGGCGCCGAGCGCCTGCGGAAAGCACCAGCGCGACCGCCGCTGCAACATACGGACCCGAATACGAGGTTCCCTGCACATAGTCGTATTGACGAGCGGTCGAAGCCGTCGTGATCACACCGTCAAAGTAGCTGCTTTCTTGGTCACCGCCAGGCGCTGCCAAATCGATATCGCCATAGTTCGAGTAGGACGCCTTTTCACCCGTGCGCCCCACGGCAGAGACATTCACCACATTGTCGTAGTTCGCCGGATAGCTCGGAATGTTGACATTATCATTCCCCGCCGAGGCGACGGGCACGACGCCCCGTCGATAGATCTCTTGAATCAGCGAGTTGGCTTGCTGGGAGAAGAAGTACCCGCCATAACTCATGTTAAGCACATGAATCCGCTCCGCATTATCAATCACATGCTGGTAGGCTTCCAAAATGTTTTCTGTGTAGAGCGGTCCTAAGGGGCGTTGGGTGACCTTGAGACCGACAATTTTCACATTCTCCCAGATAAGCCCCGCGATTCCGATGCCGTTATTGGTGACCGCTGCCGCGACGCCGACGGTAGAAGTTCCGTGCGAAAAGCCTGTGCCCTCAGGGTCAATGTTGCCATCGGGCGTGTCGGCGGCGAAATTACGCGAGAGATCACTGTCGAATACGCCTGCCAGGTCAGGATGTGACCGCTGGAAATTGTCATCGATAAAGGCAACCCTGATGCCCTCTTGTCCTTTTTCGAGATCCCATGCCGCGGGCATGCGCATCATTGTCAGCGCCCACTGCTCGGGGAAGAGCGGGTCGTTGGGGATTTCGTGATACCGCAGGATGTAATGCGGTTCAACATAAAGCACATCGGCGTGTCTTTCGAGGCTCTTGACCGTGTCTTGCACCTTCTGGAGCAGCGCGGCGGGTGTCAGCCCTTGCTCGCGCAAGCGCAGGACATAGGTATCCTGCACGCGTATCGGGCGCACCTCCGCATTCACGGAGTTAGCAATCGCGCGCGCGGTCTCAATCGTGCGTCCGGGTTTGAGTCGCACAATCATTTCGCCGGGCACGACATCGTCCGGCGTGAGTTGCGGCGCTTGCGCGAATGCGCCTTGCGTCGCAATCATTCCTCCAACCAGCCATAGCCACATCCATCTCATCGGTTATTCCTCCCGATAATTGCCTGTTTATAAAGACGACGGAGCGGGGCGTAGGTTTCCTTCAGCCCACGCCCCCCGAACGCTTACGGACTGGGTGGCAGCTCCTGCGTGGTGAACTCGAACGGTCGGCTCCACACATAGCGCAAGCCACCAGGTCCTGGAATCGGGCCAGGGTCATCGTAGAGGTTGCGCGCGCCCACGCGCCAATAGAGCGTGACGCGCTGTCCTGTGAGCCCCAGTCGGTTCAACAGCACCGCCTCCAAGTTGATGCGCTCAGTGGAGACGGGCGACCCCCCAACGGCTGTAGAGGGGATCTCGTTCGAGACGAAGGTGCGGTTCCGGTCGCGGAAAGTCGGGTCGAGCGAGACCTCGACGCGATACGCATTTGCACCCTCCGCCGCCAGCCAGCTGAAGCGCACATCTTTCGGATCGACATCCTCGCTCCGCTGCAGGGGGGTCAACAGCTGCACAGGCAGCAGGACGGTGGCTTGACCTGAGCGCACGCGGTCGGAGAGCTTGTAGAGAATCTGTGATTCGCCTTCCGCTTCGCGGATCTCACGATACACGAGAGCAATCTGATAGGTATACGAGCGTCCCGGAGCCACACCTGGTGCAGGCGAGTCTTCTTCGAGGGTTTGAAAGTCTAAGTCTTCTTCGCCCTCGCGCAAGAGGCTCGCATAGGTCAAGACACGCGGTACGGTGGTGTCGATAAAGAAGTTCTGGTTGCCAGGGACGACGCCGACCGGGATTCGGTTGGCTTTTTCATCTAAGTCGATGAAGTCCGAGCGGAAGATTTGCCACTGGATGGTATCGGGCACGCTTTTGGCAAAGAGGGTGGTTTTCCACGAGATGCGCACGAACGGTTCGAAGTTGCCGTCCGCGCCCGCTTCAGCGACCACAGTTTGAACAGGGGTATTCCCTCCGGACGAGGCGCGTGCGATACCGAAGGCAATCAGCCCGATCACAAGGATTGGACCGAGTGCGCGCAACAGCCTATTGCCCTCGCCGCGCTGGCGAGGTCGTTCGGTGACCACGCGCCCCGCTTTGACCTCGACCGTGGGCACGCGGAAGATGGCGCGGGCGCGATCTTCGCTCTGAATGCCGCGTCCGAAATCGATGATTTCAGCTACCGCGTCGCTATCGGAGACTTGGGTGACGCGGATGCGTCCGACCTCCTCGCCGCGCCGCACGACAATCATCTCCATACCGGGTTGCAATCCGCCGCGAATGCCACGGGTCAGCAACACCTCTTTGCCCGCGCGCGTGGTTAGAACCGTGGCTTCGGGAATGGTGTAGTTATTGATGATGCGCACAGCTTCAAACGCGGCGTTGCGGATGGCTTCCTGCACCAGCGTGTCGTCGTCGCCTGTGTAGCCAGGGCGGCGGTTGCTCAGCCCCGTAGCCACCGCGCCGTTGATGGGCTCGCCCGACGCAATGTCAATCACCCGCACAGTGATAACTACTTGCGCCTGTTTCGGGCTGCCCACGAAGGTCACCGCGTTCACTTCACCCGTGATGAGGGACTCGGTTTGAAGGGCGCGCCCGAGGCGCAGGAATCCTGTTTTGTCGAGAGGCAGCGCGAGGTCGAGGTCTTTGAGCTGCTGCTCGATCTCGCCGCGTGCCAACACCTCATACTTGCGTGATTTTTGGTATTCGCTTGCCACAGCGTCGGTGGCGGCGCGTGCAATGCTTGCGCCGCCGTAGCCGCTCTTGTTCTCGAAGTCCAGCACCGCCACGCGCGGTAGTTGCACCAGTTGGGCATAGGCACGCACCGCGCCCAGCGGGTAGAGCAGTCCCACTGCGAGCATGCTTAGCACACCAAGGGACACTGCGCGCGTCGTCCAAGTTCGTCTCATCCGTGTTTTCACCCTGATTGCTCCTCCTTCATAGTCTGTTCTCAGCGTGTGAGCACCAACGGCGCGGTTGCGCGGGCAACCTGTCCGTCGTCGCTCACGGCTCGAATCTCTACCGTATAGGTTCCGGGCGGCAGTGCGACGCCGCTCTGGTCACGCCCGTCCCATGTGGCTTGCTGCACGCCGCTGCGCGTCGCTTGGTTCAGCAACTGGCGCACCACTTTGCCGCCCGCCAGAATATTCACCTGCACGGTCGCATCTCCTGTCAATTGGAAGGCGACCGTATATTGCGAGCCGCGTCCCGATTGTACCTGCACCTGCTGGATGCGTAGCAGCCCGCTGCTGGATGCCAGCTCAAGGCGGAATCGGCTCACGCCGCTGGCGTTGGTGCGGAAAGTGTACGCGCCTGTGGTGCGCAGGTAGCGTCGCTCGCCCGTCTCAAGGTTCACCAACACGAGGTTCGCCGCGCGCGGCAGCTGCTGCGCGTCGGGCCAGCGCAGGGTCACTTCGCGGTTCGGTTGGCTGCTCTCCACGACGAACTCCCAGCTTGCGCTGCGCGTCGCGGGTTGAATGTCCACACCGTAGACGCCACTGTGCGCGCCCCAGTTCAAGTGCGGGAGGCTAATATACACATAGTCTGCGCCGACGGGCGGTGGCTTGAGTAGGTCATGCTCGCGGTCATAGCCTGCGGTCGCGCTGCGCGACACGCCGATGTAAGCGCGGTCTTTCAGGTCGCCCGATTGCACTTCCAGAGTCAGTCGCCAGCCCGTTGCGCTTGTGCTTGCACTTCGGCTGGACGCGCTGGTCGCTGCCGCGCTGGGCGGGATAATCAGCGTCGTCGCGCGGTAGGCGTACACCCAGTAGCCTTCCCAAACCCTCATGCGGGGTACCGCGGCGTAGCTGCCGAACGAGTAGCCCCACAGGGCGTTCGCCACAATCCCCTTGCCCACTGCCGTCGGCAGGGAGACAGCCGTGTTGGTGTCGGGGTCGATGAACTGTACCTGGCTCCAGTTCACATCGAAGGTGAACGGGTTGCCAATAAGGTTCCAACCGACTTGCAGCGGGATCTGGAACGGCTGGTTCGGGTTGGCAGGCGTGCCCACAGTGGTCAGCGGCAAGTCTTCCGAAGTCTCGATAAAGTAGCCGCGTCCGAGCTGGAAGCGGTTCGCAGGCGCGTTCGGATAGAAGACATAACGCGACTGGCTCGGATCCCAGCTGAAGAAGCGGAAGGTCGCCGACGCGGGCACATTCAGCAGCGTGCGCACATCCTGCGTGTAGTCATAGGGCGCAGAGACCAAGAACCGACCCTTGAAGAAGGTGCGCAACGGCTCCGACTGGAACTCGCCAACGACCGTATTGCGTCCCGAGCTAATGGTCACCGAACGCTGATTGGGTCGGAAGGTGAAGCCCGTCTTTTCGGGGATGACCACATACTCGCCCGGTGGCACATTCGTGAAGCTGTAGTTGCCGTTGGCGTCTGTGAGTACGGGCGGCACGACATCTGTATTGCCAAAGCGCAAGCGCACCGTCACCCCAGGCTCAGGCGCGCCGCCGAAGCGTCGCACAATGCGTCCCGACGCCGAGCCGGGCGGCAGCAACGCCAGCTGGAAGTTCAGCGTGGTGGTTTGGTTCGCGGGCACATTCAGCGTCTGGCTCTCAGGCGCGTAGCCGGGCGCAACGGCGGTCACCACATACTCGCCTGCAGGCACCGTGAAGGTATAGACGCCGTTCGCATCGGTGGTCACATCGGCGCGGGTAGTCGTGCCCGCGACGGCAGTGACGCGCGCGTTCGGAATCGGCTCACCCGTGTTCACATCGGTTACCGTGCCCGTCACCGTGCCCGGTTCAGGCTCCAGCACGAAGTCGCCGACAGCCGTCGTCTCACCCGAGCGTACCTGCACATTGCGGTAGACGCCGTCGGGCGCAGGCTGCACAGGCGGCAGTGTGTAGCCGCCGAATGCCAAGGCGACGACCGTCACATCCCAAGTGCCAACGGGCACACGCGGAATAAGGAAAGTGCCGTCGGGGTCGGTCACGATTTCGTGCGTCAGTTCAGGATCTGTGGTGTTCGTGGCGCGTACTAATGCGCCGCGCACAGGCTGGTTGTTAATATCGATGACACGACCGCTAATCTGCCCTGGCGGCGTTGCCAACATAATCAAGTTAATCGTAGTAGTTGTCGCTACCAGCGTGACCGTCTCGGGGTGCTGCGTCTTGAAGCCCGGACGCTCGGCATCGACGACATAGATGCCAGCCTCCAGCCCCACGATTCGGTAGAAGCCGTTGGAGTCGGTAATGGCGTAGCCCGCGTTGACCCCCAAAAGGCTTAGAGGCTCAACGCCAATCACCCGCACGAGCGCTCGCGGCAGCGGCGTGAAGGTGCGTGTGTCGGGGTCGTACTGGCGCACCACGCCTTCCAACACACTGTGCGTCATCCAGCCGAAGGCGTTGTGAACAAGTTTGTTGCGCAAGGAGCGACACCACAGCAAGCCTGGCGGGCCTGCCGTGTATCCGGAGTTGACGCCCTCAATCCCAAATGCTAAAAAGGCGACCTTGGAGCGATTCGCGTCGTTGATATAATACGAGCCTGCTTGGTCGGATGTGCCGAGTAGTGTACCGCCGCCGACGCGCGGCGCGGCGTAGGTATAGGGCACACGCGCCGTTGACGCCGTTGTCACTGTGTCAATCCACACCTGATTCCACGCCGCATCCGTGTAGAGCGGGGTGGTGCTTCCTGCGCCGATGGGCGGGATCACATCGAATGTATCGAAGGTGGGAAAAACAAGATACGCCGCAGGATGAGACAAACGCAGCTCTAACGGTCTATCGGGCACGATGGTGGTACCTTCGTACCGAATCCATATCGGAATGCCTCCGGGGTTTTCGGCAATTGGGTTCGGATCCTCGCCCCGCTGCCGATCCCCGACAACACCTCGCAACTCGTGGCGCAAGCCGCGATAGGGGATAGCGAACACATCATCGGCGGTGTCGCTGTCGAACGACACACGCAGGATGTCGTTCATGAACTGGTTGGCGACGGAACCGCGCAAGCTAAGCGCCCACGCGATGTCCTGACCGCTGAACAGGATGCGTCCACTGCTCTGCAGGAAGTTGCGAATCAGCGTCTGCACCTCAGGGTCCAGGATATGTCCTGGGCCTGCCCACACATTGCCCGCGTAGGGGCTTGCCCAGATGACCATGCGCGGCGCATGGAGCTTATCACGGAAGCCGCCTATGAGGTCAGTGGGCTCGCGCTCAATGCGCGGCTGGTAGCCTACCAGCACCGCAGGCGTAATCGGGTTGCGACACTGCACACGCCAAATGTTATACAGATTCCCGTAGGTTGTGTTCGAGCCAAGCGTGTCTGCGCGTATCGTCGCACCGAGTATCCTCGGATGCGGGATGGCGCCATCACCGAAGATAATCAAGCCTGTTCCGCTGGGTGGCTGCGTGATATCGAAGGGGAACTTGCCCGTCGGGTTGTCTGTCCAGTAGCTCTCAACAGGCTGCCATGTCGGGCGCGTGATAGAGTTACCAATCACATCCACGCGGTTTTGCACAAAAATCTGCCCGCCCATGTAGTCTGATACGAGCAAGATGTTGTGTTCGCCAACAAACTGTTGCGTCGTGAAGCCAGAGATATTATCGTAAATAAATTCGTTGCCTGCCCGATCACGCACAATCACATCCATGTAGAAGTCGCTGGGTATATCGGGCGTGCGCCAAGTGGCGACATACCAATCTGTCGGGTTGCCGTCGTCGTCCAGTTCGGGCTGCATTAGCAGGGTGTCGTCGAGGCTGCCGTTGAAGCCCAGGCGCACCAAGCTGTAAGGGTCTTTATACTCGTAGGTTTGCGGGTGGATAGCTTGCTGCCCGACCTCCACAAACAGCGGTACATATGCTTGCGCTTGATCTGCCAAGATGCGGTTAGGAAAGAGGGGGTCAAACTGGAACAGCTGGTAGAGTTTGTGTTCCTCGCCAGCAGCGTCTTGCTCGGCGCTATCGGGGTCTTTGAACTGCACGCGCACAAAGTCGATACCGCTTTGCAGGTCAAGCACGCGCACTTTGATTTCGACGGTGTCGCCAGGGAACATCTCTTTCGGACGGACGATGGGCAGGATTTCCATCAGCGGCGGCGTTCGATCGAACACCAGCGTCTCCCATAGGTCGTGAACGCCAGGTCCGGGCGGTTCCGCGCCTTGCGTGCGGGTGGAGTGGTAGGCGACGCGGTTGCGCGTCACAACCGCTGCCGTTGGATACTTCGCGCCCGCAGCGGGTGCAAAGAACGCCACGCCAGGCACATCGGGGCGCGCCTGCGCAGGCGTGCTGGGGTCTGCGGTAAGCGAAAGGGTCTCGGCTGCGGAACGCGGCTCTGGCAGATTCGCTGGCATATAGTAGATGTCATAAATGTTGTTGGTCACATCGACGCGGTCGGACGGCGCGCCTAACCGATGGGGCTGCCCAGACTTGCGCGTCGAGGCAAAGATTAGGTAAGGAGATTCGTCGATAATTTCCCAAGTGGGTTGCCGATCGCGCGGGCGGTTGCCATCTGCATCGACAAAGGTCGTCCACTGCACGACGGTCAGCGTGTTGAAGTCCAACACATAGATGTAGCTGGTTCCGTCAGCGGCGATGCGGGCGAACGCTACACGATCGCCGTCAGGCGACCATGCGGGCTCCACATCGTTCTCGCCTGGAGCGGGGAAGGTGATTTGTCGGAAGAAGGTGCCGTCGTCGAAGGGGCGTCCGTCGGTGCGTGCAACATAGAGGCGGTAGCGTCGATCCGCTTCCGTCTCGCCTGCAAGCAGGCGGTTGGACGAGAAGATTACCAGGTTGCCACCGGGGCTGAGCGTTGGGTGGAGGTTTTGCGTGATGCCGTTGTTGTCGGAGGTCAGCACCACGCGCTGCCCTGTGCTGAGGTTGCGCACGACGATGTTGTAGCTGCCTGCCGCACTGCGGTTCGCATAGACAATAATGTTGGCAGGTTCGTTGATGGCGGGCTGGATCTGGCTTCCGAACTGCTCGTCGGGCGTATCGCCCGTGATAGGCGTAAGGTTTGTTAAGTTGCTCAGGTACAGTTGCGATCCATCGTCCAAATCGCCGCGCCAGATGCGGTAGCGTGGCGTAGGATTAATAAGTCGCCCATCAGGTCCCACACCGCCTGCGTTGCTGGAGAAATACATCTTTGTCGCGCCGGGGTTGTAGACGGGGTGCATTTCGTCCGGCGCGGCGTTGGTGATGTCGCGATCCCAGCGCGGGGCGCGGGTGCGCTGTTGCCGCTGCCGCAGCTGCTGATGGAATCGCTGCGGGTCGAACAGTCCGTCTTTGCGCCAGCGCACATTACTGCTCTGGGGCGTGCGCTGAGGCGCGATTTTATAGTTTTGGGGCGGAATCGGCTTGTAGGTCGCGTTCGGCAGCACGCGCCGCCCAGGACGATCGCGGTAGGGGTCTTCGACCGCGCTCGTTCCGTCCTGCGCGTAGCCTATGCAAGTCAGTAAAAGCCCCGCCAGTGCCAGATGCCATCGCCATCGTCGTATCACTGCGTTCGAACCTCCTCTTCTGTAGTTGAGTTCGGCATCGATTGCGATACTCCTGCCCGATTTTGACGCCTTAAGTCGGATTCCGTTGCGCTCGTGAGTATACCTGACGGCTGTGCGTAAGCGTGCGCCAGATTCGGCGCGCCTGCGCTTCGACCTGCTCCAGTGGGCGGTGCGTGCGGATGACCCAATCGGCGAAGGCGGTTTTGCATCGCGTCGGAAGCTGGGCGCGCAGGATGCGTCGCGCCTGCTGAGGCGAAATGCCGCGTTCGAGCAGCCGTTGGCGTTGCAGCGCAGGCGTCGCCTGCACCACCACAATCGCATCGAACAAGTCCTGCAGCGCGACCTCGACGAGCAGGGGTACCTCGATAAAGACGGGCGTTGCCAACGGTTCGCAGGCGTCCAGCTGCGCTTGCAAGGCGCGCACGATGGCAGGGTGCATAATGCGGTTCAAGCGTCTCCGCGCGGCAGAGTCGCCAAACGCCAGCGTTGCCAGCTGCTCCCGCGCCAGCGTGCCGTCCGCCGCGATAATCGCCTGCCCAAACTCCTTGACTAACTGTTCCCATACTTCCGTCCCTGGAAGCAGGAGCGTCGCCGCGATGGAATCGCTGCTAAGCACCGAGGCGCCGAGCGATTCGAACATCCGCAAGACGGTCGTCTTGCCCTCGGCGACGCCGCCCGTAATGGCAATCCGTCGCATCAATCATTCGCGGCTTCACTCTCGGTTCCTGCCGCCGAATCGCTGCTTTCGGGCGGGTTTTGCGTCTCTTGCGACTCGGCGCGCAGTTGTTGCAGCTGCGACGAGAGGCGCTCGCCGATGGTGAAGCCGCTGCTCTTGCTTGCGCCCGCGCGCTGGCGATGCTCTTGCACTGCGCGTTGTTCCTCAGGCGCACGCAGGCTAATAATCATGCGGCGGCGGCGCGGATCGAGTTCGATAATGCGCCCTTTGACCACCTCGCCGACCGAGACGACCTCTTCCGGGCTTTTGATGCGCTTGCTGGTCAGTTCCGACAAGGGCAGGAACGCCTCTACGCCTTCGTCGACGCGGGCGAACGCCCCTGTACGCGCCAAGCGCGTGATGGGCACTTCCAGCTCATCGCCTTCCCGATACTTCTGGGCAGCCACTTGCCACGGATCGGGCATCACCTGCCGACGGCTCAGAGCGACCTTGCCGTTTTCTGGCTCTAAGCGAATGACGACGACCTCTACCTCGTCGCCCTCTTTAAGCACCTCGCGTGGGTCATTCACGCGCGCCCACGAGATTTCGCTTACATGGAGTAAGCCTTCGTAGATACCGATATCCACAAACGCGCCGTAGCCCGTAATGCGCTTGACCACACCTTTGAATCGGTCGCCGACCTTGAGGCTCGCGAACACCTGTTCGCGCCGTTTGCGCTCTTCTTCCTCGCGCTGGCGACGCAGCTCCTCATCCGCCAGCTTATGTGAGCCGACTACTTTGCGCCGTTCATAATCGACATCGATGATTTTTATCGGGATAACCTCACCGACGAGCCGATCGAGTTGCCTTGGGGAGAGGCGTCGCCCAATCTGGCTGGCGGGCACAAAGCAACGCACGCCGATATTGACCAGGACGCCGCCCTTGACTGCATCCTCGACCATCGCTTCCAGAGTCTCTTTGTTTTCGTATGCCTGAACGATGGACGCCCAGAGTTTGTCGAAATCTGCCTCGCGCTTGGAGAGGACGGGCGTACCCTCCTCGCCGTGCGTGCGCATAACCTTCACATCAATGGTTTCACCCACCCGCACGACCTCTTCCGCCGATTCAACTTTGCTTGTCGCCAACTCCTCTTTCGGGATTTTGACCTCGGTCTTCATGCCGACATCGACTAATGCGGCGTCGCGATCCACTTGCACCACCGTCGCTTGTATCACCTTGCCGGGCTCGAACGAGGGGAAGCTCTGCTCGATGGCTTCGTCCATCGAGAGCAGTTCTTCGTTGGTGGGGGCGGGCTCTGCAGTTGCTTCAGCGGCAACGGCGAAAGACGCTGGCTCGGCGGGCACTGCAGGGGCCTCGTCGATGGGCGTCGTCGCCACCTCTGATACGCTTTCAGGTGCGTCCGCAGCTACCGCCACTGCCTCCGCATCGTTCACATTCTCGGCAACGGCATCCGCGCTCGGCTCGGTTGCGAGGGTCTCCAGGACGCTCTCGGTTGCCTCCGTCGACTCGGTCACCAGGTTCTCACGGGTCTGCTCATCGCTCCACATGGTTTTACGCACCTCCTTCAGGGCTATGGTCATACTTCGAGACAGGCTAAGGGACTCCTGCCGACGGCGCGGGCGAATTGTGCAACGCGCCATCAATATAAGTATACTCCACTTTTTGTGTGTGTGGGTTCCAGAGTAGGAAATCAGCGCATGCGCCTGGGCGGAGCGTGCCCAAATCTGCCTCGTAGCCGAGCGCGCGGGCGGGGTTCGCCGCGCACACCAGCGAGGCGACCTCCAGCCCCAGCGTTTGGGCGCAGTGGCGCAGGCAGGTGTCCATCGCGACGATACTGCCCGCTAAGCCGCCTGTTTCGACCATCCGCGCCGCGCCGTCCCGCACCACTGCTTGATGCCCCCATAATTCAAATGTGTAGCCGTCGGGCATCCCGACGCCCGTTGCACCATCCGAGACGCAAATCACGCGCGTTGCGCCCTTCGCCTTGATGAGCAGCTGCGCCGTCGCCGCGTGGGTATGCACATTATCCCAGATAATCTCGGCGGTCAGCTCATCGTGCAGCATCACTGCGCCCGCCAATCCAGGATCGCGGTGCTGGAACGGGCGCATCGCGTTGAAGGTGTGCGTGGCGTGCCGTGCGCCCCACTCAACCGCCTGCACGGTCTGCTCGTAGGTCGCATCGCTGTGTCCGATGGAGACGATGACCCCTTCCTGCGTCAAAAACTCGATAACCTCCCGTGCGCCCTCTAACTCAGGTGCAAGCGTCACGATGCGCAGTTCATTAATTAATGTGCCCAGCTCGTTCTTCAGCTCGCACAGGCTGGGCGGGCGGATATGCTCTGGGGGCTGCGCACCTGCGCGTTTGGGGTTGATGAAGGGACCTTCTAAGTGGCAGCCCAGCACGCGCGCGCCGCCCGAACCGTCCCAGCGCACTTCGCGCGCCGCCTCGATGCACTGCCGTATCGCCGACCACGGGGCGGTCAGCGGGGTCACTAAGAACGCCGTGACGCCATGTAAGGCAAGCCGCTGAGCAATTGCGCGAATCGCCTCGGGCGTGCCTTCCATCATGTCGCGCCCGAAGCCGCCATGCACATGCAGGTCGATCATGCCCGGCAGCGCAATCAGGTCGCGCGCGTCCACATCGGGCGGCAGGATACGCTCCAGCTGCGCAGGATTGTAGGACTCCCACGCTACAATTCTGCCTGTGTCCACCACCAGCGCGCGGTGTGGGTAGCGTCGCCCATCCGTTACCAACGCGCCACAGTAAACCCGAAACGCCATGCGGGGGATAGTGTACCCTACTCCACTCGAAATCGCGTCCCGCCGAAGCGCACGATGTCCCCTGCCCGCAGCGACTGCTTACTGACACGCTGCTCGTTCACATAGACGCCGTTGGTGCTGTTCAGGTCGTAGATCACCAGCGCACCGTTTTCGTAGGCGATACGCGCGTGATGGCGGCTGACCGACGGGTCGGGGATGATGAGCATGTTGTCGGTCTCGCGCCCGATGGTCAGCCCTGTAGGCGGGACGGCGATGCGCTGCCCCGCGAGTGCGCCGTCAATGCCCACCAGCGCGGTGGCTTGTGCGACGGCGACGCCGCCTACAGGCGCAGGCGGATAGCCTTGAACGGGCGCGGTCGGCGCAGGCGCGGCAACAGGTGTGCAGGCGCACGCGCCCGTGATGGGGTCTTGCCGCTGCCCGCAGTAGGGGCACACGCCGGGAGGCGTTGGCGGCGGGGGCGGCAACGGCGAGCGCACCACATCGCGCGGCGCACGCGCCGCCTGACCCTCGCGCAACTGGAACTGCACCCGAAACGAGCCAATCTGCAGCAGGTCGCCGTCGTTGAGTTCCACAGGTGCACTGATGAGTTGCCCGTTGACCGCCATCGGCGCCAGCGGAACCAGCACATAGCCGCCGCCGTCCATCCGAATCTCGGCGTGGCGCGGGGCGACCTGCGGGTCGCCACGCAGGGGCACATCCGCCAACTCGTCGCGTCCCAAGTATGCCCCATCGCGGTCAATCGGGTAATCTTTGCCCTCGTTGCGCCCATACAGCACGCGCACCCACGCCGCGCGGGTGAACCACTCCAGCAGCCCGATAAAGAGCCCAATCCCTGCGCCGATGAGTGTAAGCCCGACCGCGCGGGACGGCGCGCCCGCCTCACCCTCCGCACGCAGCGCAAAGCCGAACACCGAGCCAATCGTGAACGCCAGAAAATCGAACAGCGCGCCGCCCAACGCCCCACCAATCGCGCCACCCAACAACCCGTTGCGCATCCGCTTCGGCGAACGCGCAATCAGCCCCTCCGACAGCCCAATCAACGCCCCGAACGCGCTCCAGCCGAGAATGCGCCCCACAATCAGCCCCAGCAACGGCACAGTAGCGCCGAGTACGCCGAACAAAATCTGCCCGACGGTCAGCCCGACCCAGCCACCGATTGCACCCACACCCGCGCCGAGCGCAACCGCACGGATGATATGCTTGCCCGTGCCCAGCGACAGACCCGTCGCCAGCCCAATCATCGCGCCGATAAACAGCCCCGAAAGCGAGCCAAACCGCGCAATCTCGCCCCAGTCCACTGTGCGTCTGATGTCGTCGCTGATGAACGGCTCGTTCACGAACCAGGCAAGCACGCCGCCCACCGCGCCAAACACCATCAGGTAAAGGAGCTTACGGACCATCGCTACTCCACACGGAACAGGCTCGCGCCGAGCTGGAGCGTGTCGCCAGGCTTGATGGGCGTCGGCGCGCTGATGCGCACCCCGTTCACATAGGTTCCGTTCGTGCTGCCGAGGTCTTCAATCAGCGTCTGGTCGCCTTGGCGGATGATTTGCGCGTGCCTGCGGCTCACGCCCATATCGTTCACCAACGCGATAGCTTGAGCAGCGTCGCGCCCGATAGTCATCAAATCGCCCGTGAGTTCGAACGCCTGCCCCGCGTAGGGTCCCTGCGTAGCAACAAGGCGTTTAGCAGGACCTGTTGCGACGATGGGTGCTGTGCCAACAGGTGCGGTTGGGTCAACACCCGCGAGTTCCAGCGGCAGCAGGTTGGGCTGCGACGGCGCAGCGGGCGCGGGGGCTGCCCCACTCCCCTGCCCTGCTGGGGTCGGCTGCGGCAGTTCCACGCCGAGTTTGCTCATCGCTTCGCCCAGTTGCTGCGGTCTCTGCATCGCCAAGCGCACCAGAAACACGATGACCCCGATTGCCAGCGCGAGCGCAATCACAAACATCACTATCGCGCCGATTCGGCTGGTCTGGGGCGTCTCGGCGTCGCCCTGCCCTTCCCTGCCCTTCGGCGCGACCTCCAGCGTGGCGACATTGCCGCTCAGCGCGAGTTCGATGATTGGCACGCGCGTCTCGCGCTCGGCTTTCAGCGTGGTCTCTTGTGAGGCTTTGCCCTCGTCGCCGTAGCGCGCCGTGATGGACACCTTGCCCAGTGGCACGCGCTCAAAAATCAGGATGCCCTCCGCCGACGGCTCCAGCACGCGCGTGTGCGTCTTGCCGTTGGCGTCCGTGAGTTGCACCACTGCGCTGGCGACGGGCTTGCCCTGCGCCTGCAGGTTCACCTGCACCCGCGCCACATGACTCCAGCGGTCGCTGGTCAGCTCGGTTTTCTCTTTGAGGTCGGCAACCTTGAGTTGGGCAAGGTTGCCCGTCTTGGCGTCGTAGACCCAAAGCGCGTCGGCGTCTGCGGGCAGTTTAATCGTGACGGAGGCGTCGCGGGTCTTCTGGGGCGGGCTGAGCGGCTCGCCTTTCGCGCTCTCTGTCCACCACCAGCGCTCCCCTTCCCCCGCGAAACTCAGGGTCGTTTCGCGCGGCGCGGCGGGCTTCTCCTCGGCAGGCGGCTTGGGCGACTCCTGTGATAGCCCGCGCCCAAGCAGCAACCCCAATAGCGCAATCACCCATACGGCTCGCATGGAATTGTTGGATTCCCCTGCGCGCCGAAAGTTCCTGCTACGGGGCGGTGTCTAGCAGGAAAGCCTCGCGTCGGCGTGTCTGGGCGTTGTAGCCGAAGCCGACGATGTAGCGTCCGCTGGGCGAGACGGCGTAGGCGTCTATCAGCGTGCTGCCCGCGCTGAGCAGTCCCGCGTACTCTTGCTGCAACGGGCGCAGCCCGCCGAGGCTGTCCCAAAGCATCGCTACGCCGCCCCCCGCGCCGACAATCGTTGCGCCGTCCGCCGAAACCGCGCGCGCGGTAATCAGCCCCAGCGCACGCATGCCTTCGGATTGGCTCCAGCGGAAGCCTTGCCAGCGTCCTGATGCGTTGCGGCTCACGCCCACGATGAACCTGCCGTCCGCCGAGACGCCGTAGGCGATGCTCTCGCGCCCGCCGAGCGTGCCCAACGCCTGCAAGCCGCCCGCTTGTGTCCAGCGGAAGGCGCGTAGGTTGCCCGAAGCGTCTGCGCCGTAGCCGACCACCGTGCTTCCATCTGCCGACAGCCCCGTTGCGTAGCAGTCGCGCCCGCCTAAGTTGCCCAGCGATACAGGCAAGTTCAGCGCGTTCCACAGCACGGCTTGCCAGCGTCCGCTGCCGTTGCGCGTTGTGCCTGCGACGGCGTTCCCACTCACAGCGGTTGCCATGCTGTTGCCCGCACCAATCAGGGTCGGCAGCGTCTGCATCTGCCCGTTCTGCCACAGGAACGCGAAGGTGCGCCCCGCGCTGTCTGTGCAGTAGCCACTGACGCGGGCGCCGTCGCTGGAGACGCCCGTCGCGTAGCTGCCTGCGAGCGTGCCCAGCACGCCGAGCGCTTGCATCCCGCCCGTTTGTGTCCAGCGGAAGGCGCGCCAGCGTCCCGCCGCGTCTTGGCTGGAGCCGACCACCACGCCGCTGTCCGAGACGCCCACCGCAACGCTCGCGCGTCCGCCCAGCGTGCCCAGCCAGTGCAGCCGCCCAATCCACTCCGTGCCCATGTCCAGCACGAACGGCTCGTAGCGTTGGCGCTGCGCGTTGTAGCCGCGCCCGACCACGAACCGCCGCGTCTCCGACACAAACCGCGCGTCCTCCAGAAACGAACCCGCGCTCAGCAGCGAAGCATAGCGCTGGCTCAGGTCTACCATCCCACTATTTTCCGTCCACAGCACGGCGCGCAGTTGCCCCTGCGTGTTCTCCGCGCCGCCGACCAGCATGCGCCCGCCGCGCGTGCCGTGCTGAATCACGCTCCATGCGCCGCCGAGCGAGCCGAGGCTCTGCACCCCGCCGCTGTTCCAGCGCGCCGCCAACAAGTTGCCGTCGGCGTCCTCCGCGTTGCCGTACACGACGCTCCCGTCTGACGACACGCCCGTCGCGCTGCTGTAGCCGCCGCCCAACGCGCCTAAGTCTTGCATCCCGCCCGCTTGTGTCCAGCGGAACGCCCGCAGGTTGCCCTGCGCGTCCTCCGAGACGCCCACAATCACCTGCCCGTCCGCCGAGATGCCCGTGACGCTGCTCCAGTTGCCCCCCAGCGTGCCCAAGTCCTGCATCCCGCCTGCCTGTGTCCAGCGGAAGGCGCGCAGGCTCCCGTCGCTTAGGTCTGCGTCGCCCACGACCACACTGCCGTCGTGGGAGACATACTTCGCTTCGCTGTAGGTTCCGCCGCTCAGAATGCCCAGATTCTGCATCCCGTTTGCTTGTGTCCAGCGGAACGCTCGGAGATTGCCCTGCGCGTCTTCCGACACGCCCACAATCACCTGTCCGTCCGCCGAGATAGCGTTCACCTCGCTCCACACGCCGCCCAGCGAGCCAATCGAGCGCATCCCGCCCGCCTGCGTCCAGCGGAACGCCATATACGCCCTGCTTGCATTCTCCGAGGAGCCTGCAATAACGCTTCCGTCCGCCGATACAGCGGTCGCCGCGCTCCAGCGTCCACCCAGCGTGCCCAAGTTTTGCATCCCGCTTGTGGGCGTCCAGCGGAAGGCGCGGCTTTCGCCACTGCTCAGCGTCGCCTCGCCCACGACCGTCATGCCGTTCGCAGAAACCGCGTTGACCTCGCACCAGTCGCCGCCGAGCGCGCCCAGCCAATACAACTGCTGCCCCCACAGCAGGCTGGTCGCTCCCAATACCCACGCGACGACTCCCCCAAAACGCGCCCTGATACGCATGGCATGGGGGTTATTCCATATCTGCAAAAACCCCCTATGCTTGCCGATAATTTCGCGCGAATGTCCAGCGGGAGGCGAACGGATTGAGCGAGATTCTATCGCAGGCGGAGATTGAGGCGCTTCTGGCGTCGCTTGCAGCGGAAGACAGTTCGGGCGGCGATTTCAGCGCGCCCGTCGCCGCGCCTGTGGGCGGGATGGGAACCCCCCGCAAGCCCATCGCCTACGAGGTCTACGACTTCCGCCGCCCCGACAAGTTCTCGCGCGACCAACTGCGCACCCTGCAGATGGTGTTCGAGACCTTCGCGCGGCTCTGCTCGACCAACCTCGCCACCTACCTGCGCACGCCCGTGCATATCGAACTCATTTCGCTGGAGCAGATCCCCTACGAGGACTACCTGCGCTCGCTCAAGCAGTCGGCGTTTATCGTGTTCAGCGCGCCGCCGCTGTCGGGCGAGGCGGTGCTGGAGATGGAGTTCGCGCTCGTGTTCACGATGCTCGACCGCTTGCTCGGTGGAGTGGGCAAGCCAATTGAACGCAACGCCTTCACCGAGATCGAGAAGCCGCTGGTACTCGCGCTCGCCGAACGCATGCTGATGGCGTACCGCAGCGCGTGGGAAAGCATCCTGCAGGTTGACCCGAAGATCGAGACGCTGGAGACCAGCGCACAGTTCGTGCAAATCGCCCCGCCCAGCGACATCGTGATTACCGTGCTGATGGAGGCGCGCTTTGGCGAGCGACGCGACGCGATGAGCCTGTGCGTGCCCCATATGGTGATTAAGCCCATCACGCCGCGCCTGAGTTCGCAAAACTGGGTCTCCAGTGCGGGCAAGCGCACCACGCCCCTGCTGCGCCGTATGCTGACCCAGCACCTGCAGCGCACCGCTATCACCTGCCGCGCACGGCTGGGCAGAACCCGCATCCGCCTGCGCGACCTGCTCCACCTCAAGGTCGGTGATACGCTGGTGCTGGATACGCCCGTCAACGGCAAGATCGACCTGCTGGCAGAGAACCGTGTGAAGTTTCGCGGCAAGCCCGCCATCCGCAACCGACGGCTGGTCGTCGCGATTACCGATGTCGTCTCGGAGGAGTGAACCGTGAGCGAAGTCTCGGCTGATGTCTTGACCCAATTCGTGGTGAAGCAGGCGCAGGTGTGGCAAAGCGTCGCCATGTACCTGTCCGAGCAGAACAACACGCTGGTCGAAATCCCGACGCCGCAGTCCAGCGCGGTACCGATTGGCGACCTAACAGGGCTAACGGTGGACCCTGTGCTACATATTCAGGCGCAGTTCGCCGAGCAAAGCGACGCGCCGTGCCTGTTCGTGGTGGGCGAGCAGCCAAGCGAACGCGCCGATAACGAACGCGCCCTGCTCGAAGCGACGCTGGGCAGCGCGCCCGACGCTATCGACGACGCCGCCCTTGCCGCCGTACAAGCCTTCGGACAGCACCTGATGCAGGGGCTGGCAATCGCATTTGGAAACCTCACCAGCAAGACCTTCACGCCCGATCAGGTCATCGCCCGCTACGAGCCTATCGCCTTCCCGCCCAACTTTCTGACCGTCGACGAGGTCATCGCGACACGGTTTACTGTGCAGATTCCCGAACGCCCGCCGTTCAACCTCACTTGGCTGCTGACCGAGAATCTGGCGCGCGCCCTCTTGGGAATGCAACCCGCAGAGAGCGACCCCCTCGCCGCGCTGTTAGAGGAGCCACCTCCTACAGCGACGCCTACCGCTCCTTCTGCCCCTACCCCTGCGTCGGGTGTCGGGTTCAATCCATTCGCCGAGACCGACGAGACGCCCGAACGCAATCTCGACCTGCTCCTGGACATCCCGTTGGAGGTGTCCGTTGAACTGGGGCGCGTGACGATGCTCATTCGCGAACTGCTGGAGGTCGGCACAGGCTCCATCGTCGAGTTGCAAAAAGCCGCCGGCGAGCCTGTGGAGGTGTTGGTCAACGGCAGGCTCATCGCACGGGGCGAGGTGGTCGTCGTGGAAGACAACTTCGCCGTG
>Ga0197142_1000687_pt1 | contig 31332 bp, 23 predicted proteins | sample GBS60_MetaG_FD_148614 | JGI IMG/M metagenome (GOLD analysis project Ga0197142, IMG submission 148614) | Sediment microbial communities from Great Boiling Springs, Gerlach, Nevada, United States - GBS 60_MetaG | ecosystem: Environmental > Aquatic > Thermal springs > Hot (42-90C) > Sediment...
GGCAGGTCGCGCTGATGTGCCCCACCACCATTCTGGCGTACCAGCACTACCAGACCTTCAAGGAGCGGTTCGAGCCGTTCGGCGTGCAGGTCGCGCTGCTCAGCCGCCTGATTAGCCCCGCCGAGCAGAAGCGCATCCTGCACGGGCTGAAAACGGGCGCGCTGGATATGGTCATCGGCACGCACCGCCTGCTCTCTAACGATGTCGCCTTCAAAAACTTGGGGCTGGTGATTATTGACGAGGAGCAGCGCTTCGGCGTGATGCAGAAAGAGAAGTTCAAAAAACTGCGCGGCACGGTCGATGTGCTGTCCATGAGTGCGACGCCCATCCCGCGCACGCTGTATATGGCGCTGACCGAAATCCGCGACATGAGCATGATTACCGACCCGCCCCCAGGCAGGCTGCCGATACGCACCATCGTCGCGCCCTACACCGACTGGATGACGCGCGAGGCGATTCTGCGCGAGTTGCAGCGCGACGGGCAGGTGTTCTATGTCGTGCCGCGCATTCAGGGCATCACGCATGTTGCCGAGCGACTGCAGAAACTGGTGCCGCACGCGCGAATCGCCGTCGCGCACGGGCAGATGCCCGCGCGGGAGGTGGAGGCGACCGTGCTGGCGTTTTACAATCGCGAGTACGATGTGTTGGTCAGCACGACGATTATCGAAAACGGGCTGGATATGCCGAATGTGAACACGCTGATTGTGGAAGGCGCGGAGCGGTTTGGGCTGGCGCAGTTGTATCAGCTGCGCGGGCGTGTGGGGCGCTCCGACCGACAGGCATACGCCTACTTCCTGTACCGCGCGGGCAAGCTCACAGAAAAAGCGGAAGACCGCCTGCAGGCGCTGCGCGAGTTCTCGCACTTGGGGTCGGGCTTTGCACTGGCGCTGCGCGACTTGGAGATTCGCGGCGCGGGCAACCTGCTCGGCGAAGAGCAGCACGGCGCGATGCGCTCCGTCGGGCTGGAGCTGTATCAGGCGATGTTGCGCGACGCCATCCGCCGCCTGCGCCACGGCGAAACGCAGTGGAGCCTCGACGCGCCCGTCGAGGAGGAACTGCCCGACGCCAGCAAGTTGCCCGTGGACGCCTATATCCCGCACGACTACATTCAGGATGTGGCGCAGCGGCTGGGCTACTACAAGCGCATCGCGGGCAGCCGCACGCGCGAGGAACTCAAGTCACTCGTGCGCGAGTTGCGCGACCGCTATGGCGAGCTGCCCACCCCGCTGAAGAGCCTGATTCGGCTAATGGAACAGCGCATTCTGGCGCACGCGCTGGGCGTACAGACGATTGGCGTGGAGGGCAAGCGGCTGGTGCTGCGCTTCAAGCCTGATCGCAAACTCAAGGCGCGCTGGCAACTCGCGCTGCAGCAAGCGGTTCGCGGCGTCCGCACCCAGCCCGACGAAATCAGCGCGCCGCTGGGCGAACACCCGCTGGAGACGCTGATGTTGGTTCTCGGCGAACTCAAGGCGTGTGTGGAGGCTTAGTTATCGTCCGAACTGGTAGGTTCAAGTCTTCGTATGGGAGGGCGGCGGCACGGGTACACTACTTCCTGTAATAGGAGGTAGCTATCGTGCCGCGCTACGAGGGAATGACAGGGCTAATCCTGCTGGGGCTGGCGATGATGGTGATTGGCGGGCTGGTGGCGGGGCTGTGTACGCTGGGCGGCGTCGCTAACTTCGCCCGCTGGGGCGACTCGTCGCTGCTGGCTATTGCGATTACGGGCTATGTGGTTCTGTTTGGCGGGATGGCAATCGTGGGGGGCGTGTCGGCGTATGGTTTGTGGAAGCACCGCAACCGCTTTCGGGGCGAGCCGCGCACTATCGAAAACGCCTATGTGGTTGCCTGCACCGCCGTCGACAAGCGGACGGGCGATACGGTCTACTACTGGCGCGACTACCCCGACCCGATGGACTACTATGTGCGCCTGCGTGAGCCGAATGGCAGGGAGAACGAGTACGAGACCGCGCGCGAGGTGTTCGAAACCGTTGCGGAAGGCATGCGGGGCACGGCGGTCTGTCAGGGGCAGTGGTTGTGCCGATTCGAGGCGTATCGCGGGGGCACGACGCCCCATATCGCCCGCGGCGGGGAATGGGAACCTCCTGGAACTTTTGACAGGAGGGAATCGTAATATAGCACTGTATGAGCATAATCCTGTACCATATGACACACATTCAGAACCTACCGAGCATCATCAAAGAGGGGGTACTTTACTGCGACAAGCGTGCGCAAACGATTAAGGCGCGTAGCATCGCTTATGTCAACTTCAAGAAGAAGCGTCGCATCAAGCCTGTGCCCGTGCCGCCTGGAGGCGTTATCGCCGACTATGTGCCGTTCTACTTCGCGCCGTGTTCGCCCATGCTGTTCGCAATCCACAAGGGCTTTGTAGACACCAGCCTCACGCAGTCGGAGATTGTGTACCTAACGACTACCATTGAGGCAATCGTCGACGCGCGTAAACAGTTTGTGTTCACTGACTGCCATCCGCTAAGCCCTGTGGCGCACTTCACCAACGACCTGAACCTCCTGAACCGCTATGTGGACTGGAATGTGATGCGCTCGGTATACTGGCACGACATCCCAGAGTACCCTAATCGCAAGAGCCGCCGCCAAGCAGAGTTTCTGGTGCATCAGGCTGTCGAGTGGAGGCTCATTCAGCACATCGGCGTGTACGACCAGGCACGCTTGCAGCAGGTGAACGAATTTCTGGCGCATGCGTCTTATAAGCCCCCCGTTTCCGTGCAGCGCGGGTGGTACTACCGATAGCATCGAGGTATCATACATCTGATGGAGGCGACGCGCGTGATTCGGTTCGTCCAGGGCAATCTGTTCGATTCAGACGCCGAGGCGTTGGTGAACACCGTCAACACGCAGGGCGTGATGGGCAAGGGGATTGCGCTGGAGTTCAAAGAGCGCTTCCGCGACAATTACGAATTCTATCGCCAAGCGTGCGAGCAGGGACAGGTACAAATCGGTAAGATGCTGGTGTTCCGTGCGGGCAGGCTGCCAACGCAGTATATCATCAACTTCCCGACCAAACAGCACTGGCGGGGCAAGTCTAAAATCGAGTACATCCAGCGTGGTTTGGAAGACCTTGTACGCGTGGTGCAGGAATATGGGATTCGCTCAATTGCGCTGCCGCCGTTGGGGTGTGGGCATGGGGGGCTACGCTGGGAGCAGGTCAAACCGCTGATTGAGCAGGCGTTCGCTGCGCTGCCCAATGTGGAGGTAGAGGTTTATGAGCCGCGCGAGGCGTCGCTTGCGCCCCATGAGGCGTTCTTGCTGCACTTGATTGCTGTCTACAGCGAGATGAGCCCTGCACTTACCCAGCAGGAACTCGAACTTCTGGCGGAGATTGCCCTGCTTCAGCATGGCGACGCGCTGCTCCCCAGCAAGCCGAAGCGGCGTGGCTCGCCTGCGAAGCGACTCGTCAAGCAACTCATCAACGCATCCCTACTGCAAAGGGATAAAATGGACAAGACACCTGTTTTCGGCGTTGCACCAGCGCTACGACGCGAGCAAGTGCGTCAGGTGCTGGAGGCGCATCCCGGCTGGCAGGCGCGCGCGAAGCAGACGCTCGAACTCATCGAGGGCTGCGATAGCTTGGCGGCACTGCAAGCCGTGTATGATGTGCTGCGCATCGAGGCGAATCCGATTCGCTGCCGCTACTTTACCGCTGCGTGGCAAGCGTACCGCGAGCGGAGGGCGGGTACAATTACGCCCGATGGACAAGATCCCGCGCATCGTGGTCGCCAAAGTGGGCTTAGACGGGCACGATCGAGGCGCTAAAGTGGTCGCCCGCGCCCTGCGCGATGCTGGCTTCGAGGTCATCTACACGGGACTGCGCCGCACCCCCGAAGATGTCGTGCAAATCGCCATTCAAGAGGACGCCGACATTATCGCCATCAGCATCCTCTCTGGCGCCCACATGACGCTCATCCCCAAAGTGCTGGAGATTCTCAAACAGCGCAACGCCGAAGATATTCTGGTAATCGCAGGCGGCACCATCCCCGACGACGACGCCGAAGCGCTCAAGCAGATGGGCGTCAGAGGCGTCTATCCGCCTGGCACGCTTATCGAGGAGTTCCTTGCCGACATTCGGCGCATGCTGGCAGAACGCGCCCAGACAACGGTCGGCTAAACAGCGCGACGGCAGGAATCGCGCCGAGTATGGGGTACAATCAGGGGTGGAGGCAAAACTGACGATGAAGCGTGCAGCGATTGGGTTGCTAATGCTTTGGAGCGCGGCAGCGGTCGCGCAAGCACCGTTCACGATTGTGCGCCCGCAGGACGGCGCGCGTGTGCGCGAAGTCGTGCAAGTCCGATTCCCCATCCGCAGCGTGCCGCAGGGCGGATTTATCGGCGTGAGCATCAACGGTAAGTTCGTGGAAGCCGTTGCGCCCGCCGCGCTGGATACCGACCGCGAACGCGGGCACTACATCTACCGCTGGGACACCAAAAAACTGAATGTGCCCGACGGCGAACACACGATTGAACTCACCCTCTACAACAGCCCCGAAGGCGGCGGACAGGCGCGCGTTTTGGGGCGTAGCTCCGTGCGCGTGCAAGTGGAAAACGAAATCAAAGTGCCCGCCGAAGGCATCCTCTTACGCTACCGATGGACGCCCGGCAAAGCTTATCGGTATGACCTGAAAGCCGTGTATAAAGAGGTCAACGAAGTCCAGTATTCAGGACTTACCCCCGAAGAGACAATTCTGGCGGACATCTCTTTCAAGGGCGACCTTTCTGTGCTGGACTTCCAATCCAATCTCGGGCTAATTTCGTGGACTCCTGTGCCACCCGCTATTCGAATTCGAGGCGGGCAAGTGGAGACAATAACCTCCGATCGGATGGCGCCCGTGTATCAAGAGGTGGAGACGACGGGGCGCGTGCGCTACCAAGTCTCACGGGTCGCCGACTCGCCGCAGCCAGAGGTCTACTACTACTGGGTTGCTGACCTTCCCCTTCTGCCGCCGCGCCGCTACAAGCCGGGCGACCGCTGGGGCGCAACGATTGACCTGAGCAACCCGCTGCGCTCAGGCGAAATCCGAGAGATCGGTCGACAAATCCCCGTCGCTGCGCGCTTAGAACGGTTCGAGTGGGAACAGGGCTACAAGTGCGCGAAGATTGTCTACGAGTTCTCTGGCAACCTCCCCTTCACGATCGATGTCGGGGGAGTAGAGCTGGAGAAGCCGAAAAGCTCGGTTCGTCGTGAGGTCTACTTCGCCTACGACTTGGGGCAGGTGATTCGCGTCAAGACCACGCTCCAGTTGGAAGGTCGCGTGCGTCAGGAGCAGTTTGGCGGCGGGATAGGCGGTGCAGGGGGCTTTGGCGCGCCGCCGGGCTTTGGGCGCGGAACGGGCGGCTTCGGCGCCGATGACGAAGGCGGTATGCGCGGCGGTGCGCGCGGGGGCTTCGGCGCGCCTGGCGTGGGCGGACTGGGCGCGCCCGGCGGGCAGCCCAGCGGCGCGCGCGGCGGATTCGGAGGCGGCGCACAAACTGGCGCACGCAACATTATCAACCGCTTCGTAACGGAAATCGATATGCGACTCCATCGAGTCTTGTAAGCGATGACCTATCCAGCCGATTTGGAACCACCCTGCGAGCGTGCGGAAGAGGAGCCGAAGGCTACCTTCATGGAGCACTTGGAGGAACTGCGCAAGCGCATCTTCCGCGCGCTTGTCTACATCATGCTCGGCTGGGTCGTTGCGTTTGCCATCACCCCGTATGTGTATGATTTTCTGGCGGAACCGCTGCTGCGCACGAAGCCCGCTGGCGCAAAGTTCGTCTTCACGCACGCGACCGAGCCATTCTTCCTGAAATTCAAGCTCGCGCTTGTCTTGGGGCTAATTCTGGTGATGCCACTCATTATGCGCGAGGTTTGGGGGTTCGTTGCCCCTGGCTTGACCAAACAGGAGAAGCGCGCAGTCAAACTGATTGCCCCCTTTAGTGCGTTTCTGTTCTTTTCGGGCGTCGCGCTGGGCTACTACATCCTGCCTGCCGCGTTCAATTTCTTTCTAAGCTACTTGGACGACTATCCCGATGCCCAGCTGCTTCAGAACCCTGCCCAATATATTATGTTCGTGGTGAAGATGATGTTCGCTTTCGGGCTGGGCTTTCAGATGCCTGTGGTGCTGATGTTTCTGGCGCAGGTAGGGCTGGCGACGCCCGAGTCTATGTGGAAGTATTGGCGGCACGCCATCGTCATCATAGGGTTTCTGGCAGCACTGCTGACGCCTTCTGGCGACGCCTTCTCGATGCTTGCAATCGGACTGCCGATGGTGTTTCTTTACTTCCTGAGCATTCTGTTGGTAGGGCGCATCGCCAAAAAGAGGCGTCGCCTACAAGCGCTTCGGGTGGAGGCAAAACAAGGCTAACAGGAGCGGTCAGATGGGCACAGCATATACCCCAGGATTGACGGTCAGCGCGAACACCGTGATTTTGAAGACGCGCCGCTTGCCTATCAAGGGCGAGGTGCTGGTGCAGGAAGGTGAAGTGGTCCAGCCCGACACGGTGGTTGCCCGCGCGCTGCTGCCTGGCATTTTGCAGACAGTGCGCGTGGCACAAATGCTGGGCATCGAACCCAAGCAAATTCATAGCGTGCTTAGGGTCAAGGAAGGCGATACGGTCGAGAAGGATCAGGTGATTGCGGAGACGAAGGGGTTTCTGGGGCTGTTTCGCGGCGTTGCCAAGTCGCCTGTCGCAGGCACAATAGAGTTAATCTCGGATGTCACAGGGCATGTGGGCGTGCGCCAGCCGCCGACCGTTATCGATGTGAACGCTTATGTGCAAGGGCGCGTAGTGAAGATTCTGCCGCAGGAGGGCGCGGTCGTCGAGACGCAAGGCGCGCTGATTCAGGGAATCTTCGGCGTGGGCGGCGAGCGGCGCGGCACGCTGCGCGTGTTGGTCAGCCGCCCTGACGAAATGCTCACCGCACAGCACATCCCCAACGATGTGGCAGGACAGATACTGGTGGGCGGCGCGGCGGTAGAAGCGGACGCAATTAGCCGCGCTGCCGAACGCGGCGCGGTCGGTATCGTCGCTGGAGGCATCCGCGACACCGACTTGATTCGCTATCTGGGGCGCGACATCGGCGTCGCCATCACGGGCTCGGAAGATATCCCGCTCTCGATTATCCTGACCGAAGGCTTTGGCGCAATTCAGATGGCGACTCGCACCTTCCGCCTGCTCAAAAGCTTAGAGGGCAGAATCGCTTCTATCAACGGCGCGACCCAAATCCGCGCGGGAGTCATCCGTCCCGAAATCATCGTGCCGTTAGAAGACCCCTCGCACCTGCCCGAATCGCCGCCTGCACGCGAGGCACAAACGCTCGAGATCGGCAGCGCAGTGCGCATCATCCGCGAGCCGTACTTCGGACGGCTGGGCACTGTCATCGAGCTGCCTCCCGAACTGATGGAGATCGAATCGGGCACGCATGCCCGCGTTTTGAAAGCCAAGCTGGATGACGGGACGATTGCCGTCGTGCCGCGCGCGAATGTAGAAATCATCGTGGAGGACTAACGATGGGTGCATCTGCCGAAGCGGAACGACGCTCCAGCGTACTCGATGAGCAAAAGCCCGTGCGCGTGTTGCTCGTGGAGGACGACCCTGTGCTCTGCGAGACGCTCCAATACAACCTACAACGCGAGCGGCTCCAGGTGTTCGTCGCCAACGACGCCGAGAACGCCCTGAAACTGTTCCACCAGCACCAGCCGCACCTGCTGATTCTGGATGTGATGCTGCCAGGGCGCAGCGGGTTCGACCTGTGTCGGATTATTCGCCAGCACAGCCAGACGCCCGTGCTGTTTCTGACGGCACGGGCAGGCGAAGAGGACAAGATACGCGGCTTCGAACTCGGTGCAGACGACTACATCGTTAAGCCGTTTAGTGTGGCGGAGCTGATTGCCCGCGTGCGTTCCATCTTACGCCGGGCGCAGCCGCGCGTCCCGCCCCGTCTGAGGTTCGGCGATGTCGAGATAGACTTGGAGGCGAAGCGCGTCTACCGCGACGGACAAGAACTGCCGATGACCCCAAAAGAGTATGCGCTGCTCACCTTGCTGGCGACCCACCCGGGCAAGGTGTTCACGCGCGACCAGTTGTTAGATCGCGTGTGGGGGTTGGGCGTGTATGTGAACCCGCGCACGGTGGATGTGCATATCCGCTGGCTGCGCGCCAAAATTGAGCCAGACCCCAAGAATCCACGCTATATTCAGACGGTGCGAGGCAGCGGGTATCGTTTCGAGGGATGAGTTTCCGTTGGCTACCCGCGTTGCTCTGGCTGAGCGCGGGGCTGCTGCTCATCACCGCGCTGGTAAACCTTTCGCCTGCGTGGCGCGAGGCGATACTCGCTGCGGCGGTCGGCTGTATCCTGCTGGCGCTCTACTTCGTGCGACGACTTTTCGCACGATTCAGCGACCTCCGGGAGCGCGCGACTGAACTCTCGGAACAGTTAGAGACGCTTACGCTGGAGCTGACCCGCCAACAGCGACGGCGACTGGCACTCATCGACGGGATGCCCATCCCGCTGCTGATTTGCGGCGAGGACGCCATGCTGCGCTACGCCAATCGGCTCGCGTTGGAATGGTTCGGCTTCCGCCACATGACGGGCAAGTCGCTGCTTGCGTTGACTTTCTGCTACGACCTGTACCTGTTGATGCTCAAAGCGGCGCGGCGCGAGTCGGCGGTGTCAGGCGAGATTACTTTCAGCTTCCCCAAAGAGCGGCACACGGAGGCGCATATCTGGTACCTCGGCGAAGCGGACTCGCAAAAACTGTTCGCGATTGCCCTACTGGACAAAAGTGAACTGCTGCGCCTCGAGCAGGTGCGACGCGACTTTGTGGCGAATGTGTCGCACGAGTTTCGCACCCCCTTGGCGTCCATCCGCTCGCTGGCGGAGACCCTCCACGACGACCCGCAAATGCCTGCCGAAACGCGCCAGCGATTCCTGAACCTGATTATTCAGGAAGCAGACCGACTCGCGCGGATTGCAGACGACCTGCTGACGCTCACACGCGCCGAGTCGATGCAACCCGTGCGCGAAGTGTTCGAACTCGCGCCCGTGATTCAGCAGGCGATTCAGGAGATGGACTCGGAAGCGCGCCGCGCCCAAGTCTCGGTCTCTGCCGCGTTGGAGCCGAATCTGCATCTGCTCGCCAATCGCGACCAGATTCTGCAGGTTGCGTTGAACCTGCTCAGCAACGCTATTCGCTACAACAAGCCGCAGGGCAGCGTGTCGGTGCGCGTATATCGCGAGGGAGATCACGCCGTGCTGGAGGTGGCGGACACGGGCATCGGCATCCCCAGCGAGGCGTTGCCGCGCATCTTCGAGCGATTCTACCGCGTGGACAAGACGCGCTCGCGCGAGACGGGCGGCACGGGGCTGGGACTGGCGATAGTGAAGCACATCGTGGAATCGCACGGCGGGCAGGTGGAAGTCGAGAGCGAGTACCGCGTCGGGAGCGTGTTCCGCGTGCGGTTACCCCTGCATGCAGCGGAGCTACCCGAGCAGCAGACCTCTTAAACAGAGCCGCCCTCCCGAACGGGAGGGCGCACTCTGCCGGTGTTCGCTTGAGGAGGTACCAAGCCTTAGTTGCCGAACCCGCGTCCGCCGCCGAAGCCTGAGCCGCCGCGCGGCGCACCTTGCTGCCCGCGCCCAAAGCCGCCCATACCGCCCCAGAACATCGGGCGACCGCCTTCAAACTGGAACGGCTTGCCCTGCATCTGCTGCCACTGCTGCCGCTGCGCGGGAGTCAGCACCTCCAGCATCTGCTTCTCCATCTGCTCGCGAATCTGCTGGAAGTTCTGTGCGCCTTGCCCTTGCCCAAAGCCGCCGCTTTGGAACTGCTCGCGCAGCTGTTGCATCTGTTGCATCACAATACCCTGCAGGCGCGAGCGCTGCTCTTGGGTGAGGTTTAGCGCGTCGGCGACTTCCGTCTGCAGGAACGCCATCGGGCCCATCGCCTGCAGCTCAAGTTCACGCAGTCGCTTCTTCTGGGTCTCGTTCAGCACTTTGGTCGGGTCGTTTTTCTGGCGCAATTCTTCCATTTTCTGGCGTCGCTCTTGCGGGGGCAGGTTGCGCATTTCTTGCCAGGCGGTGCGCATCGCCTCTTGCATCTGTCGGATTTGGGTCTTCTGTTGTTCGGTCAGGTTCAGCTCGCGTTGCACATCGGGGCGTTGCAGCAGTATGCCTGCCATACCCGCGCCCATCATCCTGCCGAAGCCCTGTCCACGCAGTCCTTGCCCGCCTTGCCCTTGATGGGGCTGCCCGCCGCCGAACACGCCCTGCGCGAACGCGCCATAGACAAGGCTTGCCGCAAGAACGCTCACAACAATCGTTTTCACTCGCATGGATTTCGTCCTCCGCTGCCTATAGACGCACGGCAACGGAAGATGTTCACTCCCATAACGCCAGAGCCCGCCGAAACCTGCCTTCTCGTCGGTGTGTATACCGTATGGAGATGACCATGCGGTACAGGACGGTTGTGGGGCTGTGGATATTGGCGGGCGCACTGTGGGCGCAGACGCCGAAGTCGGTCATCGAGTTCGAGACGCCCCAGCACGGGTGGCTGGTGCTGCCTGGCGCGGGCGGCAAGGTGGAACTGACCGAGAACCCGAACGATGTCAAGTCGGGCAAGCGGGCCTTGCGCTACACCTACACGGCGGCGGCAGGCAAACTGAACGCGATTATCTATCTGGAGCCTGAACTGTGGGCGCAGGGGTTCCGATTCTGGATTAAAGCCGACCGCCCCGCGCTCTTCGCGCTCAGCCTGCAAGAGCAGGGTGGCGAACGGTGGGTTGCGCCGTTTTGGGTCAGCGGCAACGAGTGGCAACGGGTCACGATTGCGCTGGCTGACTTCACCCTCGCCGAGGATACTAAACCCGTCAACAACAAACTCGACATGGACGAGGTGGAGGGGCTGGGGCTAATCGATGTGAGCGCGCTCTTTGCGACGACGCCTGAAGCGGCGATTCTGTTCGGCGACCAGACGGGGACGCACATGCTGTGGCTGGACGATTTCGAGTTCCTGTCAGACGCGCCCGTGCGCCGCGCGACGCCCAACGCGCTCGACGACTTCCAGCGCGACTACCTCGTGTGGATGGCGACCGCCTACACGACCATTAGGCGCGAGGCGGGCGGCATGCGCGTAGAGTACGACCTGCCGTTCCCCTACATCTTCGGCGCGTTGCGAGGCGTAGCGCCGAACGCCCTGCGCGACACAAAGGGCATCGAGGTGGTCCTCCAAGTCAAAACGCCCACTACGCTGGCGGTGTTCGTGGAGGAGCAGGACGGCGAGCGATGGTCAGCGACTTTCGAGGCAGGCGGCGAGAGTAAGCCCGAAGCGAAACGGCTCCTATGGAGCCAGTTCTCCACCACCGACGACACCAAAGGCAAGGGGGATGGCAAGTTAGACCCCGTGAAAATCAAGATGCTCTCGCTGGCAGATTGGGGCGTGCTGACAGAAGGTGCGCCTTCTAAAAACCAGTGGCTGGTACAATCGGTGCGGTTGGTGAAATAGCGATGCCTGACGATACGACGCTGGTGGCGCAGTGCTTGCGGGGCGACACGGGCGCGTTCGACGCGCTGGTGGAGCGTTATCGAGACCGCGTGTTCTCGCTGGCGTTTCGGATGCTGGGCGAGGCGAGCGCGGCAGAGGACGCGATGCAGGAGGCGTTCCTGCGCGCCTACACACGCTTGCCGCTGTACGACCCCGCGCAGCCGTTCGCGACTTGGCTGCTATGCCTAACAGCACGGGTGTGCCTGAACGCGCGGCGCGACCGCGCTACTGAGCAGCGGTATCTGGAGCAAGCCGCCAAAGCCGCCCCGCCCGCGCTCACGCTGGAGGAGCGGCTGTACGCACGCGAGCAGCGGCGCACCGTGCAACGCCTGCTGATGCGCCTGCCCGCGCCCCAACGCGCCGCGATGCTGCTCTACTACTACGAGGAGTTGCCCGTCGCAGAGGTGGCGCAGGCGCTGAATGTGCCCGAAGGCACGGTCAAGACTTGGCTCTATCGCGGGCGTGAGAGCCTGCGTCGCTGGCTGGAGGAGGAACTCGGATGAGAGACGACTGCAAGCGACTGGAACCCCTGCTGCACGACTGGCTGGAGGGCTGGCTTGCCGCGCCGGAGCAAGCCGTTGTGGAGGCACACCTGCAGGCGTGTCCTGCCTGCTGTGCGAAACGGGAGGCGTGGCTAACAGTAGGGCGCGCCCTGCGCGAGTTGCCCCAACTGCCCGCGCCTGCCGCGCGCCTGCCCCGACCTGCGCGGGAGCCGCGCGGTGCGCTGCGGCTCGCGCTCGCGCTGTGCCTGCCCACCGCGCTGCTGCTGGTCGCCTTCCGCGCCCCAATTGACGCGCCGTCTGTGGACACGCTGAAACCGAGCGCCGTCGTGCAAACGCTCACGCGCCCATTCACGGCGCCCGCCCAGACGCTGTGGAACCGCCTGCAGGAGGTGATTTAGTTGGAGGGGCTGATTGGGCTATTGTCGCTGTGCGTGACGCTGACAGCGGTCGGGCTGGTGGATGTCGCGTTGTTTCGCGGGCTGACGGCGGATTACCTAACGCTGTGTCGCCTGAGTCCGCGCCGCGTGGGGGCACGAGGCGCAATAACGCTTGTAAGTGCGCTGGTACTTGTGTTCGTGCTGGGTGCAGCGACCCAGAACCAGCCTGAAGACGCGCCCGCGCGCGGCGTGCTGCAGTTGGTAATTGTGCTGGTGGGGCTGCTGCTGGGACTGGCGTTTCTGGTCGGCTACGGCGCGACCGCGTGGAGCGTCGGCGAGCGCGTGCTACAAGCGTTCGGCGTGGCAGAGCCGCACCCCGGCTGGTGCGTCCTGACGGCAAGCCTGCTCATTCCCAGCGTGGTGTGGATACCCGTTTTTGGGTGGGCGCTGGGGCTGTATTGGTTGGCAACGACGGTGGGGGCAGTGGTTCATCGGTTGTTGGAAGGGGGTCAGCCTGCCGCTGCTCCAGAGCCGCCTCCCCAACAGGGGAATTAGGTTCCATCCGCCGAAGCACACTTCACAAAAAACGGCGAGCAGGTCGAATCCTTTCACTCTCTGTACTCTCTCCTCCCGTACAAAGTGTGTCCAAGATTGCCTGCAGGCGATACAACAGCATGCCTGGTGCGGGGAACAAGTTGGTCGGGATGTTCGAACACCCTCCCCGACCACTTGACAAGAGCGACATCGCGTGGGGTATACTACCAAACTGGGCGCATGTACGCCCGCGGAGGTTAAATATATGCGTATTGTCCGACACGAACGAAAACGCATTCGCGAAGTCTTAGAACCGCCGAACCTTATCGAGATTCAATACAACTCCTACCGCTGGTTTTTACAAGAGGGACTCAAAGAGCTGTTTCAGACCTTTTCGCCGATTTATGACCTGACGGGCAACTACTTCCTTGAGTTTGGCGACTATTGTCTGGGTGAGCCGAAGTACTCGGTCGAGGAGTGTCGCGAGCGAGAGATTACTTTCGATGTGCCGCTGCGCGTCAAGGTACGCTTTGGCAAGGTGGACGGTGAGGTTCAGGAGAGTGAGATCTACTTAGGCGATTTGCCGCTAATGACAGATGGCGGCACCTTCATCATCAACGGGCGCGAGCGCGTTATCGTCAACCAGCTGAACCGAACTCCTGGAATTCACTTCCCGTCGCCGTTCCTTTCCAGCACGGGGCGGGAGATGATGTCGCGCACCTTCGGTAAGGTGCTGCAGATGCAAATCATCCCCGCGGAGGGTCCTTGGTTGGACGGTGGCACGGATCCGCAGAATGTAATCCGCCTGAAGGTACACCAGTCCAAGCACCTGCCGATTACGCAGATTATTAAGGCGTTTGCGCACTACGAGCAGGCGCGCGTACCCGCAGAATTGGAGCTGGAGCGCGCGGTTGGCTGGCGCATGTTGGAACCTGTGGTGTACGAGGGGCGCACGCTGCTCGAGCCAGGCGATGTGCTTACATATGACCTGTTAGAGAACCTGCCGGCTGAGGCGCGCACGCAGCGCGTGAAGTGCGAGCCGCCTTATGACCCTGAGCGTGGGCTGACAAACGAAGCGATCGTTGCGATGTTTGGGCGCCCCCGCGAGCGACGCGAACTCACGCACGAGTTCACCCTGCACATGCCACGCGCGGCAGACCTGGTCGGCAAAACCGCCGCCGAGACCGTCCACAACACGCGCGGGAAAGTCGTCGTAGAAGCGGGCGCGATTATCGACGAGAAGGCAGCCAAAACTATCGAAAAACTCAAGTTGCCCGAAGTGCGCGTGCGCTTTGTGGAAGTGCAGGGCGGCGACTTCGAGCTGCCGCCGCTCCTTAAAGCCACGCTGGATGCCGACACAACCACCGACTCGCGCGAGGCGGTGCTGGACTTCTATCGACGGATGCGCCCGGGCGACCCTGCGACTCCAGAAACCGTCTACAACCTGTTTTACAGCCTGGTTCTGGATCCCCGCCGCTACGACTTGGGGCGCGTGGGACGCTACCAAATCACGCGCAAACTGCGGCATGGCATCCCGCTGGAAGTGCGCCACCTGACTGTGCCCGACCTGCTGCTTGCGCTACGCCACCTGCTGGAAATGGCAGAAGACAAGCACGAATACGAAGATACCGACCATCTCGCGAACAAGCGCGTGCGCTCCGTCGGCGAGCTGCTGCAGGCGCACCTGCGCGCGGCGTTCCTGAAACTCGAAAAGACCGCTCGCGAGAAGATGACCGCCGCCGCCGATGTAAGCCAAATCCTGCCCAACGCGGTGCTGAGCGTCAAGCCTGTCGCCACCGCGCTGCAGTCGTTTTTCGCGCAAAACCCGCTCAGCACCTTTATGGATCAGACGAACCCGCTGGCGGAGCTGGCGAACAAGCGACGCCTATCCGTACTGGGACCTGGCGGGCTGAACCGTCAGAGCATCCCGCCACAAGTGCGCAACATTACCCCCTCCCAGTACGGGCGTATCTGCCCCATCGAGACGCCCGAAGGACAGAACATTGGGCTGGTTACCCAGATGACGCTGTACGCCTATGTCGACGAGTTCGGCTTCCTGCGCACGCCCTACCGCAAGGTCGTGGGCGGCAAGGCAACAGACGAGGTGGTCTACCTGCCTGCCGACGAGGACGAGAGCGCGTATATCGCCCCCGCCGACACCCCGCTCGACGAGAACGGCATGCTGCCCGAAATGGTGCAGGTGCGCTGGCGCGACGAGTACCCCATCGTGCCCCGCGAGCAGGTGCAGTACATGGATGTGAACCCAGCGCAAGTGTTCTCCGTCTCCGCCTCGATGATTGCGTTTCTGGAGCATGACGATGCGGGACGCGCGCTGATGGGGTCGAACATGCAGCGTCAGGGTGTGCCGTTAGTCAACCCTGAGGCGCCGCTGGTACACACAGGCATCGAGCGCGTCGCTGCGAAGTATGCGCAGAGCGTCATCACAGCGCGCGCCAACGGGCGCGTCAAGTATGTCTCGGCGACCGAAATCCGCATCCAGCGCGAAGACAACGGCGAACTGGACATCTATAAACTGCCGCACCTGGTGCAATCCAATAAAGGCACCAGCTTCACCTTCCTGCCCAAAGTGAAGCTGGGGCAGCGCGTGCGGGCAGGCGATGTTATCGCCGACGGTCCCTCCACCGAGAACGGTGAACTGGCGCTGGGACGCAACATCTTGGTTGCCTTCCTGCCCGCAGGCGGCTACAACTACGAAGACGCTGTGTTCGTCTCGCAACGGCTCCTCTATGACGACACTTACACCAGCATTCACTTGGAGAGCTATCAGACCGACGCCACCGAGACCAAACTTGGCCCCGAAGAGATTACCAGCGACATCCCAAATGTGGGCGAAGAGGCGCGACGCGACCTCGACGAGAACGGCATCGTGCGTGTCGGCGCAGAGGTCAAGCCCGATGACATCCTGGTGGGCAAGATTCAGCCGAAGGGGCAAACCGAAGCGTCCACTGAGCAGAAGCTGGTGCGGATTATCTTTGGCGGCAAGGCGGAGGAGATGCGCGATGTGTCGCTGCGCCTGCCCCACGGCGAGCGTGGCTATGTGGTGCGCGTTGCCCAGTTCGCTCGATTCAAGTACGAATGCGCCAGCTGCAAGACCGTGTTCCACCGTTCCAAGCCACTGGAGACGAAAACTTGCCCGCGCTGCGAAGGCGTACTCAAACAGTTGGAGCCTGACGAGCTGCCGCCGAGCGTAAACCACCGCGTGCGCGTCACCGTCGCTACTCGTCGCCCCCTCACCGAAGGCGACAAGATGGCAGGGCGCCACGGCAACAAGGGCGTCATCTCCAAAATCCAACCCGTTGAAGACATGCCCTTCCTGATGGACGGCACGCCTATCGACATCGTGTTGAACCCGCTCGGCGTGCCCTCGCGCATGAACATCGGGCAGATTCTGGAGTTCCACTTGGGGCTGGTCGCCAAAGAGCTGGGCGTGCGCTTCTGCACCCCTGTGTTCCAAAGCTCGACGCCTGACGAAATCAAGCAGGAGATGCGCATCTTGGCTGACCGCTTGCGCCGCAACGCGCTGCGTATTCTGCTTGACCACGAGCTGCGCCTCCACGACGCTGCGGGCAACCCGGTGGCGTGGGGCTACCGTGCGACCTTCGAGGAGGCAATCGACGCAGTGCGCCACGCGCTCGCCGCCGCGTCGGACGAAGAGCGCATGCGCCTCGCGCAACGCCTCGCGCTTGCGACCAAAAAGCCGCCCAGCGTGGAGACGCTTGTAGAGGCAATCCGCCAACGCGCCATCGACCGCTCGGGCTTCGACCCCGAAACGGGCAAGGTCATCCTCCGCGATGGGCGCACCGGCGAGCCGTTCGGCAACCCCGTCGCCGTCGGCTACCTCTACCTGCTCAAGCTGGAACACCTGGCGGAGGAGAAAATCCATGCCCGCTCCATCGGGCCCTACTCGCTGGTCACGCAGCAGCCGCTGGGCGGCAAAGCGCAGTTCGGCGGGCAACGGCTGGGCGAGATGGAGGTCTGGGCGCTCGAAGCCTATGGCGCAGCGCACACCCTGCAAGAGATGCTCACCATCAAGTCCGACGATGTGAATGGGCGCATCCACACCTTCGAAGCCATCATCAAAGGCGCGCCCGTGATTCAGCCCTCGGTGCCCGAATCGTTCAAGATTCTGGTCAACGAGCTGCGCGCCCTCGCGCTCAAGGTGCAAATCATCGACGAGAACGGCGTCGCGCACGACCTGCGCAGCCTCGAAGACCTCGACACGCTTGACGAGCCCAAGCCTAAACCGCAACTGGGCGACCTGCAGCCCAGCGGTATTACGGACAGCAATCTATGAGGTGAAACTCCTATGGCGGACATCTCGCGCATCAAAGCACTGAAAATCGGTCTCGCCTCGCCCGACGATATTCGGGCGTGGTCGTTCGGCGAAGTCAAGAAGCCAGAAACCATCAACTATCGTACTTTCAAGCCTGAACGCGACGGGCTGTTCTGCGAGCGTATCTTCGGTCCCACGCGCGACTGGGAATGCTCCTGCGGACGCTACAAGCGCGTCAAAAACAAGGGCATCCGCTGCGAGCGGTGCGGCGTAGAGGTCACCCGCGCCCGCGTGCGCCGCGAACGGATGGGACACATCGAACTCGCCGCGCCCGTGTGCCACCTGTGGTACCTCAAGGGGCAACCGCCCAGCCCGCTCGGACTGCTGCTCGACATCTCCCCGCGCCAGCTGGAGAAGGTCATCTACTTCACCAACTACATGGTTATCGATATCGACCGCGCGGGCATCGAGCAGAACCTGGGCGACCTGCAACGCTTGGTCGAGGAAGAGAAACGCAACTTCGATGCCGAGATCGAGCGCGTCTTTAAGGAGCTGGACGCGCGACTGGAGCGCGAGCTGGAGCAGAACCGCGACACCTACACCGAGCAGCAGATTGCTGAGCGCATGCGCGCCTACGAGAGCCGCAAGGAGAGCGAGCGCCGCGAGCGTGCCGCCCTGCTCCAAGACCTGGAGAAAGCCATCGAGCGGCTCGCTAAACTCCAACAATACGAACTGCTGGACGAGAGCAGTTGGCAGGCGATTGACCAGCTCTTGATTACAGGCACGCGCAAGCTGCAGCGCGACCTGCGCCCGCTGGTGCGCGTCGGGCAAGGCGCGGAAGCCATCCGCGAACTGCTGAGACAAATCGACCTTGAGAAGCTGGATCGCGAACTGCGCGAGGAAATCAGCAAGACGCAGGGTACGCGCCGCGCCCGCGCTATTAAGCGGCTCGAAATCGTCGAGGCGTTCAAAAACAGTAAGACGCGCCCCGAATGGATGATTCTCGAAGCCGTGCCCGTGCTGCCACCTGAACTGCGCCCGATGGTGCAACTCGACGGCGGACGATTCGCGACCAGCGACCTCAACGACCTTTATCGGCGCATCGTGAACCGCAATAACCGCCTGCGCAAAATCATGGAGATTCGCGCGCCCAAGAGCATTCTCAACTCGGAGAAACGCCTGCTCCAAGAAGCGGTAGACGCGCTGATTGACAACAGCAAGCGCTCCAAACCCGTCACGGGGTCAGGCGGACGCCCGCTCAAGTCGCTCTCCGATATGCTCAAGGGCAAGGAAGGGCGCTTCCGCAAGAACCTACTCGGCAAGCGTGTGGACTATTCGGGACGCTCCGTGATTGTGGTCGGACCGACCCTACAGCTGCACCAGTGCGGGCTGCCCAAAGAGATGGCGCTCGAGCTGTTCAAGCCGTTCGTGATGCAACGCCTCATCCGCGACCAGCTCGCGAATAATGTCAAAAACGCCAAGAACGCCATCGACCGCCAACTGCCCGAAGTATGGAAGGCGTTGGAGTCGGTCATTAAGGAGCATCCCGTGCTGCTGAACCGTGCGCCGACGCTGCACCGCTTGGGCATTCAAGCGTTCGAACCTGTGCTGGTAGAAGGCAAGGCGATTCAGCTGCACCCGCTGGTGTGCCACGCCTACAACGCCGACTTCGACGGCGACCAGATGGCAGTGCATGTGCCACTGTCGTTTCCTGCGCAGGCGGAGGCGCGCACGCTGATGCTCTCCACGCACAACCTGTTCAAGCCTGCGGATGGCTCGCCGGTGGTCTCGCCCTTGCAAGACATCGTGCTGGGCGCGTATTACCTCACGATGAACGACCCGCAGCATCAGCAGGAGGTGCGCCATCGCTTTGCGAACGCCGAAGAGGCGCGGCTGGCGTTCGAACGCGGCGACGCGCGCCTGCACGAACCCATCGAGGTGCGCCTCGTGCGCCCCTACGCGAACGAACCCGAATTCGTACAGACCACCATCGGGCGATTAATCTTCCAAGAAATTATGCCCGACGAGTTGCGCTATGCCCCTGAATGGCTGAACAGGGTCTACAACAAGAAGGCGCTTTCGGAAGTCATCCGCGCGGTGTATCAGACCTGCGGGCATGCGCGCACGGTACGCTTCTTGGATGACCTCAAGGCACTGGGCTTCGAGTGGGGGCTGCGCGGCGGGATCACTTTCGCGCTCACGGATATGGCTGTCCCCGCCCAACGCGACGCAATTTTGCAAAAAGCCTCGGAAGAAGCCCGCAAAATCGACGAACTCTACGACCGCGGCGAACTCACTCAGGACGAGAAGCGCCAACGCAAAATCGATCTGTGGCAGCGCGTGTACGAAGAGGTGTCCAAAGTGATGATGCAGGAGCTGGGCGCGAATAACCCGCTGTTTATCATCACCGATTCGGGCGCGCGCGGCTCCACTAAGCAGCTGGCGCAGTTGGTCGGCATGCGCGGCTTGATGATGGGCGGGTTCGACTTCCGCTCCGGCGGCGAACGGTTGGTCGAAGAGTTGCCCGTGCAGCACAACTTCCAAGAAGGGCTGACCACGCTGGAATACTTCGTGTCGGGCTACGGCGCACGGCGCGGGTTGGCAAGCACCGCGTTGTTGACCGCCAACGCAGGCTACCTCACCCGCCGCATGTGCGATGTGGCGCAGGATGTCGTCATCCGTGAACACGACTGTGGCACGCCCGAAGGGATTGTTGTTAGCGGCATTGAGCGTGAGGGCGACCTTATCGAGCCGCTGTTCCAGCGCATCCGCGGGCGCACCGCGCGCCGCGACTTGCGCCACCCCATCACGCGCGAACCCCTCGTCGCTGAGAACGAGATTATCCCCGAATCGGTCGCAGCCGAACTCGACGCGCTGGCGCAAGCGACCGAACGCTTCACCCAAACGCTGCGCGAGCTGGCAAACAAAGAGGAAGGGGAGCTGTTCACCCCTGACGATGATCAGCCGCTATGCGACCCCATTACAGGCGAGCCGCTGCTGGAGCCGTATGAGGTGATTACTAAGGAAACCCTCGAACGCCTGCAGGCACGGCGCGACGCAGTTCGCAATCTCTGGCTCGAAGCGGGATACGAGTGGGTGGAACACGATCGCGTGGGCGTGCCCATCCGCTCGCCGCTGACCTGCAACACGCGACAAGGCGTCTGCGCGAAATGCTATGGGCTGGACATGGGCACGCTGCGCCCCGTGGAGCTGGGCACAGCCATCGGTATCATCGCCGCCGAATCGATTGGCGAGCCAGGCACGCAGCTAACGATGCGCGTGTTCCACACGGGCGGCGTCGCGGGCGCTGGACAGCAAATCGCAGGCTTCAAAATCGGCGGCGCACGCGCCCTGGCCGCCACTGAACTGGAAGAGCGCGGCACAACCCAAGAAGCCATCGACCTCAGCAAAGACCAGAAACATGTGCTGCTCAAGGTCGCCGCAAACTTGCTTGGTAAACCCGTTCCGTTGTTGCCTGCCGACGAGACCAGCGAAGGCGAGGAGAAACTCGAAAAGCGCACGCGCGACTCGCTGCGCCGACTCGCCAAACTGCAAGAACCGCCCAACACAGGCATCAACCGCGTGGAGGAGCTGTTCGAAGCGCGTAAGCCGAAAGGCGAAGCCATCACCGTCGACTACGAAGGCGAAGTGGTGGACATTATCCGCTCCGTCGGACGCTGGGTCGTGATCAAGGCGAAAATACCCATCGGCGACCTGCTGGTCGGCAAGATGAGCCTGCAGACCATCGAAGACCCGCGCACGGGCAACCCCATCCTCAACGAGATGGATGAAATTCGCCCCGCGCATCTCACGCGCCTGATGGAAGCGGGCGTGCAAGAGGTCACAGTGCTGGACGCTGTGCTGGTGCCGTCGCTGGGTTCGCTGGAGGTGGTCAAAGGCGACAAGGTGCTACCCGGCGACCGTCTCACGCCTGGACCGCTGAACCCGCACGAGCTGCTGCGCTTGCGCGGCGTGCGCGGCGTCCAAGAGTACCTTATCCAAGAGATTCAAGCGGTCTACAAAGCGCAAGGCGTCGACATCGACGACAAACACTTGGAGGTCATCATCCGCCAGATGCTGCGTAAGCGGCGCGTGATTGACCCTGGCGACACCTACTTCCTGCCTGGGCAGACGGTTGACCGCTTCGTGTTCGAGGACGCCAACCGCAAGGTCATCGCCGAGGGTGGGCGACCTGCCACCGCCGAGTGGGTGCTGCTGGGCGTCTCGGAAGCGGCGCAGCAGACCGAGTCGTTCCTGTCGGCAGCTTCGTTCCAGCGCACGGTCAAAGCACTTACCGACGCCGCCGTGCGCGGCAAGGTGGACGAACTGGTCGGCTTGAAGGAGAATGTGATTATCGGGCGGCTAATCCCTGCGGGTACGGGCTATGTGAAGCCGCGCTTCGAGCCGAAGTTCGAATGGGGCGCGCGCGCTGAAGAGGCGAAAGCGGCAGTCGAGACACGCGAGCCGACGCTCGGCACGCTCTTCGAAGAGGAGCTCGCCGAGCAAAGCGCACCCCCTGTGGAGGATATGCTGAGCCCCACAGAAGAGGAACCTGACGCAACGGCGGCAGCCGACGATGCCCCTCAAGCCGCGCCAAAGCCAAAACGCTCACGCAAAAAACAAGACAATACATAAATGCGCTTATGGCGTTTGTTTCCCCTTCGGCTCGATGACCATTGAGCCGAAGGGGACACCGTCGCGCACTTTAGATTTGGCTTCCACACGCTGCAGGTCTTCCTCGAGGTAGACCACGATGCGCTCGTTGTCGCGCCAACGAACGCGGTAGAACTCGTCCTCGCCGTCCAGCGACACATCGCCCTCCAGCGTCACGGTGCGTTTCTGATTATCGTAAAGAACGCGCCGTGCCGTACCATTGAGCTTGCTTAGCGGCTGCGAACGGTCATAAACAAACTCCACTTGCCCCGTCGCCTCCGCGGTGCGCAATACGAGACGCCCCTGCTCATCAGGACCCAGTGTCGCCTTCAACTGCATGCACCGCATCGCAAAGTATTGCTCAGGTGATTCCACCCGCACAGGCGACCCGCGCCTGCCGTTTACTTCTACTTCGTAGGTGTCCCCCTTGAAACGGCGCGTGGAGACCAGCACATCGTAGCGAATGGTCACCCTGCCGAAACGGATTTCTTGTCCGCCCTGCGGTGGTTGCTGTCCCTGCAGTAGCCCAACGCTGATGAGGAATGCCACGCACAGCCCGCGCATGGCGCTAAGTGTACCCGTTGCATCAACCACACTCGTGAGGTATAATCGACGCGGCGCGAGGTACCCTCGCGACACTACAGAAAGGAGGACGATGCGATGAAGCGATACTTTGGCTTTACTCTCGCGCTTGCTTTGGCAAGCGGCATGGCGCTGGCGCAACCGCGCGTGGTGATTAACGAGATTCAGTACGACGATCTCGGCACGGATGACCGCGAGTTCGTCGAACTCTACAACGCTGGGGACGCACCTGCCGACATTACGGGATGGCGATTGGCGGCAGGCGACTTGGCTGACTTCACGGATAACAACCCTGACTATGTGATTGGCGACCTAAATGGAGATGGCACGCCTGACACCACTGTTGTCCTGCCTCCTGGAGGGTTCTGGGTCATCGGAACCAATACGGGACTGGTGAGCAATGTGAACCAACCCGTAGGCGCGAATAACCTCTGGGAAAACGACAACGAGTGGATTGCGTTGATAGACTTGTCGAGTCAAGTTGTGGACGCTGTTGTCTACGAAGCGTTTCGTGGTACGGACTTCCCTACAGCCATTCTTGCGGATGCGGGCAACGGCATCTGGGGCGAGCTGACTGCGACTGACGGGGGCGCGACCGATGTAACCTTCCAGACTTTCTCTCGCTATCGGGATGGCTTAGACACGAACAACAACGCCCGCGACTTCCTGCTGTTGCCTGCTACACCTGGCGCAAGCAACAATATTCCTACCGCTCCCTGTCGTATCTACGATAACTTCGACGCGCGTGACTTGGAAAGCATGGTGCCTAACTGGGTTGGCTCGTTCCGCAACCCGCGCGTCATCGACCCAACGGTTGCGTCAGGCACTCCCCCTATCAACCCGAATGCTATTTCTGCGTCCCCACAAGGCGGGAACGCGATGATTGCATGGGATTGGACGGGCGGCGGCAACCAAGCCTCGCTGAACTACCTGTACGAAAATCGCGCGGGGTACGACATGTTGGTCTATTTCGACACCGCGCTCCGTAGCGGCAACGACCACGAAGCGTGGGCAATCGGCGTTCTCGGCACAACGGACACCTTCTTCCGCATGCCCTACCGTGCCACAAGCCCTGCGCCCACCAGCGGTTGCGGAATTACGGGAGTTGCGTGGGTGTTCTACCGAGACAACAATGTTGTGCGGCTGCAGTTAGTCGACGCGGGCGACGGCGGGGATAGCGTTCCTGAATCCAGCCAAAGCCGCCAGTGGCAGGTGCTGCAGAGTATCGACCTTTCGGGCTACAGCTCGGGTTGGTATCGCCTCTCGCTTTCTGTGCGCGACGGCATTGTCAAGGCGCAGTTCGATTCCACCACTGTCTGCGGTACCACGACGCCTCGAACAGGCAATGTATACATCGGCTACCGCGAGTTCATCGTGGACAACCTGACCACCCGCCCGCCGACGATAGACGACATGACAATCTTTGTTCCGATCGAGGGCGATGTCAACAATGATGGGATTGTGGACGACGCCGACCTGCTGTCGGTGCTGTTTGCGTTCGGCGCGTCCGAATGCTCGCCCGCCGATGTGAACGGCGACGGGATTGTGGACGACGCCGACCTGCTGACCGTGCTATTCAACTTCGGCAGCGGGTGCTGATTTGCCTGCCCCCTCTCTCCCGCTCAGTGGGAGAGGGGGACATTGTACCCCGATAATCCTTCAGGTTCCCCCTGTGGGCAGGGGGAACCCAAGGGGCGCGGCTCAGCTCCCCCTGCTGACGCGAGGGGAACCTGCAGGAGCTGACAAGGGTACACCAGCCACGCTCGTTCGGCGCACGAGAGGGTGGGTTTTTGCAGGCAAAATCCCCCCACTCCTTGCCCTCTCCCCCCTTGATAATACCAATCGCCGAGCCAGAGTTCACAAAAGTACGGATAAACGAGAACCCCCTCCTTAAGGTTCCCCCTGCACGCAGGGGGAACCGAACCCGTGCGCGGTTCCCCTCGCGAAGCGGGGGGGAACCTGCAGGAGGGGGGACAATTCATGAACTTTGAACGCGCGATTGGTATAAGGGGGAAGAGGGTCAGGGTGAGGGGGGATTCGAAGCCGACGCATTTACAAACTTTGGCTCGGCGATTGGCATTAGGGGCTATTGCGCCAGGTTGGGGTCGTACAGAAGCCTCCCGCAGCTCTCGCAGGTGATTAGCGCGTCTTCATTTTCGAGCCGTTTGAGGGTATAGGGGGTTAGCAGGGTGTGACACATAGAGCATGCCTTCTGCTCCACGACGGCGACGGCAATTCCGCCCAGCCGCTCGCGCAGCGTCTGGTAGCGTTGCCGTGCGTCGGGGTCAATCTGCGCGGCAAGTTTCTCGCGCTCCCGCTCGTGGAAGGCGATCTCCGACTCCAGCGCGGCTTTACGCTGGCGGTACTCTTCTACATGCGCTTCATAGAGCCGCTCCAACTGCTGGAGGTCGCGTTCCAGCTGGTCAATCTCCTCCTTCATCGTCTCAAGGGTTTCCCACATGCGCAGCATCTGCACCTCCAGTTCCTCGCGCGTCTGCTTGGCGTGTTCGATTTCGTGCTGCAGCAGTTGCAGTTCGCGCGGGTTAGTGATGCGCCCTGAGTAGAGGTCGGCTTCGGCGCGGCGGATGCGTTCGTCGAACTCTTGGAGCCGTCGTTCCTGCTCGGCGGCAGCGGCGTAGCTTTGCTCGTAGCGCGCCTTGATTTGCTCGATGCGCTGGCGGCTCCGCTCCAGCTTCGCACGGATATGCTCGCCCGAGTCGAGCTGGCTCAACTCCTGGTGCAAGCGATCGATGTACGAGTCGATCGCCTGCAGGTCGCGCAGCAGGCGCATCTGTCGATGCATACGCTACCTCAGCAAATAGGAACGCGCCTTTTTGGTGACGGGCTTGCCGATGTCTTCCTCTTTGAGGTGCCACACGGGCGAGCCTCGATGCAGTTCGAAGCACGGATACGCGCTCAGCACAGAGGCGGTCTGCTCGCGGCGCGTGCGGCGGATGATGTTCAGCTCGTTGTGCAGGGTCAAAAAGTCTGCGCCGCGCGGGTGTTCGCGCATCAGCTCAATCAACAGGTGGTAGGTAGACATCGCATCCGCATGTGCTTGCAGGTTCAACAGCCGCTCATAGCGCGACGGCGTAATCGCCAGCAGCGGGTCTACCTCGCCCGTGTAGCGGAGGTAATAGGTGTCGGGCTGGTCGGTGCGCTCCAGCATAAAAATCGCGCCCGAGATCGGCTCTAACGCGGCAAACTTGTCGAACAGCCCGTAAATCAGGCGCGTCTCATGGTTCAGCCACACTTCGTATGCCTGCCCTTGCTCATCAATAAAGGTCAACTGCTGCAGGTATGGCTCATCGGGCAGGAAGCCCAGCGGAATCTGGCACAGCGGGATTGTGCCCAAGTCCTTATGCGGTTGGCGCAGCACGATTCGCACGACATCGGGGACTTGTTCGGGATAGGCGGGCGTCTCTTCGTCCAGCACATCTTGCGCCCGCACATCCAGCACCTCGTCGCGCAGCGAGCGCGGGTAGCCTTCGGGGTCAATTAGCACATCGTAAGGCTCGCCCTCCTCGTTGCGCAGGTCGGGCAGCTCTGGAAACTCGAACACCGACGGCACAGTGCGCACATATTCGGGCACATCCGTGTCGCGTCCGAAGCGGTCGAACCCGAACCACACGAGTCGCCCGTCGGTCCATAGGGCGTTTACCAGTGTATCGAGGTCTTCGCGGAAGGTGCGGCTCTTGGGCGTGACTTCGAATAGCTCTTCGAGCAGTTTCGATGCGCGGGCAATACCTTCCGTCTGAAGCAGGTTCGTGACGATATGCTCCACCTCATCGGGGCGCAGCTCCAACGGCTGGACCTCTTCAGCGGGCATCTTATGCAGCCACTCCTGCACCTGTTTTTGGGCATCCTGCAGCCACTGCTCGACGACCGCGCGGGGATACCACCGCCCGTCGCTGCCCCAGACCCATTCGCCCAACTGCTGAATTGCCTCGAACAGCGCGACGCCGTCATACGGATAGACCCAGCGCGGGTCGGGGTCTAAGGTAAAGTACCAGCCGAGAAAGCCCACCACGCGATTGGGTACGGGCTCACCGAGCGTTTCCACAAATGCGACGGCGGTCTCTGGGCGCGTCCAGTCCATGCCCTTGCCCAGTTCCACATACCGCTCGACCTCCTCCCACTTGAGGTCGTTGTAGAACAGGGCGTCGTGGACGGCGCGTTCGCGCTCGTCGGGGCGTTCCCACTCGTAGGGGATCGGTTCGATCCAGTCGGGGACAAATAGCCACTCGCGCAGCCCGACCTCGCCCTCGCGGGTGATGAACAGCGTCTCGGAGTGTTGCGCGAGGCGTGGTAGGATGGTCTCGAAGTGTTCGAACGAGCGTCGGAAGTGGGCGCCCAGCTCGACGGCTAACGCCGCGCGCGGCACAGGGGCGCCTACCGCACGCACAATCCGCTCAGTGTACGCCAGCACGGGAGTCTGCTTGTGTGCCTTACGATATAGCGGCTGCCAGCGACGCTCCTCTTGGAAAAACTTGTCGGGCATGTTCAGTAGCAGGGCGCGCAGCTCGCCTGACGACAGCCCTAAGTGCGCCACACGCTCGCGAATCTCGTTGGCACGCAGGGGCATCGGCTCCCCCTGCATAAAGGCGCGCAGCACCTCCCGCGCGAGATAGTCCAGTTCCAGCCGTGTCGTGGTCTCCGTTGCTCCCATAGAGTAATCCCACAGAAGTATACCCGACTACACCCCGAGAACCGTACAGCTGGTAGCAAATCCCCCTCTCCCGCAAGCGGAAGAGGGGGATGCAGGAGGAGAGGATCGCTACACCCCACGCTTACTTCTCGAACTCCACCTTGACGGTCTTAGGCTTCGCCGACTCGGCTTTAGGCAGGCGCACCTCCAGTACGCCGTTCTTGTAGACGGCTTTCACGCGGTTCTCGTCAATCGCGGTGGGCAGTGTGTAGGAAACGCTGAACTTGCCGTAGCCGCCCATGCGACTGACATAGTGCGCCTGCACATTCTCGCCCTCGATCAGCGCCTTGCGCTCGCCCGTCACCGTCAGCGTGCCGTTGGACAGCTCTACATGCAAGTCCTTCTCCGACACGCCAGGCGCGGTCACAAACACCACGAATTCATCGGGCGTCTCGTACACATCGAGCGCAGGCGTGAACTCGAACTCAGTCGGCGTCGCCAGCGTGGTCGGTCGCCAATCGAAGAATCGATTGAACAACTCATCCATCTCGCGTCGGAACTGCTCCATCTCACGGAACGGATTCCAGCGTACAACCGCACTTTCAGGCTCGCGTCGTACCAGTCCTCGCATCGTTCATCCCTCCTATATGAGTGTTTTATTGGAAGGTCTCTTGAGTGCCTTCCACTCAACTATACGACTCGGCGCGTCGGAAAGTTCCCGCCCGTTTCGGGAATCCGCCCGATGTGCCATAATATTGGCGGAGGCACGACGATGAGCCAGAAGACGATGACGGAGCGCAAGGCGCGGTTTGAGTCGCTGTCGGGTATCGAGATCAAGCGTTTCTATACCCCCGAGGATATTGCGCATCTGGACTATCGGCGCGACTTAGGTAATCCAGGCGAGTATCCGTTTACGCGCGGGCTGTACGAATCGGGCTACCGCACGAAGTTGTGGACGGTGCGCCAATTTTCGGGCTTCGCGACTCCTGAAGAGACGAACCAGCGCTACAAGTACCTTATCGAGCAGGGTCAGACGGGGCTGTCCGTGGCGTTTGACCTGCCGACGCTGATGGGCGTTGACCCCGATGACCCCGAAGCGGAAGGCGAGGTCGGCAAGTGCGGCGTGAGCGTCGCCTCGCTGGAAGATATGGAGATTCTGTTCGACGGCATCGACCTCGCCAACATCACGACCTCGATGACCATCAACGCGCCCGCGATTATGATTTGGGGGATGTACCTTGCGGTCGCCGAGAAGCGCGGCATCCCGCTGGAGCAACTATCGGGCACGATTCAGAACGACATCCTCAAAGAGTTCATCGCGCAGAAAGAGTGGATCTACCCGCCTGAACCGCACATGAAGCTCATCGTGGACACGATAGAGTTCGCGACGCAGTATGTTCCCAAGTGGCACCCGATTAGCGTCAGCGGGTATCACATTCGCGAGGCGGGCGCGACCGCGGTGCAGGAGTTGGCGTTCACGCTGGCGGACGGGATGGAGTATGTGCGCTGGTGTTTAGACCGTGGGCTGGACATCGATGAGTTCGCGCCGAAGTTTTCGTTCTTCTTCAACGCGCATATCGACTTTTTCGAGGAGATCGGCAAGTTCCGTGCGGCGCGGCGGATTTGGGCGCGCGAGATGCGCGAGACCTTCGGCGCGAAGAACCCGCGCTCGTGGTGGATGCGCTTCCATACGCAGACGGCGGGCGTCTCACTCACGATGCAACAGCCATATGTGAACCTGATACGCTCCACCATCGAGGCGTTGGCGGCGGTGCTGGGCGGCACGCAGTCGCTCCATGTGAACTCGTTCGACGAGGCGTGGGCGCTGCCGACCGAAGAGGCGGTGCTGCTGTCGCTGCGCACGCAGCAGGTGATTGCGCACGAGACGGGCGTGACGAACACGGTGGACCCGCTCGGCGGCGCGTACTTCGTGGAGTGGATGACCGACCAGATGGAGGCGGGCGCACGCGAATACTTCCGCCGCATCGAAGAGGAAGGCGGCGTCATCCCCGCCATCAAGAGCGGCTTCTTCCAGCAGGAGATCGCCGACGCCGCCTACCGATTCCAGCAGCGCGTCGAGGAGCGCGACTTCGTCTGGGTCGGTGTCAACGAGTACCAGATGGCGGAGGAGCCAATCCCGTTCCGCATCCTCAAAATCGAACACGAGGCGCACGAGAAGCAGGTCAAGCGGCTCGCTGACCTGCGCCGTCGGCGGGACAATCGCGCTGTGGCGCAGGCACTTAAAGACCTCGTCGCCGCCGCACGCCGCGACGAAAACCTGATGGTGCCCATCCTGAACGCCATCAAGGCTTACGCAACGCTCGGCGAGATGGTCAACGCGCTCAAAGAGGTGTACGGCACTTACACCGAAGGTGCGGTGATTTAGAGGCACTGGTTAACCGTGCGCGTGTGGCTGGGGTTCGCCTGCGGACTCCAGCCACTCCGCAATCCATTCGTGCGCCTCGCGCAGGTTGCGCCCTTCGCCGAGCATCTGGCGGATCGCGTGGAACGCCTGCACTTGTGCAGAGCGCACGGCTTCGTCGCGTAGCAAGGGCAACAGCGCGTGCGTCAGCGTTTCGGGCGACGCCGCCTCCTGAATGAACTCAGGGCACACATCCCGCTGCAAAATCAGGTTCGGCAAGCCGATCCAGCGTAGGTTCAGCCGAGAGCGGCGCAGGCGGTACTCCAGGTTCATCAGCCAGTTGCCCCGATAGACGATGAGCATCGGCGTGCCCAGCAGCGCGGCTTCCAGCGTCGCTGTGCCTGAACAGACAATCGCTGCGTCCGCATGCGCCAGCAGGTTCCACACCGAGCGCGTCTCGGTGGGAACCCACTGCTTGGAGCCGTCCGCCCAGAGCGCGTGTATCCAGTCGGGGCTAAAGTGCGGCGTGACGGAGATGACGAACTGCGCTTCGGGCATCGTGCGGTAGAGTTGGTCAGCGACCCGAGCGTAAAGGGGCGTCAGTGCGCGGACCTCGTGGCGACGACTACCCGGCAACAGCGCCACAATCGGGCGGTACGGGTCAATCCCCAGCCGCTCGCAGAACGCCTCTTTGGGTTCCGATGGGTGCGCCAAGCGCAGCAGCGGGTGCGGTATCCAGTGCGCTCGCGCGCCCATCGCCGTCAGTTGCACTGCTGACCACTCGAACGGCGTCAGCACCCAGTCGGTGCAGCGGGGCAAGTCCGCCCCCTGACGCTCGCGCCGCCAACTGCCTGGGGGGATGTAGTACGCCACGCGCATCCCGTGCGCTTTTGCCCAGCAGCTCAGCGGCACATTAAACGCTCCGAAGTCGATGGGGACGATGAGGTCGGGGCGAGTGCGTTGCAGGAACCGTTTTACCTGATGGAACGCCAGCAACACCTTCGGGGCGACCTTGACCGACTCTACGATACCGATTGCGCCCCACCCGCGGCTGTCAGCGATGAGTTGCACCCCAGCCGCCTGCATTCGTGCGCCGCCGACGCCGTAGAGCGCGAGGTCTGGGAAACGCGCTCGTAGCGATTGCGCCAAGTCCGCCCCGTACAGGTCGCCTGACGCCTCGCCCGTGAGAATGGCAATCGTGTGGCTCATTTGCGCGCAGGTTGGTCTAACGCGCGCCCGTTGCGTCCGTGCCGAATCTGTTCCATAAACGCAATCAGGTACTCCAGCTCCGCTGTCATTTCGACCTCCGCTCGGATTTTCTCGATGGCTTGGGTTAGGTTCATCTCGGAGAAGAACATGTAGCGGCACGCTTTGCGCAGGGCATCGCGGGAGTGTTGGGGCACGCCTGCCCGTCGCAGCCCCACAAGGTTCACGCCGCGCACTTCGGCGGGGCTGCCCTCCACAATCATGAACGGGGGCACATCGCGCACGATACGGGACATCCCGCCTACCATCGCCAGCTTACCGATGCGCGTGAACTGGTGAATGCCTGCCATACCGCCCAAGTTCGCGCCGTCGCCGATTTCGCAATGCCCGCTGACGCCGACCGAGTTCGCCATCACCACACCGTTGCCTACCGTGCAGTTGTGCCCGATATGCACATACGCCATCAGGAAGTTGTTGTCGCCGATACGAGTCGCCTGCTCCTCGCCACTGGCGCGGTGGATAGTGACATACTCACGAATCCAGTTGTTGTCGCCGATGATAAGGTAGCTGCGCTCGTTCTTGAACTTGCGGTCTTGCGGTGGCGCGCCCAGCACCGCG
>Ga0197142_1000689_pt1 | contig 31319 bp, 16 predicted proteins | sample GBS60_MetaG_FD_148614 | JGI IMG/M metagenome (GOLD analysis project Ga0197142, IMG submission 148614) | Sediment microbial communities from Great Boiling Springs, Gerlach, Nevada, United States - GBS 60_MetaG | ecosystem: Environmental > Aquatic > Thermal springs > Hot (42-90C) > Sediment...
CTATGTATCCCAGAACCTTGTGATTGGGTAGTATAAGCTCCAACAAATATTTCGCTATTATCAGGCTTAAATTCTATACTAAATATTCGGTAATCATCAAGTGTTTGCGACCAACTTACACAATCATCAGTGGAAATAAATAAACCATCATTAGTACCGGCAAAAAAGTATGTGGTGTTGTCAATCTCTCTTTTTGCAAGGCTCAAAATTCTCCGACCAATTAGATTGTCTATACCATCATCATCAGGTTTCAGCCAAGTCGCTCCCCCATCTGTTGATAAAAATATCCCGTTTTCTGTTCCAAGGTATATATTTTGACCATCAAATTCCACGCAATATGCCCTATGCTCTGTTAAGTAATTATTCATTTCGCTGAACTGGCAAACATTTTCTCCCTTTTTAAACAAACCACCTTCATAAAGGTATACCTGTTTGCATTTTTCAACTTGGTCTTCACTCCACAAAGGAACAGATGAAACAGGAACACAAGTTCCACTTGAGTTGCTTTTTAGTGGTGTAAAAACTATTTTACCCAGTACCTCTTCTTTTTCTTCTTCTTGTGAAGTTGCATAAATGATTGAAATAAAGAATATCGGAAAAATAAATTTTAAAAAACTAATTCTCACCATATTCCCCTCCTATTTTCTTTTCAATCTCAATAATTTTTCTTTTAAGCATTTCGTTTTCTTTTTTTAGTTGAATAAGATAAAGCGTAAGTTCTTCAAGCTTCATAACAAAAAGAGATTGAATTTCACCAATGTTAAGCCCTCTTTGTTCAATTTCCTCGGCAGTAGGAAAATTTGGTAAATGTTTGTTTTCCATAACAAATTTCTCTAAATCGTCCAAAGACATTAAGGAATAATCCTTATCGAAAACATAATCCCCCCAACAGGGTGAACCAGAAATTTGAACCAATATTTCCTTGGCACAAACTAAACCATCGTTCCTCACTGTAAAAATTGGGGTTCCATTCCAATCAACTATTTTCAAAGCGTTCATAGTTTGGTCGGCAGTGCGCCCTCGAATTTTTACCCTTGAAGTCGGTTCGGCTTCGCTTCCTAATCCAATATTTACATATTCCATTTGGTCTCGTTGATAATTACCTATTACTATCCCTCTTGGTGTTGGTCCCGTTGGCGCCTAATCAAAAAAATCAAGCTGTGTGTTTGGACTTGAATTAAATTTTGTTGTCGCTATTATCAACCTTCCATTTCGTTCTGAATAGTTTTGAATTATACCTGAATGGCCTGTAAAATATTCCTATGATGACTTGGCAAAAACTTGATTCCTTCCCCTTTTACTGAATCGCCTTTTAACGCTTTCAAATTTTTTAGAGAATAGTCCCCCACACACACACACAAATGCTTATGTTTTCGGTTTGAAATCTTTTAAAATTTAATAACATAAATCATCACCCCTTTGTATTTTTCGAGATTATTTCAATTTTTATTGTAAGCTCTTGGAATTTGCTGTATTGAAACACTTTTAACTTATCCATTTAACTTTTTTCATTTTTGAATTTCTTCATACGTTATAGACACATAAATTTCAAAAAAGTCTCAAAATTTTTTAAAATTTTTAGAAAATTGCTTAACTAAATATTCAGAGAAGTTTAAAAAATTATTGACTCTTTTTAATTATTTTTGCCTTTTACTATTCAGCAATATAAAGGAGATTTTATGAAATTATTAAAATTTTCGTTTTTTCTTTTGCTTTGCTGCTTCAATTCATTATGGTCTCAATTAACTTACCCTACACCTTACGACTTATCACTGGGTACGTATTCTTTCACGCAGTGGAGTTCAACAAATCCCGCTGGCACTTATCCAACTTCAATGATTTTCCACCGCACAAGCACACAAGACCCCCTACTTACTACCGAAATGACAACGAACTACACTTCCGCCTATAACTTTACTTCTGGAAGCAGAATAAATGGACTGGGAGCCGAGGGCATATCTTTCGTCAACACCGCTACAGCTGGCAATCTTGGTGCCGCGGTCCTTGCGCTTAATACAATCAATCGAACTAACATTCAGGTAACTTGGACTGGTGGATTCGTTAGAATAACCGGCACTACCTCCCGTGAGTATCGTATCATCCTTCAATATAGAATTGGCGACATTGGAAGTTTCCAGAACGTAACAGACCCGAACGGTAACCCCGTTGAATATGTTTATAACGAGTATGTGAATCATCCAAACCCAACAACACTTCCACCACATTCAAGAACCTTTACTGTTACACTTCCTCCAGCAGTCGAGGACCAACCCGTTGTTTATCTTCGCTGGAAATATTACTTCGTTGGCACTGGCGGTGGAGCTCGACCCGAACTTCGTCTTGACGACATTTATGTCCAAAGCGAATCATCCGTTGGCGGTGGAACTAAATTGTTGATTTCAAATATAACCCCTTCGACACCACTGACAAATGTTCCTTTTTCATTGACTGTCTTCTCTGTCGACGATAATGACGTACCCAAAAAAGTATCGCAAGCAACTACCATTAGGATTTCCCTTATCAGTGGTTCGGGAACGCTTTTAGGTACCCTTACCAAAGCAATTCCATATAAATCAACCAATGTAGTTTTCGACGACCTTACTTACAACCTCGTTCAAACAATTCGAATCAAAGCAGAAGTTCTTTCAGGAGATGTTCTAAGCCCATCGGAAAAGGAAATAAGCTTTGTTCAAGGACCAGCAGAAATTGTCATCGAAAACCTTTACGGCAAAGGGCACGTTGGCTCCTTGCATCCATCATTTAATGTCCGTGCAATAAATACAGATGGTTCAACAAACACTAACTACCATAATTATTCCGTTCAAGTCAGTTTCCAAGGACCAGAAAGTTTCACTGCTACTGGAATTTTCACGAACGGCATTGCAACAATATCTAATGTTTCCTTCACTGCATCTGGTACTTACAGTGTTTCAGCAAGTTCGCCAGGCTTTCCTTCTTCGAACACTGAACAGATTGAAATTAAACCCACCCCTACACTTACCGAAATAATGATACCAAAATATATCAAAGGAGTTGGAAACTTTGGTACTCGCATACCATCCTTTGCTCTTGTAAAGCTTGAAAATCTACATCCAAATACCATTTATCGTTACTTCACCGGCGGCCGCAACGTTGGCTATACTGGTAATGTTTCCACCGACAATGGTGCTGGTAATAATATTCATTACAACCACATCGATAATACCTACCTTTACAACTCAATCAGAGATTTGAACCAACAGAATGGATATTCCACATTCCAATCGAACAGCGATGGAAGTCAATATGTCTGGCTCTCGCTGGTTCCAACTACAAACTCATCGTTTAACGAAGGTAGAAACGTGTATTGGATTCTAGTTCTAGGAACAGAGCGTGGTAGCTTGATAAAAAGGTATCAAACCACAAATACAAGTTTAGCTACTGACTTTGGTAATCCACCCACCAAAGTTACAGGAATTTTTGACTCGGATAGCTGGTTACCTCCGAAAACATTTGTTTGCTTTTTCGACGACACAAATGCAACAAATCCAATAACAATTGCAATTGTTCAAAACGAAGGAGCTGTTTTGCAAGAAGGTATTGATCCAAACGGAAATCCTTATCCACCGCAAGGACCGAGTTTTTACAATAACCTCGACGGTGTCGATGGTGCTTGGGCAACTATTATACCAAATAATCTTTCTGGCGGAATCCAGAAAATCGAAGTTTACAATCGCGATGGAAGCATTTACCGAAAAATCTTCGACCTCGACGGCGTTTGGGCTGGAACACAAACAGCAAATATTTATGGGGGGATGGATTCACCTATTGAATTTAGAACACCAAACCTAAAGATAACAACTCCGGCAGTAGGCTCGACCGATGACATTTGCAATAATGGTTCATATCAAATTAGATGGATTTCCCGAGGCGTCGATAAAATCGACATCGAAGTTTCGCAAGACCGAGGCAATTCCTATTTCAACATCTTCGAGGGAATTCCAGCAAGCAACGGCGAAATCGAATGGAACATTCCTCGGGGATTTTTTGCTGATACCACAAATCGCATAAGAATTGTCGACCGTGAACACCCTGTTCAACTTCAACCTCAAAGACAATATCTTTCCTCCGAAAGTGGTGATTTCTACATTTACGACAAACCTATTGTTACATATCATACACCCTCGGCAATTGCATGCAAGGGAGAAGATGTTATTCTAGACGCCTTTGCGACTGGCTCAAAAATCGTATACCAGTGGTACAAAGATGGCAAAAAAATCGATGGGGCAACTTCACAAAGATTAATTTTAAGCAATGTAGATTATACAACCTCGGGAGTTTATAGTTGCGAGGCTACGGGGGCAAGTGTGTGCGAAAGCGATTTTACTAATTCAATCCTTGTATATGTTGCAACACCAACCAGAATTTCGAAGGAACCTAAAGATTTCTATGGTTATTTATTCACAACTGCAACTTTTAACTTCGATGCTCATTTAAACGGTGTTCCTGCGGATTACAATGTTTCAATTCAATGGTATAAAAATGGCGTTCCTTTGCGTGACGATTGGAAATATTCGGGCACACGCTCGAACTATTTCACTGTCAACAACATAACTTACGACGACACAAGCGATTACTTCTTTGCTGTCGTTAACGGTAAATGTGGGCTCGACACCACCGCTAGTGTTAAAATCCATATAGTACCTTTCATACTTATCAAACCTGATACCTCGTATATTTGCGACAATGACCAATACCTCCAAATACCAATTGAAATTCCCTCGGTAATTAAGCCTTTCAAATATTTCATAGACATTTATCGAAACGGCTCATTTATTGGAACTTATACACCATCCGTTCCTAGCAACGTTATTTCCTTGCCAAATGTATCGCTTTTGCCGGGCGATTACTGGGGATTTGTTCGCATTCCTGAACTTGGCATCTCGCTGAAAACAAACATACTCAAAGTCATAAAAATTTCCGACCCACCGAAAATCACAAAGGATTTGCCCTCTTCAATCAGCTTGAAAGTTGGCGACAATTTAGATTTATCAATTGAGGCAGAAGGACTAAACCTCCACTATCAATGGTTCAAGGATAATAATCCTTTGGCTGGAGCATTTGAACCACGACTTTTTATTTCCTCCGTTACAGTCGATGATGCAGGTAACTACCATTGTATGGTTTGGAATTGCGATACAGTTTTATCCACTGTTGCCAACGTTTCAATTTCTCTCTTTACCATTTCAGGTATCAACGATGAATCAACCTATTCTTTAAATGTCTTCCCTAATCCAACTTCTGGCAATGCAATTCTCCTTTTAGAACCCAGGACCCAAATGGAATTTAAAATCGAACTTCTCAATCCTATGGGAGTCAAAATTGCTGAATTAGGTAACAAAAATACATTTGGGAAAGCATTAAAAATGGAAATACCTTTTGTCGAATATAATTTGCCTGCAGGTATCTATTTTATAAGAATTACAACAAACAACAAAGAGGCGGTTATACCAATCACCTACATTCCATAATTCTTTGAAAAAACTAAGCTCGTCCGACGACTCAATAGTCTTTGGACGAGCCTTCGGAAAGCAAAAAAACAAGGGACAGACACTTCGGTAGAAGTCCCTTGTTTTGTTAACAAGTTAATCCTGAATTCTGTGTTAATTTTGTAGTTTTTAAAATATTGTCAATAGCTTTTGAAATGAATTTTTGTTATTTAATCAGTCTTGACGGATTCGGTGGATTGGAAATACAAACAATATTAAGAGCAAAAGATACACTTGAAAAATCGAATAATTCAATTGTCGTTGCTCATCGAGAAACTCGAGTTTGGGATTACGCTTTAAAATTAGATTTACCTTTAAAAAGCCTTCCATACAAACACAGGAGATTTAATTTTTTGAATTCTTATGAACTTGCTAAAATTTTCGACGCAGAAAAAATTGAAATGTGTGTTGTTCCTAAATCAGACCTTCTTGGTTTAGCAATTTTGGCAAGCAAATTATCAAAAGTTAAACCTAAGATCATTTTCTACCAACAAATGCAATCGGGGATTTTCAAAAAAGACCCGTACCATAATTGGATATATAAAAATCTTGATGGGGCTATTGTTTTGACCGAAAGAATGAAGAAAATGCTGATGGAGACAACAAATATTAGTCCATCGAAGGTTTTCGTTGTTCCATATGGCGTTAAATGGTTTAATTACTACAACCAAAAAGCAAAAAAAGACGAAAACCGAAAAAAATATAATCTGCCTGAGCATTACTTTCTAATCGGTTGTATAGGTCGTATTGAACCAAAGAAAGGACAAGACACTTTACTTGAAGCATTCTTTTTATCTAATCTCCCGAATTCTATGGTTATTTTTGCTGGCTCTGTCGACGACCATAAATTTTTCAACAAACTTAAAAGGTTTGTATTGGAAAAAAAACTAACAGACAGGGTCATTTTCCTTCAATTTACTTTCGATGTGCCTCAGCTTATGAGCACATTCGATTGCTTTGTTGTGCCCTCGCATTCCGAAACTTTCGGTCTGGTTGTTCTCGAGGCAATGGCAGCCGAATTGCCTGTTATTGCTACCAATTCCGGTGGTATCCCTGAAATTATTGATAACAACAAGAACGGTCTTCTCTTTGAACCAAAAGATTCTATGGAATTGGCAAGGTGCTTAAAAAAAGTTCACCACGATTCGAAGTTTGCCACAGAAATTTCGAAAAATGCTTTGGAAAAGGTTAAAATCAAATTTGATTACGAGAAAAACGTTAATAAATTTTTTGAAGTATGTGAAAAGGTTGCAAAGCCTTAAATGAAACTTAAATTGATTTTGCTGTTAATTTTATCTTTTAGCTTAAATTCTTTTGCTAAGGAACGATTACCAGAAGTAATCAATGAATACCAACCAGCCATTTTTCCTATTATCTCTTTGGATGGAAAAGAATTATTTTTCGATAGGAAATGGCATCCCGAAAACACAGGTGGTATCTATGATGACGATGATATTTGGGTTGCAATAAAATTGGATTCAATATCTTGGAGTAAACCAAACCGAGTTCAAGGACCGATAAATTGCTCTGAAAGCAATATTCTATTATACCTTTTCCCCGATGGAAACAAAGCACTTGTTTGTGGTAAGTACAACAATTCGAAAACTTCTTCCGTAGACTTGATTTTCGGGATTTCCCGTAGACTTGACAATAGCTGGACAAAACCAACAAATCTAAGGATTAAAAATTTTTATAATAAAGCCCAAAATTATTCCGCCACAATTTCTTCCAATTCAAAAGTCCTTATTCTTAGCCTCGAAAGAGAGGATTCCTTTGGTGGATTGGACTTGTACATCTCGTTTTGGGATGATTCAACCAATAGCTTCACCGAACCAAAGAATCTTGGCCCGAGCTTAAACACCAAAGGCGTTGAACTTGCAGCATACCTCGCTCTGGATAATAAAACTCTATACTTCGCAAGCTCGGGACACAATAGTAAAGGCAAACTTGATTTGTTCCTAACTCGCCGAGAAGACGATACTTGGCTCAATTGGTCGAAACCAATTCCATTAGATTCGGGTATTAATTCACAATGGGACGAAAGTTCAATTTCTTTAAATGTTTGGGCAGATACTGCTTATTTCACAAGTGGGGATTCAATTTCTCGTAATACTGGCATTTATCGTTTACCTTTGCCTAGCCAATACAGACCTCTACCATTCTTAATTGTTCAGGGTACAATTTTCTCCGTTTCAGGAAGTCAAAAAAACAAAATTGAACAGCCAGTAGTTTTCAAAATCGAGAATTTCGACACCGACGAGGTATTTTACGACACTGTCTACAATGGGAAATTTCGTTTTGCAGTCCCTTACAATACCCAATACAACTTCTTTGTTTTTGCTAAAGGGCACTACGATTTTTCTTTCACAGCAACTTCCCGGAAGGATGACGAAGTCAGAATAATTAATTACGACATAAACCTTGAAGCAATTCAAACAAATACCCAACAATTTGGGTTTGCAACCCCGAACGATACGAAAATAAACAAAGTCAACAAACCAAAACAAATTTTGTTAGGCAAAGTTCATTTCGCTACCAACATCGACACACTTGATACTTCAGCAATGCAAACAATTTCTATTCTTAAACCAAAGTTGAAGGAATTTAAGTTCAAAAGCATTTTAATAGTTGGCCACACTGATGAAATAGGAACCGAAGAATACAATTTATCTCTCTCAAAACGAAGAGCACTCAACACCGCAAAATGGGTTTCAAAATTATGGAAAATTCCTGGGTATAAAATAAAAACAATTGGCAAAGGCAAATCGGAGCCTACATCTACGGACAATTCACAAAATCGCCGTGCTGAAATTTACCTTATTACAAATGAATAATAATTTCTTCAAACTGTTGAAATTTGCTTGTCTGCTGATTTTTCTCAAAACTTCAATTATATATTCTCAAACTCCGAAAGAATTTACAATCAACCCACGAGTCGAGTTTTATGTTGATTCAAATCTCATTATAAAACATATCAGTCTGGGAAAATTTCCATTCGATGGAGAATTAATAATAAAAAGAAAAGATATACAAAGCGACTTTTGGAAAAAAGTCGATACCTTTAAAGTGAACCAAATTAAATTTACCGATACTTCGTTTATCTCCGAATCAGATGAGCCAATCGAGTATGGTTTTGAATTTATCTCCGATACACTTAATTCTTTTGGTTACTATTTAATTGGAAACAAAACCAGTTTCGAATTGAACAATGGTAATGTTTTGATTCTTGTCGATTCCTTTGCCTATTCAGAACTTAAAATGGAATTAGAGCAGTTCGCAGAAGATTTGATAGCCGACGGATGGAATCCAGAAATCAAATCCGTTCCTCGTTGTGAATCTTTCAACCCAACAGAAGTCAGAAAAGTTAAAAGAGTTGTGAATAAATACAAAACGCTTTGGGGAGAGAGATTCAAAGTACTTATTTTAGTGGGTCGAATAGCAGTTCCATATACAGGGAACTATACATTCGACGGACATCCAGAACACGATGGGGCATTCCCCAGCGATTTAGTGTATGTGCTAAACGATTCGTTGTTAACAGACGACAATGAATATAACATTCAGGCAGTAAGAGAATATAACTGGAATGTGCCTTTCGACGGAAAATTCGACCAGATATCAATCCCAGAAAATATCAATATCGCCGTCGGAAGAATAGATTTTTTCCAACTCACAGATTTCCATCAAAAAGAAATTGAACTACTAAAAAAATACTTCCACAAAAACCATCTATTTAGAATTGGCGAAATCCCTACAACCAATAGATGCTTAATTGACGATGGTTTTGGAACCCAAAGCGATGAAATTTTTTCAGCTAATGCCTGGATGAATTTCCAAGCTTTATGCGACACAATAATCGAAGGAAAGTTATTAGAAAACATCAAAGAAAACTATTTTCGATTTTCTTACGCCTGTAATTCAGGTTCGTATACATCTTGCTGGTCTTCAATTAATTCCGAAGATTGTTCCAAATACCAAATAAATACTACCTTTTGCTTTTTATTTGGTTCATATTTTTGGGATTGGGATAGCGAAAGAAACCTTCTACGTTCAGTTTTGGCTTCGTCACCATATGCCCTGCTTGTTGCTTGGATTGGACGACCTTTTTGGCACTTTCATCATTTCGCTTTTGGCTATCCTTTTGCACTCTCATTCTTAAAAACGGCTAATAATAAAAACTTTTACAAATCCACAGGTAAGTACGGATATAGAGGTATGCATCTTGAAATTATTGGCGACCCAACTTTAAGAATAAACTACCCTAAACCAGCCTCGAATTTCAAATATACTTTTTTGAACGACACCTTGCTAATTATGAATTGGGAACCCCCGCCCGATTCCTCAAGTTTGGAGGGTTTTCTAATTGTAAAAAGAGATGAGAATGGCTATAATCAAACAATTTCATCACTTTCAAAACATACACGAAGTATTTCAATAACAATAAATTCGAAAGGCATTTATCAATTTCAGTTAAGGACAATTTATAAAAAAACCACGCACTTTGGTAGTTATCTGGAATTAAGTTCAGCATTGCAATTGAAAATTCTCAAAGATTAAGAAATCAATATTTTCTAATTAGTTATTAATTTGCATTTTTTGTCAGTAACAGGATAAAGGAATCTTATGGGCTTGGAAAAAAGGATTAAATATCTATTTGGGGCAATTGCCTTTTTAGCAACTTTTGTTGTCTATGCCCTTACAGTTCAACCTTCTACTCCATTGTGGGACTGTGGAGAATTCACAGCTGCAACGACTTGGCAACAGGTACCACATCCCCCGGGTGCACCTTTATTTTTAATGATTGGCAAAGTTTTTCAGATTTTGCTTCCTTTTGGTCCTCCGGGGTGGAGTGTTAATATGGTAAGTGTTTTTGCTACTTCATTCTTCGTCCTTCTTTTATATTTAACCATTATTAAAGTTATTATAAATTTCAGTGGTAAAGAATTAAATTCTTTAAACGAAATTCTTGGTGTTTACGGTAGCGCCCTGGTTGGTGCATTGGCTTTTGCCTATTGCGATACAGTTTGGTTCAACGGTGTTGAATCTGAAGTTTATGCTACCTCACAACTTTTCACTTCACTTGTGGTCTATTTGATGTTGGTTTGGAACGAAAAAGCCGATTTACCAGGAAATGAAAAATATCTTCTTTTGATTTTTTATCTACTTGGCCTTTCAATTGGAGTTCATCTCCTTGCTATTCTAACAATTTTTTCCCTATTCCTGCTTGTTTATTTCAGGAAATACGAATTTAACTTCCGTTCCTTTACAATTATGAGTATCCTTGCAGTGGTTAGTTTCTTTGTGATCTATAAAGTTATTTTAATGTGGATACCTGGGCTTCTTGCGGGACACTCTCCCGTGAAAAACGAAGCAAGAGAATATCCTATCGAAGACAGTTTACTTATGGTGCTAATTGGTTTAGCCTTAATTTTTGGCGGGGTTGCCTATTTCATCTGGGCGACAAAAAAGAAAAAACCATTACTACAACTCGTACTTGCTTCATATCTTTTAATCTTTTTAGGTTTTACAACTTATTCACACATTTTGATTCGTGCCAATGCCAATCCCCCAATGAACGAGAATGAACCTAAAAATTTCAAGAGGCTGGTGGCTTATCTTGGTCGTGAACAATATGGCGAACAAGTCCTTTGGCCCAGAAGAACAGATTACAACGATGAACTTAAGATGTACTATTACAACTTAAAAGATGAAAATGGAAACTACGTTTATGGCGAATGGAACCCACCAGGAACAAAAGAAGTTATGAGAAAAGATGGAACAATTATAAGCGTTCCAACGTGGGACAATGTCAACGTAGCTGGTGAATTAGCATATTTGTGGAAATATCAAATTGATCATATGTATTTGAGATACTTTTTTTGGAACTTTGTTGGGCGAGAAAGTGATGTACAGGATGCTCAAGAAGCTTGGTTTACCGATGGAGGTTCAAGGATAATGAATTTCAAGAATGGATTTGCCGATAAATTTCCCGTCCAATTTTTTGCTCTTCCACTAATATTTGGACTTATTGGTCTATATTACCATTTCAAACGAGACCCCAAAATGGCTTTTGTATTTCTTGCAATGTTTCTTTTGATGGGTGTACTTGCGGCAATAGCCCAAAATCAACAAAATCCACAGCCTCGTGAGCGTGATTATTTCTACACAGGTTCTTTTATGGTCTGGTGCCTGTGGATTGGACTGGGTGCCTATTTCTTCGTAGAGCTTTTAAACCAAAAAACTAAATCCACTCTTGCCACTGCTGGAGTTATTGTTGCATCTTTGATTTTGGTTCCCTTAAATATGCTCCGTGGTGGATGGGACATACATACTCGGGCCCGCAATTATTTCCCCTTCGATTATGCCTACAACATTCTGCAAAGCTTAGAAAAAGATGCAATAGTTTTTACAAACGGTGATAATGATACTTTCCCAGTCTGGTTCCTGCAAGACGTCGCCGGAGTCCGTCGTGATGTTAGGGTTGTTAATTTAAGTCTTGGTCAAACACTTTGGTACATCGATCAATTGAAAAATAGGGAGCCCTGGGGTGCAAAGAAAATTCCTTTAAGCTTCACAGACGAACAGCTTCGCACCGATGAAGAAGATCCACGGGCTCTTTCCTATGAATTCGGTGAAGCTCGTAATATCCGAATTCCTGTTAAAAAAGAAATTCTTGCACAATATACCGATGATACCTCTTTGATAAACAAAGGATATATGGAATTTACCTTCGTTGGAAAACAATATACCGAAAGAAATGGTAAGCCAATTTACATATTCTTTGTCAACAATAAATTAATTCTTGATATTTTGCAACAGACAAAATTCGAACGTCCGGTTTATTTCTCAACAACCTGTGGTTCAGATGTTTTTTCGGGTCTGGGTAAGTTCTTGCGTTTGGAAGGAATGGCTTGGAGAATTTGTCCCGTTCCCCAAACTTCTCTGAAAACAGGTCAAGTTGAACCTACTGTTATGGATAAGTGCTTGCTAAATATTGATAATTCTGATAATTATCACAAAGAACCCCATTATGGATTTAAACTTAGGAATCTTTCCGGAGATGGCCCATATGTTTATTATGATGAAGTTCATCGCCGAATGATCAATAGTTACAGGCAGATTTATTTGAATTACGCTGCCTATCTTATCGATAAAGGACAAAAGCAAAAAGCTGCGGCTGTTTTAGATACTTTAAACAAATATGTCTCGCCAAAGTTATTTCAAATGTATTACGATGAAGAGTACCAAATGTCAATTCTTTACAAAGACGCTGGAGATACTGCCAAAGCTAAGCTATGGGCTTCCGCAGCAGTAAAAACTTGCAAAGAAATGATCAACGAACCCCGATTAAGACGACTTCGTTACGATGACATTCGCGAAGAAATCCGTGGTCGGAACGGTCCATACAAAGTCGCCGCCGCCGCTTATACCATCATTGGCGATTATGCTTCGGCACGCGATATGCTAAGAAAACTTTATGATTTAGTCTTTACGGCTGTCCAAAGTGGACAGGTTGCAAATTGGGGTCTAGACGAAAATTCTGTTCGAAACAATCTCTACGATATTTTAGGCAATGTCTTATACATTGACCAGCAGGAAGTTAGTGAATTAATCAAAGCAAACAAAAAGCCAGAAGCCACAAAATTAGTCGATAGTTTAATTGCCACATACAAGCAAGGAAATGATCCTTTGATGCAATCTTTTGCCTCGACTGCTGAAACAAGATTGAGAGCTTTAATTTCTGGCGAGAAAGAAATCGATACTTTAAGCGAAGCTGAATAGTTCCGAATTTGCGTTTATAAATAAATTTTAAAAGTAACTCGAAGGAAAAACTCGAAAGTTGCTTCTGTATTTACCCTTTTTAAAAAAACAAAATTTTGTAAGTTTGAAGTTTTGTTATATTTCAATTTTTTTATGTCAGAAAAGTACCCGAAATCATATAGTCCGAGAGAAGTCGAGAAGAAATGGTATCCCATTTGGCAAAAGAATCGTTTATACGAGGCTTCTGCCTTTTCTACAAAGCCAGCCTATAGCATTTTGATGCCACCACCAAACATCACCGGAATACTTCATTTTGGACATGTTTTAAATATTACCATTCAAGACGTATACATTCGGTGGAAGCGAATGCTCGGTTACGAAGTTTGTTGGTTTCCTGGAACCGACCACGCTGGCATTGCTACACAAACCCGAGTCGAAAAGGAGCTGGCAAAAGAAAGATTGACAAGATATGATCTAGGCAGAGAAAAATTCTTAGAAAGAGTATGGCAATGGAAAGAAGAATACGGAAATATAATTCTAAAACAACTTCGTGAACTGGGAATTTCCTGCGATTGGAGTCGAACACTTTTTACAATGGACGAATCAGCTTCGAACGCCGTCCGAGAAGTTTTCATACGTCTTTTCGACGAAGGCTTGATTTATCGAGGGAAAAGGATTATCAATTGGTCTCCACTTTCTCGAACTGCTCTTTCCGACGAAGAAGTTGAATTCCGTGAAGTAAAAGAACATCTTTACACTTTAAAATATTACTTCGAAAATTCCTCTGAATATCTTGCAATTGCAACAGTACGACCAGAAACCATATTTGGCGATGTTGCCGTTGCTGTCAATCCCAACGATGAAAGATACAAAAAGTATATTGGTCGAAAAGTATTAGTTCCCCTGGCGAATCGACCTGTTCCAATTATTGCCGATGAATACGCCGACCCACATTTTGGCACTGGTTGCGTCAAAATCACTCCGGCTCACGACCCAAATGACTTCGAAGTGGGGCTCCGTCACAATCTCCCCATAATAAATTCAATTAACCCCGATGGAACTTTAAACGAATTCGCACTGGAATTTAAGGGATTAGAAAGATTCGAAGCGAGAAAACGTATTGTTGAAAAACTAAAAGAGAAAAATCTCATTGAAAAAATAGAAGACTACACCCACAATGTCGGATTTTCACAGCGCGGCGGTGAACCAATTGAACCATACCTCTCCGACCAATGGTTCGTTCGTATGAAGCCACTTGCCGAAATTGCTTTGAAACCAGTTTTGGATGGAAGAATTCGATTTTTCCCAAAGCATTGGGAAAAAACCTACCAACACTGGCTCGAAAACATCCGTGACTGGTGTATTTCACGTCAATTGTGGTGGGGACACCGAATCCCGGTCTATTATACCCCCGATGGACACTACACTGCAGCCCGAAACGAAGACGAAGCTCGAAAAAAGCTTGGCATTGGTCACGATATTAAACTTACACAAGACCCCGATGTTCTCGACACATGGTTTTCTTCTTGGCTTTGGCCACTTACAACTATGCGTTGGCTTGCCGATGGTGAAACCGAAGAAACACCCGATTTAAAGAAATTTTTCCCCACCGACCTCCTTGTAACCGCTCCCGATATTATCTTCTTCTGGGTAGCCAGAATGATAATGGCTACGATGAAATTCAAGAACGAAATTCCATTTCGTGATGTTTTCTTTACTAGTACTATAAGAGACGGACTTGGTCGCAAATTAAGTAAGTCGCTCGGAAATTCACCCGACCCACTTGCTATAATCGAAAAATATGGTGCCGACGCTACTCGATTTACAATGACTTACCTTTCACCGCTCGGTCAAGATCTACGAATGGACATCGATACTAAAACCCAGGACATTCCCTCGATGGAAATCGGTCGAAACTTTGCCAATAAAATTTGGAATGCTGGTAGGTTCTTGCTTTTGAAACGCGATATGGTTTTCCTTCCCGATTGCTGTCCGCAAAATCAAAATAGAACTCTTTCTTTCGAAGAATTACCCATTGCCGACCGATGGATTCTTTCACGCCTCCACTCAACTATACTTAAAGCAAATCGAAATTTAGAAAACTACAAGATAAATGAATATTCAAAAACACTTTACGACTTTGTTTGGCGGGACTTTTGCGACTGGTACATCGAAATCTTTAAGGTTCAATTAAGCGAGAAAAATGAAATTTCCTTTAATCAAGCTTTAATGCGATTTGCTTTGAATATATTTGAAAACATTTTGAAACTTCTTCATCCAATAATGCCATTTATTTCCGAAGAACTTTGGCATTTAATTAAAAATGAGAATGAAGACAAGAGCATAAGTATTGAAAAATTTCCCAATGCCGATGAGAACCTAATTAACACAAATCTTGAAGCAAATTTCGAAATCATTCAATTGGTTGTCGAAGAAATCCGCCGAATGCGTGCTGAACTAGGAATCGAGCCAGGGAAAAAAATCGATTTAACAATCGTTACAAAGCATGCCGAATTCATTGAAATGCTCGGTTCAATTAAAGAAGCCATTTCTTCACTTGTTCGTGCAAATAGTATATCACTTGCAAATGTATATCAAAGTGGACAAAAGGCTGTCACAAGCGTTGTCCGCGAAGTAGAAATTCATTTGCATTTGTCACAAGAAATTGATATTGAAAAAGAAAAAGAACGAATACAAAAAGAAATCGAAAGAGTTACAAAAAATATCAGGACAATCGAAGCTAAGCTAAACAATCCAAATTTCATTTCGAAAGCAAATCCTGATGTTATTGAAAAAGAAAGAACAAAGCTTTCGAGTATGAAAGAGACATTAGAAAAATTGGAAAACCTATTTGCAAAGTTAATTCAAATATGAGACAAATTTTAATTGAACCATCGCTATTAAGTGCAAATTTCGCAAATCTTGAAAGGGACATCAAACTTTGCGAAGAAGGGGGAGCCGACCTTTTGCATCTCGACATAATGGATGGTTGTTTCGTTCCAAACATTACTTTCGGCCCTGTTGTTGTTCGATCAATCAAAAAGGTAACACATCTACCCCTTGTTTGCCATCTGATGATAATTAAACCCGAACTTTACATCGAAGATTTTGTTTCCGCTGGTGCAGATTATATTTCCATCCACTGTGAAAGCCAATTCCACATCAATAGGACACTTCAACAAATACACAATTTTGGGATTAAGGCTGGGTTGGCTTTGAATCCCGGAACCCCACTTGAATATGCATTCGAAAATGCTGAATTCTGCGATTTTATCCTTCTGATGTCTGTAAATCCTGGCTTTGGTGGACAAAGCTTCATTCCCTCCTTCCTCCGTCGCTGTGAGCGTTTGAAAGAATATTTAACCAAGGAATCTCTCGAAAAAGTTCTTATCGAAGTCGATGGCGGGATAAAAGCCAGCAATGTAAAAGAAGTTGTTAGTGCCGGCGCCGATATGATAGTTTCTGGCTCAGGAATATTCGAAGGCGATATCATACAAAATTTAAAAGAGTTTAAAGAAAAAGTTAAACTGGTTAAGTAAAACAAAAAACATTTATAATAATTTCAAAACCACAATTTACGCAGCTTGCAAGCTTATCATCATCATTAGTCGAGCTTCCAGCTGGAAGTTATTTTGTTCGACTGCGAACGTCCAGAGGTATTTCGGTTGCTCCACTAAAAATCATCAGATAATCTTTACCAAAAGCTTCATCGTTTGCGGGCAGGAAACATACCTGCCCGCTTGTCTTATTAATTTTCAATATAAAAAAGTAATTGAAAAACTCTCATTATTAGAATAATCTACTAATAAACAAAATAGAAAATTTTTAAATCTTACAAGGTTTAAGTTATTTTGATTTTAATACTCTATTAATTATTTTTCAATTAATTATTACTCAAAAATTTATAGATTTCATAGAATCAAGAAACAACAAAATGATTACAAAGTTAAAATTCTTATAAAAAAATCAAATTTTTTTAACCTTATAATTTTTGTTTGATTTTTTTTTATATTTTTATTTTTTCTTACTTTCTTATGGAGGGTTTTATGTTCAAAAGCATTCCTTTTTCTATTTTTCCGTTATTTATTTTACTTTTAACTAGCGTTTGCTGTCCAAGATTGTATGCTCAGTTGGGAGACACCTGCGGTGTTACTCCCAAGCTTATTCACATCAGAATGGATACTATCGACAAAGTTCCTCTCTGCGTTTATCGAGTTGAGATTTTAAACAATCGTGATGATGTTGCAAGAGTAGTTATAACTCCTCAAGGTAGCACAGTCATATGGAATGCAAATGCAACAGGTTCAACCACAACTGCTTCTGTAACTAACATTTCTGGGGAATGGCATTTCTTGCCAATTCACAGTGTTTACCCAAATCTTTCTACAACATATACTATTGGACAGATTTGGGTTCGTGGCCCTGCACCTCAACGTTTTACATTTTCGTTCATAAACTCTCACTCTAATACTATTTGCAAGATAAACCGCGAAGAAAAGTGTGGCACCCAAATTCAAGACACAACTCCAAATGACCCTTGTTTGGTTCGTAGCATCACCATAAACACTGGGTATAATCCATTAACTAATACGACTATCCCATTCGGCGATTTCGACCCATATTGGACCGTTGTATCAGACCCAATTCCAACTACCATTGAACCGCGGCCAGCAATTGCAATTTCAAAGCACCCAAGTTGGGCTAATCCTCTACCAAACTCACAATGGATATCCTCAAACACAGGTTTTCCAAGCCAAAAAGAAGGGCAATATGTATTTAAACGATGTTTCTGTGTAAAAAATGAAACACGCGCTCTTGTTGACCTTTTAGCAAGAGCCGATGACATAATCGATTCACTTTTTGTTTGCGGTCAGAAAATTGAGCCCACAATGGATAGCGTTAGACCACACTGGTTCCTTGAGCCACCAATAAAATTTAACGGGGTTGTATCGCTAAGACCAGATACCTGTTGCATAGAAGTGTATGTAAGAGACACTCTTCGAGTAGCATACGGTCTAAATATTGCCGGAAGTATTACACAACTAACTAATCCTGACATTCCAACTCTTATTCACGATTCTTGTTGCGGTAGGTATGGTTGGATTGTAGGAAGAAAATACTATGACGTAAATTGTAATGGAAGGATTGATTATGGAGAACCACCGCTACCTGGATGGACAATCAACGCGACTAATACAACAACTGGAGTTACCTACACAGCTACTACTGGAACCAATGGATGGTATCAAATACAAGTTCCACCTGGCAATTACATAATCAATGAAGTTCTTCAACCAAACTTCACCCAATCCTCTGGGGGTCCGTATTTTGCCACCATTAATCCGGGAGAAGTTGTCCATTTCAACTTTCTCAACTGCAAAGTACAAGAACCTCCTTGCGACACTATAGGCACCATTGACTTGTTTGATACAACAACCTGCTGCGAGTTTAACATTCCAATTTACCAACCTACGAGTATAGCCTGCGTTTCAAACATTTCCTGGACCCTTGTGGGTGGTACTGCAATAAGCATAACTCCACCTCTCAGCTGTCCATCAACGCTTATTCCAACTAATCCTTTTGGAACCACAACTGGAACAATCGTTTTCAGTTCGCCAGGTTGTACTGCCAACCCCTTGAATCTTGGTATGAGTGTCTATCCAACTGGTCACTCTGTAACATTATACCTAACTATCTACCATTGTAATCAAAGAGTTTGTTACGATACTCTTGTGCTTTCTTGCTTCGCCCCGCTTGTACGATGTGATAGCCTATCAGTAGAGCCATTCAGTTTTGGAGATTTACAACTTTCTGGGCGCACTTTCACAATATTTAATTTAAAGCAACCCCCATCTCCAATTAAGGAGATTCTTATTCAATTTAATCCCCCTCCCTGTTCCACAACAGTTACTCCACAAGGTGACTGGAATGGTGGTGGACTTGTTGTGGATGGTGGCGGTCGCTCTTGGGGCATAACTAACAGCGGTACGCCAAAGTATAGCAGGATTAACATGAATTGCTCACCTTTGACTGGTGCACCACAAGGACCCGCTGCAAACTCTTATGTTAAGTTCAACCTTGGTATTGACACAACTTGCGGATGGACTGGCGACGTAACATTTTACATCATCCACTGCGATGGGGACACTTGCAAAGAAACTTATAGCAATTGGATAGCAAGAGGACGTGGGAATACTTATGACACTGTTGTACACCGGCTACCAGACCCAATTTCACTTGATTTAATGCGAGCCATAGAAGTAAGTATTGACTCTTCGTTGGTACCTGGAACAGAAAAAAGGTTTGCCTGTTTTGCCATGGTCGTTCCAAAATCTCCAGGTTGGGATGTCATTGGTGTTAGTATCGAAGATGATCTCACCAAAGAAGAACGTGAATCAGCTAAATTTAAATCCTGGCAGGGAAATGTCAAACTCCTTAAGGCGGGTTCAACTCGTACTGGCTATCTCGAATTACAAAACACCAAGTGGGAGCCAAAGCCCATTAAGAAACCATGGATCCTTCGCGCCATTCTTGCTACCAGAGAAGAAACACCAGATTCGCCTTTCGTAGAAATCACCTTCTACGACGCCAATTCCAACCCGATAGCCACTGGCGAGGCAAAGGCAAGTGTTCCTGTATCCTCTGTTCCAGTCGATATTATTTCACCAAACCACAACAGCAGTGATAGAATTCTTAGGATTGTTCCTAATCCTGCTACCGACAATGTTCGTGTTGATTATGTGCTTACAAGCCATAGCGATGTTGTATTAGAAATTTTGGACAACTTAGGTCAGCAACTTATAGAATTTAAGACAAGTAACATAGAACAGGGTATCCAAAGTACGTTTATGTCGACAAGTGAAATTCCAGCTGGAAGTTATTTTGTTCGACTGCGAACGTCCAGAGGTATTTCGGTTGCTCCACTAAAAATCATCAGATAATCTTTACCAAAAGCTTCATCGTTTGCGGGCAGGAAACATACCTGCCCGCGTTATTTTTTCAAGTTCCTCACCAAGGATAACTTAAAATATTGTTTAATCCACTAAATTTTAAAGTGTATCACAAAATTGACAGTCAAATTTTCTTAACAAAGTTTCTATTAAAACTCTTCAAGTCTTTTTAATTTTTTTGACAACCCTTATTTTTCTCAAAAGCACAAGACATTGAAACTTAACAAATTACCTTCCCGAAAAGTTTTTGAAAAACTGGTAAGATTAATTTAAAATTAAAATATTTTCATTAAAAAAAATTAATTGCATATTCCAATACCGTTTGTTTTATTGCACTTTAATATTTATGAACTTTTAAAAGTGATAGTTATGTTGGTTCAAAATTCTGGGGGCTTATGATAAAATACAAAACAAAATCTCAAATAATCTGGTTTTTAATTTTTTCTTTGTTCTTTTCTTTGGTCATCTTTCCACAAGAAACATTTGCAAAAAAATCCAAAACAAAAAAGGTAACAAAATATCACAAAAAAAGTAAAAAGCCCCGACGAAGTTACAACCCCGAAAAAACAAAACAAGAAGCCCTCCAAATGCTGAATTCCTCGAATGCAAACTACCTGGTTCGCCTTGCAAATGGTGAAATCGACGAGTCTGACTTAATAATAGATTCGCTCATCGTCGACCCTGGGGAAGATCCAATCGAATTAGAATATGAAGACGACAAACCAGTTGACCTCGATGTATTTCGAACAATGTACATCAGTTACCTCGAAGGCAGCGATTTAGACGAAATCGGAGGCACATTAAGTGCCGGAATAAGCAAGCGAAAAATTATGGAAGTCATCTTGAATTGGCTTGGAACACCATATTATTTTGGTGGAACTACAAACCGCGGAATCGATTGTTCCGCATTTACAAGACAAATTTTCTTCTCCTCTGCAAAAATTCTCCTACCCCGCACCGCTCGTGAACAGTTCCAAATTGGTATTCCAGTCAAAAGAGAAAAGCTTGAGTTCGGAGATCTTGTCTTTTTCCACACTCGACGGCATACTTATATTTCCCATGTTGGTATTTATCTTGGCGATAACCTCTTTGCCCATTCCAGTTCTCGATTTGGTGTTACCGTGTCATCGCTCGAAAGCAAATATTACAGTTCCCGATTCATTGGAGCGAGGAGATTAACCCAAAGAGACCTGGCTATTTTGGGAGTAGACAAATAACCCAAACCAAACAATTTTTTTCTAATTCAAACAAAAAGAAAACAACAATTTGCTCACTTTTTTCCAAGAAAATCGAGGTAAAACTGGCTTAGGCGGGCAATCTATTTTAAGAATTATCGGCGGCTGGGATTTGTAGGTAGCCTTGTTTTCAACGGTAAGAATTGAAAAAATTAATGAAATAATAATAGTTAAAACAACTTTTTTCATTCCCTAAAAATCGCTTCACTTACCACAATTTTAGACGCCTTCTTCGAAGGATATATTGTTGAAAGATACGAAAGCAAAAGCGAAACAATTACTATTGCCATAACCACAGGAAATGAGATTTTCATTGGAAGCGCAGAAATAACATATTTTTGAGTATTCAATTTAATCCATTCGAAATTAATTTGTCCAAGTGTTAAAGATAAACCAATAATTAATCCGAAAAAGGTACTCAAAGAACCAATAATAAACCCTTGGAATCTAAAAATCCGGGAAACCTCATTGGGAGTGGCACCAAGTGTAAGCAAAACAGCAATATCGGAGCGTTTTTCTAAAACGGTCATAACCAGTGACGCAAGAATGTTGAATACTGCAATTGAAATAATAAGTGAAAGAATCAAAAAAACTCCATATCGCTCAAATTCCATAGCATTCATAATGTCTTTGTTCAAATCGTACCATGTAAGGATATTAAAGTGAGGAAATTCCATTCGTAAATTCTTTGCAAGCCGTTCTATATCTTGCAAATTTCCAACTCGTATATCAATACCTGAAATATTTTTAAAATTTTCTCTCCAAATATATTTTAATGCCGAAGAGGGTAAAAAAACATAGTTATTATCATACTCAGAATTATTCGTTTGAAATATCGAAGATAAGATTAATTTTTTAGGAACTGGAAATCGAAAAGTTCGAGCAGATGCTTCAATATCTTTTATTGATAAAAACGATACCTCGTCACCTGGAAAAAGTTTCATAGCATCGACAAGTCCAGCACCGATTTTAACACTCGAAAACACGGAATAAATCGTATCAAATTTTTGCTTCTCTATTGAAAAAATTATTTTTGAATTAATCGGATGACGAGCCAACAAGGAGTCTGCAACACAATAAATTTGAACTACCCGATAATTGTTATTCCGAAAAATAATGGCTCTAAAAGTTAAATATGGATAAAATGTAACATTACTCAATTTGGAAAGATACTCTTGAACTTTCGAGTAATCCTCATTACGATTCGAGGTAAAAACTCGAATATGGGGTTCAAATCCAATTATTTCGTTTTCAGCAAAATGTCGAAAACCATTAAAAAGAGAAGTAACGATTATCAAAGCAGAAACACCAATGGTTATACCAAGAGCGGACAGCAAAGAAATAATGGAAATGAAGTGGTATGAGCGCAAAGTGAAGATATATCGCAGTGCAATTTTAAAAGAATATTTCATCAATACAACTAAATGTTCAAATTTTTTCTGGCTCTAAACCAAGCAATTAAAAACTTGTGGATTTCAACAATGATTATAATACTAAAGGTGGTAGTAAAAACAATAATCCAATCGGAGTAATTTAATGGTGTGGTATCCATAACAACATTCATAAATGGGACTGTAACAGCAAAGACCTGTAAAAGAATGGCAAGAACCATAACTCCAAAAAGAACAAGATTTTCAGATAATGTGACTTTATCTAGCTTATCACCTTTTTTGTAAGGAAGGTTAAAGAATAAGGAACGATTTAGGGAACGAGAATTTTGAACATTCCAGATTTGGAAAAATGCCAAAGTACAAAATGCAATAGTTCGAGCTCTTTCAAGAGTTAATGGATCGGGATTAAAATTGCCTCCAAGATAAATGTAGAACAGAGTTAATGTTCCAATAGCCATTACAATAGCAGAAAGAATAATTCTATAGATCATAGTTCGCGAAATTAAGGGTTCATCCTTTCGACGGGGCGGGAAAGCCATAACATCGCCATGTTCCTTTTCGAAAGCCAGAGGAAAAGTCGAAGTCCCGTCGGTCACCAAATTTACCCAAAGCAATTGAGCAGGCAAAAGAGGCAAAGGAAATCCAATTAAAACAGAAACAGCTATAGTCAGCAACCCGCCAGCGCTCGTAGATAAAATATAAAGAAGAATATGTCGAAGATTATTGAGTATTATTCTGCCACGCCGGACCGCTTGAACAATAGTAGCAAAGTTGTCATCGAGCAAAACCATATGGGCAGCTTCACGAGCTACATCCGTTCCGCTACCCATAGCCACACCAATATCGGCTTGCTTGAGAGCAGGAGCATCGTTGACACCATCCCCCGTCATTGCAACTATATTTCCATTCAACTGTAGTTGTTTAACTATTCTAAATTTATGTTCTGGGACTACTCTTGCATAAACATCAATTTTGGGAGCAATTTGAAATAGTTCTTTATCATCCATTTTGTCTAATTCAACACCCGTAATTGCCAGCGCTTCTTTATTGGGAGGTACAATTCCAACTCGTTTTGCAACAGTTTGAGCAGTTTTAACAAAATCACCCGTAATCATAACTACCTTAATGCCAGCTTTATGGCAATCGGCAACAGCTTGAATAGCCTCGGGCCTTACAGCGTCCTCAATGCCAGCAAATCCAACAAAAACAATGTCCTTAAGATCATCAAGACCGACAAAATCTTTATCAATATTAGCCATAAAAGCAAGTGCAAGTATTCGCAGGCCTTCACCAGAAAGTTCCTGGATTTGCTTATCAATCTTCTCTCGGTCTAAAGAAGAAGTTGAACCATCGGGTAAAAGTTCCCGATTACACCTCCTTAAAACTTTCTCGGGAGCACCTTTCACCAGAAAAAAATTAGAACCATCAACTTCTACACGAACTCCCATTAATTGGTTTTCGGATTCAAAAGGAATATCAACCGAAACTTTGTAGTTTTCGAAGCCGAAATTAAGTTTCTTTGCTGCTATCATTAAAGCTCCCTCGGTTGGATCCCCAGTGATATTCCACTGTTCCCCACGAAGTTCAATTTTACTTTCGCTACATAAGCCAGAAATATACGCAGCAATTTTAAGAGATACATTTGTTTGGTAATCAACTTGTGTATTTGTTTCTATATCTATTACTTCACCATAATTGTGGTAACCCGAACCGGTAACTTTATAAGTTTTGCCATTTAAAACATATTTAGTTACAACCATCTCGTTTTTTGTCAATGTGCCGGTTTTATCGGTACAAATAATATTTGTGCTACCAAGAGTTTCGACCGCAGCTAGTCTTTTAACAATAGCTTTGTGTTTTGCCATCTGGGATAAACCAATCGAAAGAGTAATTGTAACCGCTACTGGCAAGCCTTCGGGAATTGCAGAAACAGCCAAGCCAACCGAGGTTAAAAACATCAATACAAACTCATTGCCTCGTAAGTATCCAATAAGGAAAATAATGGCAATTACAACAAGAATTGCAATACTCAAGCCTTTGCTAAACTTTGCAATTTGGACCTGCAATGGAGAGGGAGTTTCCTCGGCTTCGGCAACCTTTTCGGCAATTTTTCCAAATTCTGTCTTTTGTCCAACAGCAGTAACAACTGCAAGTCCCCTTCCTTTTTGAACAATGCTACCACTATAAACCATCGTTATTCTATCCCCAAGTGGGGCATTTTCGGGAATTCTTACATTATGTTTTTTCTCAATTCCAAAAGATTCACCAGTGAGCATCGACTCATCGACAAGTAGATTGTTTGTTTCTATTAAACGACCATCGGCAGGGACACGAACACCGCTTTCCAAAACAAGAATATCTCCACAAACAACTTCATGAGTTGGGATATTCCTATGAGTTCCATCACGTATAACACGAGCCTGCGGTGCCGCCATTCGATTAAGGGCTTTCAATGCATCAGAAGCTCGCCGCTCTTGAATAAAACCTATCAAAGTATTTAATATAACAACAGCAGCAATCACCAAAGTGTCTTTGATATCCGATATAAATGCATTAACAACTGCAGCAATTATCAAAATAATTATTACAGGATTGTTGAATTGCTCAAGTAGCAAAACCAAATCGGACTTGGGCTTCTTTCCAACAACACGATTTTCACCATATTTTTTTCGATTTTCTTCGACTTGCTTTTCTGTTAAGCCTTTTTGTGGATCGACTTTAAAGTACTCAAGAACCTTCTCGCAACTTGAAGAATGCCAGAGCATAATCGCCAAAATTATATTAAAAAAAGACAAATTTAACAATTATTTTCCGAACAATAATATTTTCACAATATAATCTAAAACCTTGCATTAAATATTACATTTTCATATTTTGCAATCTTGAAAACTAAAAAACTTGAATATGCGATTCTTTATAATTTTCCATCTTCTACTCTTTTCTAATTTATTTGCACAAAACTTCTTTTTTACCGACGAAATCGTTTTAGATAATCTCACCAATCCCTGGGAAATAAAGCAAATTGATGACGACTGGATTATTTTTACTCAACGAAATGGTTTAGTAAACAAGTTCAACCTTAAAACCCGTGAGCTTAAAACTATCCTTAATTTAACCAACGAGGTTGTCCAATTTGCCGAAAGTGGCCTATTAGGAATGGAAATTTTCCGAGCGAAACAAGATACCTTTTATGTCTTCTTGGTTTACACCTATAGAAAAGATGGTAATTTAATCCAAAAAGTAGTTCGTTTCGAGCTCCAAAAAGATACATTAATCAACCCAAAAACTATCGTCGACGGAATTAAAGCACACGGGTGGCATAACGGCTCTCGATTACTAATTGCTTCCGACAACAAACTTTACATTACTACTGGCGACGCTCTCGATACTACACTTCCACAAAATCTAAACTCATTAAACGGAAAACTCCTTCGGTTGAATTTAGATGGTACTATACCCGAAGATAATCCCTTTGGTAATGCTATTTGGTCTTTTGGTCATAGAAATGCTCAGGGTTTAGTTGAGGTCGATGGCAGGCTTATCATTTCCGAACATGGACCAGAAACCGACGACGAGATAAATATTATTCAAAAAGGTGGTAACTTCGGTTGGCCCTTTGTAAAAGGCTATTGCGACGAGAATTATCCTGGGGAAAAAGATTTTTGCCAACAGAACAGTGTGATTGAACCGATAATTTCCCTCTATCCGTATGCAACACTTGCCGTTTGTGGCTTGGAATTTTACGGCGAAAGCCCCGACACTTCGTGGAACCAAACCTTCCTTTTGGCTACGTTAAAAGACGAGACACTATACTCATTCAAATTCAGTGAAGATTATTCGAAAGTGATTTCTTTTACCCCGATACTTTCGGGGAAATATAAAAGACTCCGCTGCGTTCGCAAACTTAACGATGGCAGAATTTTGATTGGTACTTCTAATCGGGACTTTTTTAAACAACCAGACAAATTGATCCTTCTTACTCCCTCGTTTCTGCTGAATGTTGCCTCTGAAGAAATTAATAGAATCGAAATTATTGAAACACTTGAGGGAATTATTATATCCTCTCCAAACCCTACAATTAAGTGCAAAGCAATTATTTATAATCTTCTTGGTCAAAAGCAAATTGAATTGGAATTCACTGGGTCAAGCACCATCCCAAATAACAAGATTCCTAAGCCAAATATATACATACTTAAAATTTACTCAGAAGGAGAGTGGACAAACAAAATAATTTTGATTCAATAAATAAGTTAGATTAAAGATTTATTTATTCAACGACCAAAACACTTCTCAAAATATTATTTGGAGCTACTTGAACACTAACAAAGTAAACACCACAAGGTAGACTGCTTAAATCGATGATTGTAGACCAATCAAACTCATTATCATAATGTTGAAACCAATCTAATTCTTTAAGTACCATTACTTCACGACCTAAGAGATTATAAATCTTTACAAATTCCGGACGAGCAAAAGAATTAGCTTTAAGTTTAAAGGTATTAGTCAAATCAGTTATTTTTTCAATTTTAATTTTATTATCAAGCCTGTTATGTACTTCTACATCCGAAAGAAAACCAATTAGGGCGACCCAAAAATTATTTTCCAAACTTCCTGTTAGTAAAAGATTCCCATTCTCCAATTCCATTATACTTGCTATTGTAACATACAATTTACCACAGGAAAAAACGAAAAGTTCCTCTGACTCTAAATTTTGATCGACTTTCCACAAAAATCCACAAATTTCTTTATCCTTACCATATCTCCTTCCAGCCCAAAGCAAACTTCCATCGGAAAGTATTGTCTGAGTAAGAAAAAGCCAATTGTAATTCGTATCAAATTCATACGTTCGAGCCTTCGCAACGAATCCTTTATCGTCTATTTTTGCTAGAGTAACTTTATAATTACCAAAAAGACTCCACGGAGTGAGCAAGTATACAAAACCATTGAAATTTAAATATCTTGTTCTACTATTCCATTCCGTTTCCACAAACTGAATTCTCCCACTAAATAAAATGCTATCTAAGTTTGGTGAGAAATACTTAGCATAATAACTATCCTTTGGATAATTAATAGTGTCTGCTGGTAGTTGCTTTAAATAGAAAAAATTATCATTATGGTTCAAAAATTGAAAAATTTTGAGTTTGTCGACAGCATCAATAGTGTCGAAAACTACCTCACGAAAGAATTTGCCAGTAGAGTCAAAAAAATCTACAAAGTAAATTATTTTACCTTTTTCAGGTTTGTCATATAACCTTGAAACAACTGCAAAATCGTTGCTCTTTCCTCTCTTGTAAAGGTAGCTAATGTTGTTCCCTATAAAACGAACATTATTTAGCGATGTATCTTCGTAGTGATAAATTGAATTAAATTCGTAGTCAAACCGTTCAACTCTAAAATTCTTAATAGATTCATATGAACTCGTCAAACGGGAAGCAACTCCATAAAATTCTATAAAACCTTTTGTTGGGTTAATATTCGCTTCATAGCCGAATTTTAAACCTTTATTTGAATAATTAAGCAAATTCAAGGAATTATCCAGAATAGCAAATTTCACAGTAGATGTATCGAGAAGACTCCAGAGAATAGCAACATAAAAGCGACCGTCTTGAACTTTACAAACTTTTGAATAAAATGAATTACCAATATCCTCGTATACTTTTTCCTTTACTAGGTATAACCTACAATTTATCGTTGCAAATAGCCCCAAAAATACAAATATTAATAGAAAAATAAAAAATTTAAATTTAAACATTTATCCCTCCTATTTGAGAATTACAAATTTTTCAATTGTTTTTTCAACATTACTTTGAGCTACAAAAAAGTAAATCCCAGAGTCCAAATTCCTTAAATCTGCATCAATGAAACAATTGTAAGTTCCGTCTTCATAAAAATTTTTGTTTTGGAAATCTTCGGAACTCCATACTTCCTTCCCAATGACATTATAAATTTTTGCTTTTTGAGGATTAGTAGAAAATTTCATCTTAAATCGATAAATACGAGAATTTGGTTCCAGATTTACTACTTTTACTTTTTCAGTTGGCGTTTCAATCGAATTATCAGATTTTAAAATTCCATCTACAAATCCTATCCATAACTTATCGACAAGTCTTACAACAACAATAAATATTCCAGTTCTAAGTTCAAATATATCTGAAAAACTAGTTGTACTTCCATATGAATGTTCATTAAAAATCATAAAATCTTCGGTTTCAAAATTTCTATTCATTTTCCACAAAAACAATGCCCAATTCTTTGTGATTTTATTATATAACTTCCCTGCAAATAAAATCCCACCATCCGAAAGAACGCGCCATTTGGTAATATACAAAACACCATAACTTGTATCAAAACTGTATTCTTTTCTAAAAAGAACACTACCATTTTTATCAACTTGAACAATTTTTGAATCATATATATTTGGGAAAATGGCTGACTCGAAAATTAAATAATTATCCCCGTAGGTTAAAACCTTAGGACTGCTGATGCTATCCACCAAAAAAACATTACCAACAAACATTAGAGTATCGAAATCCGAAGAAAATATTTTTAGGAGATACAAATCTTTTGGTAACAGAGAATCTTTTGGTGTACGAACGAAATGGTAAAATCTTTCATCTTTTCCAAAAAACTGTACAAGGTTAATCTTCCTGAAAAAATTAATTGTGTCATACATTCTCTCCTTCAAAAAATTTCCATTTTGATCGTAAAAAGTGGCGAAAAACCCCAAATTTTCTAATTTACCAAGAATATAAATATCGTAACAAACATACGAACCATCCCTTCTACGATATCTTTGGGGAAATCGATTTACATTCCAGCGAATAAAATTGTCTGTTGTATCTTCGTGGGAAAATATATTGTTAAAATTGTAATCGAACCGCTCTATTCTGAAATGAAAGTCGTACCACCAATCAAAGTTGTCACCACCATTTATCACCCCATAATATTCGATATAATCATCGTTGGCATAAATATCATAGTGAAAACCTTTGTTTAAACTTTTTGTTCTAAGTTTTTTCAATTTCAAGTTTTCATCGAGAATAAACAATTTTAATTCTGTCGTATCAGTGACCCAATAACTGGAAGCAATATAAATATTCCCATTTTCTACCTTACATATTTTAGTCCATGATGGCACACCAATCTCTTCAATGATACCCTGCTTCGTTATTACCATTTTGCTTTGAATTGTAAAAGGATATAAACTCATAAATGTAAGCAAAGCACAGAATACTTTCACTCGTAGTTTCATAATACCTCCATAACTAATATATCAATTTTCCCAGAAACAAATAACTTAATGAGCACAATTATCAAAACATTGCAAGATTTCAACATGTTCCCCAGCTGGACAATCGCTTATCTGAATTCTCATCTGGTAGCAATCAATATTTGGATGTCTTTTAATTGTCTGGGAAAACCTAATGTTCCCAGTCTCCCTTTCTAAGCAAAAAAGGTATTCCCTTACACAACAATATTCTCCTGCTACGCAATCCACCGGTTTAATCAACCATTCGGCACTGTAACCAATAGGGTGATGTACATAACAAATCGCTTGACAGTTACCCAAATAAGAATAGTACTTGGCATAACATTTTTCATCACAATACTTTCTTAGAAATGAGGGTAACCCATTTACAAATTCGGTAAAGTTTCTTATCATTATTTGCAAAGTTAAATAAGAAATCAAATTTCGAGCTTTAACTTCTTTTTCGTAATATTCTCCGGAGTTTAGAAAATTAAAAAGATTTTCACATTCCGCGCAATAAGGATATGTTGGCTGTATTGACAGAATATGGTATTTAACACACTGTTCGCAAGGTGCATCGGGCGGAACGCTCCTACATATTGAATAACAATACTCAACAATAAGAGAACAGCCAGGGAATGAGGGATTATAGTTTGTCATATCAAAAATTTCAGTTCTTACATATTCATCCCAATCAGAACAATTAGCACAAATTTCGGGCATAGCCTGTTGACAAGGCCTATTATTGCACGTGGATTGTGCCTTTAATCCCAATGAAAACAGATTCAAAAAAACAATGGAACTTATCAACACTATTTTTACAAATTTTATTTTGGAATTCATTTTTACTCCTTTATTGTTTAAAATAATTATGAAGTTTACTATAGTTTTAAAGTAGCTTAATATTGTTTTATTTGAAAAATGCATCTAGCCTGAAAAGAATACTAAAGGCAAAGGAGGACCTCGATAAATTGCAAAAATCTTTAACGTTTGAGTAAATTCTCTCCCCCCCGCCAAAAAATCCAATCTGAGCAGGATTGAATCGAAAAATAATATATTGTAAATCTTCGGGAAACATACTAATTTACATCAAGATAATATTTTGTTTCCCAATGTTTCATTTTAAAGTTCAAAATTATTGTTTTTTTATGAAAAATGCAAGACGCAAAAATCTATTTTTTTACTACAATAAACATTAACTCAAC
>Ga0197142_1000690_pt1 | contig 31317 bp, 29 predicted proteins | sample GBS60_MetaG_FD_148614 | JGI IMG/M metagenome (GOLD analysis project Ga0197142, IMG submission 148614) | Sediment microbial communities from Great Boiling Springs, Gerlach, Nevada, United States - GBS 60_MetaG | ecosystem: Environmental > Aquatic > Thermal springs > Hot (42-90C) > Sediment...
ATACTGCCCGGCAAACTCCTGTACCGTATCGTGGAGCGACTTTTCCGCCAGATGACCGGCCGGGGCCATGATGGTCTCGTGGTAATTGACGGAAAGCAGCTCGAGCACGATCTCGGCGACGGTGGGGTTGCTCGCGCGCAAAAACGATTCCGTATTCCCGGCGCAATCCTGGAATTCCAACCACACCAACGGCAGCCGTGGCGCCGTATTGAGCGCGGTGGCGATCTCCGAGATGTACCGAGGGGGAAGGGCCAGCACTGCGGCCATCGAGCCGCAGAAGTGGAGGAACTGGCGGCGTGTGATGCTGCGCTCGGCCAGACGCCGTTCCAGATCCAGGGTTTCCCTCAGCATCACAACACCTCCTCGAGAAGGGGAACAAGGAAGAAACAAGGATGTCACGAGTGTAATCCAAATTCCATAACAAGTCAAGTACAGCTTCGGGAAAAAAGGGGGATCCGCATCGCGCCCAAAGCCACGGTTGCGGCTACCCGTTCCCGAACGGGGACGAAACATGGCTGCCCGCGCGGTGGGTCCCCACGGGGTAGGACGCCGGAGGCGGAAGACGGCGCCACGCGCCGCGGGTTCAGGCGTGGTCTCTCTGGGGCAGCGGCAAGCTCGCCACGCGCAGCGAGGTTGCGGCCGGCGGCCTGGGGCCGCCGGCCGCAACCCAGGCCGCGCGAGCGGCCAAACCGATGGGCCGCGTCACGCACGCCGGGACCCGCCATGCCCGGCGCCGGGCGCGGAAGCAGCGTTTTGCACGCGAGAACCCGCCTCGTTAGGCGCCGCCGGGCTCACTGCCGGTGGCGCTGCCCCTCGCTCCCCCACAGGCCACGGCGCCGACGACGGGCAGCCGCCTCCAATCGTTGCAGACGGGCGGCGCGGGGGTCGCTGCTGCCGCTGCGGCGGACGCGCGCCAGTCCCATCGCCACCAACTGCCCGTTCACCCACAACCGGCCCCGATACACATGGCGCAACAGACGGCCGTACCCATCCCGATCCGGCTCGTCCTTGCCGGCGAGCAAACGCACACGACGACCTTCCACCAATCGCGCATTGGCCGCTTTAGCCTCCTCGGCCCACGGCGCCGGCCGACCGTCAGCTCCGTACAGTTCGGGCGCGTCGATGCCCAGGTAACGCACCTCGCGGCCGTCGGCCAGACGGATACTGTCGCCATCCAGGACACGGGCGACGACGGCAACCTCGCCCACGCGACGGCGCCACCCATGACGCAGGTGGGCAAGCCACGACCACCACCACCGGCAACCGCCGGTCATCCTTTGGCTCACGAGACCCGACTCACCCTGACGGGGCGCACCATCGCCGCCATAGCCCATAGGCAGGCACGAATTCCCAGCCCGGCGTCCTCAGGACCAAAGGATGGCGCTCCCAACCGGCCGCCACGCGCGCCATCGTCTCCTCCCATGACCGCAGACCGCTGAGCGTGTCGGCCGCCTCCACGTTGCAGGCGCCCACGGCCACCGCCGCCGTGACGGCCGCTTCGGCCGACAATCCGCGCAGCAGCCCGGCCAGGAACCCGGCAATGGTGGCATCCCCGGAACCGGTCGCGCCTACAAAGTGTGCGCGGAAGCAAGGCGCCCACAGCTCGCGATCGGCCCAGGCTTCCGGTTGCGTCGGTCGGCCGCGGCCCATGGCGGCGAGGATGGCAGCCGAGGCCGTGCGCAGATAAAAACCGCGCTCACCCAGCTTGAGACCCACCACCCTGGCGCCGAGACTAAGCAGTTCGGCGGCGATGTCGCTCAGCAGGTCCGGGGTGATCAGCGGCAGGATATCGCCGTCGGCTGCCTGCCGACGCAGGTCTTCGTAGGTCGAACGGCGCAGCATGAAGAGGATTTCTTCGATGCTGGGCAGAAAAAGGTCCACATAGGGCAACGTCGCCCGGCAGATCGCGTTCCAGTCGGCGCGACCGGCCGCGCTATGGGGATCGGGGAGGGCCATATCGAGCGAGGTGGTGATGCCGGTGGCCTTGGCCCGTCGGAAGATGGCCGCCAGCTGTTCGCCTCCGTCGGTGTACATCCGCCGCATGATGGGCGGATAACCGAAGTGGAAGAGCTGCGCCGTTTCCAGCAGATCGTAGCGGATATCGTCGGCGCCGAAGGTGTCATTGGCGCCGGGGCAATGCAGGAAGACCCGGTCGCTGCCCAGGGGATTGATGACGATGGTGTAGGAGGAAGGGGCATCGGCGGCGACGATCATGCCGGCCACCAACGCCGGGTCGTAGCGGGCGATACCCTCCCGAATGGCGCGGCCGAAGAGATCGTCCCCCACCTTGCCCATGAGCTGCACCGGGATGCCCAATCGGTGCAGAGCCAGCCCCACATTGGAGACGGGGCCACCGGTCGAGAAGGTGACCGGGCCGACCTCGATCAGCCGACCCGGCGTCAGCAGCGCCCGCAGGTTGTCGTAGTTGATGTGGCTGAGGTCGGGGATGATGTCAAGACAGAGATGACCGGCAACGATGGCTGCGATGCTCATAGCCCAGGCCTGCCTTGGGCAAAGGGGCCCGTTCGGGCCTTCCGAATCAAAGGAAACGGTAGTACCGCGGGTAGTCTTTCACCAACAGATAGAGGGGTGGTTCGTCCTCTTCGATCGTGGGGAAACGACCGATAGGTTCGTAGAAACGGTTATCGGTGTTGTCGTCGTTGACCAGGGACACCTCGCCCACCAACACCCGGCTGCCTTCGGCCCAAAAGCTGTGATACAGGCCCGTGGGCAGGGTAATGCTTTCGCCGGGTTCCAGGACGACCTTCCCCCCCGCCGGCAGGGTGCGGAGGACGCCATCGGTGCTCACGGTCACGGGGGTATCGGCCAGGCCGCCGTCCGGAGTCGAGGGGTAAAGCTGCAAAACCAGCCGCCCGCCCCCGCGATTGATGATGTCCTCGACCTTTTGCCAGTGAAAATGCAGGGGCGTGACCTGGTCCACATCGACGATGAGGACTTTTTCGGCGTAAAGTTTGCCTGCTCCTCGGGACAGGTCGGCCGGGTTGCCGTTGCGGATGGTGAAGAGGGTCAGGCCTTTCTGGCGATACCGCCCCAGGCCGAAGTCGGTGATGTCCCAACCCAATTCGCGGTCCACGATCTCCCGCACTTCGGGGCCTTTTTGTTGCCATGTGGCCGGTGTCCAAAAGGCAAAAGGCGGCAGATAGAACTGCCGTGCGGCCAGAAAGGCCACGGCATCGGCCAGGATGGCATTGATTTGCGAACGTTTCATGGCAACCTCCGCAGCCGGGGACAGGAAGAAGCGTCCGGTTGCATTGTAGGTGGAAGCGGGCCGTTCTGTCAACGGCCCGCCCTTCGACGGGGCGGCTGCGAGCCGCTGGATAGCCGCCCGCAGCCCTGGTTTCACGGAGAGGGAGACCGTTTTCATCGCGTGCGGGCGGGTGCTATAATCCTTGCATCTTTCGTTTCTTCGGATGAAGCCTTTGCTTGTGAGCGATTCAGAGCGTCTCTCTTCGCCTTCCACCCTGGGTGATGAACCCCTCGTGGCTCCGAGACCCTTGGCACCGGCCCGGTCCCAGACGACCCTGGCTGCCGTTGTCTGGGAAATTCTGCAAACCCTGGTCATCGCCGGGTTGCTGATCGCCCTCTTTCGCGCCTTTCTGTTTCAGAACTACGTGGTCGAAGGCCAAAGCATGTTGAACACGCTTTTCCCCGGTGAGCGTGTGATCGTCAGCCGCATCAGCTACATCATCGGTCAACCTGCCCGCGGCGATGTGATCGTCCTGCAGTATCCCCTCGATCCCGGCCGCGACTTCGTCAAACGGATCATCGGTCTGCCCGGTGAGACGGTTGCCATCGTGGACGGCCAGGTCTTCATCAACGGTCGTCCTCTGCCGCCGGAGCCCTATGTGGTTTATCCCGGCCCTACGGACATGGCGCCGCTGCAGCTTGGGCCTGATGAGTACTTTGTGATGGGCGATAACCGCGCCGGTTCCAGCGATTCGCGCGTGTGGGGGCCGTTGCCGGCCCGTCGGATCATCGGCAAAGCCTGGTTGATCTACTATCCCTTCGACAAGTTCGGTCTGGTTCAGCATGTCGATTTGGAGCCGATGGGATGAGGCACGACGAAGCCGAAATCCGTGCGGTCGTCCGCCGGGTGCTTGAGCGCTTGCAAGCGGAAGGGATGACGGTCCCGGAACCCACTCCACCGACGTCCGGCCGGCCCGTGGTCGCCATCGCCGCCGACCATGGCGGCTATGCCCTCAAGGAGCAGCTCAAACCTTATCTGGTCGAATTGGGCTATGAGCCGCTGGACCTGGGCACCCATAGCACCGAAAGCGTGGACTATCCCGATGTTGCCCTGGCCGTGGCCGGCATGGTCGCCCAGGGGCGTTGCCTGGCCGGTATCGTCATTGACGGCGCCGGGATCGGCTCCTGCATCGCCGCCAACAAGGTGCCGGGTGTGCGCGCCAGCCTGTGCTACGACCTCAGTTCGGCCCTCAATGCGCGCGAGCATAACCATGCCAACGTCCTGACCCTGGGTGCCGGGCTGATCGGCCCGCAACTGGCCCGCCAGATCGTCAAAACCTGGCTGGAGACGCCCTGGGGCGGTGGGCGGCACGCCCGTCGCGTGGAAAAAATCACCGCCATCGAGAGACGCTTTAGCCGCTGCCCTTGACGAGAATGCCCATGAACGTCCCTGTCGATCTGGACCATCTTGTGCAACGGGTCGTGCACGAGGTCATGGCCCTTGCCCCGCTGCCGACGGCGTTCTGTGCGGGCTGTGGGTCGCCCTGCAACGGCCAGTGCGTGGCCAACAACCCGGAGGCGGCCCGACACATGGTGGCAGCCGGCGCCGACCGCCTGAGCACCCAACTGGGCGTACGCGATGTGGCCGCCGACCTGGCCCGGCTGATCGACCATACGCTCCTCAAACCCGAGGCTACCGAAGCTCAGATCCGGCAGCTCTGTCATGAGGCCCGCCAATACGGTTTTGCCGCCGTGTGCGTCAACCCGACCTGGGTGCCGTTGTGCGCCGAACTGTTGGCCGGGGCGACGCCGGTGGTGTGTACGGTGATCGGCTTTCCCCTTGGCGCCACATTCCCCGGGGTCAAGGTCTTCGAGACCCAATGCAGCATCGCCGCCGGCGCCCGCGAGGTGGACATGGTAATCAACATCGGCGCCCTCAAAAGCCGCCACTACGATGAAGTCTATCGCGATATCCTCGGCGTCGTCCGGGCCGCCCATGCCGCCGGGGCCCTGGTCAAGGTCATCATCGAGACGGCACTGCTCAGCGATGAGGAAAAGGTCGAAGCCTGTACCCTCAGTCAGGCAGCCGGCGCCGATTTCGTCAAGACGAGCACCGGCTTTGCGGCCGGTGGCGCCACCGTCGCCGACGTGGCCCTGATGCGGCGGGTGGTCGGCCCTCGCATGGGGGTCAAGGCGGCCGGCGGCATCAAGACCGCCGAGGACGCTACCGCGTTGATTCAGGCAGGCGCTACCCGCATCGGCGCCAGCGCCGGGGTCAAAATCGTGCAACAGGCGGCAACATGACCCCTACCCCTATCCATCCCGGTGGCTTACCTTTGGCCGTGTGGGCCAATTTACCCTTGTTGGTTTGTCTGATTTTTGCCGTTGTCATCACCATCGGCGTCCTGGTCATCCGCCGCGAAACCCGTCGGGTCTACTTACAGCGCCTGGCGGCCGCCCAAGAGGAAATGGCCGATGAGGATGGTTCCTAACCGTCGTTTCTCCAACTGGCAGGTGGGTAGCCATGCAAAACCTCTGGCGTGAACTCCGGACCGGTCCTAATGCCCCTGATGTCGTCTACGCCATCATCGAAATTCCCAAAGGCTCGCGCAACAAGTACGAGTACAACAAAGAGCACGGCGTCATCAAGCTCGACCGGGTGCTCTACTCCTCGATTTCCTATCCGGGCGATTACGGTTTGATGCCGCAGACCTTTTGGGAGGATGGCGACCCCTTTGACATCCTGGTCATGGTCAGTGAGCCGACCTATCCCGGCTGCATCATCGAAGCACGCCCTATCGGCGTTTTCCGCATGGAGGACAAGGGCAAATCGGACGATAAAATCCTGGCCGTGCCCTTGCGCGACCCTCGCTACGATAGCTACACCGACCTCGACGACGTGCCACCCCACTATCTCATCGAGATCGAGCATTTCTTCAGCGTGTACAAAGCGTTGGAGGAGGGCGGTCGCGTCCACACCCGGGGTTGGGAAAACGCCGCTGCCGCCAAAGAGGCCATCCGCTACTCGATGCAACTCTACCGCGACCGTTTTGCCCTGGGCGGGCTGTAGAACGTTAGAACCTTCCGCTTATGCAAGCCCTTGTTCCGGACCTGTATCGCCTTGACCTGGGCATGGTCAATGCCTATCTCTGGACCGGACCCGCCGGCCCCAGCCTGATCGACACCGGCCTGCCGGGCACGGCGGCCAAATTGTTGGCGGCGCTGCGCAGCCAGGGCATCGAAGCCGCCGATCTAAAGCGCATTCTCATCACCCACGGCGATCTCGATCACATCGGCGGTCTGAAATCCCTAAAGAGCCTCAGCCCGGCGCGGGTATGTTGTCACGCGGCCGAAGTCCCGTTTGTGCGCGACGGCGCCCTCAAACCGGCCGGACCCGGCCTGATGGGTCTCCTCACCCGTCCCGGTTTTCTGCTCCTCCATCGTCTGTATCGACCCGGCATCAATCGGGTCGAAGAAATCGTCATCGAAGGACACGTCACGCCCGAGGGCTTTACCGTGCTCCACACGCCCGGCCATTCGCCCGGACATATGGCCCTGTGGCATCAAGAGCGGGGTATCCTTATCGCCGGCGATGCCCTCAACAACCGCGGGGGCCGTCTGCGGTTGCCGCCGGATGTCGCCACCCCGAAACCGGCCATGGCACGCGAGAGCCTGCTCAAATTGAGCAAATTGACTTACGAGGTGGCCTGCTTCGGCCACGGTCCGCCCCTCGTCGGCGGCGCCTCCGCAGCTATAGCCGCCTTCGCCCGGACGTTGCCGGCCTGAACCCGCCTATACCGCCTGTTCCGGCGGCATATCCACCGAATCCAGCACGCCCACGATCAGGGAGATCACAGGCGAGCGGGGGTCGTTCAGGACGATGCGGGCACCACCCCCCTCCTGGTTGACCAGCACCACATCGCCGATACCGGCATGGGCGACATCCACGGCCAGGAAGTCGCGATCATCTTCCTGGCCGGGCAGGTGAAGGGGTTGGATCACAAGCAGTTTGTGGCGATAGTAGGAAGGGTGCTTGATCGTCGAGACGACCGTTCCGACCACGCGGGCGATGAGCATGGAGATTATCCCGGCAACACGAAGACAACCAACACGGTATTGACGATCAGGCCGAGCAAGAACCACAGACCGAAGAGCCGGTTGTGGTAAAAAGCGGCCGCGACGAAGTAGTTCGGCCACACATCGGGAAAATCGGCGGGCTTGGTGGCCGGCTTGGGCTGTCGAAAAAGCGGCCAGATGCGCCGCCAGAAGGTGGGCAGGGCGGCAAACACCACCAGCAGCACCGGGGTAAAGAAACCGACGGCGACCAGGTACACGGTGAAACCGTACTGCAAGACCATCATGGCCAGGACCACCCCGCGTGCCAGACGCTCGCCCAGGACCACCGGCAAGGTGTGGACGCCTTTGGCCTTATCCATGTCCAGCTTGTCAATATGCTTGCCGAAGATGACCGTGGTGACGCCCAGGGCATAGGGCAAACTGGCCAGGACCACCTGCCAGTCCCAGCTACCGGTGATCACGTAATAGCCGCCGCCGATCATGAGGGGTCCCCAGACGATCAGCACGGCTACCTCGCCCAAGGCCAGGCCTTTGAGCGGCCAGGTATAAAACAGGACGAAGAAGGCGCCCAGGGCCAACAGCAGGAGCGTCAATCCCCCGCGCCAGAAAAGCAGCGCCAGGCCGCAGGCCAGCGCCAGGACCCCGGTCACGGCAGCGTAGCTCAGCAGCCCGCGCGTATCGAGCAGGCCGTGGACGAGCGGTTGCGGGCCGTATTGGGCGCGGTAGTAGTTATCCTGGTCAATGCCGCGTCGGTAATCGATGTAGTCATTGAGCAGGTTGTTGGTGGCGTGGGCCAGGACCAACCCCAGGGCCAGCAAGAGCCAGGAACCCAGATGGAATCGTCCGGCCTGAAAAGCCAGGATCCCGGCAATGGCCGCCGAGAGAAAGGTCATGATCAGCACGGCCGCCCGCGAGGCGATCAGCCAGCGGCTGATCGTATCGAGCCGCTTCCATTCGTCTTTCTCGATGCGCGGGATGACGCGAAGGGCTTTGCCCCACATCGCCAGATGGACAGGCATAACCAAACCTCCGACGAATAAACCGGCCGGTCAGATATCGGGTTCGCTCATAGGAACGAAAACCCCGGCCAAAGGAACGCCGTGCTCAACGGCCGAAGAGCCTGCGCAACAGCCAGACCAGGAAAAGGACGGCCAATCCGGCCGCAGCGCCCACCACATAAGGCCGATACCGGGCCGGGACGTATTCTTCAAACACGTCTTTGGCCACCCCCAGGGCCACCTTAACCTCGCTGGGCGGGGCCATTTCCGGCGGAGGCGGTGGCGCTGCGCCTTCTTCCGCCGGCAGCGGCGGTTGTAACCGAACCTGGATCAGCCGATCCAGACTTTCCAGACTCTGGCGGGTGAGGGAGCGGGCCGACGTATCGAGCAGCCGCTGGCCTACGCTGGCAATGCGCCCGCCGACATCGGCCTTGCCCTCATAAACGAGCACCGTCTTGCCATCGCGCAGCTCCAGCCGGGCATCGCCGCCCCCGCGCACAAAACCGGCCGCGCCCTGACCGTCAATTTCCAGATGAAACCGTTCGGGTTTCTGCAAATCCGAAAGTACCACTTTGCCCGTAAACGTACCCTGAACAGGTCCTACCCGCACATTCAGGGTACCGTTGTATTCGTTATCGCTCACCCGCTCCAGGCTCTCACAACCGGGCAGGATGTTGCGCAACACCTCCGGGTCCATAATGGCATCCCATACGGCTTCGGGTGGGGCATCGAAGGTGTATTCACCGGCTAAATCCATGGCTTCAGCTCCTTGTCAAACCGGATAAGGAATATGGCAGCTCGATTCTAGCATCGCCTGCCGGACGACTGCAACTCGGTCAGACGTTCACGCGCATGCGCGGCGGCGCTTGCCCCGGCTCAACCCACGAACATCTGCACGGCCGAGACCAAAACGACCACCAGCAGCAGACGATACACCCATATCTGCGCCCAGGCCTGGGTGGCCATGTGAGCAGCCGCCCAGCCCCCTACCAGCTGGCCGATGGCGATGATCGTCCCCAGAACCCAATCCACCTGCTGATTCCGCACGAAAACCACAAAGGCCAGGACGTTAAGGACCAACACCAGCAAAGACTTGATGGCATTGCTTTTGATCAGGTCATGACCCAGGCCCAGGACCAGCGCCACCAGCAGGAAAATGCCCACCCCGGCCTGGATAAACCCACCGTAGAGGCCGATGGCAAAGAAAAGCACCAGATGAAACCACCGGGGACGCAGGGCGCCTCCCGCCCGACCGCGCAGCCAGCGCTCCGGTCGCAACAGGATAAGGAAAAAGGTGAGGACCAACATGCCGCCGATGGCCAGTCGCATTTGCTCTTCGTTGAGATCGACGGCAATGCGCGCACCCAACAAGCCCCCGAGAGCGGCCGGTCCCATCAGCATCAGCGAAGCCGCCCAGGGCATGGCCCGGCGACGATGGTAGGTGGCCGTGCTCGCCAGGGTCTGCACGAGCACGCCGATACGGTTGGTGCCGTTGGCGACCGTGGCCGGCAGGCCCATGAAGATCAGCAGGGGCAGGGTAATCGCCGATCCGTTGCCGGCCAGGGTGTTGATCACCCCGGCGGCCAAACCGGCGGCAACGGCAGCAACATAAAGCCAGGGTTCCATAGGAAGCATTGTCAGGCGGAGACGGAGGTCGCGTCGTTGACGAGAGGGTGACAAAAGTGGCGTAAGCGGGTCAACAGGGTTTCCGGATCGGCAGCCACCACGAAAACGCCGCGGTTTTCCGGCCGCACGAAGCCGTGGGCCACGGCATGCTCGATCACCCTCAGCACCGGCTCAAAATAGCCGGCCACGTTGAGCAGACCGATGGGCTTGGGCTGATAGCCCAGTTGACTCAGGGTCAGCACCTCGAACAGCTCATCCAGAGTGCCCAGCCCACCCGGCAGGGCGATAAAGGCATCGGCCAGACGGTGCATCAGCGCCTTGCGCATGGTCATGGTCTCCACCACATGCACGGCCGTCAGACGGGGATGAACGACCCCGGGCAGATACATGGCCGCGGGCAAAACGCCGATGACCTGGCCGCCGGCGGCCAGCGCCCCGTCGGTCAGGGCGCCCATCATGCCGGTAGCGCCGCCGCCGCAGATGATGGCGATGCCCTGCCCGGCCAGGAACCGGCCCAGATCGGCCGCCGCCCGGATGTAGGCGCCGTTGACGCCGGCATTCGCACCACAAAACACACAAACTCGCTCCATAGCTTCGTTCACGGCAAACGGTCGAGGAGCCGCATCCACTCCTCGATGTGAGGCGATCCTTGAATGCGTTGGCCGTTGATCTCAAAGGTCGGCCGTACCCGCACGCCCTGGGCCTTGGCTGCCCTGTCCACAGCCCTGGCTCGCTCATGCATCTCGCCGCCGGCCAGACAGGCGCCGAACGCCGCCGTATCCAGGCCCAGCGTGGCCGCCAGTTCGGTCAGCACCGTCTCATCGGCCCGCCAGAGCCGGTCCTGGTTTTGGAACAAGAGGTCATGCATCCGCCAGAACGCACCCTGTTGGCCGGCGCATTCGGCTGCCGCTGACGCCTGCACCGAGTTGGGGAAATCCAGAATGTGCCAGAACTGGATTTTGACCTTGCCGGGGCGGACATACTGGGCCAGGAGAACCGGTTCGATGCGCAACACGTGCGCACGGCAGGCTCCTCAGAGAAAATCGGAATAGTCGCGAATCAGAACAGGGGCATCAGGATTCCCTCGCTCGTACAGGCCGTCGGGAGTACGGCTCTCGAAATCCGTCCAATCCGGGGCCGCTGCGGCCGCGGTGGGTGTAGAGGGGACAACGGCCGTGGATGGAGGAACGGTGACGGTAGCCACCGCCGTTGGCGGGGGTACGGTAGGCGTAAGGCCCATAGGGGTCGGTCGGGAAGCGGCGCAGGCGCTCAGGACCAGCCCCACGACGCCGAGGGCGGCCGGCCACATCGCACGACGGATGAAAAAGAAGAGGGCAAACGGCATCGGTCTCTCCGGGGAAGCCATAACAGGATGGGAAAGCGAAAAACCGAGGGCATCCATCGGTTCTGACGGACACAACCGGAACTCAACACGCTGCACAAAGGGCCTGATAGAGCTGCTCGTGCTGAGCCACGATGATCTCCCAATCGTAGCGAGTCTCCACCAGATGGCGGGCCTGGCGGGCCAGATGGCGGCGCAGCTCGGCATCGGCCAGCAGACGCTCCACGGCGGCCACGAAGGCCTCGGCCTCCTCGGCGCTGAGCAAATGCTCACCGGGCGTCACCTCCAGACCCTCATGGCCCAGCCTGGTGCTGACGACGGGTACACCCAGGGCAAAAGCCTCCAGGATTTTGAGACGGGTACCCGAACCGGCCCGCAAGGGTGCCAGAGCCACATCGGCCCGGCGGTAGAGGGGCGTCAGATCGGGCAGGTGTCCGGTACATTCTACCCCAGGTCCCAGGCGGCGGCGTATACGGGGATGATCCAGATTGGCCAGGGTGAGGGTCAGCTCGGGGTGCCGGGCCTTGAGGGGCGGCCAGATGGCTTCCAACAACCAGCAAGCGCCATCCAGATTGGGCGCGTGGGTCGGGGAACCGACAAACAACAGATGACGAGCCTGGGCCCGGACGGGGCCGGGTGTGAACGCCGCCGTATCCACGCCGTTGGGGAGAACGACCACCCGCGCCGTCGGCGCCAGACGCCGGATATGGTCGGCATCCACCGCCGACATCGCCGCCACGGCCGCCAGGCGGGGATAAAGGTTCGCCTCATAGTGCTGCCAGCGTTGCGCCTGCGTGAGCAACCGCCGGCGTGGCCGACTTCTCTCTTCCAGCCCGGCGCGGCGCGCCAGAGCCACGCTGAAGATGTCATAGGTGATCAGCACGGCCGGAAGCCGGGGATGGCGCAGGGCATAAGGCGCCAGATAGGGCCATTCCACCTGGATGAGGTCCACCGCCTTGCGGGCCAGCACATCCGCCAGGGCGCTCGCCATGGCCGGCCGCTGCCAGAGCACCACATCGGCCGGCAGCGGTCCCCGCAGGGCCTGCCACCTGCGGACCCAGGCCCTGGGACCGTAATGCTCCCATAGCCCCTGGCGCCACGGGACGGCAATGACTTCGGCCCCGGTCTCGGCGGCCAACTGCGCCAGCCCGGCCCGCGCCTCCTCATCCCGCCAAAAGGCCAGGATGGTCAACTCATGGCGCCGCGCCAGCCGCCGGGTGATTTCGTACATCCGGCGACGGCCGCCGCTGAACACCGGCAAAGGCGACGTGGGGAAAAGGAGGAGGATACGCATCGGTACCTGGCGCCGGCGAACGAGACCGCTATCGGAAGCGCCCACAGTTCGCCCGGCATGGGGTAAACCCAAAGCATTGAGCACTATGCCTCTGCGCTCGCCGGCACCGGCACGCGACGGAAGCGACGCGGTCGCGCCAACGTCCGCGGGTCAGGCGCGCCCAGGCGACCGGGCCGCGGCAGCAGACCGGCTTCGGCGATGATCTCCGCCACCAGCTCCTCCTGCCGATAGGCCATGACATGGACGCCGGCCACACCGGGAATTTCCCGCACCTGCTGGATGATCTCCACACAGATGGCCTTGCCCTCGGCCAGTTTGCGCTCTTTGGGCGTCTTGGCCAGACGGTTCACGATCGCATCGGGGATGACCACGCCGGGCACGCGCGTGCGCATGAACTCGGCCACCTTTTCCGAACGCAGCGGCCCCACCCCGACCAGGATGAAGGCCTTTTCGTGCAGCCCCAGGTCGCAAACCCGCCGCATGAACTCCCGCAGTCGCGGCACATCGAAACAGTACTGGGTCTGAATGAACTGCGCGCCGGCTTCGATCTTCTTGGCCAGACGCAATGGCCGCCAGTCATAAGGCGGCACAAACGGATTTTCGGCCGCGCCCAGAAAAAGCCGCGGCGGAACGGTCAGCTTACGACCGCTCAAGAACATGCCCTTGTCCCGCATGATCACGGCCGTGCGCAACAGCTGGATCGAATCGAAATCGAAAACCCGCTTGGCCTGGGGCTGGTCCCCGGCGGTGACATCGTCCCCGGTCAGGCAGAGCACATTGCGCACCCCCATGGCCGCCGCTCCCAGCAAATCGCCCTGGATGGCGATGCGGTTCCGGTCGCGACAGGAAATCTGATACACCGGCTCATAACCTGCACGGGTCAGCAGGGCGCAAATGGCCACGCTGCTCATATGGCAATTGGCCCCCGAGGCGTCGGTGGCGTTGATGGCATCGCAGACCTCCGACAACACCAGGGCGGCATCGTACACCTCCTGGGGATTGGCGCTATCCGGTGGGTTCAGCTCGGCCGTGACGGCAAAGCGCCCCGAACGGAGCACCCGCTCCAGACGGCTACCGGCAGTCAACTGGGCTTCCATGGGCATGTTTTGCTCTGGGAAGGACGGTTCGAATGCCATCGGTGGGTTTCCACTAAGGCGAAGGCGACGGCCAGGGGCCATCCAGCAACGGGATCTCGGCCCGGCGGGGTGCACCCACCCAGCCCTTGGGGACGTCCTTATCCACACCGGTCAGCATGTTGATCCAGGCCGAACTGCCCTCAAGCTGACGGTTGACGGGCGGATTGATGAAGAGCATCTCGGCGCCGTACATCGGCATGCGTAAGGACCGTTCGTAGGCCTCGACCCACACACAGCGCATCTCCGGCTTGACCTCACAATGGCCGTTGGCGCGCACCCCCCCACAGGGGCCGTTGCGCAGGTTTTTGGGACAGGTCATCGGACAGGTCATACCGGTCGAGTGCAGAATGCACTGGCCGCACATCCGACAATCGAAGAGCAGACGCTTGGCCCAATCTTCCGGGCCGCGCAGCCAGCGGTTGACCCGCTCATAACCGATTCGTCGGATCAGCGGATCGAGACGGCGGAACAACCGCTCGGTGAGACGATAGAGATGTTCCAACAGATACGGATGATCGCGCAAACGACTACCAAGACTCATGATTCCCTCGCCAACGGGTAGACAACAGATGCCGGGCCGTGTGCACGGCCTCATACGCATCGCGACAATAGGCATCGGCCCCGAATTCGCGGGCATAAACCTGGTTGAGCGGCGCGCCGCCGACGAGCACGATGACCCGGTCACGCAACCCGCGGGCAACCAGGGCCTCGATCACGTCTTTCATATAGGGCATACTGGTCGTCAGCAGCGCCGACATGCCCAGGATATGGGCTTGATGGGCCTCGACAGCGGCAACAAACTGCTCCACGGCCACGTTATGCCCCAGGTTGATAACCTCAAACCCGGCGCCCTCCAACATCATCGCCACAATGTTCTTGCCGATATCGTGGATGTCGCCACGCACGGTACCGATGACCACGGTGCCGATAGGGGGTGATTCATGGCGGGTCAAATGGGGTCGTAAGACGGCCAGCCCGGCTTTCATGGCATTGGCCGCCACCAGGACTTCGGGCACGAAGATGACACCGTTGCGAAAATCCATACTGACGGCATCCATCCCTGCCAGCAGCCCTTTTTGCAGGATGGTTTGCGGATGCTCCCCGCGCGCCAGCGCCTCTTCGACTTCGGCGACAACCTCCTGGTTCAGGCCGTCGTAGAGGTCCTCCTGCAACAAGACCCACAGGTCCTCGGTTGTCAGTTCGTCTAATACAATCGCGGTCGTCATTGCGAACCTCGCCGAAGGTGGGGTAGCGCTTCATACCCGCTCCCGTGGCCGTCGCTCGCGCGCCCGAGGGAGCGGAACGGCTTCGACCTGGGGTAACAGACCGTCGAGATGCGGGAAGGGGTCCCTGGCGTGGGGGATGTGCATGGCCGCCACAAACTCCTCCTGAAAGTGGGGGTCCATGGCGATCTCGATGGAACGCACCCAACGGGCGATGTCCCATGCCTCCCGGCGCTTGTGGCGGTTGACCAGGGCAATGCGGGCACCGTCACCGGCCGCATTGCCCACGGCCGTGACGTTCGCCAGATCGCAATCGGGGATCAGACCCAGCACCATGGCGTGTTTGGGGTCAATGTAGCTGCCGAAGGCCCCGGCCAACAGGATGCGATCCACCCTGTCAATCCCGGCGCGGCGCATCAAGAGCTTGGCCCCGGCATACAGAGCCGCCTTGGCCAGTTGAATGGACCGGACATCGTTTTGGGTGACCACGATGGGTTCGCCTGTGGCGGTTTCGGCGCCGGTGGCGAGGATATAGGCCCCCTTGCGGTCTTTCCAGATCAGGCGATCCGTGGCCGCCCGGGGATTGAAACGACCGTCGGGCAGGAGGATGCCGGCCATCACCATCTCGGCGATCACCTCGATGATGCCGGAACCGCAGATGCCGGCGGCCAGATGCCTGGGTTGATTGGCCTCGTTCCGCTCCGCGGGCGGCGGCCATTCGTGCGACCAGCGTTCCTCGCCGATGACGCGGAAACGCGGTTCCAGGGTCACCGGATCGATGCGCACCCGTTCGATGGCGCCGGGCGCCGCCCGCATCCCAAAGGTGATCTGCGCGCCTTCGAAGGCAGGCCCGGTCGGGCTGGAGGCGCTGAACATCCACTCGCGGTTGCCCAAAACGATCTCGGCATTCGTGCCGACATCCACCACCAGCGCGATGGCGTCGCTGCGATACGGTTCTTCGGCCAACAACACGGCCACATTGTCCGCGCCCACATGCCCGGCTTCGGGTGGCAACACATGGACATAGGCACCGGGATGGAATTTGAGGCCCAGCTCACGGGCTTTGATGTCCAGCGGCTCGCGCGCGGCCACGGCAAAGGGCGAACCGCCCAGTTCCACCGGACTGATCCCCAAGAAGAGGTGGATCATCGTCGTATTGCCCACGAACACGGCTTCATGAATCTCGCGGACGCCACGGATACCGGCCTGGCGCGCTGCCCGCGTGGCCAGGGTGTTCAGCGTCTCGATGATGGCTTTGTGCTGCTTTTCCAGGCCATCCTCGTGCATCATGACATAGGAAATCCGGCTCATCAGGTCTTCGCCGTAGGCCACCTGGGGATTCATGGCGGACTCGGTGGCCAACACGGCGCCCGTGCGCAGATCGCACAGATGGGCCACCACGGTGGTGCTGCCGATATCCACGGCCAGCCCGTAAACCCCCTCCTCATAGCCGGGTCGTACATCGATTACCTCGCGATCATGCCAGAGGGTCACCGTCACGGCCCATTGGCCCTTGCGCAGGCTCTCCTGGAGCCGTCGCAGGGCGAACAGGTCAATGCGCAGATCGTCGAGCTGCCATTGGCTGCGCAATGCATCTTGCAGCCGTCCCCAATCCCCACGGTGGTCGCCCAACTGCGCCTCATCCACCTGGACGTACACCTTGCGGATGGCAGGCGCTACCTCGATCACCCGTTCGGTCGCCGACTTGCGGATGATTTGCTTCTGCCCCCGGCTTTCTTCGGGGACGAAAACGAGCACATCGCCCTGCACATAGGTGACACAAGACAACCGACAATCGGTTGCCCCCATGGTCTGCAACAGCTCCGCCTCGGCGGCCGTCATGGGGCTGACATGGGCTGCCGTGGACACAATGCCGTGTTTGGCAAAGGCGCCCTCTTCGATGCGGACTTTGCATTTGCCGCAGGTGAGACGGCCACCGCAGATGCTCTCGATCTCGACCCCCAGGTTGCGGGCGGCATCGAGGATCGACGTGCCGGCGGGTACACGACTACGCCGTCCTGAGGGCATCAAAATGACCAGCGGTTGAGAAGTCGATGGCGATTCAGACATCGGTGATCAGAAAACGCAATGGGACAGGCTATCGGTTTTTACCGGCGGACAGGCGACGATCCGGGGAGCGACCACGGCCAGCGAAGGCCTTTCCTCCATCCTGTATCTCCCGGCAGACCAACACCGCCATCGCCAACCATACCCCGACGACCTTATCGGCCTGTCGATCGTGCGATGGATAAAGGCCCGCAAGCGCCGCTGACCCTCGCCTTGCCCGCCACGGCGGTCATTCACGGGAATTGGCTCCCTGTTGGGCTTTAACCCGCTCCACAGTACGGCGCCAGTCGATGACCGGGTATTGGGCATCCAGCTCGGCGGCGACGGCGGCAGCAACCTCCTGGGCCGAACCGGGCCGTTCCACCGGCTCGCTCCAATGGAACGCGGCCATGTAATCGTCGGCGCTGGTGCTGCGCAGGACCATCGCGGCCTGGTCAACTGCCTCCATAAAACGGGCAGGCAGCGGCTGACTGACACGCTCACGACCGGCGCGGGCGCGTACCTGGGTAGGAATATCGTGCCAATAGAGGATCTGGTACTGGGCCATGGCTCAAACTCGGCGATAGGAACGATGGAAAGAGGACAATGTCCGGGTCGGCCGGCCGATGGGCTTTTTCATTGTACAGGATACCCGGCGATGGAAACAATTTGCCAGCTTCCCATTTTGGCGCCGGTTCGGCTTCGGCGGGCTATGGCAACCCTCGGCGCCGCCGGGTTGGGCAGCCATCCCGCTCAAACGCGGCCGATCCACCCTATCGTCCCGACACGGGATAACGGGCGACTCCACGGTGGATGCGCGGCCAAAACACCGAATGGACGGCCTGGAGGGCCGTAGCCACCACAGGACCGAATAGCTCACCTGTATCCACCAGCTTGAGACGATACCATCGCCCGACATCGCCCTCGTAGTCGAACCAGGTGTACCGGCCACCGGTCGGCGTCAGGCCCCAGACGGGAACCTCGGCCACCTGCTCGAAGGGGCCGAGACTGCTTGGGCCCCGCTCGACGGCAAAGGTGACCATCTCCGTCTCGTGGCCCATAGCCAGCCAGCGCACCACAACGGCATCTTCGTGCCGTTGCGCGGTCAAATCGGCCACCCTCACGGCCGTCGGCTGGAGCAAACCGAAGGCGAGATCGGTCACGGCGGCGGCGTAGCCCGGCAATTCGACCGGCCGGGTCGCCTGTTGCGAAGGTAGCCAATAACCCGGCGGTGGGTACACGGACACCGCATAGCGCCCGACCGGCACATCGCTAAAATGAAAGCGGCCATACGGATCGGTGAGGGTTTGGCGTTCTTCGGCGGTGAGCTGATGGCGCAGGCGGACCGGAACGCGGGCCAGGCCGAACCGTTCCTGCGGTCCGCGCTGACCGTCGCCATCCCTGTCGATGAAAACGACGCCGGCCACATGACCGGGGATGTAGCTCGGATCGGCAATAAGGAAAAGGCTATCGAGCCGGACGCCCGGTTCGTAGGCCTGAACGATCAGCCGATGCGGTCCGGCCGCCAGCTCGTCGAGAGAAGCAGCGCCGACCTCCTCCTGCAGCCGTTGCCAGCGCCATGGTGGGCGGTCGGCCCCAGGCGGAAAGCGCACCTGCCGGAGCGGCCCCGCATCCAGCGCCACCCCCAACGCGCCCCCTTGCGCGGCAGACCCCATGCCGCGCAGCCAGATGACAACCCGGGCCGGCTGCGCCAGAGCAAAGTCGAGGATGGCCCTGGCAGGCAGTTGCCCTGCCACGGCCGTAATGAAGGCGCCTCCCGACGCTCCCGCCTCGACGCCCACGACCATACCCGGCTCGAGGATGCCCGTTTCCGGCTCCAAAAGCATACCGACGGCGGGATTGCCCGGTGTCGCTGTGGGCGTGGGCGTCGGTGTCGGCGTGGCCGTGGGCGTGGACGTCGGCGTCGGTGTGGGTGTATCGGTGGGCGTCGGCGTCGGTGTGGGTGTGGGTGTATCGGTGGGCGTCGGTGTCGGCGTGGCCGTGGGTGTGGGCGTAGGGGTCAGCAACGGATGCAAACCCAGGGCGCGGGCAGCCACCTCCCCGGGTCCGGCCCGCCAGACACAAAACGAAGCCTTGAGTTCGGCGATGGCCAGGGGCAACAGGACATCGGCCGTGATGGGATGGAAATCCGGGCCGGGCGGGGCCGAGGATACAAAGACCCCGCCGACGTTGTACTGCCAGGAACCGTCTTCGCGGCGAACCTGCACCGCCAGATAAGGCGCCAAAGGCCCCATCTCGGCCGATTTGCGCACCTCCCCGCGCAAGCGCAAAGGCTGACCCGCCAGACCCTCGGCGGGCAGGGCGGCATGCCAGCAGGCGTTGGTCTCGGGCCGGGTCACGGTGATGGTGAACCCGTCGGTCGTCGCCTCACCGGTCGCCTCACCGCTGCCCAGCTCGAAAGCCCATTGGGCATCCCCCAGCAGGTCGGGACCCGGTACGCCGGGAAAAGGCGTCGCTGTGGGTGTGCGCGTCGGCGTCGAGGTGGGAGTGCGCGTGGGCGAAGGCGTGGGGGTGAACGAAGGTGTCGGCGTAAACGTGGAGGTGCGCGTCGGCGAAGGCGTCGGCGTCGAGGTAGGGGTGCGCGTGGGCGAAGGCGTGGGGGTGAACGAAGGTGTCGGCGTAAACGTGGGGGTACGCGTCGGCGAAGGCGTGGGGGTCAAGGTAGGCGTAGGCGTAGCCGGTTCGGCCAACCGAAAGGCAAAAAGGCGGGCATCCCGCAATTCGAATTTCAAGCGGATAGGCTGTGGCGGCAGCGTATCCAGCCCCTGCCAGCTCACCTTGCGGTTGAGGAAATCCCCGCGTATGACATCGCTCCGGCTCAGGGCATAGGCCGGCAGCTCCACCCCATTGGCATCGAGCACGGCCACCCGCATGCGCCCGTTGGCCGCGGTGACGACATTGACATAGAGCTGTGGAGCGGCGGGAAGGAAAGGCCGGGTAACGATAACGGCCGTCGCGCGGGCGGCGGTGGCTTCGACGGCGACAAAGCCATCCAGGCGTTGTTCGGCCAGGAAAATGCCCCCTTTATAGCCGTTTTTCCATGCCTGCAAGGTTTCTGCATTGGCCAGAATGCTTTGATACTGACCGTTATAGAAAAAACCGTGACCATGAGTGCGCGGTAAAGCGATAAAATACTGATAAATTCTATCATCTTTTATAATCATGCCATGTCCCATACTGATCATGCGCATATAAACATCGTTGTAATAATCACGAGAGATATACGAAATATTTCCGTCTATTGTTTTATAACGCAACCAAATGACACCATCGCGACTTACGGCCAATTGCGGCTCAAATTCACCATCATTACCCGTCAATGCTTTAGGATCGGTATTTTGTGTGTAATGATAATAAATCGTTGGAAATGCCAGATAGACATCTTGGGTATCAGGATATTGCAAAGCAGAGGTATGATAGATGTCCACCGTGGCTGCCTCGCCCGGAGTCCAGGCTTCCGCTTCGCGCGGATCGGCCGTCATCCCATAGGGTAACTCATCGGTAAGCTGATAAGCCCCGGACGGATGCACAAGGGGATGGGGATGATCGGCCCGGTCGAGGAGATATTGCTGCGGGTCGAGCAAGTTGGTGGCGGCGATTTCGCCGTATCCGACGGCCCGGGCCACGTTCTCCCAACGTCGCAGGGAGACGTTGTACTGACCGGTGCGACTGCGCACATAGAAACGATAGACATGCTTGCTGTTATCCCAGAAAACAACATTTTGTGTATCAAGCATATAAGGCGTGCCATCACGATGAATAGGACCTAATCGTTTTTGAAAATCGGTAAAAGTAAGGCCATCAGCCGAAAAGCCAATAATACCAAAAGATTCGCCCGGATAAACTGCGGAAAAAGCCTTAAATCGTTGCGACGAAGGAGCGTTGGGATCGTCTAAGACAAAATAAAATGGCGCAGGATATTTGACACAATTCGTCTTTTGTTTGTTAAACTTACTAGAATCATCAAATATAGGCTTTTCCCAATTGATACCATCATTAGAAAAGGCAACACATTTATAACCACCTTCGTCGTTTACCCCAAGTTCATAATAGGAAGATCTGATATCTTGAGTAATACGGCCGTAATACATGATATAGCGATAAAATGTACCTTTATACGACCTGTTATACGGTTTGACTTCGCTGTAGTAGTGATAACCGACCTGCTCCCACGGCTGATCGGGCGTTATCACCTCCTGGACCACGCGCGGTGGATTGACCCTCAGGGTATAGTTCGTCGAAAGCGTCGGGTCGATGAGGGTCGCATCGAGAAACAGATGGCGGCGTAGCGGTGACGTCGGCACCTGTGCACTCTCGGTTGCCGCCGGCTTTGCATCATGCCCGCCGCGGGCCGCCATGCCGCCCGTGCTTACCGGCATGAGCCCCATCAAACCCAAACACACTACCCAGAGCGCTAAACCAAAGCGGGTGTGCAGCGCCGGGCGAATCCGGTTCAAGAACCAGGCCGATGACGTTCTCATGGGGGAATGAAGCTCGTTATGGGCTAATCCCCATGACGGCCTTTTCCATCAAAGGTTTCGCACCGGGCTGCGGTATCTACCGGCAACCCCGCTCAGCCTTCGCGCGCGGCTGCCGCCACCATCGTTTCCCACACATAGGCCCCCAACGAACGCGGCCCGAAGACGACATAGGTGAGCATGCCGTCACGGTCGCTGCGGATGAGCAATTGCCGCGTGTTGGCCAGGCTCCCGAAACGGGCCGTGCCGTCCGGAAAGGCCGTCGGGCGAAAATCCAGGCCGCAAAGCCGGGCCAGAAGCTCGGCGCTGCCCGGTCCCTGCACCCGGATCCCGGCCCGTCCGTGGGTCACGTCGGTCACGGTGACGAAGGCGCCACACCGGGCCACGGCGGCCATCAGCGTGTCTAGGGTCGTTGCCACGGCGTCCGGTTCGGTGTGGACAAAGAACAGGTCGGGCCGCAGGCAATAGACCTGCCCACCGGGTACCCCGGCGCCGGCGGTAACGGCCAAACCCCTTACTCCCCAGGCTTCAGCCAGGACGGCCGCCGCTTCGGCGCCCTCGATGGTGATTTTGCCCTCGGCCGAGGCATCGCTAAGCCGGAGATACGGCGTATCGGCTTCCGGTGAGGGCCGTTGGTACCAGGCCGGGACAGGTAAGGGTGAGTGCAGCGCAGGACGAGGAAGGGCCATAAGCGTTAGCGATAGACGATAAGCAGGACGGAGGACGTTCCCAAAAGCAAGGCCTTTATTGTAAGCCGGCGGGCGGCAAAGGCGAAAATCGGTTCTCGTCGGCGCCGGGCTTGATGCGGGCAAATTGCGCTTTCACGCTTTGAGCCATTGTCATCGTCGGCGCCGTCGTGCTACACTGAACCGCCTTAGAGGCATCCACCCGACATCCTAAGCTGCGCAAGGAGCTACCTATGAGCACAACGCTGACTTTTCCCGCCGGATTTCTGTGGGGCACGGCGACCTCGGCCTATCAGATCGAAGGCGCCTGGAACGAGGATGGGAAGGGCGAGTCGATCTGGGACCGGTTCAGCCACACGCCGGGCAAAATCCGCGACGGCAGCACAGGCGATGTGGCCTGTGACCACTACCATCGCTGGCGCGAAGACATCCGTCTGATGCAGGAACTCGGCCTCAAGGCCTATCGTTTTTCCATTGCCTGGCCGCGTGTACTGCCGACCGGCCGCGGGCAGGTCAATCAGGCCGGGCTGGATTTCTACAATCGTCTGGTCGATGGCCTGCTGGAAGCGGGCATCGAGCCTTTCATCACCCTCTACCACTGGGACCTGCCCCAGGCCCTTCAGGACGAAGGCGGTTGGCCCCAACGCAGCACGGCCGAGGCCTTTGTCGAATACGCCGACGTGGTCAGCCGTAGCCTGGGCGACCGCGTGCGGCACTGGATCACCCATAACGAACCCTGGTGCATCGCCATCCTCGGTCATCAGATGGGTGACCACGCGCCGGGCCATTACAACCCCCGCGAAGCCCTGCTCACGGCCCACCATGTGTTGCTTTCCCATGGCTGGGCCGTACCGGTCCTGCGCCGCAACAGCCCCCAGGCCGAAGTCGGCATCACCCTGAATTACACCCACTACATGCCCGCCAGCCCCGGCGAACCCGACGTGAAACAGGCGCGCTGGATGGACGGCTGGTTCAACCGCTGGTTTTTCGACCCGATTTTCGGACGGCACTACCCGGCCGACATGGTGGCCACGTATCAGACCGGAGGCTTGCTGCCCCAGGGGCTCGATTTCGTGCAGCCCGGCGATATGGAGGCCATGGCCGCCCGGCTCGATTTCATCGGCCTGAACTACTACACCCGTGAGGTCTGCCGGGCCTGGGGCGCACCCGATAACCTGCCCCAGGTCGTGTTCGCTGCGCCGCCCGATCAACGCACCGACATGGGTTGGGAGGTTTATCCCGAAGGCCTGTATTGGTTGCTCAACCGGGTCTATTTCGAGTACCAGGCGCCCAAAATCTACATCACCGAAAACGGCTGTAGCTACAGCGATGGACCCGATGCCACGGGACGCATTCGCGATCAACGGCGGATCGATTACCTGGCCGCCCATCTGGCCGCAACCCATCGCGCCATCGGCAACGGCGTGCCCGTGGCGGGTTATTTTGTCTGGTCCCTGATCGATAACTTCGAATGGGCCCACGGCTTTCGCCAGCGTTTCGGCCTGGTGTGGGTGGATTACACCACCCAACAACGGATCCCCAAAGACAGCGCCTGGTGGTACCGGGATGTCATCGCCGCCAACGCCCTGACGTTACCCGATTGAAGCCTCCGCCAGGACCACGACAACAACGCCCCCGGCCGGAAGACGGCCACCATCGGCAATGCCGGGCGGATGGGCCTACCCACGCGTGGCGACGGCGCGGATGACATCCCCCCGGCCCAGGGTCGCGGCGACAACCCCGGCAGCCCAACCGACCATCTGCACCGGCGGCCACCAGCGCACGGCCGACCGGCCCAGGCGATAGGCCAGGGCGCCGGCCAGACCATGGGGATTCGGGATGTGGCGCAGGCGTTGCACCCGAAAGCCGGCTTGCTCCAGGGCCAGGCGCAGACTCACCGGCGTAAAGTGCAGGCGATGACGAGGCAGGTCGAGATGGAACCAATAGGGCCCCGTCAGCCGGGCCATAAGCGCCGCCAGGTTGGGCGTTTCCACGATCAGCAACCCACCGGGACGCAAGGCCGGGTACAGGTGGCGCAACCCGGCCACGGCATCGTCCAGATGTTCCAGCACATGCCATAGGGTGATGACATCATACCCGGCCGCAGGCAGGATGGCCTGCTCCAGGAGGCAGTTCTGGACGCGCAAACCGGCCTCGCTGGCCCGCGCCGCCGCTTCCGGGTCCGGCTCGATGCCGTCCACCTGCCAGCCCAGGGCCAGGAGACTGACGCCGTAGGCGCCGCTGCCGCACCCCACATCGAGCAAACGGCCCGGTGGCGGCGGCGGCGGTTGCCAGGTCCAACCGCGCAAGACGGCCGCCGCGCCGGCCAGAGGACCGGGGAGCGGCCGGGCATCCGCGGTGTCGTAGCCAAAGCCGCGAAGCGCCGTCGCGCCCAACCGCCGCCGCCAGCCCGTCGCCGGGCGATGGAGCTGCCGAAAACAGGCGTAGTCGGTCGGATAGGCTGCCTGCCGGGCGACCTCATCGAGCAGGGGCCGGGTCTGTCCCAAGCCGCAACCCGGACATTGCCAGACCTCGTGTTCCCCCGGCCGGCCGACGTGATAATCCCGGCTACGCAAGCGCAGGCGGGTGACACGACCGCACAGGGGACAGCGAGGCGGAATCGTCATGGACCGGGGAGGAAGGGCCTGCGGTTAGCGCAGCATGACGTCCGTCCAGGCCGCAATCCAGCCCTCGCGACCGGCGGCGATGCGCGCCGGGTCGAGGGTCACCGGCTCCGCCGGGATCTCGGCCCACTGCCGGAACAGCTCGCCGCTATCGGCCCGGCGATTGACCGGGTAGACGAACATATGCAGGGGGATATCCTCCTGGAAGGTCGGGCTGAGCATGAAATCCACCAGTTTGGCGGCAGCTTCGCGATGGGGGCTTTTGGCCAGGATGCCGACGAATTCGATCTGGAGGAAGGAGTTGCCGGGCGTATTGACGCTGGCCGTGGGCGGCGAGTCCAGATTGTTGAAATAGACCTCGGCCGCCGGACTGGTGGCATAGCTGACCACGATCGGCCGGTCGCCTTCACCGCCCGAACCGACCGTAAAGGCGCCCCAATAGGCTTCATTCCAGCCGTCCACGACGAGGACATCGTTCTGGCGCAGCTCCCGCCAGTAGTCCAGATAGGTGTAGTCCCCCGTCTCGCCGAAGCGGCCTACGGTGATCAGCAAGAAGACAAGGCCCGGCGAGGAACTGGCCGGGTTTTCGACCACGGTCAGGCCTTTATAGGCCGGTTGGGTCAGGTCGCGGATATCGGTCGGGGGCGCTATGCCGGCCTTCGCGAACCAGGCGATGTCGTAATTCAGGGTCACAAAGCCGTAATCCACCGGCAGCAGCCGATTTTGTGGGTCGAGCCGGAAATCCTCCGGGATATCGGCCAACAGGGGGCTGGCATAAGGCGTGAACAGGTCGGCATCCAGTGCCCGGCTGAGGAAGGTGTTGTCGATCCCGAAGACGACATCGCCGAGGGGATTTTCCTTCGTCAGGAGCAAGGTATTGAGCATCTCGCCGGCATCGCCGCTTTTGAGGATCTGGACGCTTATCCCGGTTTCGGCGGTGAATTGGTTGAGCACGGCTTCGGAGATATCGAAGCTGTCGTGGGTGACGAGGGTCAGGGTCGGGGGCGGCGTGGGTGTCGGCGGCAGCGGGGTCGGCGTGGCCGGCGGCGTTGTCGGTGTGGCGGCCGGCGGTGTGGCGCAGCCTGCCGCTCCCCAGCTCAGCAAAGCCAGCAAGGCAAGAGCGATTGTAGCATGCAGGAGCTTCATAGGGGTCACCTCGTAAGGCAACGAAAAAGGGGTGGTAGTATGGGCCTACGATGCAGGCATATGAATGACCAGCAGCACCCCGCGGCGCAGACGGATGGTGGCCTCGGCGGCCGTCATTTCGTTGCTGATCCCGCGCGTGCTGCCGAAGGGCAAACAGAAATCGTCCAGCAACCAGCGCAACCCACCCTCATACGTCAGACCTTCGACCTGCGGGCTGAGGGCAAGCACCGAGACGGTATCCCCGGGACGACCGCGGAGGGTCAGCCGCTCGCGCACGATCCAGGCCGTCTGCCGACCGTCGGTCAGGCTCAGGCGCAGATCGGCCCAGGCCGGCGCCGCCAGCAGCAACAGGTTGGCCAGCTCCTGGTCCAACCGTCCGCCCAGAACACCGAGGAGGAGCACTTCCCGGGCGCCCAGGCGTCGGGCTGCCTCCAGAGCCAGTTCCAGGTCGGTGGCGTCCTTATCGCGTGGATGTTGCTCGATAACGCAGCCCCGGACGCGCAAGGCCTCCACCTCGGCCGGGGTCAGGCTATCGCAATCCCCGATGAGGTAATGGGGTTGCAGGCCCAGGGCCAGGGCATGGCGGGCGCCGCCGTCGGCGGCCAGGATCACGTCCCCGTCCTGCAAAACAGGCCGCACCCGCTCGGGCTCGGGCAAGGAACCGTTGACAAAAAGAACGACACGCATGGCGTCAACATCAGGCAAGCAAAAAAGCCACCGGGCAGGCAGCCGGTGGCTTGGGAGAAAGCGCACATCTGTACCTACGCCGGCATTACCCGGATCAGGTCATAGGGGTCGATGGCGAATGCGGCCATCCTCTCAGCCGGGCTTACCCCAGCTCCCCCTTGTCGCTGTGGATTGTACCTCGATTCTAGGCGATGGGGGCCGGGGTTGTCAATACCGAGGGGCCGGTGATGATGGCCGCCAGGGGTGTCGCGGCCCCTTGAACCTGAGGGCACAGGTACGTGCCGAAGCCATCCCCTCGCCCGTTTCCCAGACCGACCGGGAGAGGGCTTCGTCGTCGCCGCACGCCTCTTCGCCAGGACAGTCCGATAGGTCAGACGCTGTGGGTGCACGCCGTGCGCCCCTACCTGCGGCACATCCGGAGGAGCGGACGGTCTCCGCTCGCGTTTCCCGTGCACCCCACCGGCCGATTTTTGACATTGCAACCGGTTGCGGTTAGAATGGGCCCATCTGCAAGCGGTTGCAAAGGCAACACCGTGGCCTTGCTGTTGCCGTGTGGGTGGCCTTGTTCACCGCTTCGGGTCCCTCGGTCAGGCGTAGCCTGTGGTTGTCCCTTCTTCGCCGGCATCCTCGTTTTGCAGGAGGCGGTTATGCCCACCTTTTGTGATGTGGCCGTTCGGGCCGGAGTCCGTCCCGGGAACCGGGTTTTTCCAGGCAGACCGTACCAAAACCCTCTCTAACCGTTCACGGGTTCGCTGCCGGTGGGGAGACGTCTCGCCGGATATCTATTGGCTTGCTATCAAGATAAGGCTAAAGGCTCCAGAACCTCTGTTTGCAACCCACTCCTAAACGAAAAACACCATGAATACCAAACGTCTTCTTGGTACTCTTTTTCTTGTGATGACATGTATCGGTGTCTTTATAGGTGTGGCGGCCGCTGCTCCTATGACCATCAACAACTGGTGTCCTACCGATCCACCGGGAAATAACGCTTGCAGTCCTGTCAATAACACCCCATCGTGGAAGAATCCCGGTTATCGATGGCATGTCTTCTATAACGTAGGCTTTGGGAATACCATGTGTGTCCGTACCCGGGCAAGTGCCTCGGATTCCTGGAGCCCGTTCATTGAATGTCAGTTTGTAGGTGATGATTCAACCTGGGAAGACTGTGGCGATAATAACCCACCGAACTGTCGAGACGACCACTGGTTATGCGAAACCAACACCAACTACACCAATGCCTCTGCTGCCCAGTTTGAGTTTTCGGCGCGACAGGGTACAGGATGTAGTGGTAACCAAAATGACACCTCGGGTGAGCAAACCTTTTCCACCGGCCCCAACGCCATCACCCTGCGCACGCTGGAGGCCGAAGCCCGCGCCCCGGCCCTGCCCGGCCTTGCCCTCCTCGGCGTGCTCGCCGCCTTCGGGGCCGGTTTTATGTTCCGTCGTCGTCATACCGTCTGAACTCCCCTGGCCTCTTTCTCGTCGGAGTTCCTGATGCCTTCCCTCCCGAGCTGATGTCCGTGGACATCGGCTTGTTTTTTAATCGGCACCCTCCCCTCGCTCCTTCGCCATCCCTATGATGCGCCATCGCCTCCTGTTCCCCCTCTTCGGTCCGGTCATCCTGGCCCTTGCTCTGTTCATCCTGGCCGCGCTCATGCCGGCAACGACGCCGACGGCAGCCTACGGCACCATGACCCTGGACGGTATCCGCGATCCCGGCTACGGCGCGGCCATCGCCACCGACCCGGCCGGCGATCTGGCCAACCCCGGCCCCGACGCCTGGACCGGCACGACCTGGACCGACCAGACGGCTCTGTACTGCCAAAACGACGCCACCCACCTCTACGTCTACGCCGACCTGCCCCAGTACAGCCAGACCGTCTCCAGCGGCCGCATCGGTCTGCTCATCGACCTGAACACGCCCGCCGGCGGCACGGCCGATCCCTGGACCAATGCCATCACCTTTGCCCATGCCAACAAGCCCGATTACATCATCCGCGGCAACATCCCCGGCATCGGCGACAACCTGCCCGACGACAACAACGGCTGGACCGAGCTGCGGGCATGGACGGGTTCGACCTGGAGCGCGGGCGGCACCAACTGGGGCGGCATCAGCGGCGGGCAGGTGGGGAGCAAGATTGCCTACGCCAACAACCAGGGGGTCGAATTCAAGATCCCCCTGAGCGAGATCGGCAATCCGGCCCTGGGCACGATCTTGAATCTGGAGTTCTTCGCCGGTCAGGCCGGAAGCACCAAAGGCGCTTACGACACCGTCCCCTCCGACGACCAATTCACCGGCTGGGACGACGCCACCACCCTGGTCAACTACGCCGCCTGCGCGCTGACCTCTGCCCCGGCGACGGCCACGCCCACACCGACGGAGACCGCCACGGCCACACCGACGCCGACAGAGGCTGCCACCCCCACCGACACGCCCACCCCCACACCGACGCCCACACCGACGGCCACGGCCACACCCGCTCCCCTTGCCGTCACCGGCGCCAAAGCCATGTGGCTGGACGCCAACACCATTGCCTGGAACGGCGTCGCCGGATCGAGTTATAAGCTGCTCTACGACCCGGATGGCGGGGTCACCACGGCCGCCGAGGAGACGGCCTGCACCTTCCCCGCCCCGGCTGCGCCTTGCTACGTCGCCCTCACCGCCAGCGGCACGGTCAGCGGTTACCCCAAGAACCCCAACGCCACCGGCAAAATCCGCCTGCTGACGGGTCTCGCGGCCGACGACGCCAAACACCTGCTCAAGGGCCAGGTGGTGGTGGCCAGCTACAACAGCGGCGGAACGCGACTCGATGCCACCCGCGTCCAAATCCAAAGCGTGCTGGACGCGCTCTACGCGGCCAACGCCAAGACGCAGACCCTGGGTGTGACCTACAGCGGGGGCGCGCCCACGGTCAAGGTCTGGGCGCCCACGGCCAAGTCGGTGACCCTGAAACGCTACGCCACCTCGGCCGGCGCGGAGGTGGACAGCCACGCCATGACCCTTGACCCCGCCTCCGGCGTCTGGAGTGTGACCGGTGACAGCACCTGGGACCGCCAGTTCTACCTCCTCGACGTGGAGGTCTACGTACCCTCCCTCGACGCCGTGGTCCACAACCTGGTCACCGACCCTTACGCGGTCAGCCTGTCCCAGGACGGCGCCGCCCCCGGCGATGTGCGCAGCCAGTTCGTCAACCTGAACGATGCCGATCTCAAACCGGCCGGCTGGGACAGCCTGAGCAAGCCGGCCCTGGTCAATCCGGAGGACATCGTCATCTACGAAGTCCACATCCGCGATTTCAGCGCCAACGACGCCACGGTGGCCGCCGCCGACCGCGGGACCTATAAGGCCTTTACCTACGACGGGACCGGCGCAAAGCCTCTGTCCAACGGCATGAGCCATCTCAAACAGCTGCAACAGGCCGGGCTGACTCACATCCATCTCCTGCCGGCCTTTGACATTGCCTCGGTGATCGAGAAGTACAGCGACCGCGTCGAGCCGGGCATCACTTTCAACCCGGCCACCGACCGCGCCTCGTCCACGCCGCAAAGCCAGGTAGGGGCAGCCCGGCATACCGACAGCTTCAACTGGGGCTACGATCCCTATCACTACGGCGTGCCCGAAGGTTCCTACAGCACGAATCCCGACGGCGTGACCCGCATCCTCGAATTCCGCGAGATGGTGAAGGCCCTCAACCAGAACGGCCTGCGGGTGGTGATGGACGTGGTGTATAACCACACGGCGGCCAGCGGCCAGGCCGATAAGTCGGTGCTCGACAAGGTGGTACCCGGTTACTACTACCGTTACGATGCCAACGGCAATCTCTACACCACCTCGTGCTGTGACGACACGGCCAGCGAGTACGAGATGATGGAGAAGCTCATGATCGATACGGTGCTGCGCTGGGCCACGGCCTATAAGGTGGACGGCTTCCGCTTCGATCTGATGAACTTCCACACCCGGCAGAACATGCTCAACCTCAAAGCTGCCGTGCAGGCGCTGACGGTGGGCAGCCACGGCGTAGACGGCAGCAAAATCTACCTGTACGGCGAAGGCTGGGACTTCGGTTCGGCCAAGGATAAGGGCTTGACCACGTGTCCCCATTGCTATGCCATGAAGTACCACATGGCCGGCACGGGCATCGGCTCCTTCAACGACATCATCCGCGATGCGGCCCACGGCGGCTATAGCACCGATACGGTGGGGATCCGCAAGCAGGGCTTCATCAACGGCCTGAGCTACGACTGGAACGGCTACGCCTACACCAACCGCTATCAGGCGGACCTGCATAACGTCATGGACACCCTGCGTTCCGCCCTGCGCGGCAGCGGCACCGATTGGAACGGCCAGGGCGCGCCCTTCACCGACGACCCGCAGGAGGCCATCAACTACGTCGAGAAGCACGACAACGAGACCCTCTTCGACCAGAACGTCTTCAAGCTGCCCAACGGCGACGGCAGCGGCAACCCCGGCTGGATCGGCAGCGGCATCCCCACCACCGGCATGGCCGACCGCGTGCGCAGCCAGAACCTGGGCGCGAGCCTCATCGGCCTGGCCCAGGGCATCCCCTTCTTCCATATGGGCCAGGACATCCTGCGCTCGAAATCGCTGGACCGCAACTCCTACGATAGCGGCGACTGGTTCAACCGGGTCTACTGGGACAAGAGCCACAACAACTTCGGCCGCGGGCTGCCGCCGAGCTGGGACAACTCGACGCGCTGGGGCATC
>Ga0197142_1000691_pt1 | contig 31279 bp, 26 predicted proteins | sample GBS60_MetaG_FD_148614 | JGI IMG/M metagenome (GOLD analysis project Ga0197142, IMG submission 148614) | Sediment microbial communities from Great Boiling Springs, Gerlach, Nevada, United States - GBS 60_MetaG | ecosystem: Environmental > Aquatic > Thermal springs > Hot (42-90C) > Sediment...
TGGAGGACGCAGCAAAGGCTGACGAAGTCCTACTCCACGTGGAGGACGATGAGCTGGCCAGGCTGCTACGCGAGAGGATTGGAAACTCCACCGTCAGCGAGAAACCATCATTAAAGTAGGAGGTCTTCTACCTAGTGGGCTTGAAGAAACATGATGAACAGGCCGGCGACGGCCCCCACTTAGAGGACGTGATTGTCTACAGGTGTTTAACGGCAAGGGGCGTATGGCTTTAAGAGTGTTGGATATGTAGACGGTGTTGTCGTCTATAGATTTGTAGCTTCCGAATAAAGAAGGTACAAATCTATGGATGTGAGGGAGACGCTTTACAGGACATTAACAGTGACCAGCACTCCTACAGTTGTGGTAACAGTCACAACCACCCTAACATTCACACCACCGCCTAGACAGGTGAGGATAACGAGTAACATCACAATCCAGTACCCGCCTAACGCACGCTACCCGGGCTCACTACCCGCCGTCGAGGTGAGGGGTGAGGTGAAGAACTTCGGAAGCACATGCGCCGACTTTGTTAGGGTCATCGCAACCTTTTACGACAGCCAGGGCAGGGTCATCGGGAGTGATTTCACCTATGCCGACCCCAGCCGTCTGGAGCCCGGACAGGCCGCGCCATTCAACATCCTATGGTCGGACATGCTGGCGGCCCTCCACAACAGAACCTCACTACAAGTAAGCTTCGAGACTGTTAACACCTTTTATCCCACAGTAGTAGTGAGTCTATTGTTGCTAGCATGGGATAAAGATGTTTGGCCTTAAACGCTTATAAATTTTCGGTATTTTCTGTTCCTGATGCATGCTGGAAGTGTGGAGAGTGGTGTGGTGGGTGGTGTTGGGGGCGAGGGTGTTTGGTTTTAGAGCTTAAGAATGTTTGGGAGGTCTGCGAGTTCGAGGACGACGTCAAGTACGGGAGGCTTGAACCCGCGAGGTTTGCTGTCGAGCTGTACGATGTGCTTGATGGTAAAGCCGATAGTCTACACCGACCCACACCTCTACCTGACCCACACGTATCTGACCGGGAACATGAGGTATCTTCTGAGGGGGCTTTGAGGAGGCTGAGCGGTAAGGGTGGGCAGCCCGTCTTTGTCCTGGATACGGAGTTCGGGGGAGGAAAAACCCACACGCTCCTCGGGGTTTCCCAGCTCCTCGCATATCCCACGCCACCACATGTATGCGGTTAGGGCGCACGTCGCCGCGTCAGCCTCATCACCCGATATTTTCTCCGAGAGGCCTTTGACACCAAGCCTTCTCAACCCCTAAACGAACTTTAGTGTGCTCTCCTGCTTGCGCGGTAGGCCTAGGACATCTTGAATTCCGCCGGGGTATGCCTCGAAGACTGTGTAGCCTTTACTGCAGAGGGCTGCTGAGAGGCGGATGCCCCGCTCTGTCAAAGTCCTCATAGCACCTATTGTTATGGGGAAGAACCTTATGCCGCGTCTCCGCAGCTCTAGGTCGCATTCCCGGAAGTGTGGAAGGCCCCGCATCTCCAGACTCTCGCGTCCAAGGGGCAGGCCGAGAGGTGCGTCAACACCTATAACCACAGGCCTCAAAGCATCGACATCGTTTAGAATCTCAACGTCGGGGTACCTGACCCAAGTACTGCAACGAAGCTCCTCGTCGACGTAAGCCATGCCCCTAGGCCTGCTCGGGCTTCCCGCGAGGTCGACACCGAGAAAAAACTCATCCGACACATAGTGGAGATATTGTCATAAGAATCTTATAGCATAATGTAGGTGAAACACGCTTAAACTCTTCAGACCTCATCCTATACTATCTAAATCCATATGCTTTTGTTGTTATTGCAGTTCTTCTTGGGAGTTGGTAGCCGTGTATAGGATAGCTCCTCTCCACCTTGTTTATAAGATAGTATCCGCCACAACTACAGTAGTAGAAACATCCATCGGCATATTTTGCGGACCTCTTAAATACAGGATATAACGCTTCCTCAACCTCTTTAAAGTCCAAACCTAGCGTCTGACATCTTGAAATTCGCCATAATCCTGAGAAAAGCGGAGGTTGAGAAGACCGTATATGCTCTGAAAGATAGGGTTGAATGCTTAGACAATGGATACACCATGTCTGGAGATGGCTAAAGCTAATACAGACCAACCGGAAACCCAACATCAAAGAAAAATGGAAATGACCTAAGAGCCGTGACGACCTCATATAGAATTTATAAGCCAGAGGCAGTTTCTAACTCTATGGTTAACAAAAATAGACTGAGAGAACTTGTTGCGGATGTTTTTATGCTGGACAGTCAAGTCAGATATGTGGAGGTATTTAACAGCCGTGGTGTCGGTGTCGAGGGGGGTATGAGGCCGGGTGTCAAATCGGTTGACCCGCCCAGAACTGCTGCCAAAGTAGACTTTGAAACAGCCAGATATGCTCTACTGCTTATGCGCTTGAACAAGTACTACGGTAAAATGAAGTACATGTATGTAGAGATGGAGAGGGTTAACGTCCTTGTCGTGCCGATGGATACTTGGGTCCTCATCGTCACAACAAACCCTCCAGCCGGCCTCGACCTCCTAGAGAAAGTGCAGCAAACAATAACTCGATACAAATAGTCGCAGGGTAATGTTTAACTTTCCCTGAAGTGGGGCATTACCTCTTTAGCAAAGAGACGTATGGCCTCTTCCTTGTCCTGACCGAGAGGAGATCCGACCTTCACCCTCTTATATCCCATTGCATAAAGCTCTTCAACAGTCTTGATACATCCCTCAACACCTACTGCGCCGAGTTTGAATATCTTCTCTGGTAGGGCTTCCCAACCGCCCTCGCTATAATCTTGTTTTACACGTTCTATACTTGCGGTAGTAAGTGAGAGAGTTGCTAGTTGATGAGGCGACAGATATTCCAGTATGTATACTATGAATGATGCAAAAGCCTTCATAGACTCCTGCTCATCCCTATTTATAGAGCATAATATTGAGGCAATTATCTCGCCATGATAACCTTCATTGCTAGCTCCTTTTCGTATCAGTCTAAAAGCCTCAGCACCATAAGACGGTGGCGTAAGTAGTATAAGTCCACCTACCTGCCACCTTCCCACCCTTTCAAGAAGTTTTGGAGATTGACACCCAACGTATATTGGTATTGATGTGCTGGTTTTCTGCTTTAGATTTGATGTGGATGGTGAGAGAGATCTCTTAAGATATTCTATTGATTGATCCATTGTTGAAAGAACGTTAGCCTGTTTTATTCCACTTTCTTCGAGCATCTTTTTGGAGCCTGGGCCAAATCCCAGTACAGCCCTGTTTCTTGTAAGGTTGTTTAATGTTGTTGCCGCCATAGATATCTCCACTAATGATGAACTGTATGGATTCACTATAGCGGGTCCAACTCTTATTGTGTTTGTTGCGAGTCCTATACTTCCACAAATAACCCACGCATTGTCCCATAGTGGATCGTGAGTAACCCAAGCCGTATTATATCCAAGCCTCTCAGCTAGTATAGATAGTTCAGTGATTCTCCTCGGATCTCCTATGAAGGGTCCGAAAGTTATATCGAACTTCATGTTTTATTCACCGTCTTTAAGTCCTGTGTGGCTAGTTCTTTATTTCCAGTAAGGGCTTTAGGAGGGCCCTCACAGACCATGCTACCTGAGGCTAATACACCTATTCTATCCGCAACCTGTAAGGCTCTTCGGACGTTTTGTTCTGTCATGATTATTGATACACCTGCTTGTAATATCTGCATAATATATGTATTATGGTGTTGGCGACCTTGGGTGAGAGGCATGATGTAGGCTTGTCCAGTATCAGCAACTTTGGATCACCCACAATGGTTTTGGCTAGTGTGAAATTCTGCCTCTGGTTACCATTTAAAACCCCCGCCTTCTCCTTAATACTCTCTTTCAAGGGGTATAGTGCTAAACCTATTGAAGTTTCCCCTCGACCACAAGCCCGGCCTCTCACAATACATGTTACATATCACCATAATAGTACACCACGCGACATATTACATTACTGCCACCAGTAGATAATATATCCATCAGCCTCTAATGCCTTAGCATCAACTATAGCGGGTAACTTTATGTACTCGACGAACGTATTCTTACCCATAATCAGACATCGATCTTCGTAACGTTTCAGACTTCTAACTTGCTTCTCCACCTTTCCAAAGTCAGGGATGACATAAACATCACAAACTCAGGAAATATATTAATTTTCAACACACTCGTATGTTGAGTCACCTGCGTCTCAGATTAAGACAATAACTCCTAATCCGAAGTTTTTGTTGTGATTTAAGCTTTTACTAACGGGCTCTGGTTACTATAATCCGGTGTTACGCTTTCTTGTTTTTGTTGTTGTGGAATCAAATCCTTCAACCATCGCTTTATCTTACTTCTCGAGGAAGGCTCTTCAAAGCCCATGGGTACCATGAACCATATACTTAAGCATCTTTTCAACTATTTTATCTATTGCTACAAGTCTCCACCACCACTTTGGCCTGAAGACAGCCCCAAGCATATAACGCTCGCCCCAGAACCCATAGCTCCCTAAAGTTATAACGAGCATGGACATATGGTCAAAAACATCGAACTCATTGTAAAACTATTAAGTCTTATTTGTGGAGTTCCGTGAGTTGTCTGATGGGGAGGGGCTGATTAAGCCTTTACTGCCTCCTAGGGCTAGGGTTGGTGGGCCTAGGGCTGATGATAGGCTCGTTTTGAACGGCATATGTTCTTGACCGGCTGCAGGTGGATGGATATGCCATATGTTATGGGCATTACTCAATTGCCTTCAAGAGACTTAAGTACTGGCAGAGATGTATGGGCTCGAATACTTGAGGCCTTGGCCTCGAAGGGGTGCTCTATGGGCAGGCTCAGCCTCGATAGGGTTGCCGTTGACAGCACGACCGTAGAAGCCAGGAAAGGGGGGAGCTCGTAGGCTACGATGGATACAAGCATAGGAAGCGCTCTAAGGTCCACGTGGTCGTAACCGCCGAGTCCCTACCGTTAGGAATAGTAACCGGCCCCGGAGACGAACATAATGTTAGGAGGCTTGTTGAGGTCGTGGGTAGTATGAGGGTTAAGCATGGGATCGAAAGATCACTCAGCAGGCCTAGATGGGTTTACGCAGACTCCGCCTACGATTCGAAGAGGATAAGGTCATACCTGAGGCATAGGGGCATAAGGGTGTGCATACCTATAAACCCTAGGAGTAGGCGTAAGCCTAAGCGTGGAAGACCATACGGGTTTGATGAGATGGGATATGGGCGTTTGAGGAGCGCCGTTGAAAGGTTCTCCGCATGGCTGAAATCCTTCAGAAGACTAACCGTAAGGTACGAGAGGCTTGCAGCAACGTTCCCAGCATTCATACAAGTAGCATCCATACCCATATACTTGAGGGTTTTGCAATGAGTTCATCCATAACCAGCCGAGAACTAGCCATAACGGGCACTGTCAACTTAAGCTTTTCTGGGATAAGCCTATGGCCTGGGCTGTTCTCTACCGGTTATGCATGTATTCGACTATCTCGTGGGTTGTATGTCTTGGCTCTTCAGGTTTCATAGCTATTGTGTGGTTGTGTCTTAGGGATGTCTCTGAGAGGTACCTTTTCACATACGCTTCTAGGGAGTGGGCTCATAGGCTGAGGACCCTCTTCAGAACGGGGAAGAAGGATTGTGGCTGTGGATGAGACGGTGGTGAGGAGGTTTGGGCTGCTGTAGACGTGGACTCGGGAGAGATACTGGAGGTGTACGCCAGTAGTGATAGAAGCCTAGCCAGGGCCTGACATTCCTGAGGAGGTGCGAAGGCAGGCCAGCCATAGTGGTGGATAGGGGTCCATGGTATCCCTAGGCCTTGAAGCGCGTAAGCTATCTCCACCAAGCTTTTGGCGAGAGGAACAGGGTTGAGCGATGGTTCAGAACGCTTAAGGATAGGACTAAACGATTCTACAACAACATAAACTCAAAGACTGTGGAGAGAATAGAGGAGAGGGCCGCGGCAATAGCGCTCATACACAACCTAAACCTCAACATATCCAGAGGTGGGCCGGTATTACTTGGTTGACAGTACCGCCATAACGCCCAGAAAAGCTTGATAGTGTCGTATAGTTGTATAGAAATTTTTAAATATAAACTAGACGCATTGACGAAGATGGAGTGAGGTATGTTAGCGTACATAATTAAAAGGCTTGCCTTAGCGGTACCCGTATTTCTAGGTGTTTCGATCATAGTTTTCGTATTAATGGTTAGCACCCCTGGTGACCCGGTTTTAGTAAGAATAGGATTAGATCCCAATGTTTCGCCGGAAAAGGTCGAAAGTGCCCGCAGGGAGCTAGGGTTAGACCAACCAATCCACATACAGTACATTAAGTTTTTGGAAAAGCTCCTGCAAGGAGATTTAGGCTATAATATAAGGACAGGTCGTCCGGTTGTTCTAGATATCATGGAAACTCTCCCAAACACTATGACGTTAGCAGTTACAAGTTTACTACTAGCTATAACTATAGGTATACCCGCGGGTATTATCTCTGCCAAAAAACAATATTCAAAAGTCGATGACTTTGTATCTGTAGGGTCTCTTTTAGCAGCCTCCATGCCGAACTTCTGGCTAGCACTAGTTCTTATCCTAGTCTTTTCATACTGGCTTAAGCTTTTACCAATATCGGGTTATGGTACACCTTTGCATTTAATACTCCCTACAATCGCTCTTGGTGGAGCATTAGCTGGAACAATTACACGTTTCACGCGTTCAAATTTGTTAGAAATTATTAGGCAGGATTTTATTCGTACCGCTAAAGCAAAGGGATTAAAAGACCGTGTCGTAATCTTTAAACATGCACTTAAGAATGCCTATATACCGATTATTACAGTAATAGGTTTGCAGTTTGGTACATTGCTTGCAGGTGCTTTTTTTGTTGAAGTAGTTTTCGCTTATCCAGGAATAGGCCGCCTTGCAGTTCAGGCTATATTGCAGAAAAATTATCCTGTAATTCAAGGAGTAATCTTGGTTGTATCAATTAGTTTCGTTTTAATAAATTTGTTGATTGACATAATCTATGCCTACATAGATCCACGTGTTCGATACGAGTGAGAACACCATGTGGAATTCAAAAAAGGAAGAAGCTGAGGAAATTTCGGTAAACGAGCTACGGACTATGTTACTTACCCTGCGAAGAAGCCGCACCGCTACATTTGGCTTTATATATGTCATAACTATTATCGCGATCGCTATCCTTTCACCAGTCATTTCACCCTTTGACCCTTATGTACAAAATCTATCGAAAAGACTTGAGCCCCCTTCTTTCCCACATGTATTAGGTCTTGACGAGTTTGGTAGAGATGTTTTTAGCAGACTCATTAACGGTGCAACTATATCACTACTAGTGGGGCTTGAAGTAGTGCTACTTGCTCTCCTCATAGGTGTTGTGGTCGGTACTGTCTCCGGATACTATGGTGGTAAAGTAGACATGATATTTATGCGTATAGCTGACGTGTTTTTGGCTTTCCCCAGTCTAGTGCTAGCCATAGGTATAATGGCCGTTGTAGGACCAAGCATATTTAACGTGGTCTTATCTCTAGCAGTTGTGACTTGGCCACATTATGCACGGGTGATAAGAAGTCAAACCATTACACTTAAAAAAATGGATTTTATAACAGCAGCCATAGCAATGGGTGCAAGCAAGAAACGTATCCTAATAACACATATAATTCCAAACACAGTGCCTCCCGTGATAGTACTTGCAACCTTAGGTATGGGGTCAGCCATTTTGGCTGAGGCCGGTCTAAGCTTCCTTGGTCTTGGAGTTACTCCACCAACTCCAAGTTGGGGCAGTATGATTGCTTCAGGCCGAGATTACATACTCCAAGCTCCACACGTAGTAATCGCTCCGGGTTTAATGATAACAATTACTGTGTTAGCCTTTAATCTATTAGGAGATGGGCTTAGAGACGCCCTAGATCCACGGCTTAGAGGGTAAGGTGAGACTTTTGAATAAAGATAATGTATTGTTAGAAGTAAAAAATTTAAAAACCTATATCGAAACCAGTGCAGGCTTGGTTAAAGCTGTAGATGATGTGTCCTTTAATATAAAGAAAGGGGAAATAGTGGGTCTGGTAGGTGAATCTGGCTGCGGTAAAACCATGGTTGCACTATCAATTATGCGTCTTTTGCCCGAGCCTCATGCAAAGATCATTGACGGAAACATCTACTTTAACGGATTGGATATATTAAAATTATCCGAGGATGAGATGCGGAGTATCCGAGGTAATAAAATTTCAATCGTATTTCAAGACCCGTTGACAGCACTAAATCCAATAATGACTGTCGGTGAACAAATTGTTGAAGCTATACTATCTCATCAACAGTTGGATAAGAAGGAGGCATGGCGCCGTGCAATACAACTATTACGAATTGTAGGAATAGCGGATGGAAATGTGATAGTTAATCAGTATCCATTCCGTCTGAGTGGTGGAATGAGACAGAGGGTTATGATTGCGATAGCTCTAGCTTGTAATCCTGTCTTATTAATAGCGGATGAACCTACGACTAACTTAGATGTCTCAATTCAAGCACAAATCTTGGAATTAATTTATAATATAAGAAACACAAGTGGGACCTCGGTCCTTCTTATTACACATAACTTAGGTCTTGTGGCTTGGTTATGCGACAAGGTTTATGTAATGTATGCAGGTAAAATTGTAGAGGAAGGTCCTTGTGAAAACATTTTTGTTAACCCCTCTCACCCATATACTAAGTTGCTGTTAAGATCAATACCAGATGTAAGTTTTGTAAGAGAGAAGCTTGAAACAATAGAAGGAGAAGTGCCAAATCTTATAAAAGTACCCAAAGGTTGCAGGTTCAATCCCAGATGCCCTCATGTAAGAGATTGTTGTAAAAAAGTTGAACCCGACCTCATTGAGGTGTCCGCGAATCATTATGCAAGATGCTTAATGTGGGATAGCACCTTTAATGTAGAATGGAGGTGATGGATTTGAATAATATTTTGATTGAAGTTAAAGATCTTGTTAAACATTTCCCGGTAACACGGGGGGTTATTTTTAAGAAGACTATCGCAAAGATACATGCAGTAGATGGTGTAAGTTTTGAAATAGAGAAAGGTAAAACACTCGGTTTAGTGGGAGAAAGTGGGTCGGGGAAGAGTACGATAGGAAGACTCATTCTTAGACTTTTAGAGCCTACATCTGGAACAATAATCTTTGATGGATTAGATATTACAAAGATGCCTGAAAATGACTTAAAGGATCTAAGAAGGAGAGCTGCTGCTGTATTCCAAGATCCATATTCGTCACTCGATCCTAGGATGAGAATATTTGATATAATTTCTGAACCTTTGATTATTGCAAAATGGGGTGACCGTAAAAAGATAGCAGACCGGGTTTATGAGTTGCTTGGACAGGTGGGGTTGAGGTTGGAAGAAGCCACAAAATATCCACATCAGTTAAGTGGCGGGCAGAGACAGAGGGTAGCTATAGCACGAGCTTTAGCGTTGTCACCAGACTTAATTGTAGCAGATGAACCTGTCTCAGCGCTGGATGTATCAGTTCAAGCCAAGATTATAAACTTATTCTCTGACATCCAAAAAAGGCTGCACGTTGCTTATTTGTTTATTTCGCATGATCTAAGTGTGGTAAGACATGTGAGTGACAAAATAGCCGTAATTTACCTTGGAAAGATTGTTGAATATGGGCCCGTTGATAGGATATTTCAGCAACCTCTTCATCCATACACGAAGAGTCTCTTATCGGTTATACCTATACCAAACCCTACATTAATGAAAAGTCGGAGAAAAATAATATTGAGTGGTGAAATACCGTCACCGATAAACCCGCCTTCAGGCTGTAGGTTTCATACGAGATGCCCCTATGCCAAGAATAGATGCAGGGAAGAAGAACCGGAGCTTATTGATGCCGGTCACGGCCATTTCGTTTCATGCTTGTTTTGGGAAGAAATCAAGGAGGATAGTTAAGAAACTAAACTAATTCAGGATGTACTATTTTTCCTTCCGTTATAATCTGGGTACCATCTGCCTCTACTGTAGCCTTAGTGACCATAATATCTAAATGGACCAACTTTCCCCAGCCAAATAATATGCCGCCGGCGTAACTTTCCCACTCCATAGGGGCGTACACATTTGGGTGGACCTCTGCTCTATGGTCACAACCGAAGCTCAGGTGTAATAGCTCGTAGGCCGTGTCGTCGTTCCATCTGTCAAACCATTTCCTCTGCAATACATCTGCATCGAAACCCCCCTCAATATCAATAATTCTACTCTTTTCAATTGTTAACTTGATTGGTTCACGTGTCATGTGTCGTAAATGAATTATCACATCACCAGGTTCTATCACTAAGGTCCCGTTCCCACTCTCTGGTATAAACGGAAAGTTTACAATTGAGTTTGGGAAATTGGTCCACTTGATTCTTCTTTCGGCATCTAACAATCCATTAAGATATGTAACAGGTTTATGACTATTTTTAAACGTAATATCGGTTCCCAACTTTGATGTTATTTTTAAAGTTTCCGATTTCTCGAGTATCTTTACAAAGTTTTCTACACGTTTTAAAACCTGTTCGCTGGGTGGCATTTTAAGTAACGTTGTTGCCGTTTCTACAACCATAGCGATTCTCGTGCCAGCATCAAGAACTTCTTGATGACTTGCCTGCTTTCCCCACTCCATTGTTAACAGGTTTATTACGAGATTTGCTTTCTTTAGAAAATCGATTATCCAAGGCGGCGGATCACCTAGCGATTTAAGCGGTGGGCTTATCAAAACATGTGTATCGGCGCCTAACGCCAATGCTGCACCGAAGAATGCATTGATTATGTCTGTATCTTTCCGAGTATCAGTAAAGATTATGATTCTTTCCCCCTTTTTAACCCCGGCTCTTCTAAGAAAATCTTCAGCAACTCCATATAACTCTGCGGACCTTCCAAAAAAAGGTGGACCTATGGAGGGAAATAACTCATACATAGAAGGTGGATTAGACACCACATTTGGTTTCTACCCTTTCCCTATTTATAATCTTTGCTAATCTACTTTTGTGGCGTGTGTATCAAAAATGTTTATATTTATCCCTAAATATTGGGAATTGGAATGGTAAAAATCAGCACATTTGTAATTGGAATGGTTGTTTTTCTAATAATAGGTATTTTTGGAGGATACTTTGTATCGATGGCAACTACAACCCAGACAACTACTGTAACAGTAGAGAAAACCGTCACGGCGTTAGCAACGATAGCGCCAACACCCTCCGGCCGATACGGTGGTACACTAATAATAGGTGCAGAAAAGCAAGAAGATACACTTGACCCATTAAATGCACTTACAGGTCCTTTTGCTGGGACTGCATTGCAGGCAATATTTGAAAGGCTCATATATTATGGGCCGGGAGGTAATCTTGTACCTGGATTAGCCACATCTTGGAAAGCAGAAAATGCTACTTTATGGGTATTTACTTTAAGGCAGGGTGTAAAGTTCCATGATGGTACGATTTTTGATGCTAACGCAGTAAAAGCTAACTTTGATAGACATATAGAAAACCCACGTGCCGTTAAATCCATCGGCTTCCTATTAGACAGCGTTAATGTGCGAGATAGATACACGGTTGAGTTTAAGCTTAAATCAGATTCACCTTATGCAGACTTTTTAACGTATCTGGCATCAGATGTTTTCGGACTTATTGCATCACCTACGGCGGTGCAAAAATATGGTAAAGATTTCGGAAGAAATCCTGTAGGTACCGGTCCTTTCAAATTTGTTGAGTGGATTGACAATGACCGTCTTACTCTTGAAGCCAACGATGAATACTGGGGTGGACGGCCTTATCTTGACAGAATAGTTATTCGCATTATTCCCGACCATTCGGTAAGGATACTGGCCCTCAAAACAGGCGAGATTCACCTAACAGATATACCGGCCCAATTTGTTAAAACGGCTAACCAAAGCGATGTCATAGTTAAAGTAGGAGGGTCATTCAGGCTATTCATGATGAGTTTAAATAACAACCCAGAAAAAGGCAATCCAGTATTTCAAAATATTAAAGTGAGGCAGGCCCTTAATTATGCTATTGACCGCGAAGCCTTGATACAAGCTATTGAAGAAGGCTATGGGATTCCAGCTACGGGCTCGCTGATCCCTGGCTTACACGACCCGTGGTATAACCCCAACATTAAGGGCTACCCAGCACGAGGAGACGTAGCTAAAGCAAGGCAACTTTTAGCAGAGGCAGGCTACCCAAACGGCTTTGACTTAGAAATCGAGGTGGCGGGGGTGTTTGCAAACGGTCTAGCTATAGCAACGATTCTACAACAGCAACTTGCCGCGGTCAATATACGTGTTAAAATAAAAAATGTCGACTTTTCTATATTCGTTGAAGACTTATTTAGAAAGCGAACATTTGAACTTGCTGTTCACGATCAAGCAGGTACTTCTCCCTATCACTTGTGGCGTACAATACTACATTCTAAAGGTCGAAATCTAAGCAACATAAATGATTCAGAGCTCGACCAATTAATAGACCAACTCGGTAAGACGACGGATCCAAAAATTATTAAAGAGATAGTGGATAAAATAACACAATTAGAAATAGAAAGGAGTTATCAGATCTATCTATACTATGTGCCTAGAATCCAAGGATGGTCTGAGAAGTTGAAGGGCTATACGGTAACGGACCCACGCTATTGGGGCTCAATAATAGCAAGCAAGCCACTTGGATTGAATGCATATCTAGAGCCATAAATATATTTTATTCATTTTTTGGAAAATGTATACGGAAGTTCTTGATTTCATCATGGACTTAGCATCCAAAATGGGTGTTCAATACTGTGATGCCCGTATCACTAAATATCGCTCTAAATTGATTAGTTGTCATAACGGGATTGTCACCGTTAATGACGAGGTAAATGAGGGAATCGGTGTAAGGGTTCTAATGGAGGGCAGCTGGGGATTCTATGGCTCGCACTCGGTAGAACTTGAATCATGTAAAGATTTGGTTGAAAAGGCAATAAAAATGGCTACCTCCGCCTCTATTTACAACAAATATAAGGTCAAACTTGTTGAATCAAGTATTGTCACTGGTAAATACGTTAACGATTTCAAAAAGAATCCGTTTACTGTTGAAGAAACAGACATTATCGACTTGCTGAAAACTTCGAATGAGGTGCTTAAGGAACAAAGTGTTAAAATAAGACACTCTTTAACCTCATTTAAAGCTTTTGAAGAGGAAAAATACGTAGCAACTAGTGAAGGTTCAAATGTTTATCAGAAATTCACAGGCTGTGGTGCCCTTGTTCAGGGAAGAGCCTATGAAAACGGCTTAGTGGCGCGTAGGTCCTATCCTCAATCGTTAGATTTAAATTTCGCCACAAAAGGGTATGAATGGATCGAAGGGTTAGATTTAGTAAATAACGCTGAAAAAATAGGTAAAGAGCTTATAAACTTGCTAGCGGCACCTACTTGTCCCCATGGAACTAGAGACTTAATATTGGCCGACGATATGTTAGCATTGCAAATTCACGAAACAATAGGACATCCAACTGAGCTAGATCGGGTTTTAGGTACTGAATGGGATTTTGCAGGGTCCTCTTTTTTGACACCTGATAAGCTTGGCGTGCTTCAGTTTGGTTCGGATGTTGTAAATGTCACGGCTGACCCCACAATTAGCGGTGGCCCCGGGACTTATAAATATGATGACGAAGCAGTAGAAGGGAAGTCAACATATCTAATAAAGAACGGTATATTTATTGGTTATCAATCCTCCAGAGAAATGGCCGCTGCCCTTAACCTTAAAGAAAGCAGTGGTGGAATGCGCGCCATGGATGGCGTACACCCACCCTTAATAAGAATGAACAACATCAATCTACTACCTGGTGATTGGACACGTGACGAAATAATATCTGATACATCAGAGGGCCTACTAATTACTGGACCAATTATGGAGATATTTGATCAGAGAAGGCGTACATTTATTTTTGGTGCTGAAATAGGTTGGCTTATAAAAAACGGTGAGTTAGTCGAAGTAGTTAGAAATCCTGTTTACAGTGGTCAAACCCTCAGCTTTTGGCGTAATTGTGACGCAATAGCTAAAGACGGATGGTCCAGTTATTCTTCAGGATGCGGCAAGGGTCGTCCACACCAAAGGGTAAGGGTCGGACATTATTGTAGTATGGCAAGATTTGTTAATGTAAAAATAGGTGAACTTGTTTGAACCATGGAAATATTCAAAACGCGGAACAGGTATTAAAAATCTCTGAGAAAGTTGGCGCTTCCATGACAGAAGTTATAATGTATTCATTACATGATACTGCAGTGCGTTTCGCCCGTAGCTTAATTGAACAAAGCGTAGAGCTTCAAGACCAGGGGGCCTTTATAAAAATCATAAGCAAAGATGGACGCTATGCAGAAGCATCGGTAAAATCCAGAAGAATGGAGACTTTTTATAAAGTAATTAAAGATATGGTAAACCGTGGGCAAAGAAATAAAAAAGTGCAATTTTCGCCACCCTCAAAAACTCTCCCAATTACGGGAACATATGTTAAGAAAACTGCCGAGCTTACGACCGAAGAAATAATAGAATCTGCGAACTTGGCGATACAGACTGCACACTCCGCAAGTAAGAAGATAAGTAAGGTAGCTGGAACAATAGTTAGAAGAATCTCACATCTATCCTTAGTTAACTCTTTAGGGTTATCTTTGGCACATAATTACACTGGTTACTCAATTATCTGCACACCACTTGCCGAGGACAGCGGTTCTCTGGCTGTGGGCTTCGCCTCACGCAGTTCACGCGATTCATCCGAAATCGATGTAGAATCAATCGCCAATGAGTCAGCTCGAGACGCCGTTTTGAGTTTGCATCCAAAACCAATAAGTCTTGGCAGATTCGATACAATCTTCCAATCAGATGCGGCAGGTGATATAGTAGGTTCTTTTATTCAGCAAGGTTTCTCAATAATAAGAGATCCCGACTACATTCAAATAGGTTCACAATATGCTAGTGAGGTTTTTACTGTAAAGGATGAACCACACAATCTGGAAACACTTATGCCAATGTCTTTCGATTCAGAGGGAACGCCAACCACTTCTCTAACATTGATTGAAAAGGGTATTGCTAAAGAGAAATGTTATGATAAAAAATTGTCGTTCGATGAGAAGCGTCCATCGACCGGTCATTCGCCATTTCCCCATGATCCAACTTATAGCTCCAAGTTTTTCACGGGCTGGGTTTACTACCCTATAAATCAAATAGTTGAACCGGGCCGAACAACGCTACAGGATATGGTGGAGAGTTCAAAAAGAGCCATACTTGTAAAAAGACTAATGTATGCGGGTTTACCTATGGGTTTGAGTGCTGGTGTTCAGGAGGGAGACATCATGCAAGCTTATACGATGGGAACATGGCTCATAGAAAACGGTGAGATAAAACACCCATTACCATCTTTACGGCTTTCAAACTCATTAAAGGGAATGATCAAAAGTATAGAACTTATAGGCGACATCAATACTGTTAAAAAACTTGGATGCATAAATTCTCCTTGGCTGTATGTAAAGGATGTCAATTTTACAGAGATGGCAAGCCTAGCAATTCCTGAGGGTGTATGGTGACTAGCCTCTAAGGATGTATGAAAAAGGAACAGCGAAGGTTTTAGAATAACCTAAACCAACAGCACCGACTTCAAGCACACTAAGAAGAGGGTAGTTTGAAATTCGCCCCGACGATATAGGGGTGCAGATGGACGTCATGAACACGGTCTTCGTTGATAATCTACAGCTCCAGCATACAAATTATGTTTATTAATTAGCTGTCGGTGTACACTGCAGAAACCCGTAGGCCGTTATCATCCTACGGAGTCTAACACTTCTTTGAAACGTTTCTATTTAATACTCACCAACGCATTTATCTGAATCTCAACGCAATAACCACAGCCACCGCAATGACAGCTATTGCGGCTATGGGAAGCAGGAGGTCTATCGGAAAACGACCCTGTCAACTTTTACTTAAGTCTTTCTTTTTATGTCTAGGCCCTGTCGACTAGGTAATACTCCTTTCTTCTGGGTTTTTTATTATCTGTAGGTTTCTTATTATCGCTATTGTTGTTGCGTAGTCTTGATCTTCCATGTGTTTATGTTGTTGTAGAACCATGAACCACTATCAACTATTATCAACGGCTTATTACAGCATCTAACGAACCTCATAGCAATTATCCCTATCCCATGAAGCCATAGTTATAAGATATCTCTCACAGATATATCTCTAAGGCTTAAACCAGCGACATAAAGCATGACTGTATAAGCCTTCTCCACCAAAGGATAGTTATTAAACCTGAACAGCCCAGAAACCCTATCAAGGATAAACCCCAACACATACATAAAAGAATAGAACAGAAACCAGGCCATAGACATAGGTAGTGTCCGGATAAGCGTTTTCATTCACCTCCCTGTCCTTGCGGCCTGGTAGTATGTTGTGAATAGGTTTAGGAATAGTTTTAGGTTCCTTATTCCTGTACCACCCATCTTATGGTGGAATACTGCGGTCCTCTCCTTTAATGTGACTAAGGCGGCTCTAATTAACAGATTTTCCTCATAACCGTGAGCTATACCGGATAAAGTCTTCATGCTGCAGGGAACCACCACCATTCCATCTGTTGGAAACGAACCGCTTGTAATAGCTGCTGAAATATCCTTGTATCTATAACTTATGCTTGCGAGAGATTCCACATAGCTAACCGGGTAATCGGTTTCGAAGACAATCGTTTCTCGCGCAGCGGGTGTAATTATCAAATGCGTTTCGAGCTTCATTTGTTTCAAAATCTCTAAAAGACGGATGGCATAGATAACCCCGCTACCGCCCGACATGCCTACAACAAGCCGCATATTAGCTATTGGCAAAGATGGTAAATAAACGTATTTCAGGAATGAATTGATGACTCTATAGTCTGTTTAGGGCATAGATATCTTAGCTTTCGGGAGTTGCAGGTTCTATGACCACGTGACACTAATTCCACACCGAGCAAAAGATAAACAAGATAATACACGATTAAAAGGACGGGGTTGGAGACGACAAGCTAAGGGATAAAGCTTCAACGCCTCTTTCCACGAACCACTCGCCTTGTAAAGTTTGAGCTTACCATACTCAAAACTTTATATTATTCAGTGAAGACAACGCAGTACTTTCCCTTTCATGTTACTCCTAGAGTTTGGTTCCTTAATTCATTGAGGGTTCTGTTAAAAAGCTTAGGGGCCTCCGTATGTATTGAGATGACCTTTTGGGGTTTGATTTTAGCAAGTATGCTTTTCAGCTCGTATGGGTAGTAGTGACCGGAGGCCCTTATTGTATAATGTTGTACACCCAACATAAGGAACCAGTTTGAGAACACGCTGTATTCTACGGCTTCTTCTCTTTTGGGTTCCGACTCCGATATTACAGCTGTAGCGTCTTTAAGAAGGGTGGGTTCTGTTGACGCTATATCCCTAAGTAAATCTACAGCCTCCCTATAAGAGACTAATATTATAGACCGCTTCTCCACCTCTCCTAACGTCGCCTTCTTTAAAAACGTCGGATAGCTCACGTACTCCTCTATTACCATTGGTCTTAGGTGTCGATTGAGGAATTTTTCTAGAAAGCTGGCTATGTGCTCCGAGGCTATGTAGCTTATTAAGTCAAGCTCAGCCGAAAGCTTTGCCAGAAAGTATGCGTACTCTACATCTAGAGGGTGAAGTGTTGCGATGATAAGCATATGGTTTGATGCAAGTTTTCTAATCATCTGTGTGGCTTCGCTTGGCGTTATCGGAGGTCTGCTTGAGCCGATATTCGTTCCTTCAATGATTAGGGTGTCGATTCTTAGATCCTTGTTTTCACGTAGATATGTAAATAGGTCCATTCCGCCTTTTATTTTGAAGTCCTCCTCGTCGAGGAGGAAGCTTTTAACTCTAAAGTCTCCCGTGTAGAGTATTGTTTCATTTTTGCCGAAGTAGAGGAGGGCGTATGATGGGTGGGCGCTGTGAGATACAGGTACCGCCATCACATCATTCTTATCAGTCTCCAAGGGCTTCAATTCTTCTAAGTTTATGAAGTACTTCCTTGGGAGTAGGCTGAGCCATGTCGGCGATTCTCTCCACTTCTCCTCAAAGCTTTCATAAACGGTAAGGCTTGGGAGGTGCACGTTCGTCTTTTCTGGGATATTTGATAGGGCTCCTAGGTGGTCTAAATGCATGTGGGAAATGTAGATTTCCCTCGCCCCTCTATACCATTCTGATTTCGGTAGGGCGCCTAGACTCCTTAGCTCTGATATGCTCCTAGGGGTGATGAAGGGCGTGTAGTAGCTAGCCATAACGTCGAATCGTATGCCCTGGTCGAAGATCACTATGCGGTCTTCATCCTCAATCTTCACAAAGTTTCCGCCTATGCTTTCAGCCCCACCTAGAATGTTGATTTTGACCAACAGCCACTCCTAACCTTTAGGCCAGAGTATATACCTCCTCTCAAGCTTTTCAAAGATCTTCCAATTCATCGTTTTGAAGGGGTCCTTGAACTTTAGGAGCTTCGGCTCTCCGCTTCCTATATCGTAAACTATGTAAAGCCAGTAGTCTTCACCCTTCTCCTGCGCAACCTTAGCCTCATCCTCTGTTAGCTCCCCGTAAATTTCAGACCCGTTGTGGCCTTTGACCTCGATCAGTCTAACGGCACCTGTTGGTTCGACGCTTCTAATATCATAGTGTTCCTCCTCGGGGACTCTTGTAGGATTTCTCCCCTCCGATTTCTCGACCTCTATTACGTATTGCACAGCCTTCTCCTCAACCTCCCTCCTCAATTCTTCAGGGGGGCTTACATAGGGAGTTAATGGTGGCCTGACGAATCTGATCAGACATAAAGGTTTTTGAATCTTAACATCTACATCAGAGGCTTTGAGAAAAGTTTTATCAGCATCCCGTAGTCCTACACTCTCAAGTCTATTGGTGTATATACTAACAGGGGTTAGAATTTCCATAACACTCCTATTGAACTCCTCGATCACATTAACTTTAAGCATTAAAGGAGCATCAAAATTTTGCAGGTTAAACTCCGTGACCCCTATGCATGAGGTAAGCGCCTGCGACATAACACTCAGCATCTGCGGCCCCCTTAAAATCCTACTATCCTCTAAGCTCGCGCCGATAAGCTCTCTATAAAGGGTTGTACCGTCTCTATGGCTTACTAATTCTATTGGGAATATAATGATCGAATCCTCTTTTTCGCCATAAGCTACTAGACAACGGTATGTGCTTTCAAGGTTTCTGGACGTAAAGAGACCGAATATGTTATCAATTGTTTTAATCGTGATCGGCATTTCTGTGCTGCGGATAACTCTTAAAGAGTCATCGTCCTCAAGGACCCTATACCCAAATATCTTGCACGCGGCTTTAACAACTTCTTGGAGGCTGCTTGAGAGCTCGGAGGGGTTTCTAAACCCTAAGGGCTTTATTGCGTGTTCAACCTCATCTTTCGTTTTAGGTCTATAGAGTATGCCTTTAGATTCGATCTCCTTTTCAAGCTCGTTTCTTGCTGCAATTATAGAAGCGACAAGGTCTTCAAGCCCTGCCTCACCTCTCTTAATGAAGGTCTGGATCGCGCTTCCCTCCGTAACCTTTAGAAACCTCTTCCTTTTAGCCCTCTCCACCACAGCGACCTGTGGAGGGAGTTTAGTAAGATCTTCGGCTTCAGCATAGTAGGTGACGTCTTGACCTATTATTGGTCTGGTGCGGCCTAAAGCCTTCTTTAAGTTCACGAGCTTGCTGTACATAGATCGTAGGGCAGCCATGTCGGCGACGTTACTCATGAAGAGTGTGTATGCCTCTACATCCCTCGTCTGGCCAAGTCTCCAGATCCTCCCAATCCGTTGCTCCAGCTTGATTAGGCCCCATGGTATCTCATAGTTGACAAGTATGTTTGCAACCTGTAGGTTTACCCCTTCAGCTACAACGTCGGTAGCAACGAGTATTCTAACACGCGGATCCCTTTCAAACTCATCTCTTATCCTTCGAAATTTACTTTCGTCCAATGTTTCTTCGGAGGTGAGTCTGCGAATCGCCCTCCCCCACTCTGGATGCCTCTTCTCCGTCAAATACCTTATCAGATAGTCCGCTGTATCTTTGTATTCTGTGAAAACTATGGCCTTAGTCCCCTCCTCAGCCATTACATCTTCTAGTAGAGATGTTAACGCACTGAGTTTGCTGTCACCCCTCTCTGTCAGTGATTTCGCAGCGTCCCTGAGCATCCTTATCTGTTCAACATCATAGGTTGTGAGGAGTGACGAAGCTCTATCTAGAAAATCTTCGAAAACCACTTCGGGGTCCCTGTCATATTCGTAATCCTCAACTCCAACATCTAAGAAGCTTTTAACGCTGTCTATAAGTCCTCTGGGGAAATTGGGTTCAGCCCTCTTTATCAGAAGCCTTTCAAGGGTTGTCCAAGCTGCGAACGGGCTTGATGTCGCTCTCTTAAAGACTAGTGTTACCAGTAGTGGTATAACTTTCTCGCTTATCAGACCCTTCTCATACGCGAATTCCACAAGCTTGCTCCTTAAGAACTCCACAAGATTTTTAACAAATTCAGCCTCGTCATCTCTAGCTTTTATCACAACGGCGTAGAATTTTGCAGGTGGGAAGATCTGCTTCTCCTCATATATCCTGTTTATATCCTCCTTAGTCCTTCTAAATAGCAGAGAGCCGTGTGTTACGTCGTAGAACTGGCGGGTGTCGAGGCTTCTCCAGCCCTCTGTAAGGTATGGGTCGAGGAGCCTCAGCCTAAGAATGTAATCTTTTGGGTCACCTCTGTGTGGTGTGGCTGAGAGGAAGAGCACGTTTCTCTCAGGATATCCTTCGATAAGCATCTTTCCGATCTGCCAAAACCTTTCTGTTTTGTAGCCGAATTTGTGCACTTCGTCTACTATGACGAGGTCCCAGCGGATGTTAAGCACCTCACCTATTCTTTCTTCACGTTTCAAGAAGTCCATTGAGGCAAGATAGTAGCCCTCCGGGAAATCTATGGACTTGAGGTAATCTAAGGTGTAGCTTTCGATCTGTTTAACCCTCGAGTCTGGGATACCCATCCTCGACAGCTCCTTTCTCCACTGGCTTACAAGAACTCTTGGAACAATTATGAGGATCCTCTTTACCCTTCCAATCATAGCTAGGTGCTTGGCTAGGGCTATCGCTGTGACGGTCTTCCCCAACCCTATCTCATCGCCTATTAATGCTCTAACAGGTCTTCTTAGGGAAAGTCTGGCTACAACTTCGTATTGGTGAAGGTAGGGCGAAATCGGAAAATCCTCAGAAACCTTCATATATGGTGAAACTATTGGGTGGTAGCTTAGTTCCTTTACAAATGTTGAGAGTAAAGCGCTCACCGCATCCTTAAGATCCAAGCCCCTCCTCCTCTAATCTACATTGAAGAAGAGTTTAAACGCTTTCACAGCTTTGCATAGGCTTCTATGGTTAGGGCCTGACCACCACAGCTTTCTGAAAGCGGAAGCCCAGTATAGGGCGTCCCAGCCACTCATTTCAACTACGCAGTCGAGAAGTCTTAATACCCCAGTAGGCTTTCTTAAGGAAGTCCTCACACACGCATATACGAGTAGCCTGTTATAGGCGTCCTGGTTGGGCGGCAATATTTCGGTATCGTTTACTTGGCAACCCATCTTTTCCGCTAGCTTGAAAAGCTCGCTAAAACTTACTCTAGCTTTCAGATCGGTTGAACCCTTCAAAGGCTTTCTAGGGTTGGAGGACCAAGTAAACCTAACTGTTTTATTATACGCCTTTATCTTATACAACGGTCTTAGTGCGATAGGTGTTTCCTGTTCACTCAAGCTTCTTAACCCTCAGCTTGAAGAGGACCTTATTTGAAAGAGGAGCGAAAGCCGATATCTTTGATTCGTCTATAACTAGGGGCTGGCGGAGTCTTATTTCACCGCCGATAACAGTCTCCTTTTCCATATCAGGCAGAGCCATAACTATTTCTCTGAACTTCGAAAGGAATATGGCTGCGAGCTTCACTCCCATGCTTTTCCCAGTAAAGGTTATATCCTTTCCGAGCTGTAGTGTTAGGCTAACCTCTGCCTCTACGTTGAGCTTAGAGATTATCTCCACCGCTTGTCTGTAAGACGTTATATCTTTCGGCGAAACACAAACGAGTTTGGCTTCCACAAGGGTTACATCTAACTTTTCGACATTCACCTCCTCCTCCAAGCTCTCCACGTAAACTAGAAGGATGGTAGATCCTGTCGTGCCATCCTCGCCTAAAGCATTCAGGTTAAAAGTGTAGTCGCCTGGTTCCTGAAAGACGCCTAAGCTCCAAAGGGATTCGAGTGGGCATTTGCCTTCGCTGGGTGAAAGCGCTCCTTTCTCGGCAATTAACTTCACTTTATTGGGGTACTCTCCAACAGGCCTCACAGAAACTTTAGCTTCCACGCTTTCTCCAGGCTTGACCCTCACGGAGCTCGGCTCAACCTTCAGTAGGAAGCCCTTAGGTATTACCTGCTCCTGCCTCAGTAGGACTCCGGTTTTCAAAGCTTTCTCCCAACCCTTCTCCAAAATAAGATCACGTAGCTTAACTCTCTTACCAGCTACTTCAACTTCGTACCAAACTACACGTAGCTCTTTGTTTACTATTTTCTCCCCCTCTTCGGCTAGGAGTCTATCCTTCAGAATATTTGCAGACAACTTATAGGGTAGGATTTCAGTCGAATCCTTTAATGGCGAGGGCGGAAGCTCGGCTCCGTTCTCAGGGCCGACCCTCTTCCAATAAAGCTTCTCATCAACCTTAACCCCAATATCGAGGCATTTGAGGCCGTCTAACAACGCCCTTTCGATGGCGTCGCGGGTGGTTAGAGGTGCAACCGTTGACGTGTAGAAGAAGTTTACGATTTCCCTAACCTCTCTCCGCTCCGCCCCCTCAACCAAATCCCAATTCACATTCATTTTCAACAACTCTGCTAGGTCGCTGAAGCTGAAAACTGTTCTAAGTTTAGGTCCTGTCGCTGGATCCTTTAACCCGGCCTCAACTTGTAATATTATGGATGAGGATGCCGTGGTTTCAACCCAGTCTATTTCATCACCATCTGCACCTCTTCTCGGATAGGCTATTCGAGTTAAGGTTGACAAAATGTTTTGGTTTAAGTTGTTACGGATGCCATCTTCATACCTTTTGAGTTTAGACTCCATTAACCCCCTGATCTCCTTGTCCGTGTAGTATTCTGCAAGGCCTCCCATAACCTCCTGAGAAGCGAGGATTTTGGCTGCAAGTGAGTGGAGTCTTTCAAAATCGGCGTTAAGATGGGGGCAAAGGATTACCACTGTGTTTCTATAGGTTCTTCTGCCTCCTTCGCCCCTCGTCAATATTAAACTCTTGACCTCCTCTTCCTCCACCTCAGGTTTGACAAAAACGACAAGCTTTATGGAGGGGTCATCTTTAACCAGAGCCCCTTCCAAGAGATAGTCGCCAAACCCTACAATAACGGTGTTTCTTTCGTCAAAGACTTCACCTCTCTCCACCACACCCCTCTTCTCTCTCTTAACTAGGAGCCCGCCGACACTATCCTTTAAAACCTTGTAGAGCGGGGCTTTAGGCCCCCTAAGCAGCTCGTTAGCCCTCCTCTCCACATACTCTGTTACTGGGAAGTAGGGCGTGAACCAGTACCGCCCACCTTCTTCAGCGAAGTGAGGTAACACATGCATCTCACCTAACACTGTATCGATATCAAGTGGGGTCCAGTTCTCCCTCGCAAATGTCTCAGGCTCATAAACCATCAAAGCCACACTCTTCTTGTCTGGGAAAACCTTCAACGGCTCCTTGAAGGTTTCGTAAGTATATGTCTTAAGCAATACACCGGTCGCGATTTTAAGCGCTAAAGGTGGCTTCGAACATTCCACAACAGACCCAGGTCTCCCATCTTCTGAAACTATGTCTCGTGAAGCAACGTCTCTGAACTCCCTATAGCTGTCCGTTAGAACCCTATTTCTAATATCCGAATCACTTAGGTCAATGTGCCAGGGCATGATAAACTCGGAATCTTCTCGCCTCCTCAGAAGCCTTCTAACAACCTTTCTCGTTATTCTCACAGCATCCCTCGTCTTCTGGAGATCCTTATTCCTTGTAACGAACTCTTGGAGAACCTCAACATACTTGGGGTGGAATGGGTAGGTGTCTTTTACAGAGGCCAATCTTCCCGACTCGCTTAGAGAGAGCTGCCATTCCGATTCGACACCGAATAGTTGCGGATTTTCTCTATAGAGTTTGTAGAGCATATCTTTTGCATCACTAGCCTTTTCCTCAGGTATATTTTTGAAGAGTCTACGTTTAAGGACCATAACAACATCTTCTGGAGAAACAGGCGGTATAATCTTCGTAGATTCCCTACTCAGAACCGTGAGAACAACCCTCGCGTAGTCTTTGAAAACTTCCTCCTCAAAAAGTTGCTTATGCCCTCCAATAAACCTATACTCGGCCTGCACAGAAACGACTAAAGCTGTTCTAGGTATGTCTTCAACAGCCCTAGCGAGATAGTCTAGGAACAGCTTAACACGTTCCCCATAATCCCTGAGCTCAGGGGACTTGTACATGTTGAAGATGTAGTGTACTATTTCATCGATTAGTATGAGTAGGGGTCCCCTAGCTTCCGCCAGCAAATCTCTAAGAAGGTTAACCTCTGGGGCAGCAGCCCCTTCGCTATCTCTATGCATGATCTTCGCATAAGCTCCGAGTCTATAGGCGAGCATACCCCAGATGGTTTTAATTGTGAAGCCCTCAGCTTTGTACGGTTCCTTTGGATGCGGAACTAAATCTGCCCTACTCCCATCCATAACAACAATTATCGGTTTACCGACTTCAGCGACTTTGGAGGCAAGCGACTCGTCAAGGATCTTCAACTTCTCAGGTGTGTTGAAAGCGTGGTAGAGCGCAATTTGGGTGTGTGTTTTTCCGCCGCCGAAAAGGGAGGTTAGCAGGAAGATCCTTCCACCTTTACCCTTGGACAGCGTTTCAGAAACCTCTTCGATGAGTTCCCGCATAGAGCTCGTCAGATAGGTTCTGCTGAAGAACTCCTCGGGGTTAGAGTAGATGGGCTCCTCTCTCCCCTTCACTATGTCGCCGAGGTCTGGTGCAGCCTTATCATCGAGCCTAGCATCATAAACGTCATCCCAAACATCGATAACACCTTTTTTGACGAGGTCTATTAACCCCATTAAGTGCTCACCCACCCACCTACCTTATATATCATTTAAGCTCACGTCGACAGGAGATAGATGCTCCACGATTTTTTCACATAGCCTCTTCTCCACATCTTCTTCAGGTAACACCTTAGCCAATATTCTAGCGAGGGAGAGTGCCTCCTCCCCGAATGAAGGGTATTTAATTCTGAGTCCTTCTACTCTTCGCCTGAATTCTTCGCGTGAGCGGGTGACCGCTAAATATTCGATGTAGTGTAGGGTGTCCACGACACATCGTATATTCGGGTTCGTATGCCCGACCCCTCTAGCCTCCAGAAACTCTGCTAGCTTCGAGGGGTCAATGGAGGGTGGCTCAATAAGAACTAGAGTTTTAGCCTTAGCCACCTTCGCACCCTTCTCTTCACCCTCTTTTTCGCTAGCCCTCAAGATCTTCCAAGTTTTAATGGCCGAATTGACGTCCAGCGAGGTACCGATTGAGAAGAGTCTAAGATCTGTGCTTTCAAGAATCTTCTTCTTAGCGCCAGCGAGGGTCGACTTAACCAGCAAATAGAACATAGCGTCCGGACTCCTGACACTATCTTTGAGATCGGCCCTTCTAGCCACAGCCCTTGCCAGCCCAAGATAGGTTGCTGGGTAAACGTAGTTCTCCACGATGGTTTTTGTGTCAAGCCTACCCATAACTCTAACCTCACGGTACTTCGTTGCTGTTGCCAGAGCAGCAGCCAACGCGCCTATCACCAGATCCCTTCCTGTCACACCCAAATCCATAAGCTCTTTAGCTCTAGAAGCAGCATTCTCAACCATTTCACCATAGAGCTGGGAAGCCTCTACAACACCCTCAGACCCCTTCCTCCAAACGACAACTATGCTCGTGTCCATTGAAAGCTTACCCCTCTTAACAACGCTTTGAGCCGACTCAGTAGTCAGCGGAAAGGCGTTAGTCACCTTCAGCCCGGCTGCCTCCCACCCAGCCTCAAGCAGGGCTTTCCACGCCTCTGGATCAGTATGAGCATAATAGGTTACCAGTAAGCCATCATCCATGAGCCTTGAAGCCATGTTACCGAATGAGGAGTTCAAAAGGTTCTGGAAGTGTTTTACACCGTCCTCATACTTAGCAGTAGGACCTAGCCGTGGTGGATTCAAGCTAACCTCGCTTAACGCGTACTTCTCCCACTGCGTAGAAACTTCAACCCAGCTATCATCAACTTTCTCAAAGAAGGCTTCAGGCAAAAACTTCGGCACAAGACGACCATCTTTAACGTCGCTTAAAGCTCTCTTAAGCCAAACATAGTAGAAATCACTAAGCTCAGCATAAGGAACGTCATCGTAATAGGGCGGATCAGTAATAATCAAGTCAAACTTCTCACCATTGTTAAGTCTGCTTAAAATAGCGGCATCATCAATTAAAACACCAATCTTGCCACGACCATTAGGAAGAGCAGAAACGAGATACGACAACCCCTCGACGGCATTTTCTAGACTTCTGGACCATGTGCCAGTAAATGGAGCGAAAGGCGACAAATCACTTCCATTCCATACCATAGCTATCCCTCTAAATGATATAGTATGACCGGGGATTAATGAAGGATTCCAGACAGATTTAAGACAACTATAATCATGATATTTATTTAATGCTATTGCTAGGCACGTTATTACTGCCTCTGCATATTCGCGTGCTTCTTCATTGTTTAATCCTTCTTCGACTTTTTCTTGCTCTACTAGTTTATCTGCTTCGCGTATCAGCCTGACGAGTTTTACGAGGGTTAGGAGCTGACGGGGATTAAAGAGCTTATACCATTCTGTTATGCCATAAAGTATTGGAAACAAATATCTTACACTATATAAAGAAATAGGTTCTCTTGGTATGTCTGGGTCGTTTACTTCCAGGAACTTTTTCACTTCTTCCATTGCTTTCTTGAGTTTTTTTCGGTCATTTTCCGTGCACGGCTTGAATTCTAAATCTCCTTGTTTAACTTTGGCTTTGACGAGCAGCCTTTGTCTCGCTGGGATTTCGATTATCCATGGTGGTAGTTCCATGTTTGTGCCGTAGCCTTCGCCTTTGTTGTAGAGCTCTAGGGCAAACTTCACGTAGCCCCTTAACCTTTCCTTGACATCTTTTGGTAGATTTTTCGTTTCGGTGTAATGTTTTCCTGTTTGTGGGTCTATCTGCATTATTGGTTGGGAGCAGTGTAGACATGTAGCTGTTTCCCTTCTGGCTTCTATGTTGCTTTCAGGGACTTTGAACTGCCTACCACCAACCTTAACTGTTTCTCCTCTGACTTCGGCCTCTTTAACAGCCTCGTCACCTAGCATCTTGTTAAGATCCACAACCTCGATCTCCACTTTTTCTCCGACTATTTTGGGTTCCATCCATACAAGCCTTTCATACCCTTTCTTGCCCTTAACCCTAGCAAGCCACCAGTTCCCCACAAGCGGAGTCCACCTTCCACAGTTCGGACACTTAACCTCCCATGAGCCTATGTAGACGGCATCACCTTCATCGTAAAGCTCACTAATCAACGGATCTTCCCTAAGTTTCTCAGTAACCCACTCACCCCAACGTCTCACGTCTTCAACAAGTTTTACACCATACTTAGACGGATACTCTAACACCGCCTTCAAGAAGACATATGTAACTGGCAAAAGCTCGATGGCTGTAGCTTTTATGCCCATCCGCACGGCTTCAAGAGGTATAGAACCGAAGCCGGCAAACGGATCAAGCAATCTTACACCCTCAAAACTATAGTATGGAGAGTTGTTGTGAGCCGACTTACTCTTACCTCCAATACCTATAGCCTTCAGAAATTCTCTAGGATTAGTATTCTCTGGAAGGAGACAACCGGCTATAATAGCCCTAGCAGATATGAGAGGCTTCCTCGTCCACCAAAAAACCATCTCCCAATGAGGAGGACGTCCAGGCCCCTTCTCAACAGCCGAAGCCTCACTGACCTCACGCCACGGAAACCTAACAGACTCGATAAAACGCCTCTCAGACGGTGACGAAAGACCATACTTAACAAGAACTGTCTGAGCACCCAAGGCTTACTTCCCCCACTAAGAGTATTACCCCCATTTTGTTAACACATATCTTAATCGGCCGACCCATATCCACGCTGATAACGCTGTCAACTTTTACATAAAAGTTTTCCTCATACGTTTAAGCTGTCCCATAGCATAAACAAGCTCCAAAGACGTTTTCCATCCTCAATCCTATGATAACACACGACAACCGTAACTCAAGCATTGAACCTCCAATTATAACTCTACCGAGAATACACGGATAAAAGCAGCACTTCGCCACGATCCTGTCAACTAGGTAATTGGGCTGGAGAAGCTACTCCCAAATATAGCGCAGGAAAAGTTGACAGGGTTGCAGTTTGTGGAGTGGCCGGCGCCAGCCACCCCTTCAACCGGGCCTGCGGCTGCCTCCCGGCAGGTCGTAGCCTCGAAGGTTTTTCTATTTCCGGAACGGTCTCCCTTTATCAGTTGCGAGGACTGGCTTGGAGACCTCGATAGAGGGGGTTTCATGAAAAAAGTGTCAGGATCATCAGCCACACACCCACGCCGCGGGGATGTCCACCTTCACCATGGGGGCGCAGACAATGCCGTAGAAGTTCTGCACTAAACCAGCCACACCCCTCAAGGGCTATGGGTACGCCGGGGCGGCCGGGTTCCCCGACTCGTTGGATAGATGTTTGCCGCGTTCCACCCCCTTCCATGTCTGAAGCAGAGCCGCCTATAGCCTATTTGTATGGTCCTTACGTTAAGGCTTCCCCCAAGCTCAAGGAATGCCCGTCCTCAAGCCTGCAAATTGGACTCCGATGGAACGTCAATAAAGCCAATTTTAACCCGGCGAACAGGCTCGCATTTCTACCATGCGAATATTTAAAGAAGCGCGGCTGCTACGAGGTAGAGAGTATTGACCGACCTAGACCTTGAAGGTGTTTCAGCTGAGAAGAGAGAATCTGCTGAGAAAGAACTAAGAAGTATATTGAGAATGTTCTTTGGTTCTGAGGATCCAGAATCTATAAAAAGCCTCATCATTGCTGAAGATTTTGCGAGTAAAGTACATAATCTATCTCCTAGAGGGGAAGAACGAAAATACAACCCTGTGCATGGCTATGGAGTTGCAATAGCCAAAACAATTCCTATCCTTGAAGATAATACGCTCAAGTTTCACATTATAATTGATGGGAAAATATGTGGCACGTGGATGCCTGAACAATATCTATGGAGGCTAGGAATTATTGGACATGAACTTTTGCATGTCCATAATGATTTATGGAGATCCAAGACCGAAGGCATCAGTTGGCTCTTTACTGAGCCATCGAAAAAGTACGAGAGACTATACGAACTCGCTTGGATAATTTGGGGAGAATATTTCTGTGAGAAGAGCTTGGGCGAGGCATTTTTTACTACCGCAAAGGAGCTAGGTGGTCATGTGACTTTTGATGCAACTCTCGGTCATTTGGAGACCCTAAAAGAACATCTGGTAAGCCTCAGAAGCTACCTAGCTGAAAACATAAGAAAATTCCGGAAGTGGAAATATACCGCTGAGGATATTTTATCCACTAACGGACAAAGGGTCCTTGGCATATTAATGCTTCTTGCGTATGTTTATCCTATTAGCGAGTTTGACCCCCTGATATCAGATAAAGTTTCTGAGATCGAGAATACGGACGGCTATCGGGAATTCATATCTAAAACATGGCCAACGATTCATAATATACTGAGACGTATCTATGAGGAGAAAGACTATGATAAGGCTAAACAACTATTAAATCAAGTTGCTTCAGAAATAGACAAGACATTAGTGATATGCGGGTTAGAGATTAAGGATACTGAAAAAGGGTGGTGGTTAGAGGTTCACGACATCTGAAGCTGATATTCTCTCCATCTACCCTCAGTCTTTTCCAGCCTTTCTCAGGTACACCTCCCTGACGTATTCGGCTATCGCGGCCGGGTTCCTAGAGACATCGTTGCTGCCTATCCTGTGTACCTCGTATCCGCGCTCCTCTATCTTCTTAAGCCTCCGGACCTCTTTCGCGGGGTTGAAGTAGTGCTGTAGCCCGACGTTTTCCACCAACCTACATCCAGTGGGATCAGTATGCAATCCAAGACCATCCTACCGTCAGTCCTAGGTCTACCAATCCTAGCCTTAGGAGGCAGTAAAGGCTTGACAACTCACGGAATCCCACGAATAAGACTTTAAATACAACACCATATCCGGACACTATCCTAAGTTGACAGGGCCCTAGTTAAAGGCCACCCTCATCTCAGCCTCATCAACTGTTTTCTTGTCCACGGTCAGCTTCAGCCTGTAGGTGATTGGTTCTCCATCCCATGCCACGAATGTTCTCAAGCCTAGGGCCTAGCAGGAATGTGTATGTGTTGCTGATGGGGACGCCGAGCTCCCGCAGAACGCTCACCACATCGCTTTTGGAAGGGAATAAGCCGGGGAAGGAGCCTGCAGCCACGAGCAGCGGGTTTGCAGGGTTCGTTACGGGCCGCCACTCCGACTGCACTGTTTTCCCGGGAAGGGCTTCAACGAGCTTTTCCTTTGCCGTAACCCTCTCCAGCCCATGTGTGGCAGACAGGCCTGTACTAATCTCCCTGACCAGCTCCAGCCCGGCCCTCCGGAAACCCTGTCCCTGAGCGTTAAGGCTGTAACGGAGTACGCCGTTTTCAGCCGATAGGGAGGCCTGAACAGATACCTTCTCCGCCGTCCAGTCAACTCGGATAACGGGAAAGCGTCGTTTAACGGTGCCGGACTACTCCGAGGTTGCGGCGGGGGCCTCCGCTTCAAGTTGGCGTGTTGCGAGGTCGTTGACTCTTCAGAACTGGACAGCCCTTGTCGTAAAGGACTCGGTACGCATGCTTTTATACAGAGATGGAGTTACCGCTTCTATAATGGTGTATATCTCCGCTAGGGCTAAACGCATTATCGAGACTTATTACGGTCCATGGGGCCTTAACGGAAAGCTTCTGCAGTATCTGGAGGAGCTGCCGAAATATTTGAACATGGAGCTGGGCAAGGGTTAGAGCTTCTGGCGGGACGAGCTCGATAACGAATATCCAAAATCCACCTGCTGAG
>Ga0197142_1000693_pt1 | contig 31235 bp, 26 predicted proteins | sample GBS60_MetaG_FD_148614 | JGI IMG/M metagenome (GOLD analysis project Ga0197142, IMG submission 148614) | Sediment microbial communities from Great Boiling Springs, Gerlach, Nevada, United States - GBS 60_MetaG | ecosystem: Environmental > Aquatic > Thermal springs > Hot (42-90C) > Sediment...
CCAGGCAGCGCCCTACTCTTGCGGGCCCTTGCGAGCCCACTACCATCGGCGCAGGCGGGCTTAACGGCCGTGTTCGGGATGGGAACGGGTGTTTCCCCGCCGCTATTGAGCCACCTGGAATCCTTTTGGACCTCCACGCCCCGTTGGGCGCTTCGATCCCTCAAAAGTGAATAGAGTGCGTCACGCAAGCGACGGAGCGATTAGGACCGCTCGGCTGAGCAGATTGCTCTGCGTACACCTGCGGCCTATCAACCTGGTGTTCTCCCAGGGCTCCAAGAGGCCTCATCTTGGGGTGGGCTTCGCGCTTAGATGCCTTCAGCGCTTATCCCGTCCGGACCTAGCTACCCAGCGGTGCTCCTGGCGGAACAGCTGGTACACCAGCGGTCCAGCCCTCCCGGTCCTCTCGTACTAGGGAGAGCGCCCCTCAAGCCTCTTGCGCTCGCGGCGGATATGGACCGACCTGTCTTGCGACGGTCTGAACCCAGCTCACGTAACTCTTTAACCGGCGAACAGACGGACCCTTGGGACCTGCTTCAGCCCCAGGATGAGTTGAGCCGACATCGAGGTGCCGAACACCGCCGTCGATGTGTACTCTCGGGCGGTACTAGCCTGTTATCCCCGGGGTAACTTTTATCCGATGATCGATGGCCCTTCCACACAGAGCCACCGGGTCACTTGGGCCTGCTTTCGCACCTGTTCCCCCTGTCGGGGTCACAGTCAAGCCGGCTTGTGCCCATGCACTCCCCGCCGGATCGCCGACCCGGCTGAGCCGACCTTTGCGCGCCTCCGTTACTCTTTAGGCAATTCTGTTAAGTTCGGTCTCCTGATCCGTTCCGAGGGCAGCTTGTAGCGCATTGCGAACGCACGCTGCTCACTCCCTTCTGACCGAACCCCGTCTGAGACGGCTTCCTGTCGCCAGGAAGTTCAGACTGTATCATCGCCAGGGATCCCCTGGCGTCCGGCGTACAGTCGTTGAGGGGTTTCTCAGCGCTCCTGGGGAGCGCGAAAAACTTCCCTGCTGATTGTCCGCGTCGGTCGCATTTTCACCCCCTCTCACCTGAGAGGGCGGTAGCGCCAAACTCTCCACCCCTTTGAGGGGACGGACTTCCCAGCATATAGCCGGATTTGCGTTGCCCCACTGTTGAGGCAACCGCCCCAGTTAAACTGTCCGCCTAGCACTGTCCCCCGACCGCTGCACGGCCGTAGGTTAGAGCCGCAACGAGCGAAGGGTGGTATTTCAAGGACGCCTCCATCCCCGCTAGCGCGGAGACTTCTCCGGCTCCCACCTATCCTACACAACACCCGTCGAGACCCAATGCCAAGCTCCAGTAAAGCTCCACGGGGTCTTTCCGTCCTGCCGCGAGTCACCGGCGTTTTCACCGGTGCTTCAATTTCACCGAGCCCATGGTCAAGACAGCGCTGGAGTGGTTATACCATTCATGCGCGTCGGAACTTACCCGACAAGGAATTTCGCTACCTTAGGACCGTTTGTCTCTGTTACAGCTCCCTACGGAGCCGCGGCTCATCATCTGAGCCCTCCGTATCGCTACGGAGACCGGACCATATCATCGCCCTTCTGGGGCGCCCGACGTATGGTCTCTGAGGATTCCCTCAACCGTGCTCGGATCTCCTCCTCGGTGTAGCGGAGCGTTCCGCCATCCTTCATCTTTCGGCGGATTGCGAGGATCTTCTCGATCCCTTCCGGCGTCTGATGGGCGCCTTCAGAGATCAGCTGCGCGATCTGACAGAACTTCGAAAAGTCTCGCTTCTTCTTCGCCGAGAGAAAGCGAAACTTCTTGAAGAACGGGATGACGTTCTCCCAGATCGCGGTGAAGTTGTTGACCTCGTAATACCAGAGGCCATCCTGGCGCTGCCTTATGGTGCCACATCGCAGATAGCGCTTATAGAGGGCCAGGATGACTCTCTCCCTCTGCGAGATGTTGAAACAGAGGGAGACCTTCCACGGAAGCTGGTAGTCCTTGCGCGGTCTGAAGACGACGTTAAAACTGCCTTCGCCGTCTGCAAACCCCGCCAGATACCAGCCGATGTGAGGAGGGATCTTTTTGACGTCGAGCATGGTGAAGGCCTTTCCTGCGGATTGTCCGCGCCGATCGGATTGTTACTGCCCTCTGATGAGGGCGAGTACCGTCGGATGCTTCTACCCCTGGTGGGGACGGACTTCCCCGCATATAGTCGGGTTTATTTACGTAACTACAACGGTCGAAGTTATAGTTACGGCCGGCCTTCGCTGGGGCTTCAGTTTGGGGCGTGAACCCCTCCCCTTGACCTTCCAGCAGTGGCCAGGTCTCACACCCTATACGTCCTCTTTCGAGTTAGCAGGGTGCTGTGTTTTTGAGAAACAGTCCCCCCAGCCTGCTCTCTGCGACCCCCTCGGACCTTGCGGCCCTACGCGGGGCCTCCCTTCTTGCGAACGTACGGGAGCAGTTTGCCGAGTTCCTTGACCATGGTTCTCTCGCCCACCTGAGCATCCTCTGCCCGCCTACCTGTGTCGGATTGCGGTACGGGCTCTCTGCGGCTCCCTAGAGGTTTTTCTCGGCACCTGATCGCTCTTCCTTCGGTCCCGTAGGACCTCCGCCGCGGCTCGACTTGACCCGGCTGCGGATTTGCCTACAGCCGGACGCCTCGCCTTAGGCACGGGCACATCCGTCCGCCCGCTGAAGCGACCTGATGCGTCCCCCCGTGGTCATCGCCGCAGAGAGGGGCCGGAATATTAACCGGCTCTCCATCGCCTACCCCTTGCGGGTTGAGCTTAGGGCCGCCTAACCCTGGGTGGATGAGCCTTCCCCAGGAACCCTGAGGCATTCGGTGGGTGAGTTTCTCGCTCACCTCGCGCTACTCATTCCTGCATTCTCTCTTCCGCTTCGTCCGCCGTGGCTTCCGCCACGACTTCGGCCTAAGGCGGAATGCTCCTCTACCGTAGTCGCTGGGCGCGCCAGCGACTCTCCCGTGGCTTCGGCGCCGAGCTTGACTCCCGCTGAATCTTGGGCGCACCCCCGCTCGACTGGTGAGCTATTACGCACTCTTTAAAGGATGGCTGCTTCTAAGCCAACCTCCCAGCTGTCTGGGCAGGGGCACATCCTTCCTGACTTAGCTCGGGCTTTGGGGCCTTAGCCGACGATCTGGGCCGTTTCCCTCTCGACGACGGAGGTTATCCCCCGCCGTCTGACTCCCGGCGAGTCCGCCGTGGTATTCGGAGTTTGGTTGGAATTGGGTTGCCCCGCATCCATCCAGTGGCTCTACCCCCACGGCTTAACCGCCGAGGCTAGTCCCAAAACTATTTCGAGGAGAACAAGCTATCACCGAGGCCCGTCTGGCTTTTCACCGCTACCCACAGCTCATCCCAGAACTATTCCACGTTCACGGGTTCGGCCCTCCACTCGGTGTTACCCGAGTTTCAGCCTGGCCATGGGTAGATCGCTCGGCTTCGTGCCTACCGCACGTGACTAGTCGCCCTGTTCGGACTCGCTTTCGCTGCGGCTGCGCCCCACCGACGAGGCTTAGCCTGGCCACGCACGGTAGCTCGCAGGATCATACTGCAAAAGGCATGCCGTCAGGCCGCCGGCTCTGCCGTTGGGCATCTTGCGACGCCCAGGGCAAAGGGTCGGCGGGACCCTCCGACTGTCTGTGGGCGGATGGTTTCAGGTTCTCTTTCACTCCCCTTCCGGGGTTCTTTTCACCGTTCCCTCGCGGTACTGGTCCACTATCGGTCAGCTGGTAGTATTTAGCCTTGGAAGGTGGTCCTCCCAGCTTCACGCCGTAACACGGGTACGACGCTACTTAGGCACGGCCCCAGAGGGACTGACCCTTTCGCCTACGGGACTATCACCCTCTCTGGTCGCCCTTTCCAGAGCTGTTCGGCTAGAGCCAATCTTTGTGACCTCTGCCACGGGCTGCCCCCCGTGGACGGGCCGGCCTGCAACCCCCTCCACACAACGAGGGCAGTCTTTTGCGTGTGGAAGGTTTAGGCTCTTCCGCGTTCGCTCGCCGCTACTGACGGAATCTCGGTTGATTTCTCTTCCTCCGGGTACTGAGATGCTTCACTTCCCCGGGTTCGCCTCTCTCCCCTATGGATTCAGGGAGAGATACCGCACCTTCCGTGCGGTGGGTTTACCCCATTCGGGAATCCACGGATCAACGCCTGCTCGACGGCTCCCCGTGGCTTATCGCAGTCTGCCACGCCCTTCATCGCCTCCAGCTGCCGAGGCATCCACCGTCCGCCCGTACTGAGCTTGCGCGACGTGATGCACTCTATTCACTTTTCAAGGATCGAAAGAGACGCCCATATCTTGAGCGTGAGGTGCCGATATTATAGCACGAGGGGGGGCCAGCTGTCAAGGCAGGGCCAGGCTCAGCCAATTGGCTTTTCAGAAGGGCTCTTTGCGCGCCTCGTCGACCACCAGACTGTCGCGCAGATCACCCTCTAGCTGCACCGGGGCGTCCCCCCACAGCCCCTCTAAGTCATAGAAGCGCCGCAGATCCCTCTCAAAGATATGCACAATGAAGTCCCCGTAGTCCAAGACGATCCATCTCTTGGATTCCCACCCCTCCGAGCGCAACGGCTCCTTGGGAAGCTTCTCTAAGATGTTCTCAGCGATCGCTTTGACGTGCTTGGGGTTGTCCCCGTGGGTAATCACAAAGAAATCCGTGGGAATGGAGAACTCCCGCATATCTAAGACTACGGGCTCCTCGCCTTTCTTCTCCGCAATAAGCGTCAGAAGCTCGCGCAGGGTCTTCTCTGTATCTGAAGCTAACCGCGTCATTCGATTTTGAAGTCTCGTCCTAAGATGATGATCGCATCGGCACCCTCACCCGTAACCCCTTTGGCTGCTAACCCCTTCATCGTCGCAGGGATCTCTTCGGGCTTGACGACCTTCAAGAGAGCTCGTAAGCTCCGCTCCCGCAACAGCTCGATCTTCTTTGGGTTTCCCGTGATGTCTATAATATAGCTTTCGGCGTAATCGAATCTGTCGGCGTTCCCTATATGAATAACAGAAAACCCCTCGTTGCGCAAGAGCTCCCCCACGCGGCGCGCCAGGCCCGTCACCCCAGAGCCGTTGAGCACCTTGACCCGGACTTCATCGGCCGTTACGACCTCCATCCCGCGAAGCATCTTATTCACTAACTGCGCGGTGCGCACCGGATCGGGCTCGATATAGCAGCCTCCTTCCTTGGCCGACTTGCAGACCGACTCCCCGGGGATCTGCTTGATCTGCACTTGTTCGGGCTTGAGATCGTGCAACCTCTGCGCCAGGCGATAGAGCAAGATCGGCGCAAGATTCGTCTCGATGAACTTCTGCGCGGTCGTGAGGAACTGCTGGAGATCAGGGGGCGAGGACGCCCGCTGCCGCAGCAGGGCTTCTAAGAGTTGACGCTGCCGTTGCAGACGCCCCAGATCCCCTGTAGTGGGGTCCCGATAGCGCACATAGCCCAGCGCCATCTTCCCATTGAATTTGTGCGTCCCCGCAGGGATGTCAATAGGGGGCTTGGTCTTCTCATCCTTGAGGGGCCTCTCCACCGTCAGCGTCACTCCCCCTACGAGATCAATGAGCTTTTCGAAGCCCTCGTAGTCGACGACAATGTAGTATTTGATCTCGACACCCAAGAAGTTCGAGATGACTCGACGGGCGAGCTCTGCCCCGCCCACCGCATACGCAGCGTTGACTTTCTCTACCCGGCCATCGGGGAACTTCACGTGCGTATCGCGGGGGATCGAAAGAATTCTGACATCGCCCTCGCGCAAGCTCGCTACGAAGATCGTATCGCTGCGGCGCGCCGCCGCCCCAGGAACATAGTCTATCCCCAATACTAAGACATAGACCCGCTCAGGGAGAGGGGAGGGCTCCACGCGGCTCTTGTACCACCAGTAGCCGGTGGCACTTACCGCAATAGAGACGACTAAAAGAAACGCGACACTGAGGATGCGGCGTCGCTGCTCAATCTCCCGGCGTCGGCTGCGAATCACATTCACCTCGCTCGTCAAGGGTAATATAGATCACTCACGAAGTCAAGAAATTTGTCCCGGCTGGGGAAGGAACTTCGTCCTGTCCCATGCGTATATAGACTGTACTCTGAGAAAGTTCTCCGTAGTCTGCTATAATAGCACCAGGAGGTGACAGGAGATGGAGAGCATCGTGCGGGAGATCACGCGGGAGCTGAAAGAGTCCCAAGTCCCTGATAAGTATCGTCCGATCTCGTTTGAAGAGTACCTCAAGATGGTCTTTGAGGATCCCCGGTTGGTGCGCAACGCCTATCAACGCTTATACGACATGATCCTCAGCCACGGCACCCATATCGTCAAGGTCCACGACAAGGAAATAGTTCGCTATAACTTCTTCGATGACCCGTTCAACAACGGCGAGGATGCGATCTACGGCATCGACGAAGCCCTGAAAAACTTAGTGGACACGCTGTGCGCCGCCGCCAAGGGACTGGGGCCTGATCGAAGAATTCTCTTGTTGCATGGGCCAGTAGCCACGAGCAAGTCAACTATCGGACGGCTCTTCCGCCGCGGGCTAGAAGAGTACTCCAAGACCGATGATGGCCGGCTCTATACGTTCGAGTGGGATGTCTCAGATTTCGATGATGAGCCGACAGATATCGTCCCCTGCCCCATCTTCGAAGAGCCCCTGCGGCTCATCCCCGTCGAGCAGCGCCAGAAGATCCTCACCGAGCTCAACCGCATCTTCAGAGAAAAATATCACGGGGAGTACGAACTGCGCGTCGAGGGGGATCTCTGCCCCAAATGTCGGTTCTACTTCAATCGCTTCATGAGGCTCTATGAAGATGACTTGGAGAAAGTCCTCAAGCACGTCACCGTGCGGCGCTTGATCTTGAGCGAAAAAGATCGTCGAGGGATCGCGACCTTCGAGCCCAAAGACAAGAAGAACCAAGATGAAGAAGAACTGACCGGCGGGCTCAACTGGAGACTCGTGCAGATCTACGGGAGCGATTCCGATCCTCGGGCGTTCAACTATGACGGGGAGCTGTGCATTGCCAACCGCGGGATCTTCGATGGCGAAGAGCTGCTCAAGCTCCAAGAGGAGTTTCTCTATGATTTTTTGCATGCCACCCAAGAGCACGTCATCAAGCCCAAGAAGAACCCGCGCATAGACATCGACACCGTGATCTTGGGGCGCACCAATAGCCCCGAATACAAGCGCGTCAAGAGCAACGAGAAGATGGAAGCCTTCAACGACCGCACCCGCAAGATCGACATCCCCTACGTGCTGCGCAAGTCCGACGAGGAGAAGATTTACAGAAAATTCTTTGGCAAGAATCGCGTCTGGGGCAAGCACATCGCCCCGCACACCTTGGAGATGGCCGCGCTGTGGGCCGTGCTCACGCGCCTTGAGGAGCCCAGCGCCGATATCTCCATCCTCCAGAAAGCCAAGATCTACGATGGGGAGTCCATCCCGAATCGTACTGTGGACGTTAAGAAGCTTCTGGACGAAGCCAAGGACAAAGAAGGCTTCAGCGGGATCAGCCCTCGCTACGTCATTGATATGATCAGCAAAGCGCTCGTCAACGACGTCGAGGGCTGCATCAACCCGTATCGTGTCTTGGCCATGCTCGAGGACAATCTCCCCCATCACCCTGGAGTGGACGAGAACCGCATCGAAGAGTACAGAGAGTATATTGAGCTTGTGAAGGAGGAGCTCTCGGCCATCTGCCAAGAAGAAGTCCGCCGGGTCATCAGCCATGATCCTGATGAGCTGCGCCAAGTGGGACAAAAGTACTTAGACCACGTCATGGCCTATCTCAACGACGAGAAGGTCGAAGATCGCTATACGGGGGAGGAGATGGAGCCCGACGAGGAGTTCATGCGCTCGATCGAGAAGCAGATCGGGATCACGGAGGCGCAAAAGGACGACTTCCGCCAAGAGATCTCCAACTGGATCAGCGAGCGGGCCCGCAAGGGCGAGCCCTTCAGCCCCGAGCACAACGACCGACTGAGAAGAGCCCTGGAGAAGAAGCTCTGGGAGGACAAGAAGCACAATATTAACTTCACGGCGATGGTCAGCGACAAGACGACCGATCCGGAGCACAAGCGCCGCAAGGCCGAGTGGATCGAGCGCCTCAAGAAGGAGTACGGCTACTGCGACGTCTGCGCCGAGAATGTCATTGACTATGCGGGGGCGGAGGTCGCGCGCGAGGAGCTCGCCAAGCGCGAGAGCCGGATGCCATAGAGAAGGGGTGACCCCGATGGCCAAGCGCATCTTAAAAGACTTAGAGCGCTTCAAGCGGATCGTGCGCGGGGAGATCCGCAAGAACCTCAAAGAGCTCATCGAGACGGGCTCGATCGTGGGGCAGAAGGGCTCTCAAATCGTCAAGGTCCCCATCAAAGCGATTCGTATCCCGCACTTTCGCTATGACCCCCACGAGCAAGGGGGCATCGGGGTCGGCGCGGGGGAGATCGGCGAGCCCGTGCAGATCGATCCCGATCAGAACGGCTTGGGGCAAGCGGGCTACGGCCCCGGGCCGCACTTCCGCGAGGTCGAGATCGAGCTGCGCGAGCTCGCCGAAATCTTAGGGGAAGAGCTAGAACTCCCGCGCATCCAGCCCAAAGGCCATCGCCACGTGCTCAGTGGCGACGAAGAATACGAAGACATCTCGACCGTCGGCCCGCAGGCGCTCCTCATGAAGCGTCGCGCGTTCCGCAAGGGGCTCCTGCGCCACCTCCTCATGAGTCCACCTCCCCCCGGCGAGACGGTCATCGTCACCCCCATCAAAGAAGATATGCGCTATCTCTACGGCCAGCCCAGCGAGAAGCCCGAAGCCAACTGTGTCATCTTCTTCATGCGCGATGCCTCCGGCTCGATGTCCGGGGAGAAGACCGAGATCATCCGCCAAGAGAATTGGTGGATCGATCTGTGGCTGCGCACCAACTACACGAACGTCGAGCGCGTCTATATCTTGCACGACTACGAAGCCCAAGAGATTTCTGAAGAAGATTTTTATAGCTTGAGCACGGGCGGAGGCACGCGCATCAGCTCGGCCTACGAGCTGTGCAATCGTATTATCGATCGGCGCTACTCCCCGGACCATTGGAACATCTATGTGTTCCACTTCAGCGATGGGGAGAACTGGATCGGGGACACCGAGAACGCCTGTGTCCCCATCCTGCAAGAGCAGCTCTTACCAAAAGTCAATCTCTTCTGTTACGGCCAAGTGACGCTGGGGCGGCGCTCCCCAGGACTACACTTGGTCAAGCTCAGGGAACGCATCTCTGATGACCGCCTGGTGACGTCTATCATATCTGATCGCGAGGATATCTTGCGCTCGATCAAAGAATTTCTCGGCAAGGGGCGATGAAGATGCTCTCCAAGAAAGTTGCTGAGCTCGAAGAGCTGCGCAAGGAAGCGCGCAAGCTCGTCGAAGCCGCGGGGCTGGATCCCTGGCCCGTGATCTTCGGGGTCGTTGACCATGACCAGCTCAATGAGTACTCAGCGTACGACGGCTTCCCCGAGCGCTTCCCCCACTGGTCGTTCGGCATGAGCTATGACTACTTCCGCAAGCGCTCGGCGTACGCGGGCTGGTGGACCTATGAGATCGTCATCAACACCAACCCGGCGATCGCGTACTTGCGCGAGAGCAACACCCCCATCGAGAACAAAGGGGTGATGATCCACGTCTACGCGCACGTGGACTTCTTTAAGAATAACTATTGGTTCTCCAAGACCTCCAAAGACATGATCAAGGTGATGCGCATCCATGCCGAGCGCGTGGAAGAATACATGGAGAGGTACGGGATCGAGAAGGTCGAGTCGTTCATTGACAAGGCGCTCTCGCTGCAGTATGAGATCGATCAGTATGCGCCGTTTATGAAGCGGGCGCCCAAGGCCCTTGAAGAGGACGAACACGACCGGGAACCCCCGCGCATCCCCGTCAAGCGCGACTACATGGATCGGTTTCTCAATCCGCCAAAGTGGCTGGAGGAGCGGCGCGCCAAGCTCAGGGAAGCTCTCGAGCGAGCCCGCCAGCCGCGCGATGAGACTGAGCTCCTCAAGCCCGATAAAGACGTATTGGGCTTCATCATGAAGCACGGGCGCCTGGAGACCTGGCAGAGAGATATTCTCGCGATGATCCGCGAAGAGTCGTATTACTTCGTCCCGCAGATTCAAACAAAAATTATGAATGAAGGATGGAGCATGTACTGGCAATCGCGGCTCATGAGGGAATTTGCCCAGCCCAATGAATTTATCGATCACGCGGATATGATGAGCAAGGTCCTCGCCGGGGGTGCGCTCAACCCCTATGCCCTGGGGAAGTTGATCTGGGAGGACATCAAAGAGCGCTGGGACAAGGGGCGCTTCGGGCGGGAGTGGGAGCTGTGCAAAGATCCAGAAAAGAAGAGAAGATGGGATACCAAGGCCAACCTCGGCACCGAGAAGATCTTCGAGGTGCGCCGCACTTATAACGACGTGATGTTTCTCTCGGAATTCTTCACCCCGGAGCTCTTTGAGAAGCTCAAGCTCTTCGCGTATGAGTACATCCCCGAGACGGGAGCCTATCACATCACGTCGCGGGATTTCGAGGACGTCAAGAAGAAGCTCCTTCTGTATCACACGAACTTGGGACGCCCCACGATCAAGGTCGCCACGGGCAACTACGGCAACAAGGGAGAGCTCCTGCTCTTGCACTTCTATAATGGTGTGGGGCTGCATTTGGAAGACGCGAAAGCCGTGCTGAAGAACATCTATGCGATGTGGGGTCGCCCAGTGAACCTCAAGACGATCATCAAGAGAAAAGTCCGAGACCCCGACCCCATGCGTAACCGCATCCATCCGGAGCATCCCGTGACGTCCGTCTATGAGGAACAAGGGGTGCTCCTGCGCTACGACGGGGAGAGCTTCCGCGAGATTGCGCTCAGCCCCAATGAAGTGAAAGATATCCGCTTGGATGAAGAGTACAGCACGATCCCCAAGGAGTGGATCGGATAACCCGTGCGCAAGACTCTTTCGCTCTTAAAGATCTTTGTCTTTGGGGTCTTAGCGAGCTCGCTCGTGCTCATCTATCTGCAGGGGCGAGTGGCGATCGTCCAGGAGGAGCAGTATCTCTTGGGGACATATTTTCGCATCAAAGCGCAGAGCCGCTCCCAGGACCAAGCTCATCAGGCCGTCCGCGAAGCCTTCGCAGAAGCCAAGAGGCTCGCCGAAGAGTTTAGCCGCACCGGAACGGGCTCCCTAGGGGAGCTCAACCGTCAGGGATGCTGCGCCGCGGTGCAACTGACTGACGATGTGCTCACGGTTTTAGAAGCCGCTCAGAAATATCGCGAGCTGAGCGATGGCGCCTTCGATCCGACCATCGGGAAGATCGTTGACCTGTGGGGGTTCACGCAAGATTGGGATCGCGCTGGGGTGGGGCGCATCCCGTCCGAAGAAGCCTTGCGCCCCCTTGTCGAAGCCCCGCGCAATATACTCATAGACCCGCAAACGAAGACGGCGCGGCTGAGTAGCTCGGCCGTCGCCGTAGACCTAGGGGGCATTGCCAAGGGATATATTGTCGATCGCGTTGTAGAGATCTTAAAAAAGCACGAGCTCGAGAGCGCGCTCGTGGACGCTGGGGGGAACATCCGGGTCTTCACCCTGCGCTCAAGAAGAGTCTTATGGTGGGAGGATCGGCGCCCGTTCCGCATAGCAGTACAACACCCGCGGGACGAGCGCAAGATCATAGGGATCTTGGAGATTTGGGGGGACCGGGCACTAGCAACATCTGGGGATTATCAACGGTGCTTCTTCGCCGATGCTTTGGGGAATATCTTTCCGTGTCGCTATGCGGATGAGCCCGACAAGATTCGGTATCATCACATTATGGATCCCAAGACGGGAAAGCCTGCACGAGGGTTGATCAGCGCGACCATCGTAGCTCCCACAGCGATGGAGGCCGATGCGCTCAGCACAGCCGTGTTTGTGCTTGGTGAACAAAGAGGGCTTGCGCTGATCGAGAGCCTTCCCGACGTCGAGGGGGTTCTCGTCACCGAAGAGGGGCGCATCCTGACCTCGTCGGGGTTGAGAGAGGCAAGCTTCCCCACAGAGCTCCCATGAGAGAACTTGTGCGTACTGTGAGGCGCTATCTGACCTGGGGCGACTATATGCTCATCGCTCTGGTCTTGCTTGGGGCTTCGGCGACGATCCCTCTGCTGCACAAGAATGCTGAGGCCTCAGGGCGCTGGGCGATCGTGCGCGTAGACGGCCAGATCGTCCATCAGCTTCCGTTGGCCAAAGATCAAGAAGTGACTGTTATAGGCCCTGCGGGCGAGACGGTCATCCAAGTCCAAGGCGGCCGCGTGCGGGTGCTGCGCTCCCCTGGAGCGCAAGAGATCTGTATGCGCCAGGGGTGGATTCACAAGCCCGGCCAAGCTTTGATCTGTCTACCCAATCGCGTCACCATCGAAATTCCCGGCGACTCCGGCATTGACGCGATCTCGCGATGACCCCCTACACGCGGAGCACGCTCCCGGAAGTCTGGCTCTTGAAGAGAATTCTCTTCGCGGCGCTCTTGGCGCTAGGCATCGTGCTCTATGTGCTCGAAGGGTTCTTCCCGCCGTTGGTGCCGGTGCCGGGGGCCAAGCTGGGGCTCTCCAATATCTTGGTGCTCTTTACGATGCTCTTTCTGGGCTCCGGCGCAGGGATTTTCCTCGCCGTTGCCCGAAGCATTTTAGGGAGCTTCATCGCCGGGACGCTCTTGGCGCCGGGGGCGCTGCTGGGCCTTGCCGGGGGCTTGGTGAGTGCTCTCGTGGTCGCGTTCAGTCTCAAACGGCTGCGACCGCCCCTGGGGCTTGTGGGGATCAGCATCTTAGGGGCGATCGCTCACAACATTACCCAGCTTGCCGTCGCTTATATGCTTTTTGTGCAGATCCAGGGGCTCTTGTACTATCTGCCCATTCTGTTCGTGCTGGGGCTGATCAGTGGGCTGATCACCGGGCTGATCGCCGTCTATCTCTTCGAGCGCTTGGGGCCCGAGCTGGGATTGTCTTAAAAGCTTACGGGAGGCGAATCATCACCCGTTGTACCTCCACCTGCTCCCCCACGCGCCCCAGCGTGATCGTCTTTGTCCCACGTCCATTGACAATATCCATCGTTTCCGAGAACGTTCTGGGAAAGAAATTGACTCGTGCTTCAACGATGACTTGGACGTTCCGAGCGTTTTTGGGCTCGCGCACGTTGTGCAGTTCCAAGACAATCTCTCCCAAGAAAGACGTGCTGACTCGGTATTCACTTGGGTCTAAGACGCGTGATTCCACCTTCAGCAGCGCTTCAAGAGAGGGGAGCCAGGCCACGGCGCTCCGATCGGGTTGGGGGCTGCGGCCATGAGCCACTCGAATTCCTGCTAACATCCACGCCCCATCGCGCTGAACGAAGACTGGGGCTCCGTGGGTCTGTTCGCCATCCCTCTCAGGGAACGCGATGAAGAAGAGCGGGCTTCCCCCTTGGGCTTCTACAATAGTCGTTTCCGTCTCTACGAACGTAGGCACACTCGTTATTCCACCGCCTCGAGGCAGAGCGATGATCGCTGGGGTATCTGGGCGCAGGTCCACAGCTGTAGGAAGCTCGGGGATACTGCGAGGCCGAAGCTCTCGGAGAACCGCGTAGTGATCGGTCATGCGAGCGACCTCAAAGGGCTCACCTTGCCCCCCTTGAATGACCCTGACAAGATCAACGGTGTCAACGAAGATAAGAAACGATATGGGCGTTCCGCGAGGGACGTTGCGCTCCTGATAGAAATATTCCGGATCGAGATGTTCTCTCTCCGTGAGCCAGAGAGTTTCTGAGGCTGTGGCGCGCACGGCGACAGCTGTGACGGTTTGGATGACATTGGCTTGGATAGGAATGCCACCAGCCGATGTAGAATATCGCGCTATAATATGCATCTGGCGGACGTTCTCTTTAAATTGCGCCAGCGGGCCAGCTTGCTGCGCTTGCCCCCCAGCAAAAACCAACACGACCGCCAACACAATCAGGAGCGAGAGACTTATGAGCCGAGACATAGCAACCTCCTTTCTTGTCACCAAAGTTTATACCATAACTTGAAAGAGAGTCAAGCTCTTAACGCCCACCGAAACTTCCTCTCCTGTAATTCCCAGGTTGAGCGGACCTCCGTCCTTGGGGGAGGGCCTTCAGCCAAAGTAGACTCACCCCCGTATGGGCAAATCTGTGCTGACGCTCTTTGCGCTCATAGCGATCGCGGGGCTAGCCATCTGGTACGTCTGGCAGAGCTGGCAGATCACTGATCTCAAGAGCAAAGTCATCGCCAGCCGCCTCGAACTTGCCGAGCTGCTCGCTGAAAGAGATCGTCTCCAACTCGAGGTCATCCGGGTTTGGTCTTTAGAGAACATCGAACGGATCGCCAAAGAACGCTTGGGGATGAAGAAGGTCCCTCCCAAGACTCTGAAACTTCCGCGGAAGTAAGCTATGACCCGACGGCTTACGATAGCGTTCGTCTGTCTGATGGGGTTTTTCTTGATTGCCGCTGGGCGGCTTATCCAGCTCCAAGTCGTCGAGGCCGATCAGTGGCGCGCGCTCGCCAAGCGCTTCCAAGAGGGCACAGTGACCATCCCCTCCCCTCGCGGCCGCATCTACGATCGAAACGGGGTCTTGCTCGCGGAGGACGTGCGCGCGATCTCCGTCGCTGTAGATAACTATCACATTACCCGCCCCGAGCTGCTCGAGCAGCTGCTTGCGGCTCATTTGCAAATCCCCCGCGAAGTCGTTCGAGAGAAGCTCTATCGCCCAAGCTATTTCACCTGGATCGCCCGTGCGATTCCCCCAGACCAAGCCGAGAGCTTAGAGCAAGCCGCGCGCCAAGCCGGCGCCCGCGGCCTGATTCTCATAGAGGACCGCCGACGCTACTATCCCCACGGCGAGCTCGCTTCGAACGTCATCGGGTTTGCGGGGATTGACGGGGAGGGCTTGGAGGGGATCGAGCTGTTCTTCGATGAAGAACTCCAAGGGAGGGAGTCCCTCTGGAGCTTCGTGCGTATGGCCAACGGAAAAGAGATCGAGCGCCGCCAGATCCAAGCGGGCCAGCCCGGCCGTGATCTCACGCTCACTATAGATAGCCGCATCCAACACATCGCCGAGCAGGCGATCACCCACGGGGTGCGCCGCTACAAAGCCAAGGCGGGGATCGCGCTTGTGCTAGACCCCTGGACGGGCGACGTCTTAGCCATGGCCCAAGATAAGCGATACGATCTCAATAACTTTCAGAACTCGCGCCCGGAGCAGCGCCAAAATCTCTCAGTGATTTGGCCGTTTGAGCCAGGGTCGTCGTTCAAGGTCTTCACGATGCTTGCGGCGCTGGAGCACAACGTCATCGCGCTCGATGAAAGAGTGAGCGGGAGCGCAACGCACAGAATCGCTTCGCACACGTTCCGTAATGCCGACGGCAGGGAGTACGGCATGGTCACGCCCAAAGACGTCATCAAGAACTCTATCAACACAGCGATGATTCGCATTGCGCAGCGCCTTGGGGAGGAGCGCCTCTACGAAGCCCTCAAACGATACGGATTTGGCCAGAAGACAGGGATCGAGCTCCCTGGGGAGGTCTCTGGGTATTTGCCCTCGGTGAAGGCATGGTCGGCACTAGAGCTTGGGGCGATCGCGATCGGACAGTCTGTTTCCGTAACGGCGATCCAGCTCGCCTCACGAGTAGCGATGATCGCCAATGGCGGGAGAGCTGTACGTCCAAGAATCGTGCGGCCCTCACCCCCAGCCCCTCTCCCGTCCCAAAAGACGGGAGAGGGGAGCAGGGGTGAGGGCCTCGCCTCCGAAATAAGCTGCCGTCACCTCACGGAGATGATGATCGAAACCGTCCGCTCCGGCACGGGGATCTTAGCTCAGATTGACGGCTACACGATAGCCGCGAAGACCGGCACCGCCCAGAAAGCCGTGCCTGGCCAAGGCTACGTCAAGGGGAAGTACGTCGCATCGTTTGAGGGATTCTTTCCTGCAGAAGCGCCACGATATGTGATCTTGATCGTGCTCGATGAGCCCGGCGGGCAGGAGTACTACGGCAGCGAGACCGCCGCGCCGATCTTTAAAGAGATCGCGCAGCAGCTCATCGCGCTCGAGCGCATCCCTCCTACACGGTGAAGATCGCGCTCATGCGGTCGCGCGGAGCCACAGCTACCGTCACTCCTGTGCCATTGAGGTGCCCTTGCACCGTCTCCAGCGCCACCTTGGGACGATTGTTATTCTTACTTAGATGCATCAAGACCGCGGTGCGCAAGCGCCCCCGCTCCGCTACATACCGCAGGGTCTGAGCCGCAGCCTCATTGGAGAGATGCCCAACGTCACTCAAGATGCGCTGTTTCAGATCCTCCGGATACCACCCATTGAGCAACATCTCAACATCGTGATTCGATTCGAGCATGACGAGATCGCATTCTACAAGACGCTTCCGAATCCCCTCGGTGACCACCCCAAGATCTGTAGCTATAGCAATACGAGTGTTGAAGCTCGCAAAGAGCGATTCTTCGGCGATGGCGAAGCCGCAGGGCTGGGCAGCGTCGTGGGGGATGGGAAAGGGCTCAATGAAGAGATCGCGTATTTGAAAGATCTGCCCTGGCGTAAACGTGCGGAGCTTCTCACGACTCTTGAGCGAGGGCTCGAGCAATGGCGCTGTGCCCTCGCTCGCATAGATAGGGCATTGGAAAGCTTGCGCGACTTGCCCCAGCCCACTGACGTGATCCGTATGCTCATGGGTGATCAAGATCCCATCGATGCGTGGCATCAGCCCCAAGATCTTCTCTAGTCTCTGTAAGATCTGCCGTTTGGAGAGGCCCACGTCAATGAGCAGCCGCGCACCCTCGGAGACGATCAGCGTACAGTTCCCACTGCTACCACTAGCTAGGGAGACGATGCGCATGGCGTTAGAGCGCGTACAGCCACCACAGGAGCCCCACAAGCGTCTTGGCGTCCCGAATCTGTTGGGTTTGTAGAAGCTCCTTCACGTGCGAGCGGCTATAGAAGCCCAGTTCGATCTGCTCATCAAGATCTGGGCGATGCGGCGCAGGATGGAGATCTTGAGCGAGATAGAGCCACATCTTCTCGGTGCAGAAGCCCGGGGCGGTGTAGAACGTCTGCAGGTGCTCCCACCGTTGGGCGACCAAGCCGGTCTCCTCTAGTAGTTCGCGTTGCGCGCACGCCAGGGGCTCTTCGTTGGGCTCGAGCGTCCCCGCGGGAATCTCTAGAAGCGACTCTTCGACGGCTTTGCGAAACTGTCGGATAAGCACGATCTGCCCTTCTTCACCCTCGCCGCGGAGCGCGACAATAGCCACCGCACCAGGATGCTCGACGATCTCGCGGGTCGCGCGTCGCCCCGTAGGGAGCGTTACTTCATCAACGCGCACTTTCAAAAGCTTCCCAGTAAATACTCGCTGCGATGTCAGGGACTTCTCACTCACGATCTTCACTCTCTTCGACTGTTTCTTCACTCAGCTCTTGGGAGGGAGCATCTGGGAGGTCTTCCTCCGCAAGCTGCGTCCAATCGGGCTCGTAGAAGCGCATCCGCCATTGCTGGTGACGCTCTAGCTCGTGCCTCTCCCTCTTCACGCTCGCGATCCATGCCGCCAGCGACTCCCGCTCCGGATAGCCTCTGCGTCGGCTCAGCAGCTCCTTCACCGACTCATCGAGCGCCGCCAACCGCTCATCGAGCGCCTTCTTCACTTCAGCTACTTCGCTGTGGAAGAGCGCGGCGTCGTGATCCTGCCGCGAGACCCGCTTCAGCGAGAGATTATACTTGCCCTCCTCATTGCGCCCGATGATCTTGACTACAACCTTCTGGCCCACGGACAGATATTGAGAGATGTCGCGCACGTATTCCGTCGCGATCTCCGAGATATGGATCATCCCGACGTCGCCGGTGACCAATCTCACAAACGCCCCATAGGGCTTGATCGCCGTGACCTCACCGACGACCGCTTCATCCGGCTGGAGCTCCATGGTCTCACCCTCTATTCGTTCTACAGTACAGACTTCCCCAGCACGGTGCAACCCTCACCCCTGGCCCCTCTCCCGTGGGTGAGCCACGGGAGAGGGGTTGGGGGTGAGGGCCTTAAGCACCTCTTGCAGCGTCTTGGGGCGAAAGCCGAACTCATCTTCGATGACTGTTGGGCTCTGCCCCAGATGATCGTGGGAGAGAAAGTACGCGGGCACAAAGGGCGTCTGGACCCCCAACCGTTCGAGCCAGCGCACGAGCGTGCGCATCGCCCGCCGCGGCAGATGAACCTTACGCTTGGAGATCCCCAGCGCCTCCAAGACCGCATCCACGATCTCCTCATACGAGAGGATCTCCGGACCCCCAAGCGCCAGCGTTCTGTTGTCGTATTTGGAGTCCGAGATCGCTAAGCGAATACATCGCACGAGGTCGTAGACGGCTATCGGTTGGAATCGCGTCTTCCCAGAGCCGATGATGGGCACGACCGGCCACCGTTGGGCCATAGTCACAAGCCCCCCTAAGAATGGATCCCCTGGACCGATAATCACAGAGCAGCGCAAGATCGTGTAATTCAGAGAACTCTGTCGGATCGCCCGCTCGGCAAGCCATACGGAGTGCGCGTAAGGCCATTGGGGATTCTCCCTCGCCGTCACCGTGCTGAGGTAGAGAATCTTTGTCGCACCCTGGACGGCTCGGAGGAGCTGTACTGTCCCTTCGACGTTGGTCCGATAGATCAAATCTCTTGGCCCTCGATGCACCGCGGCCAAGTGAATGATGATCGCTTGGCCCTCACCCCCAGCCCCTCTCCCGTCCCCAAAGACGGGAGAGGGGTGTAGGGGTGAGGGCCCACCAAGGTCCCCCACGACGACCTCACAGCCGAGCCCTCGCAATGAGTCAGCTCTCTCAGCTGAGCGTACTAGACATCGCACACGATGGCCGTCACGGAGCAACACCGGCACGAGATGGCGCCCCACAAACCCCGTCGCCCCTGTCAGAAAGATCTCGGCCATACCAGACTCCGTCTGGACTATACACCTTGCCGCCTTCGGCGGCAACGAGACTTCGTCTGGACAGGCTTCGCTTGACCTCCATCTTCGCCGGCTGGGCGAAGGTGCACGGTCCAGGCGAAGCCTGGTATAATGCTCACGGTGATCCCTATGGTAGATAAACACATAGCAGAGTTGAAAGCTCACATGGACAAGACCATCCACGTCTTTGAGCACGAGCTGATCAAGCTGCGCACCGGCCGAGCCAACCCCGCTATGGTCGAAGATGTGAAGGTCGATTACTACGGGACGCACACCCCGCTGAAGCACTTAGCCCGCATCACCGCCCCAGAGCCCGATCTCATCGTCATTCAACCCTTTGACAAGAGCCAAGTCCGCGCGATCGAGAAAGCCATCCAGGCGGCAAACTTGGGGTTCAACCCCATGGTCGAGGGGGATCTGCTGCGGATTAAGATCCCTCGACTCACCGAGGAGCGCCGCAAAGAATTATCGAAGATCATCCGCGAGAAGGCCGAAGAGGCCAAGATCGCCCTGCGCAACATCCGCCGCGACGTCAAAGAAAAACTCGACAAAGAGAAGAAAGACGGGATACTCTCCGAAGATGACCACGAGCGCCTCATGAAGGAGCTCGACAAAGTGACCCATGAGTACACGGCCAAGGTTGACGCTGCAGCTCAAGCCAAAGAGAAGCAGCTTCTGAGCGTTTGACAGGGCCACCACCAATCCGGTAGAATACTATACTAGACGCTGGGAAAACCTGAAGGAGATGAGGTCTTTCATCTACCGTGGAGAAGCATAGCGAGAGTGAAGAAACTCTTGCCCCTCTAGGAGGGGACTTTGTCCCCTCTTCCCCCTTTAGCACCTTGTGGCATCTCTAGGACTGGGGATGTGTTTTTATTTATGGCTCAAGACGTTTTGGAGCGCATTCGGGAGGCAGAAATCCAAGCGGAGCAGATCAAAGCCGAGGTGCGCCGTCAGGCTGAGGAGCTGATAGCCCAGGCGCGCTCCGCTGCCAGCGCCCTGGTGGAGGAGGCCAAACGCCAAGCCCATGAAGAAGGGGCTCGCTTGATCGCTATGGAAGAGAGCAAAGCCCGCCACGAAGCCGAGGAGATCCAGCGGCGAGGCGCCCTCCAAGCTGCCCAAATCCAAAAAGACGCGGAGAAGAAGCTGACCGCTGCCGTCGAGTTTGTGCTCCAGCGCGTGGTGATGCAGCCATGAGCCTGGCGCGCATGCAGAAAGTTCGGCTCATCGGGCATGAGTCCGAGCGCGAGCGCGTCTTGACCGTCTTGCAAGAGCTGGGTGTGCTCCAAATCGCTGATCTGACCAACAAAAAAGAGCAAACCCTCCCCGGCTTCCGCCCCAAGCCCCCTCAAGCCAACGACGTCGAGGCCAAGCTCGCTGACTTGAGATATACTCTGGACTTCCTCGCGCGCTACGACACTGAAAAGAAGGGATTCATTCAGAGCTTCTTCAACTTAAAAGAGCTCATCCGCCCTGAGGATCTCGTCAGGATCGCCCACGAATACGACTATCGCCCCATCTACCAACAGGCGCGGCAGCTCGACCAGGAGAGCGCGGAGCTCAAAGCAGAACGCGCCCAGCTCGAAGCCCGCAAAGCAGATCTTCTCCCTTGGCGCGAGCTAGCTCTCCCCCTCGAGCAGTGGCGTTCCACCTCAACGACTCTCTTTCTACTGGGGCGCCTGCCCACAGGGAGGCTCTCTGAATTTCGTAGCGCGATCCACAACACCTTGAGCGACACAGCGTTCGTCCATGAAGCGAGCGCCGACGAACACACCAGCTATTTCTACGCCCTTGTGCTGAGAGCCTCTGAAGAAGCATTTGAAAAAATTCTTTCCGAGCATGGGGGGGAGCGTCTCAGCATCCCCAGCCTCCCCCCAGGGGTGGGTGGGCTGCCCAAAGAGATCCTCTCGCAGATCGAGCGTCGCCTCAGTGAGATAGATGCCCGCCAAGAGCAGATCGCCCAGAGGGCCAGAGCGCTCCTTGCTGAAAAACCCAAGCTCCAGGCGCTCTACGACTATCTCTATAACGAATATCTTAAAGCCCAAGCCCAGGCGCAGCTTCTGGGCAGCCCCAATACGTTCGTGCTGGAGGGCTGGGTGCGCCAGAGCGATTTCGAGCGCCTCCAGAGAGCGTTGCAGAACAACAGTGAAGCGATCTATCTGGAGCGCATCGCGCCCGATCCCGATGAAGTCCCGCCGGTCGCATTAGAGAACAGAAGACTCTTCCAGCCTGCGGAGTTCCTCATAAAGCTCTTTGGGCTGCCCAACCAGAAGGAGCTCGACCCAACCCCGTTTGTGCTGCCGTTCTTTGCGATCTTCTTTGGGATCGCGCTCACCGATGCGGGGTATGGGCTGGCGCTCATCCTGATCTTCTCATATCTGAAGCGCCGGTATCGTCATAAGCGGGGCTTTCAGCCCTTCGCCAATCTCATCATCTTGGGCGGGATCTCAGCAGTGATCTCCGGGGCGCTGACGGGAGGGTGGTTCGGCCCGGATCTCGCTCAAGCGTTCTCGGCCCTCCGAGCGCTGGTGCTCTTCGATGTGAGCACCCCTGCAGGGCTGATCGCGTTTTTGCTCTTCTCGTTCGCGCTGGGGTTTCTCCAGGTGCTCCTGGGCAACCTCCTCGAATTTTACGATAAAGCGCGACAGGGGCGCTTCTGGGAGACCCTGTGGCATGAGGGAAGCTGGCTGGTGTTCATGATAGGCCTTGGGATCGTCGCGGGCGTGGGCGTCCCGGCGATCATGCCCAAAGAACTCAATGCGCCGGGGCTGCCGGCTTCGTGGATGCCAGTGGGGATCTATATCACTCTTGCGGGGGCGTTCCTGGTGCTCTTCTTCAGCCGTGTGGAATCACCCGAAAAGGTGAGCCGACAACTGCCGTGGCTGCTGGCAGCAGCGGGCTTGGTCTTGTGGCTGGGCAGCCCGCTGACGGCGTGGGGCCAGGTGCTCACGGCCCTGGGCGTGCTAGGCGCTCTGATGACGCAGCCGGGGTTGAGTTTTGGGGCGCGGGTGCGCAGTGCCCTGGGGAGAGTTGGGGCGGGACTCTTCCGGCTCTACGGGACCACGGGACTGTTGGGAGATGTCTTGTCGTATAGTCGTATTATGGCCTTGGGGATCTCTACGGGGTTGATCGCAGCCTCTATGAATAAGGTCGCCCTGATGACGTTGGGCATCCCGTTCATCGGCGTGGTGGTCTTTGTCGTTCTGTTGATCTTGCTGCAAGGCTTCAGTCTTGTGATGAACTCGCTCTCGGCGTTCGTACACAGCGCGCGGTTGCACTACGTCGAGTTCTTCACAAAGTTCTACGAGTCGGGGGGCGAAGCGTTTAAGCCCTTCGCCCGAGAGTTCGTCTACTATGACGTCGAAGATAAATCTCTATAAGGAGGTCCAAAACGTATGCAAGGTGCTGCAGAGACGGTGAGTACGGTCTGGGGATTGAGCGGGCAGAGCTGGGCGTTTTTGGGAGCAGCGATCGCTTACGGGCTGGCGGGCATCGGCTCCGCGATTGGCATCGGGATTGTCGGGAAAGTCGCCAATGGCGTCTTGTCTGAAGATCCCAATAAATTTGGGTCTCTGCTCCTGCTGACGGCGTTGCCGAGCACGCAGGGGTTTTACGGATTTATCATAGCATTTATGATTCTCTTCGTGTTCTTTGGCAAGGCAGCGAGTGCCGTGGCCGGCTTCCAGATGTTTGCCGCCTCGTTGCCCATTGCCATTGCGGGCTTTCTCTCGGCGATCTACCAAGGGATGGTCTGCGCCGCCGGCGCGGGGATGATCGCCAAGCGCCCTGAAGAAGTTGGCAAAGCTATCGTATTAGGGGTCTTCGTCGAGACGTACGCCGTCTTGGGATTGATCGTCTCGTTCTTTCTCCTGATAGCTATCCCATAGAGATGAGCGTCGAGAAGATCGTCGAGAAGATCCTCAGCGATGCGCGCGCAGAAGCCCAACAAATGCTTGAGAGCGCGCGATCTCAAGCCGCTCAGATCCGTGAACAGGCCCAGCTGGAAGCGCAGCGCCAACGCGAGCTCATCTTAGCGCGCGCGCAGCAAGAGGCGCAGAGCCGGCGCCGCGCCCAGCTGGCCGCGGCCACTGCCGCCGCACGCAATGCCGTCCTAGAAGCCAAGCGCACCGTCTTAGCGAAAGTCTTCGAGCACGTCGCGGAACGCCTCGCGACTATGCCCGCTCCCGAATACAAGAGCTGGCTGCTGCGGCTCTTGGTAGAATCGAGTGAGACCGGGGACGAAGAAGTCATTCTCTCTCCTGGGGATCGCCAGACGCTGGGCGAGACCCTGGTGAGGGAGGCCAACGCGCAGCTTGAGCAGCGCGGCAAGAAGGGCGCGCTGCGGCTCTCTCTGGAGACGCGCAATTTTGAGAGGGGTTTTGTGCTCAAGGGCAGAAACAGCGAGATCAACGTGACCTTGGAGACGCTGCTGCGCCGCGCCCAAGAGGAGTTAGAGATCGAAGTCGCGCGCATGCTCTTTGAGGAGGAAAGCGCCGGTGGTCGTTGAGTTGTGGGAGACGCGCTTGGAGCAAGAGGGCGCTTATGCGTTTGCCACAGGGCGCGTTCGTGCCCTGGAGGCCAAGCTCCTCACCAAGGCGCACTATGCTCGCCTGCTGGATGCTCCAGATCTCCAAGAAGCTTGGCGCGCCCTCGCCGAGATGGGCTATGCAAAAGCAGCCGAGAGAAAGCCCGACGAGTACGAAGAGGTCCTCACCGACGAGCTGCGCGCCGTCTATAAAACCCTCACGAGCCTCGCCCCGGAAGGATCGCCGCTGGAGTGGCTGGCGCGTCGCTATGATTTCCATCATCTGAAGGTCTATCTCAAGGCGAAGCTCCTTGGGGAAGACCCCCGTGAGGGGGTCCTCGACGGCGTGGGCACAGTGCCTCTCAAGCTTATAGAAGCTTCAGTAGCGACAGAGGTCTGGAGCGCCCTCCCTCCAGAGCTGGCCGCTGCTGCTGTAACAGCCCTAGCGGAGTACGGGAGCACCAAGGCCCCTCAAAGTATTGATATTCTCATAGATCGCAAGCTCTTTGAATATTTGAGAGAAGCGGTGCGGGGGCACCCGTTCTTGGAGACGCTCGTGGCCATCTGGGCCGATCTGCTCAATCTCAAGTCCCTCGCGCGCGCGAAGCTCATGGGAAGGGATCGAGCGTTCGTAAGCAAGATTCTTGTCCCTGGCTCGCTGGAGGCGTCTTCTCTGCTGGCGCTCCTAGATACCAACATAGAAGCCTGGGCCGATGAGCTGCGCCATACCCCATACTCTGAGGTACTCAGCCGCGGCCTCGCTTATTTAGCCGAGAGAGGATCTCTGGCGCTCTTGGAGAAGCTGAGCGACGATTTTGTGACAAACTTTCTGAAGCGAACTAAGCTCGCACTCTACGGGCCTGAGCCCCTCGTCGCCTATGTGTTGGCCAAGGAGACCGAGCTGAAAAATATAAGAATTCTCTTAGTGGGCAAGCTCAACGGCCTTCCGAAAGAGATCATAGAAGAGCACCTGCGGGAGCCCTATGTCTAAGATTGCTATCGTGGGGAAGAGGGACGTCTATCTGGGGTTTAAAGCCTTGGGGGTGACGGTGCGCCACGCTCAAACCCCCCAGGCGGCCGAGCAAGCCGTGCTGGAGTTGGCCTCCCAAGGGTTTTCGATTATATTTATCGCTGAGGGGTTGGCGCGGGAGTTGGGAGCACTCTTAGAAAGATTCAGCAAGTCTCCCACCCCAGCGATCGTCATGATCCCCGATAACACGGGGAGCTTGGGGGTCGCGCGCGAGCGCATCCGCACATTAGTGGAACGCGCCGTGGGCATTGATATTCTCGCACGAGGAGAACGATAGGAGGAGTCTATGGCACTGGGAAGGATTGTCAAAGTCGCAGGGCCACTGGTAGTGGCCGAAGGGCTGACCGACGCCAAGATGTACGAAGTCGTGCGTGTGGGCAAGGAGCGGCTCGTCGGCGAAGTGATCGTCTTGGATGGGGACTTAGCTTCGATCCAAGTCTATGAAGAGACTTCGGGGCTTGGGCCGGGCGACCCCGTCGAGGGCACGGGGGAGCCGCTCTCGGTGGAGCTTGGCCCGGGGCTGATCGGCTCGATTTACGATGGGATTCAGCGCCCGCTCGAAGCTATTCAGCAGCGATGGGGCGCCTATATCCGTCGCGGGGTCGAGGCCCCTGCGCTCAATCGAGCGCTCAAGTGGCGCTTCGTCCCCACGGTCAAGAAGGGCGACACTGTTGGCGAAGGGGATATTATCGGGACGGTGCAGGAGACGACGCTCGTCGTGCACAAGATCATGGTCCCGCCGGGGATATCCGGAACCATCGAAGAGATTAGAGCTGGGGAATTCACGGTCGAAGAGACGATCGCCATTGTGAGAGACGCGCAGGGAAAGCGCCATGAGCTGAAGCTTCTGCAGCGCTGGCCGGTTCGGAAGGCCCGCCCCTACAAAGAGAAACTCCCCAGCACCGAGCCCCTCATAACAGGGCAGAGGGTGATCGACACGCTCTTCCCCATCGCCAAGGGGGGGACGGCCTGCGTGCCCGGGCCGTTTGGGAGCGGGAAATGCGTTGTAGGCGAGACACCGGTGCTCTTAGCGACAGGGGAGATCGTGCCCATTGCGCAACTCTACGAGCGCTATATCGAAAGGGAGAAAGCGCTTCTCTCCAGTGAAGGCGGAATAGAATGGATCGTCGAGGGTCCCGACTTGCCGGAGATCTTCACCTTGAGCGAGCGAGGCTTTGTGCGGGCCACGCCCTCGTTGCTCTACAAAGCCATAGCACCAGCGACGGTGCGCATTCGCACGCGCGGCGGCCGGATCGCCGAGACGACCCTCCAGCACGAGTATCACGTCGTAGGCCCGGACTGGCAGGTGCGGCGCGTGCCCGCGGGCTCCCTCAAAGTCGGAGATCGGGTAGTCGTCCCACGCCAGGTGCGCCTTGAACACCCCTCACCGATGCGCATCAATGCCTTCCCACTCCTGGCCGATGAAGAGTTGGTCTACGTTGCCGACCCAAAGGTTCTCAAGCTCTGTGCTGATGCTCTCGCCAAGCTTCAGAAAGAAGGGCGCTGGACGGAGTTGGGGATCTCTCCATCAGCGCTCTACGGGTATCGTGCGGGACGGAACCTCCCCTCTGTGCCCGTCTGCAAGAGTATTCTCGAGCACGCGGGTATACGCACCGACGAGTTGCCCCTGCGCGCGATCACCAGCAAGACTTCGGATAAGATACTTCAGGTGCCGGAATACTTCACAGAAGAGCTTGCAGAATTTTTGGGGCTCGTCAGCTCCGACGGGACAATAGACTACGATTACGTGGGGCTGCGCAACACCGACCCGGCGGTGCTGGCTCGCTTCGACGAGCTCGGTGGAAAACTCTTCGGCATAGAGCCAATGGTCTGCGAGCAAGGGGAGGATCATCGCTTCAGCAGTCGCGCATTAGCGCGTTTTATTGGAAAGCTCTTAGGGGTGACGCCGGGGCGGAGCCGCAAGCGGGCTCAGGCTGTGCCCCCGGCTCTCATGGTCGCCCCTGAGGCGCTCGTCGCGGCCTATCTGCGCGGCTACTTCCACGGCGACGGTTCTATCAGCAAACGTGAGATCTATTTCCCCACTGCCAGCGAGCCCATGGCCCTGGGGCTTGCGTGGTTACTCGTGCGCTTGGGCATCATCTATCGCATGGAGCGTCGAGCTGGCCCCAGGGGCTTGATGCACTATCGTGTGGTCATCCCCGGCAAGGAGTACTGTCAGCGCTTTTTGGAGATCATTCGGCCTCTCCCACAGGCGCGTCGCACCGCACGCGCCTCTGCGATGGTGAATGCCATCTCGTTTACCAAGCTCGGCGTGGATGCTGTGCCCTCCAATGGGTTGCTCCCAAGACTCTTGAGCGCTCTTCAGATCAAGCCAGCTCTCTTGGAGCGCGAGCGCGTCTACGTCCGGGACTATCTCAAGACGCAGCGCATCCCGACGGCTAAATTCCGCAAGATGGCCGAGCTGCTCCGCGAGCGTGGGCAAGTCGCGGTGGCAGAGCCCCTGGCTGCTGCCCTTGGGGATCTCCTCAAGTTAAGTCAGCTCCTCGAGCATGTCTATCTCGATGAGGTCGTCTCTGTAGAAGTGTGTCACAAGCCCAAGCCCGTCTATGACTTTACTGTGCCCAAGACGCACAACTTCGTGGCGAGCTTTGGGTGGATCGTCAATTCAAATACCGTGATCCAGCACCAGTTAGCGAAATGGGCTGATGCCGATATTATCGTCTTCGTTGGCTGCGGGGAGCGCGGCAACGAGATGACCGACGTCTTGATGGAGTTCCCTGAGCTTGAAGACCCCAAGACCGGCGAGCCCCTCATGAAGCGAACGATCCTCATCGCTAATACGTCCAATATGCCCGTGGCTGCCCGCGAAGCCTCGGTCTACACGGGGATCACGATCGCAGAATACTTTAGAGATATGGGCTACAGCGTCGCGCTCATGGCGGACTCCACGTCGCGCTGGGCCGAGGCGATGCGCGAGATTTCGGGAAGGCTCGAAGAGATGCCAGGCGAGGAGGGCTATCCCGCATATTTGGGCTCGCGCATTGCGGACTTTTACGCGCGGGCTGGACGCGTCATGTGCCTAGGGAAGCCCGAACGCCAAGCGAGTCTCTCGGCGATCGGCGCGGTCTCGCCCCCAGGAGGCGACCTCTCCGAGCCCGTCACCCAGAACACCCTGAGATTAGTGAAAGTCTTCTGGGGGCTCGATGATAAGCTCGCCTATCGCCGCCACTTCCCCGCGATCAACTGGCTCACAAGCTACTCCCTCTACGCGGAGGACTTGGCGCCGTACTTTGAGCAGAAAGTTGGGCCGGAGTGGAACGAGCTGCGCCGCGAATTTATGAAGTTATTGCAGATCGAGGCGGAGCTCGAAGAGATCGTGCGACTGGTCGGGGTAGAAGCGCTCTCGCCCTCCGACAGACTGAAGCTGGAGGTCGCGCGCAGCATCCGCGAAGATTATCTCATGCAGAGCGCCTTCGACGATATAGACACATATACGTCGCTAGCGAAGCAGCTCAAGATGATGCAGCTGATTAAAGCATTCTATGACTTAGGGGCACGGGCGCTTGAGCAAGGTGTGGATATCCATCAGATTATAGATCTACCGGTGCGGGAGCGCATCGCCAAGGCGAAGTTCATCCCCGAGGGGGAGTTCGATGCTCGCTTCGCAGAGATCTTCCAAGAGCTGACAGAGTCGTTTGAGCGCCTGATGGCGCGGAAAGGAGCCTATGCTGAAAGAGTACACTAGTGTAGCGGAGATCGCTGGGCCGATCATGGTGGTCGAAGGGGTGAGCGGGGCCAAGTACGACGAGCTTGTCGAGATCGAGCTCGCTGGCGGGGAGATCCGCCGCGGGCGCGTTCTAGAAGTCGACCGGGACAGAGCGGTCGTCCAGCTCTTTGAGGCCGCTCAAGGGTTGAATCTCCGTCAGAGCCGCGTGCGCTTTCTGGGCAAGGTGATGGAGCTTGGCGTCTCCGAAGATCTGCTTGGGAGGGTCTTCGACGGCGCGGGGCGCCCGATTGACGGCGGGCCTCCGATCATCCCGGAGAAGAAGCTCCCCATCTCAGGAGAGCCGCTCAACCCCTACTCGCGCGACTACCCCAATGAGTTCATCCAGACGGGGATCTCGGTCATTGACGGTTTGAATACGCTCGTGCGGGGGCAGAAGCTCCCGATCTTCTCTGGGGCAGGCTTGCCCCACAATCAGATCGCGGCGCAGATCGCGCGCCAAGCGAAAGTCCTGGGCGAGGCCGAAGAGTTCTCCGTGGTCTTCGGGGCGATGGGGATCACTTTCGAAGAGGCGCATTTCTTCATCACAGATTTAAGAAAGACCGGGGCGCTGGAGCGCGCCGTAATGTTCATAAACTTAGCCGACGACCCCGTGATCGAGCGCATTACTACGCCGAGACTTGTCTTGACGTGCGCTGAGTATTTAGCATTTGAGCGTGACATGCACGTCTTGGTCATTCTGACAGATATGACGAACTACGCCGAAGCGCTGCGCGAGGTCTCGGCAGCCCGCAAAGAAGTCCCTGGCCGGCGCGGGTATCCAGGGTATATGTACACGGATCTCAGCACTATCTATGAGCGCGCCGGGCGCATCAAGGGCAAGAAGGGCTCGATCACCCAGATGCCCATCTTAACGATGCCTCAAGATGACAAGACGCACCCCATCCCCGATCTGACGGGCTATATTACGGAAGGGCAGCTCTTCTTGTCACGAGAGCTCCACAGAAAGGGCATCTATCCGCCGTTCGATGTGTTGCCGTGCCTGTCGCGCCTCAAAGACAAGGGGATCGGGCCGGGAAAGACCCGCGAAGATCACGCGGGTGTACTCAATCAGCTTTATGCGGCCTATGCGCGCGGGGTGGACGTGCGCGAGATGGCCGCGATCCTGGGTGAGGCCGCCCTCAGCAAGCTCGATCGCATCTATATGAAATTCGCTGACGAGTTCGAGCGAAGATTCATCCAACAGGGCGAGTACGAGGATCGCACGATCATTCAGACGCTCACGATCGGCTGGGAGCTTTTGAGCATGCTCCCGCGGGGCGAGCTCAAGCGCGTGCGCGACGAGTTCATCGAAAAGTATCTGCCGAAGAGCCCGGATGCTCAAGCATCCGGCTCAGCAGATGGAAGCCCGCTGAAGGGGGCTTGAGAGCGTGCTTCAGCTCGCTTGCACTTACTCAGACGGCGACTTCAGTCGCCGGCAAAAAAGTAGGTGAAAGATATGGCGGTCGCTCAGCAGGTCAACGCGACCCGCATGGAGCTTTTAAAACAAAAGAAGCGTCTGGCGATGGCCAGGCGCGGGCATAAGCTCTTAAAGCAGAAGCGCGACGAGCTCATGCATCGGTTCTTGCAGCTTGTCGAGGAGACGCGAGGGCTGCGCGAGCGCGTCGAGGAGAAGTTAGCCCAGGGGTTTCGCAGCTTCTTGCTGGCGCGAGCCGAGATGTCTAAAGAAGCGATGGAGGAGTCCCTCATGACCGGGGCGAGCCGCAACGGCGCGCTGCAGACCGAGATGGAACCGGTGATGAGCGTCTGGGTGCCGCGCTTTGTGCTCAGCGACACGCGAGATATCTATTCGTATGGGTTTGTGGCGACGTCAGCGGAGCTGGATAGGGCACTGACGCTCTTTAAAGAAGCCCTTCCCGATATGATCAAGCTCGCGGAGATCGAGAAGTCTCTGGAGCTTCTAGCTGAGGAGATCGAGACGACGCGGCGGCGGGTCAACGCGCTTGAGCGCGTGTTGATCCCACAGTTGGAAGAGAATATTAAGAAGATTTCGATGGCTCTCGACGAGATGGAGCGCAGCACGCGCGCGTCGCTGATGCGTATTAAAGATATTATTCGCGGGGAGGCGTAACAGTGGCTGATTGTTGGCAGCTGAGCTGTTTATTTTCGGAACCCCGGCGGCCAGGGGTAGTCGGGCGGGCAGAGGTCGCCCTTCAGGTTGTCACGGAGCTCGTTGTTGCCCCCGAGGATTCTGATGAAAGCGCTTTCCCTTCCAAGAGCAAGCTCAGGATGCGGGGGAGATGTAGGACAGGCACTCTTCAGGATCATAACTCCATACTCTCGGTTGCCGACGATCTTGTTTCCATCCATCCGCAGCCAGCTCCCCGCTGCGTCCTCAGACATCGCACCGAGGATCACACCCACACCGTTCTCGGAGATCTTGTTATCCTGTAACGCTCCCAGATAGTGAGGTCCAAACGCCGACGATGGCAGATGCAGATCGATCCCCCAGAAACGATTCTTGCGCACCGTGCTATGGGTGAGGTATAGGCTATCTCCCGTAATACCAAATTCGTTTTCAGCGATATTTGAGCGTATGATGATCAGGTGAGTCGAAAGGGCAAGCACTGCTCCCCCATTGTGAGTCAGGGAGACCTCTTCCAAGATGACTTGAGGTTGGAAGTACAAAAGCTCTTCGTTGTATTCTAGCAGAGAGGAGATGACCACTCCGCCAATCTGGTTTGTCACAGTAAGTTGCCGTAGGTTGGTCTGGATGGGACCCGCAAGGAAGATACCAGCTCCTGGAGGTATGAAAGAAGAAGGAAGGTTTGGGTTGGGAAGCTGTTCTCTTGTGATGGTGAGCCCTTGGAGAAGGAGCTGCAAGGGGGATCGAGAGCGCACATAGACAACCGGCATTTGATCATCTAGGCCATAGATGCGGACGCGCTCTTGGTCTGAACCTATCAAGTGCAAGCTCTTTGTGATCTGTATATTCTCTCTGTACTCACC
>Ga0197142_1000694_pt1 | contig 31224 bp, 27 predicted proteins | sample GBS60_MetaG_FD_148614 | JGI IMG/M metagenome (GOLD analysis project Ga0197142, IMG submission 148614) | Sediment microbial communities from Great Boiling Springs, Gerlach, Nevada, United States - GBS 60_MetaG | ecosystem: Environmental > Aquatic > Thermal springs > Hot (42-90C) > Sediment...
CGCCGCCAGGTTCCCCTGCAGCGTCACAATCCAGCGAAACTGAAGCGTATTCTCCGCCATCGGCTGCCCATCGCTTTCGGGATACACGATGGCGCCCGTCGTTGTCGCCTCCGCTACGCTCATCGCAGCCTCCCCATGTTCCAGACCTGCATGGCATGCTACCACATTCCCTGAAACTGGTGTACTATAACTTCTGCAACGTTGCCGCAGCATAGCGCGTAGATCCGGATAAGGAATAAGCCCCCTCGCTCAAAGGAGGTCCCATGTCAGTAGTGGCAGGCATCGTCTTCGGCTTCATCGTGTGGTTCCTGATGCGCTACCTCGTCGCCGGCATCTACACCGTCGATCAGAACGAACGTGCGGTGAAAACCATCTTCGGGCGCGCCGAGCGTCTGACCGACGCCGCCATCGATGATCCTTACGCCGAATATCTGCGCCCGGAAGAACGCGAACGGTACCGCTACCCCCAGGTGGTCGTCATACCGCCCGGCGGACCGTACTTCAAGTGGCCCTGGGAGCGGATCTACAAAGTTTCGGTTGCAACCCAAACCATGAACATGGCGCTCGACCTGGAAAACCCAATGGCGAACCAGGGCGGCACCAAACTCGAAGCAGTGACGAAAGACCAGTTGAACATCGCGCTGGAGGGACAAATCCGCTACCGCGTCTACGAGCGCAACCTGTACGCCTACCTGTGGGGCGTCAAAAACCCGATCGTCCACGTGATGGGATACTTCATTTCCATTCTACGCGAGCGAATCGCCAACTTCGAGGCGCCGCAACGCGCAATAACGACGGAGACGGCGCCAATGGAAGGCAACATGGTCGCCAGCGTCTCGATCAACGATCTGCGCAAGAACCTGCGCGACCTGAACGAGTTGATGGACCGTGAGTGTCTCTCGGCAGCGGCGCGTTACGGCATTCAATTCGACGCCTCGCTGATCACCAGCATTGACGCGCCGCCAGAGGTCGAGTCGGCGCTTGCGGCGATCAACACAGCGTACAACCAGGTTTCGTCGGACATCAGCCTGGCGCAGGCGTCAGCCGACCAGAAGATCGTACAGTCGAAGCGTGCCGTTGAGATCGAAACCCTGAAAGCTCAGGCGGAAGTTGAGCCGCTGATGGCGCTGGCAAAGCAACTGGGCGACCTGAAGCGCATTGGTGGACCGCAAGCGCTCCGGGCATACCTGCGCAACGTCCGTCTGAAGCTCTACAACCAGGCTGAGCGTGTCATACTGGAGGAACAGATATGATCGAGTTCGCCACTGCCGCCATTGCGACCTTCATCTTCTGCCTGATCGCAGTGCCGACCATTCTTGGATTGCTGCGCGCCTTTGGTCTGTATGCGATCGTGGAAGAGGGAACCTGTCACGTGTACGTGCTGTTTGGGAATGTCGTCGGCATTTTGCGCGAGCCGGGGTTGTATTTCCTGCCCGTGCAACTGGGTCTGGCGGCATTCGTGGTCAACTGGCTCGGACGCCGCCACGTGCTCGATATGCGCCTCGACCAGAAGTACCTGCGCAGCCAGCCGGTCAACTCCGAGGAAGGAGCGCCGATGGGGGTGGGTATCTGGTATGAATATAAGATCAGCGACCCGATTGCCTATCTGTTCAAGAACGCCGATCCCGACGGTTCGCTGGCGGCGAATGTGAGCAACGCCGTGGTGCGCACGCTGAGCAATCTGCCGCTCGCCGATATGCTGGAGAACCGCCACGCCATGAGCCGCACGGTGCGCGATGAGGTGTCGCCGAAGTCGGCGGAATGGGGCTACCAGCTTGGTTCGGTCTACATCCGTAAGGTGCACTTCCGCGACATCGGCATGATCCGGCAGATCGAAGAGAAGGTTGTCAACCGTCTGCGCCAGGTGACCGCCGCTATCAAACAGGATGGCGCCAACCAGGTGAGCATTATCACCAATTCGGCAGAACGCCAGGCTGCTATCGAATTTGCCAGAGCGCAGGCGATCCGTCCGCAGATCGTCGGCACAGCGCTCAACAAGATCGCAGCCGATCCGGAGGTGTCGGCTGCACTGTTCGAGATCCTCGAACTGCAAAACATTATCGAGGGTCGCGCCAGAGTGACACTGATCCCGCCTGCCCGCCCGCTCCTTCAGCAAATGATGGCAGCGACCCCTGCCGAAGACCGTCAACCGGCACAGCACGTAAGATAGCGAGACATGCCCACAACCACGATCGAGGGTCCTGTGCGCCCCGGTCGTGGTCGTGTCGATGCGTCAATGGCGGGGCGAGGCATTGCAACGCCGCAAGCGTCAGAAAATGCTTGACAGTACGCTCGCAAAAGTTTACAATACGTAAAGCGTGTCGCTCGCAAGCCTGGTTTGACGCGCGTCTATTTATGCATTATAATCATCCAGACAATAAACGAACAAATGTTCGCAAACAATAGAGAGAGTGATACAACATATTCTTTGGTTTGCCGTTATGCTGCTGGCGCTTGCTGGATGTGGACAGCCCCTGCAACTTGATGCTGCACGGCGAACGCGCACACCGCTTCTCGCCCAGTCCACCACGCTTACAGGTACGCCTGAGCGTGCTACGATTGTGCTGGAAACGCCCCGAATAACGCAAACACCAATCCAGACGCCTCCGCCAACCATCGCGCGCTCGCCAACGGTTCAGATCATTCCAGCCACGCCTGAGCCGCAAACGAGTGAAGCACGCTGGCGCGCTCAGCAGATTGATCGACAGGTTCTCGATCCGCCACAACTCTACCGGGTGACCAGCCAGGCAACATTGTTCTGGTACGATCCGATGACAGGTCAGATACTCGAAATCGGCACACTGCGCGGCGACGTTCCGGTTCAGGCGCGGTTTCGCCTGCGCTCGACCGGTCAGGCTGCGCTCGAAGTGCCATACCGTATCAATAACGACTTCGGGCTGACCGCTATATCCGAGGCTGTGCGATCACGAATGGAAGCGGCCGGATATGCGGTGAGCGTCGAAGCATTTTTATTGGAATCCGACGCCGTCCAGGCGCCGTAGTACGTCGTTGGAGATCGGCTGTGAGTAGTAACTACTTAAACATGCTCCGTGGGCAGCGTCGTCGTTCCAGTGGGTTTCAGATCACTGCCCGCACCTTGCTGGCCATTCTGGCATTCGTGGCAATGGCAGGTTCTGCAGCGTACTGGTGGGGGGTGCAATCGCAACTCACCGACAACCGGATCGTCGCCGTCGCCTTCACCGCCATTCTGGTCCTCGCGCCACCGAGCCTCGTCTCGTTCCTCATCCCCTGGTCGCCTGCCGGGATGCTGCTCCAGAAAGTCAACGCCCGCACCTGGGCGTTCCCGGTCATCATCGGCTGCGCGCTCTACCTCCTCTACTACGCCTTTCAGCTCCAGTGGGCCTGGTGGGCGGCGCAACCGGTCGTCGCCGAGACCAACCTGGTCTATCAGCAGGTGCTGATCGGCATGATCGGCTTCATCATCATTCCCGCCCTGCTGTGGACGCCGGTCTCGTCGGATGAACTGGTCGAGCAGGTGCGGCAGGCGCATCTGGTGAAGCGCTATGAGTTGCAGACGCAGGCGGATATTGCGATCCTGCGCGCGACGCTGCTGCGGGCGCAGGAGAAGGCGCTGATCGGGTTCGCCAATCTGACGGTGCAGGAGCGCGAGGAGCTGGCGGCGGTGATGCAGTCGCTGGTGAGCGGGATCGACCGCACGCTGAAGGAGATCGGGCAGACGGTGAAGACCGTCTCCGGCGTGGCGCTGCCGTTCGATAGCATCCTCGACGATAATGAGGATATTCGCGATGTGCTGGAGTATATTGGCGATACACTGGTCAACACGTCGATAAGCGAGGCGCAGGAGGCAAAGCCGGAACAGGCGGCGCTCCAGGCTTCGCAGCCGACGCGCGAAACGCGCCGACCCACGCCTCAGACCGATCCACGCGAAGCTGGCTACTATCAGAGCCGTCATCGAACCAGACGCCTCCGGCGCGACGAAGAGGACGATGAATGACCGCTATGCTGCGCTCCGACGATCCTGAAGCAACACTCTCCGATCAGGAGTTGTATGAGTTCGCCGATCTCCTGGCATTGCGGCTCTATCAGGACCTTGGTCGTCGCTGCTATCTGCTGAGCCGGCAGGATATCAGTGAGTTGATCTATCCGTACATCACTGATCTCGACCGCCGCGACCGGCGTGCGCTTTCCTGGCTGGTATGGAATCTGCTTCAGGAAGGTGCTGAAATCGAGTATGAGATCGATCAGGCATGAGTAGCGCCCCCATCGGCATTCTCGGCGGTACGTTCGATCCGATCCACTATGGGCACCTCGCCATCGCCGAAGAGGTGCGCGTCGCGCTGCGCCTCGACCGCGTTCTCATCATCCCGGCTGGTGAACAACCTCTGAAGATCGGTAAGCACATGGCGCCTCCTGAGCACCGCCTGGCAATGGCGCGCCTGGCGTGCGCTGATAATCCGTTCTTTGAGGTGTCGAGCATCGAGATTGACCGTCCCGGACCGTCGTATACCCATGTGACCCTGCAACTCCTCCACGATCAGGGTCTTGAAAACCTGTATCTCATCCTTGGCGCCGATGCGCTGGCGGATCTGCCGCGCTGGCGCGAAACGCCACGTATCCTGACGCTGGCACGGATCGTAGTCGTGTCGCGCCCCGGCGCAGCCATCGATCTGCCTGCTCTGGCTGAGATGTTTCCAGCGTTGCCGGAACGCCTGATCCTGATCGAAGGTCCGCGTCTGGATATTTCCAGCACCGATCTGCGTCAGCGTGTCGCACAGGGGCGCCCCATTCGCTATCAGACGCCCGACGCGGTCGTTGCGTATATCGAGGCGCATGGATTGTACCGGTAGACGATGGATATGCTCCTGAACACCGCACGTGCGTGGGGATTACGCCTCGATCAGCGGCAGATTGAACAGTTTGCCCGTTACAGCGCTGAACTTCGCGCCTGGAATACGCGCGTCAACCTGACAGCAATCACCGACGAGGAAGGAATTGTGGCGCGCCATTTCCTTGACTCGTTGCGCTGTGCGTTGAGCTGGGGAGATGCACCGTCGAGTCTGATCGACATCGGCAGCGGAGCGGGCTTTCCAGGATTGCCGTTGAAGATCCTGCGCCCAGAACTGAGGGTCGCCCTTGTGGAGAGCGTTGGCAAGAAAGCCGCATTTCTGCGACATATGATTACTGTGCTGGACCTGCGGGATGTGACGGTGTTGACCGCTCGCGCTGAAACGGTTGGGCGCGACCCGCAGCACCGTGAGCAGTACGATGTCGTGACCGCCCGCGCTGTGGCAGAACTGGCGACGCTTGCAGAGTATTGTTTACCGTTATGTCGAGTTCATGGGCGTGTACTGGCGCCAAAAGGGAGCGACATCGCTGATGAGGTAGCGCGGGCGCGCACTGCAATCGAACGACTCGGCGGGCGGGTGATCGATGTGGAACCGGTTACCATCCCCGGCGTCGAACCGCGAACCCTGGTGGTCATCGCCAAGGTTGCGCCAACCCCCGCCGCCTATCCTCGCGCCGTCGGCGTTCCCGCCAGACGCCCCATTCACTAGCGACGGTCAGACAGGTCGCACATACATCCATCCCTCGAATGGACGCCCCAGATAGACACCGATGATCTTCCCAAGAACGCCAGCGTAGACACGTTCGATATAATCGGCAGGCAACGGCATCGCTCTGAACCCTATCTACCCGTTCCGGCGCATGAAATCGATCATGAATTCAGCCAGCGCATCGCACCCTTCCTGATCCATCGCATTGTAGATCGATGCGCGGATGCCGCCGACGGAGCGATGCCCTGCCAGACCGACCATCCCCCGCGCTGACGCCTCGGCAACGAACCGCTTCTCCAGCGCCTCATCCGGCAGGCGGAAGGTCACATTCATCAATGAGCGATGATCCGGTTCGGCGTGCCCTTGATAGAACCCGTCGCTTGTGTCAATCACCCGGTACAATGTCGCCGCCTTGCGTTGATTGCGCTCCGCAATCGCGACAAGTCCGCCCTGTTCTTCGATCCAGCCCAACACCAGATTCACCATATACACAGCAAACACCGGCGGCGTATTGTAGAGTGATCGGTTCTTCACATGCGTCGCATAGCGCAGCATTGTCGGCAGGTTCGACGATGCGCTCTGCAAGAACGAATCGCGGATGACCACCACAGTCACCCCGGCAGGACCGAGGTTCTTCTGAGCACCGGCGTAGATCAGCGCAAAACGCTGCGTCTCAAGCGGACGGGAAAGAATATCGCTGCTCATGTCGGCAACCAGCGGTCGATCGCCGACGTCGGGCCAGGTATGCCACTGGACGCCTTGAATCGTTTCGTTACTGGTGATGTGGACGTATGCTGCGCCTGGATCAAGTGCAATGTCCGCCTGCGATGGCACGCTGCGGTAGCCGTTTGCAGCGGAGCTGGCAGCCTCTCGCGCCTGACCGACGCGTAACGCTTCTTCGTATGCCTTTTCCGCCCATGCACCGGTGACGAGATAATCCGCCGACGCACCCGGTGGCAGAAAATTGAGCGGCAGCATGGCAAACTGCAAACTGGCGCCGCCCTGCAAGAAGAGCACATGGTACTCGTCGCCGACACCGAGCAGACGTTTCAGACGCTCAGCCGCCTCAGCGTTGATCGCCTCGTACTCCGGCGAGCGATGACTCATCTCCAGGATGGACATCCCGCGCCCCTGGTAGTCGCGCAATTCATGCTGCGCCTGCTCCAACACGGATGCGGGAAGGATTGCCGGACCGGCGTTGAAATTGTAGATGGTGCTCATAAAGCGCCTCCTCTTCTGCTGAACAGATCACAGTGTAGCACAGCAGTCGCTTCGTTTGTGCGCGAAGATGCAACCAGGGCGATTGCATCTTCTGGATTGCACTGGAACAGCGAAAGCCGCCCCGTTCTACTTCTGGCTGTCTTACGTCACACCCTGACCAGGTTCCATGCCGAAGGCTTCCCCTGTGCACCTGAGATGCCGCGCAACGATGCTGTCATGACTGTCAGGAATGTTGCATCACAGGCGCAGGCTCGCCGTTCGATGCGCAGGTGTGGTGCAACGATGCGCAGCATTTCTGATGATGACCTTCTGCCGCCTGCCGTGCGCTGCGGGTCGCCATCGTGCGTAATGACACTCGCAGATCGCCATCGATTGGTTTCCGGCAGACGGCGCTGCACCAGAAGCGTGTAGACAGGCGCAGCAGGATACCACGCCAGGCGGGCGATAAGGTCGTCATACGCCGCAAACGTTGGTGCATCTGGTTCGACAAGCACGATCAGCAATGGTCGAATGGCGCCATCCGATTCAGCAACATGCCGCATTGCACGACCAAGAGCGATCAGCGACTCCGTCGCAGAACCGGGCATTGGAACAAGGTGTGGCGCGCCTTTGTAATATGCGCTGATCTGCCCCTGGTCGATAATCGTCACTGCCAGCGCCGCTGGCGCCTCGGCGTATAACAGGTTCACCAGCGCGGAACTGGCGGTATCGATGGCTTTGCCGCCGTAGAACCCGATGTGTCGCCAGGTGCGCAATGGCAGGAACGAGATTGCCGGCGCGCCTCGGTGAATCGTCGGGAGACGCGAGACGGGTTCGTGCTGCCCAACCGGCAGGAGAAGTCGCCCGCTTTGCGTCGTTGGAAGGTTGCCGGGGATCACGCATGTCAGCACTGCCTGGGCATGGGAGGTCTGCCGCCACTGCGCCTGCGCTCCCGGCAACGCGGTCTTCACCCTTTCGGGCAACGCTGCAAGCAGTTCGGTTTCACCAGGATGAGCGTCGATCATCAGATACACCCGCGCACGTCGGTGATCGATGGACGCTTCGCCGAATGTGACCACGCTGCGGGTCATTCCCTGTCGCTCACCGATGTCGAGAATCGTTGCAATAACCATTGCCGCTCTCTCCGTCATCACATCAATCGAGAGCGGCGCGTCTAAGTCGCCTGTGTCAATTGTTTCTTCAACCCCCTGGAGTGGCGCTGCCGGGTTCTGCCGAACGTCGGTCGCGTGCCAGGCATCCTTCAGTTGACTGTCGCCCGGATCATCCGCTGGCGCGTGAGTTGTTGTGGCAATCCGATCCTGAGCATCAGAGGCGATGTCCGGGACGATCCTTCCCGCTATGCCCGGCACGTCTGCGGTATCGGCGACCGGGTTCACAGCATAGTCGTCGGTCGGCGACGAGCATGTTTGTACGTCGGGATACTCGTGTTCGATACGCGGCGTCCACTGTTCGCACGGCACGAGTGGATGCTGATCGCCGTGCATATCAAGTTGATCGGGGACGCGCCTCGCACGCGCAAAGGCGGCAGACGCTGCGTGCTGTGCTGCGATCCAGGCGCTCTGAAGCGCAGCGCCGCCACGCACGACGACGGATAACACCGCTTGCTTTGCGTTCCGTCCAAACACGCGCATATCTGCGTGCCATCGATCGGCAGGCACGCCCGGTCCGGTTGTGCGACAGCGTGGCAGTGCCACTTTGCCGATTCGCTGCCTTGTGATAGCGATGACCAGAACAAGCGTCACTATTCCGCCTGCGATGGTCACGCTGGCAGTCGCGCGCTGCGCATCGATACTGATGTCCGGTAGTGGTGGAATACCGTCATTGCTGGCGTGCGTTGCTTCCTGAAGAGCGCTCCCGGGACGTTCCGGCGTGTTCGTTCCTGGAGAGGGCGGCGTTTTGTGCGCCCGTTCCAGCCCAGGGTCAGCATGCTGCGGCGGAGCAATCGAAGGCGCATAGGCTGCCGCCAGCGCGACCCCGGCGGCAACCAGCAGCACCAGGCTGATCAGCAGCGTTTCAATCCGTGGTGCACGCATCCTGCTCTCCTTCCACGATCGTTATCAACCAGGCGCTATCGCCGCTCCGCAGCAGCAGTTCATCACCGTACCACTCACCGGTCAGATCGGGGTGCGCCGGTATCTCTGCAAGGACCGCTTCACCGATGATCAGGTCGCCTTCCAGCCGCCCGATGATGACCTGCCTTTCCTGAACCGTAACCAGGCGTAGCATCCCATTCGCACATTGCGTGATTGCCCGCGCATCGAGAGCAACGTGACGCTCCGGCAGCAGGGCGTCCAGGCTTGCACTCCACATATGCAATTTTCCTTCTGCGTCGGGTGCGATCCAGATAATGCTGTCGCCACCCCAGGCATAGGGCGGCAACCCATCTGCGGCAGGCTCGGCAATGACAGTCGCAACCGGTGTTGGACGCAGGCGCGCCAGAGTCAGCGCCCGTCGTTCGTCTTCGCTGCTGGCGATCAGCACGGCGCTTCCTGCTGGATGCCAGGCAAGCCCGGTGATCCTGCCGGGAATGGCAACCACTGGAGTCGGTGGTGATTCGGGGGTCATGTACCGGATCTGTTCGCCTGCCACAGTGCGTTCCGCCAGCAGCAGCGCCTGACCATCCGGCGCAAATCGCAGCAGCGATACGTTGCCGACGCTTGTGGCAATCACGCGATCCCAGCCGCGCACCACGACCTGATTCTCCTGCTGGCTGCCGGGTCGGGCGGGTTCGTACACTGCCTCGTAGCGAACGCTGCCGACAGTTAACACGTCGGCGCGCCCACGGTAGGCATCAATGGTCATCAATCGTTCAACCCCGCGTGAACCGATAGCGATCGTCTGCGTCGCCAGATCGCGACGGTCGGCGTCATTCTCCCTGGTTTCGGTGGGGGGCGCTTCCACGCTCTGTACCCGCCACGAATCGCCAGCGCGCCAGATCGCGGCGACAGGCATACCGGGCGCGGCGGAGGGCATCCGACGCACACGCGGCGCCGGAAGTCCAGGGGGAAGAGAGAGAGTTGCGGTTTCTCCCGACCGAAGCGTGAGATGCGCCCAGGATCGACGCCCATCCGGCAGGGTCGCCGCAACAGTGTGCGCGCCTGCGTACATCTCGCCAGTCCAGGGTCGCCCATCGACATCGATGGATGCGCCTGGGACGGTCTGAATGATGAGTCCGGCGCGTCCACGCCAGATAGGTGGAATGAATCCGCCTGTGACGCCGATCAGTGCGCCAGCAACCAGCGCGACGACGGCTATGTTCCAGTGCCAGCGGTAGACGATCCGCGCCAGAAGCGCGTCGAGGTTGATGCGATACCCTGCGATAATCATCGGTCGCCCCCTGTGCCCGTAACGATGCGATGGATCGTTTCGGGCCACTTTGGAATGAAGAGCGGCGTGCGTTCACCGTCCGCCAGAAGCAACGCCGTTGCGCCAATTCCCCGCTCGATCCGACAGGTCGCCAGATACGCCGCCTCTTCTTCATTCAGGCGCAGAATGGCAGTCGCCCGGTTAACGGCGTCCGAGTCGCGGTTCAATCCGAGGATGAGTTTGGTGCGCGCATTCTCCAGCAACACGCGCGTTTGATCGCTTTCGTCCAGATCGTCGAGGCTCTGGGTGATAACGGTCGCTTTGAACTGCAAACTCCGCCCAATGCGAAAGATCATTTGCAGGGTGCGCGCCCCGACTTCCGAGTGGAGCAGGGCGTGCGCTTCGTCGAGCACCAGATGGCTGCGGCGACCGGTGGGACGGTTGATCGCGGTGGTCACAAAGAAATCCATGACGATCACCGGCAACAGGCGCGCAAGCGTTTCGTCGTTGCTCTGGAGCAACGACCAGAGATCGAGCGCCAGCAGTGGGTTGTCGGTCGGCACATTCGACGGATGGTTGAACAGGTCGCCAATCGTGCCACGTGTGAAAAGCGTCAATGCGCGCGCCAGTTCAGGAGCGGTTTCCGCCAGGTACTGCTGCACATCGCTGAAGGTGGGCATCGGTTGGGTAAAGGTGCGTGGATCGCTGCTGATCCCGCGCGCTGCATAGGCGGCAGCAATGGCATCCTGGATCGCCGCTGCGCCGACTGCGTCGATCGCCGCGCCCTGCGCTTTCAGTTCGCGCGTTATCAGCGCTTTGACAACGCTGATCCGCTGTCCAAGCAGGTCTTCCTCCAGCGCAGCGACGGCGCGGGCGCGCTCCGGCGCGAGCGGCGGCAGTTCCAGGGGGTTGATATGGTACCCGGCGCGACCGGAGAGCGAAATGTACGCTCCGCCGAGCGCTGTCGTCAGCGAGCGGTATTCCTGGCGCTTCGGGTCGAGAATGAGCAGGGCGTCTTCGCCAAGCGCCAGTTCCTGTGCCAGCAATCCGCCCATGGTGTAGGTTTTGCCGCTGCCCGACTCGGCGACTATCAGCATATGCGGATTGGTCGCCTGCCAGCGGTCATACACGATCGGCGCGCCGCTGCGGGGATGTTCTCCCCACACGATGGGCAGCCCGCCGCGACGTGTCAACCCTGGCGCAGCGGTTGGCAACCCCATCGCAGCGGCGCGCCCGCTGGTGTCGTGCAGCAGTCCCGGTTGATCATATCCGAGCGGCAAAGCGCCCAGATACCCTTCCCATTGTTGAAATTGCACAACACCCAGCAGGATGCCCTGCTGAGCCGCAGCCAGACGCACGCGATCCACGCGCGCCGCCAGTTCTTCGGGTGTCGCGGCAGCAAGTGTAATCGTCACCGCTACCTGGAACAGGCGATCCGTTCCTGCGGTCAGATCGTGGCGCAGCGCCGCCGTCGCTTCGATCCCCTGTTGCGCTTCCATGTCGAAGTGCGTACCCGCCTGCGCATCACCTGCCAGCGTGCCCAGCGCCGCGTCTTCACTGCGCGCCAGCACCCGACGCGCCAGTGCGTCGGGAATGGGAACCAGGCGTTGGTGGACGGTCGTGCCAGGGGTGTCGAGACCCAACGCCGGATCATCGAGCCACGCCAGCGAGAGTGTCGGCGGGAATGCGCGCACTTCCAGGGTGGTCATAAACGAATCGCCAATCTGCACCATATGGCTCCAGCGCCGGTCGATGCCGTCTGGCGCCAGCAACGTGGTGAGCGTGGTCGCGCCGGAGATCAGCGCCGCATGTGGACTGCGACGATGACGCGCCGGCTCGATAATCGGTTTGGATAGCGCTTCGCGGAGAGACATACAACCTCACTTTCAGCACTCAACGGTCTCGCACCACGGAGCGGATTCGTTCGAGCAATACGCCCTGCAACGGGTAGCGCGCCGCTCGCACCGGATCGACCAGACGAAACCAGAGTCGCGCGATCTCTTCAGCTTCGAGCAGGCGGGGTTGGGGTGAACCGCCCAGCGTCATCAGCGCATCCGCCAGTCGCCGCGCCCGTTCGACCGCCTCTGTGAGCAATGCAGAAGCGCGCGGCGTTGATCCGGCGACATTGTTTGCGCTCCAGAGCGCTCCAATCGTCCGCGGTCTGGCGCCTGCCGGTCCGTCGCTACAGGCGATAGCCCAGATTGTTTGTCGATGACGACTGGCGGTTGCACCAGCGCATTCTTCCAGGTATGCCGCCATATCGTCCAGGACGGCGGTCAGCGTTGGATGCCCTGCCTGATTGCTGCGGCGGTAGAGTTCGGTCATCTCCTGATCCAGGTCGGGAGGTCCGTCGATGATGTAGATATCGACAGGCGCATCCTGCGCAAGCAGGGTGCGGTGGTACGCCTCCGCCAGACGCGCTTTGCTCTCACGCGACCGTAAATCCCAGGCGGGTGCGCCGCCGGTAACGAGTCCGACAGCGCATCCGTCGGAACGCAGGATCGCGCCGCGCACGATACGCTGCGGAATCGCACGGTGCAGTTCAGTCATGCTCATCAGCAGTCTCCTGATAGTGCCAGTGCGGACGACGCGGCTTCAACACGGGTGATAATGCTTCTTCAGGCGGTAGCGCCATGTGCGGCTGGATCAGGCGGAGACGTTTCGGACGTTTGAGATGTCGCCACACGATGCCAGCCGCTTCACGCGATGAACGTCCCCAAACACGCCCTTCCAGCAGCGCCAGCCCCAGAAAGATCAGGCAACCGCTTGCCCAGATCGTGCGCTCGATGTCGGCGCCGAGCGTTATGGCGATCCCTCCAGCCGTCAGTATGCCGACGCTCATCAGAAATGCGCGGGCAGGCAGGCGCATGCCGGCAATCTGCACCGACGCATGCAGCCGCAAACGTCGTGGCGGCGCCACAGTCAGGTAATCGCTCATGCACATGCTCCTTTCCGGTCTATCCGGTCAATCCCATCGCCCACGCCACAATGCTCGACGACTGGTTGGCAACCACCAGCAGGATGACGAAGACTGCCAGATCGATTCCGGCGCTGCGCAGGTCGCGCGGGGATGAGAAGATATGCTTTGCCATATCGATCAGCAGGAAGAAACCGCCGGCAACGGTAATGATGTTCTTCAGCCAGTCGAAGAGCGCCTTGAACAGTCCGTCGAATTTTGGCGGATCGGCGACGATCTGCCAGAGATCTGCCGGGAGATGGGTTCCGAGTGCGCCGATTGCGGTGATGATAGGTTCCATTGTGCCAACTCCTTTCAGTTGAAGAGAAAACATGCACGACGGCACGGGATGCCGGGTGGAACGTCACCTCGATGTCGATCTGCCTGCTTTGCCGCCGCCGTACTGTCCACCGTCAGCGTCGGGCGACCAGTACTGCCCGACCGGTGGTTCGCCGGGACGCGGCTCACGATAGAGCGAACCGGGGTAGTTCGGCGGTGGTAGTTGATAGGGCGCTCCTTCGGGTAAGCCTGCCGGATTGTCCGGTGGCGCCAGCGGCAGAAATGCCAGCGGATCGACCATATCGGTCCAGCAGTTTGTTTCCGGCGGCGGCTGGAGACCCTGCAACCATTCGGGTGTACAGATGTTGATCATCGGGAAACTGCCGGTGTAATCGCGCTGCCGCATCCCCAGGTGCAGGTGTGGTCCGGTGGTAAGCCCCGTCAGCCCGACGAATCCCACCGGCGACTCCAGTTGATACACCCGATCGCCAGGACGCACCGGCGGACCACATCCTGGTAGTGTTTCGACGGGATGCGCAAACGAGGGAATACCTGCCATGCAACGTTCGTGCATATCGCCTTCCGGGAAGGTATCGCTACCCGGCGGCGGCGACTGGCAACCGATGCTGCTCCAGTTGATCTGCGGAAATGCGGCTTGCAGACGCTGCATACTCCAGACCTCCAGCATGGCGCTCGCCCAACCGATCCCATTCGGGCGGTATTCGTAGTGCCACCACTCCTGGGAATCGGCGCGATCCGGGATACGGTTCCAGCCGTGACGCTCGAAGATCGCGGTCACATCGGTCAGGTTGAGATACAACCGCCACATGCGCCCTTCACGCACCCGCCGCCAGGGATAGCCGGTGTCCACATCAATCGCCCGACCGGTCATATGCCACGACATCAGCGCAACCCCCGGCTTGTTCGAGCGAAACTCCGGCTGGCGCAGCGCATCTGCCAGGCGCGCCAGCGGGTCCTGCCCGGTTGCCGCGATGATCTCGGCGCGCACTGCGGAAAAACTGCGCGCTGCATCTTCCGCAAGCGCCATGTTTGCCGTGTTTCCTGCCGCATTGACGACGCCTGGCAATGGCACGAGCGCCTGCGGTCGGCACGCCAGCGGCGACTGCTCCGGTCCCCGTCCGGGTCCTGGGGAAGGTCCTGCGATGGGTGTCACTCCCGGCAGGGGTGGCGCCGGGGGAACCGCTGGCGTCACCGGCGCGGGGTAGGGCGCCGGTGTGGTGGTCGGCAGCGGAGTTGGCGGGGGCCAGGGTCCGGGTGTGACTGCGTATGGCTCGATGAGCAGATGTATCATCGTTGTCTGCTGTTGCACTGGTGATGCAGCCACGCCGCGAAGGGTCTGAATACTGTTCATTGCTGCACCCGGCAGCACTTCCACCACGAACCCGGCAAAGAGAACATATGGACCACCCCCTTCGCATCGGACGGTGTGCGCTGTGGGGGTGCATCGCACATCGCCGGAAACATCGGTGACACCCAACACCATCAGGTTCGCGCCAACATCGACATCCACCGTCAGGGGCCAGTCGCTGCTCGTAGCAGACAGCGCGACCCGGCGACGTCCGCCCACCGGCAGACGAGGGGCGCCGACTGTGCTCATGCTGAGCGTGAGAAAGGAAGAGGTTTGTCGGGTTGGCGTCGCGGTAGGTGATGGTGCGTCAGGCGGGCGAGAGAACAGACCGGTCTGCGCTTCACGTTCCAGGCTTCCCACGCCGGACATAACTCGCCGACGGGCATCCTGACGCGGCGCAACCGGAATGTCCGCCAGTCGCCACACGCAGTACACGCCAGTGCCGTATGGCTGACAGGGTTCACCGGTTCGCTGGCTGCCCTGGTGCGCTGCGAGATCGATCCTGTCCGGCGCATGTCCGCCTGCGATTGGGGTTTGCGCTCCCGGCGTCGGGGTTGCGGTCGGCGGGGGCGGCGGCGGCACGAGATGCGCGCGGAAACGGAGCGCGACATCCCCGGCGCGGCGTTGACCACGCACACCGCTCAGCGGCGTTTGCCAGCGCAACGTTGCCCGTCCCTGCGCATCCGCCGGGGGGTCGTCAGCAATCCAGCCGCGCCAGCCGTCGCCGCGTTCCCCCCAGATCACACCTGTCTGACAGGATGCCGGGCGGTCATAGAGAAAGGTGATCGTCCCGCCGTCGCGTGTCGGCACAAAGACCGGCATATCTCCCTGACACCAGATCGCAATCGATCCTTCGTCCACATCAGGAACCAGTTCACCGCTGCCAATCGGCTGATAGTCGGCATACTCGTCGTAGCGCCTGTGCTCATCGACGATCCGCCCTTGAAGTTGCACATACAAGCGGTATGGTTCCAGATGGGCGTAGATCGTCTGATATGCGCCGCGACTGCTTTCGACAATGACAGTCTGACCGCCGCCTTCCTGCGCCAGACGACGCGGTGCGTTCAGGTCCCACCCAACGTGGGTGACCATCCCGTCGAACATTGCCGGGAGGAGGCAGCGGTATCCGAACGGGCATGCGCCGGTCGGGTTGATGATGTCGATGCCATCGTGGAACTCCGGTTGACCAGTGATCGGATGACGACGCCAGCCGAAGCGACTGGAGATGGCCCAACCGCCTGCGCGGTAGGTTCCGTCGGGCAGCACGTCTGGCGGCACGGGCCAGGGCAGCGCAGTGTGCTGAAAGACGGCGCCGAGCGCGCCCACAATGATCAGGATCAGTCCGCCGATCAGGATGATCGTCAGCACAACCAGCGCCGCAACGACAATGACCTTTCCGCCAGCGGCTGCGCCGGTTTTCATCAGCGCCGACCCGACTGCCCGTAGCGCACGTTGCCCGGCAACGCGACTCGCGCTGATTGCTGCATCACGCACCGGTGATGGCGACCGGCGATTGTCTGCATCGTCATTCATGAGTTGCGCTCCTGTTCGGCCGAAGCATGCACTGACGGTGTGACCGGGGAGCATGACAGAGACCGCAGACCCCTGGCGGGAATGCGACGTTCTGCCACGACGGCGGGACGACGCAGCGGCGACGATAGTTTTTCCATGCTCCAGGGTTCGCGTATGCGGGGTGGTGTGGCAAGACCTTCGGCTGCCAGTCGTTGCCGCATCAGTGCGGCCGCGTGTGCGCGGGTCGCTGCGGCGACGGTCATTCCTTTCGCGGGGGTCAACGCAGCCACCCGCGCCTGCCGCTCCTGGATGCGCGCCATGATCACTGCGCGCTGATCGGGCGGAGCGGCGGGGAGGTCGCGCTCATCGCGTTGCAGCGCCGACATTGTCTCTTCGCGCTCGATGCGGTGCTCAGCCTGCGCTTCGAGCAGCGCGGCGCGAGCAATATCGCGGCGGCGACGCTGCTGATCGGCGCTCCACGGCGAGGGGCGCGGTCGAAGGTGACCATCTGCGAATGCTTCCTGAAGCCTGGCTCGTCGTTCAAGATCGGCAGCGCTCCGCTTTTTCGCCAGACGCTCATCGCCGGGTGTTCTGAACCCGATGCCGCGCCGGATTTCATCAGCCTGAACACGCATACCGCGCGCGTGGATCGTCGCCATCTTCCGCCGCGCTTCGTCAGGTCGATCCCCGGCAATCGCCCGGACTCTCAGGCGGTCGTACTCACGCCGGGTACGACTGTCGGCGACGGGCATGCGGAAGGGAACCCGACCATCGAGCGTGCGGGGTGCAGCGGCTGAGCGCCCGTTCCCATCAGGCTTCAAGACTTCGCGCGCCGTTCGCTTGAATCCGCCATCGACCCCGCGTCGCGCCAGGAAGTTGCCGCCGGCGGAAGCAACTCTGTCTGCCGCTCCGGCTGCTCTCGTGACAACCGCGTTCTTGCCGTGCCGCCACATGAAGCCTTGAATCCGCGACACCAGGGGCATGCCCTGCGTGACCGACTGCGCCATGCCGGTCAACCGTTCAGAGCCGAGCACCGTCACCAGCAACGTCAGCAGACCAAGCACATAACCGGTGAACACCTGGTCTGCTCCGCCGCGCAGCGGCGTCATCATTCCCACGGCGACGATCATCGTCGCTGCCAGCGCGACCTGCTCGATCAGCAGATCGAAGAGACGACCAAGCCACCCATAGAACCGTGGCGCCGTCGAGCGGTCCATCAGCAATGCGCCTGCCAGCGGCGCGAGTCCAACCAGCACCATGATGTGAACAACCCGAAAGGCGTTTTTGATAATCAACCATGCCATCGCCACCCAGAAGAGGGCATAGATCAGCGCTGCACCTGCGTTCAACTCATGCCCGATCGGCGTCGGCATTTCGAAGGAGGCTCTGGTCAGCAACTCATCGCTGATGGCATTGAAGAGATCGATCACCAGTTGAAGCGTCGCCTGGGTCGAATTGACGAACAGTGAAACACCCAGGAACGTCAGCACCAACCCCTTCCCTTCGGTGACGAAGCTTGGCTGTCCTTCTGCCAGCAACCGGCTCATCCGCACCACAAAAAGGAGCGTGACCAGCAACTGTGCAACGGCGCGCATCACGCTCCAGATCGCCTGCATGCCCGGATGATCGTAGGTGAGCGAGGAAGGCGTGCAGAAGACGAAGTTGGTTGCAGCGTTGTCGCGACAACTCGATGGAATGATCGTCCACGATTGAACATTTTCACCTGCCCTGATCAGGGCGGCTGCCACACGCTGGATCGTCTCGCCAAAGGTGAGAATCACCCCGGCAAAGACGCCCATGCCAGCGTCGAGCACCCACATGCCCGGATTGAGTGAGCGTGAAAACCAGGACGAAGGTTCGGACGAAGGAACCATGTCGTGCCGGTTCCGTGGCTGCACTGCGGTTGGCGGCGCCAGCGGATGCACACCCTGCCAGAACGATGCGTCGGTGCTGCTCTGGGTGGTCGATCCTTCCGGCAGCGGCGGATCGCCGCGGGTGCCGGGCGCGTCGGCATAAGCCGGGAGGGGGAGACACAGCGCGAGCGCCAGGAACACAATCCACACGCGCAGGACGTATCGCCCAACCTGCCAGGGAGCCGGATATGCACAGGCGGAAAGAAGGCGCGTCTGAGCGTGGAGTGTGCCTGCTGTCGGGCTATGAGGAACAGATTGCGCCGTGGTATCTGCACTATTGTTCTGCGATGTCATTGGCAGCGCCCCCCTGCATATGATGTCCGGGTTACGGTCATCGACGCGGGTCGTGCGCCTGCCCGCAGGTGCAGATCAGTTCCCCGATCCTGAACTTTTTACCGGATAAGCATTGTTGTTGCTATATCAACAATCCGCCACCCATCGTCGTCCCGACGCAGCACATACCGGTTGCGCGTCAGAATGCCGCGTCTGCTGCTGACGATACGTTCGCCGATGGTGATGATCACGTCCCACTGCTCCTGGGTATCGACCCACGCGCCTTCAGGTGTGGTGTCGCTCGCCAGAACCCCCCAACGCACCAGCGTCGCCTGGTGGCGTTCGCCGGTCTCCGCGCGCCGTGCATACTCCCGAATCACCGCCTGCCACGCAGGTCCGTCGGGCGTCAGGTAGGGACTGAGCACGTCCGCCCTGCCCTGCATCGCTGCCAGCGCACTCGCCTGGTTGTACGCCGTCAGCAAGCGAACCATATCATCTGGCACAGGCGAGAGCGGGTGTATTGGAGATAAGTGCGTATAAGCGCTCTGAGTCGCGGATGATGAGTCTCGATATTCCGCATCCTGGATCGCATTCCCGAAGCGGGTGAGAGACCAGATGGCGATCACAATGCCACACACACCGGCAACACCCATAAGCGCGCGAGGGTAGCGCATCGCCCCTGTCAGCAACCGGTCGAGCGGTTGCCAGGCGAGGATGATGGATGCCAGGCGGTCACTCAGCGGCGGACTGACGGTATCGTTCCGGCGTCGAGCGGCGCGCTGCGGCGGTGCATAACGATGTCGCAAACGGGGACGGCGAAAGGGTTTCATTGCTGGTCTCTTTTCAGAAACGTTCCATAACACTGCTGCCCATCACAATCACAAAAATGATCTGCACCAGCACACTGACGACCGCAAGCGCTGCGAGCGCGAGCAGGTACAGTTTGCGTCGCTCGATCATGCGGCGAAACTCATCGTGGAGCACCTGATTGAGCGTCGTCTCCTGCGCCAGCAATGCCGCCTGCGGATCGGACCCCTCCGCTTCAGCCTGCGCCAGCGCCTCGGTGACATCGATCAACTCCTGGCACCCACGGTCGCGCGCAATGCGTCGCAACGCATCGAACGGCAAGATGCCACGATCGTGCACCAGATGCAGGGCATCGGCAACCACACGCTGCATCGGGGCATAACGGTCATCCGGTCGCATCAGGTAGCGTTCGAGCAGAACCGGCGGCGCGTCGTACCCGGCAAGCGCCACACGCACATATGCAACAAAGGAAGGGGTCAACTGTCGCAATCGTTTCTGCTCCCGTTGTCTATTCGTCACCGGCTTGCGCGGAATGACGATCCCGACATAGAGGTAGATGCCGAGCGCAGTGGTTGCGAGCAGCAAACGCGGCATGCCATCAACTCCAGCAGAAGCGATGAGAAGCACAGGAACCGCCGCCAGCGGCAGCGCCGCAAGGTGCCCCAGCACGAACCGACCGGTCATTCCCCAGCGCGACGGAAGGGCGCGCAATCCACTCGCCAGTGCACGGGCATGATCGATCTGCATCATCCCGATAGCAGCGATCAGAACCCCCGCAATGCCGATAAACGCTGTCCAGACCCCCGGTAGGATGAAGATGTCGCTCATTGGTTACCTCGTTCTATTTGCTTCAGTACGTCACGTCTTCGGCGCGTCCGAGCAGATAACCGCCGACCAGCGGCAGACTGACGACCAGCGCCAGCACTGCGCCCACAATCACGCCTATTTCGCTGCGGTATGCGGTCAGAAACCGTTCATTCTGGACAACGAACAGGTAGAGGGTGATGCCGACATTGATCAGGAACAGGGCAATGCCGGTGTTACGCATTTGGGAGAGTTCCGTCGCCAGCATACTGGCGCGGCGGTCAGACGCCTGCATCGCCTCGTATGCAGCACGAATCCGCTGCACCAGCGCGGCGTGCGGTTGCTCAATGGCAATTTCCAGATGGCCGAGAAACGTGGCATGGCGCCGCGAGGGCGTCTGAGCGCGCAACGCAGCGCACACGGTCGCTGCTGTGGCAAGGAATCCGTTGGCGATCGGTTGCCCCAATCGCTCCAGAAACCATGACCACTCGGCTTTGAGCGGCGACGCGGGCATGTCGGCAATGACTTTTTCGATCGCAGGTTGCAGACCGCTGCCAGCGCGCACCTGCGCTTCCAACCGTCCGACGAATGCTGGCAGCGCCGCGTCGATACGGGCGACATAGCGTTGTTCTTCAAACCAGAGCAATGTCCAGACCAGCAGTGCTGTCGCCGGTCCTGCCAGCACAACGGCGACGAGCAACGGTCCCACCTGGCTCAGGATCACCAGGATGACCAGCGCTGCAATCACACAAACGGCAAGCAGACGCGTCGCGGCAATAACCGGCGGTCGCCAGCGCAGCGCCGGATCGACAATATCTGCGCCGGAAGGAGCGAATCGTCGCGCAAGCCAGGCATCGAGCGCCGATCCCAGGCGGCTCTGCATCAGGAATGTCACGATCAGGATTGCGGCGATCGTCGCTGCCAGCGGCGTCAGGTCCGCCAGCCATGCAGTTTCGGGATGGGTCGTGTGCGGCGTGATGATTGACGTCGGATCCATAGGATAACGTTCCTTTCATGCAGAGGTGGTGGCTGAGACGTGATGCTCACCGGAAGCCTCGAGCGCACGCCGTTGCGCGCGCACGGTGGCCAGCGCCGCTGCCGAACCCTGACCCGCCTTCACCAACTGTTCCATTGCCTGTTCGCGCACACGGATCAGTGGTAACGCAATGGAGAGCGGTAGATCCGAAGGGGTGAAACGAGCGAGCATGTCTACCGCAAGACGCGCCTGCCCCTGATTGAGGGCGCGTTCCGCCTCGATCCGCGCTTCTTCTGCCGCAAGTTCCGCCGCAATCCCCTGGCGGATCAGCGCTTCAACCGCTTCCCAGCCATCGGGAGGGGCAGCGTGCGCGGCAAGCGCCAGATCGGTCATGATCGCATCGAACGCCAGGCGCGCATCGCGCCAGCGGTTCGACGCCATGAGCCGTTGCAGTGCGGCGCTTTCCGTATCTGCCTGTTGGATCAGACTGGCAAACATGCCCGGCGCCTGATTCAGCGCATCCTGCGCTGCGCCGATCAGGCGCGGATCGCGGCGTTGCAACCAGGCATTGCGCAGCGTGGCGAGCGCGCGTTCCGGTTCACCCGCCAGCGTGTGGGTTTGAGCGCGTGAAATCGCATCGGCAACCGCATCGAGGGATGTGGCGGTCTGGCGCACCTGCGCCAGCGCGCGCGCCCGCACCAGTTTCTCACGCAGCGACTCAGGCGTCGGGTCGCCTTCGTCCCATTCCAGCAACCCGCCAGCACTCACAGTCGCCCGGCAGCGCCAGTCAATCCTCCCGTCGGGCAGCACATCGACCCTCGCCAGCGGTACCAGCGCCGGGCGGAGCACGCCCTGATCCACGACAGCGCCGTCGAGGAGCGCAATATCGGTGATCAGGCGCAGACCAAGTTCTTCCCAGTTATCGAGTTTAATCACCACATCGAAACCACTGGCGGCATCACGGAGCGCATCACCACGCCGACCTTCATACATATACGCTCCTGGCATGGCGGCAAAACTGGCAAAGCGCTCGATTGCTTCACTGCACGACCGCGCGTGCAGTGTGGTGATCACCGGATGGTCGGAGAGAACCAGTGCCAGGACGGCGCCAGCCTCATTGCCCCGGATTTCGCCCGGACAGAGAAGATCGGGCGTCTGGCGCAGCGCTTCCCTGGCGACGCGCCCAAAGGCGTCAGGATCGCGCTGCGTGTTCACCTGTTCGCGCGTCCAGAGATCGGCGCGGCGGATATGGATCTCCTGCATGTGGTCTTCGATGGTAAGGATGTGCGGGTCGCCGGGCCAGGAGTTGGCGAGCGCTTCGAGCAGCGCCGTCTTGCCGCTGCCGGTGCGTCCGGCGATCAAGAAGGAGCAGCGCGCCCGCGCCAGCAGCAGGAGCAGATCTGCGATCTGCTGATTGAACGCGCCGCGCTGCATCAGGTCGTGCACGTCCCAGGCGACGCGCCGCCCGCGACGGATGCAGATCAGTGCGCCGTCATCGGTGGGGATGCGTGGCGGAATGGTCGCGTGAATGCGCGTTCCGTGATCGGCTGGCAGTGTTTCCTGCGGGTTTTGGGCGTCGAGGTGAACACCCATGAGCGATGCGAGGAGCATTGCGCGATCCCGCACTTCGGCGGCGCTGGCAAATTGTTCTGCGACGGTGAGGAACGGTTTGCCGCTCTCCTGCACGCGGATGCGACGCCCGATGATCTTGACTTCATTGACACGCGGATCGTCGAGATAGCGTTGCGCCGGTCCCCATCCAATGGTCGCAGCAAAGATCGCCAGCAGTGTTTCATCATCGGTCGGGACGCGCGCCAGCGGTCCGCCACGCGTCCGGTGCTGCCCGATTGCCCGGCGCAACACAGTGATGACTTCAGTATTCCGCTCGCCAGCCGGCGCGAACGGGTTCAGCAGGCGCCGTCGTTCGTCGGTGCTGAATGCGTGTTGCAGTTCGTCGCGGGCTGCCTGAAGGATCGCCGCCTCGCGCAACACTGCTTCGCGCCCCAGCGTATCGGTCGGTCCGCCAAGCAGGGTTGCCAGGCCGCCATCTTCTTCGATGGAAAGTGGCGGCGAACCTCCCGAAGTGGATGGGTTTGGATGATTCATGGCGTTTCCACCTTTCATGGTGCACCTTCACTGCGCGCCATTCACGACCAGCGCGGGCCTGCCGGGAAACCAGCGCCGGAACAGGCTCACAGACGGCTTTGGTTGCGGGAGTGGCAGCCCGATGATGCGACACATCTCTTCGACAATGTTGTGGACTGCGAGCGAGAAGGGGCGAAATCGCCCGACATCCAGCGGCGAAACGTAGCGATCCGACTCTTCGTTTGCCAGGCTGACCAGGTACGGATCGCGCGGGAGCGTGCCAATGACGCGCGCCCTGGGCCAGTGGCGGGCGAACAGCGGCGCAACCTGACGCAATCCAACCGTTACGCCGCGCTCAGGTTCCATCAGTATCAGCATGCAGCGATCGGTCAGATCGGGTTGATGGGCAGCGAATTGTTGCAGCGCAATGCCGACCCCCGCGCGTTCCTTGCGTCCCGGCGGCGCTGGCAACACGACCCATCCGCCGTTGCGCGCCGCTTCGAGCGCGTAGGGGCGCTTCTTCATATCAGGACCGGTGTCGATCAGAACAACATCGTAATCCTGTTCGAGCACTTCACCCAGACTGCCAACCGCCTGCATCAGCGCGCGCCAGTCGGGCAGGGTGAAATCGGCGGCAAGCGCCGCTTCATCGGCGCCGAGCAGGAAATCGATGCCGCTTGGGGCGTGTCGCCAGATCAGGCGGGCGACATTGGTCGGCGTAAACTGGGTGTGCCCGCGCCCTTCCTGGCGCAGGGTCAGAAATGAGCCAAAACCTGCCGGGATGCGAAACTCCGGCACCAGCCCTGAATTCGAGAGATCGCCGTCAACCACCAGCACCCGTAAACCACGCCGGCGCATTCCTTCGGCAAGCGACGCGACCACCAGGCTTTTCCCGATGCCGCCCTTCGCCCCGGCGACGGCAATCGTCACCTGGCGCGCAGCAAGACGCCTGACAACGCCGAGTTGCTGCGCAATCCAGCCCGCCAGCGCTTCAGGCTCGCGCATGGTTGTGACCGACAGCCCGGCGTCGGTGAAGTCGCTGGCGTGAACCATCCCGATGCTCTGGAGACCGACCAGCACCCGCACACCGTGCGCCTGCGCCACGTGAATGGTTTCCCACAGGTCGGCAATAGTGCCGCGTGTGTCCTCCAGATACACCACCGGCGGCGGTTGATCGCCTGCAACCAGGCTGCGCACACGCGCCAGATTCGGCGCCGGGAAAGGAAGAATGCCGTTGTAGCACCCAAGCGCTTCGACCAGACCCGTTGTATTGGTGACCAGTAAGAGTTCGATTGCCATGGACGCCTCCTTATCATCCGGGGGTACCGGTTGTTTACATGGTTATTGAACATTTATTCCACTATAGCCCGCGCAGGCGGGCTTTGCCCCGTCTAGCCGAGGACTTCAGTCCCACGGCAAGCACGAATACCCGTTTATGTTCTCTATCCTCATTACAGCCGACCTTTGCCCCACGCCCCCTGAACGGGATATTTCCGTTCGAGGCGGTTCGTGGCGTGATTGAATGCGAATAATGGGTTGTGCGGCAGGGAATCGCCTGCCTGACTGCCGCTCGTAACAATGACCTCGACGATCTGCCCGACACGACGACGCCCGCCATAGATGCCAATATGCACCGCGATCAGGGGTACAGCGCCGCTCGTCATCATGCCGCGCACCACGCCCGGTGACGCCAGCCCATCGAGCGTGGCGAATCGCTCCAGGTTGCGCAGCGCGGTCAGCGTATCGGGGGCGTGGATCGTGCAGATGCCGGGATGCCCGGTGGCAGCGGCTTCGAGCATCGCCAGCGCTTCCGGTCCGCGCACTTCTCCGAGAACAATCAGGTCGGGACGCTGCCGGAGCGTTAGCCGGACGCAGTGTGCAAAACTGCTGCGACTGCGCAGCACTTCTACCGCCATCCCGTCCGGCGGCAGCGGCAGTTCGCGCGCGTCTTCGATGATGATGACGCGCTTCTCAGCAGCGATTGCCTGGAGCAAGGCGGCAGTAAGGGTCGTCTTGCCGCTGCCTGCGCTTCCGGCAATCAGAAGGGTGACGCCGCGCCGGATGGCTTCGATCAACAGGTCTGCGGCTTCACGTGAAAGCACGCCTCCTTCGTGCTGGACCAGATCATCGATCGTTTTCCAGCGAGCAGGAAGCACGCGTACCGCAATCGTCGCGCCGTCTGGGGTGTACGGCGGACGGGTGACGGCAAAACGCAATCGCCGGTCGGCGGTGCCGTAGAGCGCGTGGACGATCTCTCCATCGGCGTTGCGCCAGTCGTCCGGGTCATCAGGAGTGACGAATCCGGCCCGCAGCAGCAACTGGCTCTGCGTCCAGCGCAGCCATTCATTGCAGACGCGAATCCCGGTATCGCTTCGATTGCCCTCTTCGACGACCACAATCGTTCGATCAGGTCCGTCGATGAACATGTCCGAGACGCGTGCGCCAGCGCGAACCCATGCGTCGAGCGGGCCGTACCAGGCAACTTCCGCCCATTCCGCAGCGGTGTATCCCTCGCCAAGACCGGCGCGCAGCAATGTCTCCGCCACCGGACGCTGCCAGTTGCTCAACCGTCCGGTGTCCTGACAAAATCGCAACTCTGCCAGGCGCTCGGCTGGAGTGGGCGCGACATCGGGAGGGTCGTGCACGCACATCCCCGATGGTTGTTCTGTATGACCGTTCATAAAGAACTCTGACATTGAACGGGTCTCCTTTTGACAATGCACAGGTTATCGATCAGGGCAGCGGATCGGGTGTAGCGTCGGGGGAAGGTTGCGCCGGTGCGCCGGGGATCGGCGCGTTTGCACCGGGAACGGGAAGAGTCGCACCTGGTACGACCTGTGGCTCGATACGCAGCGTCTCGGTCATCGGGCGCGTCAGATCGGGCAGAATCACCTGCGCCGCATCGAGGCGATCCATGTACTGCAACGGATCGCTGGCGGCGCCGTAGCGTTCCGCCCACAGCGCCACATTTGCCGCCTGTAACGCCCGCAACGCATGCGCCTGCGCTGGGGTCATCTCCAGATAGGCGATCTCGCCTTCGATGTACAGGATCGGAATCCCCGACATCCAGCGGCAGGCATACGACCGCGCTCCTTCCGACATCACCAGAAGCGTTGTCGGTGCTTCCAGGATCGTTCCCAGAGGCACATCCGCGCGCTCCCGGTCGCACAACGACGGGTCACTGGCGATAAACCCGATATTCAACCGGTCGCGGTCGGTTACCGGACCGACGCCGGTCAGCGCAAACGGGGCAGGAACCATATTGCGCTCCAGTTTGCGACCGTTTGGATAGACCGGCTCATCAGGCGGGCTGGCTGCCAGCATGCCGGGGTTGAGCAGATCGTTCATACCGATCTGCCGTGTTGCATACTGCCCGATGACCGCCTGCGGATCGGTGATGCCGGCAACCTGCACCGGACGGTGCAGCGGCAGTTCGATGACCGCGAGATCGTCGACCGTGATCCGTGACGCATATGGAATGTCGCGCGCTGCGATGACCACGCGCTCGGTGCGACGACTCTCGATGTAGCCATATGCCGCAGCAGCGAGTGATGCCATAATCCCAACGATGAGCAACAGCATTGGCGCCACCTGCGATTTCTTGGGTGTGAGGGCGCTGCTGAGCGGTGCGGAGAGGCTTGAGGACATGATTGTGCTCCGTTTCTTTGATGAAGGTTGATACGATTGCTGCCAGTCCTACTGTTCCAGAGCATCGAGCGTCGCAGCCGCCGTGATGAGCGGGCGATACGGCGCGTATCCCAGAAGTCCGAAACCGGTCATCACCGGGCGTACTTCAGCGCACATTGCGGGGCGGTCGAACGTCTGCGCCTGTCCATCACTGAACGAACAGGTTCCGCCTTCCGGCAATACCCGCCACGTCACCCGCGCCGCCAGCGCCTCCGGTCGCTCTGCCAGACCGCTGACAGCGCTCAGGTTCTGGACAAATGTCTCCCTGGCTGTCTGGAGGGCGCGCTGCTGATCGATGCGTTGCCCGTTGTGCGCCAGGTGCGCGTAGTCGAACGACTGTACGGCTGAGCGGATCGATTGCTGTAATGCATCTTCCATCTGCGCCACTTCCATCTGCCGTTCGCTGAACTCGATCACCGTAAAGATGAATGGTGTGAGAAATGCCAGCACCAGCGCAATGAAGACCAGTGATTGCCCGCGTTCCGCCCGGCGATACGCCGCATATGGACGCCCGGTTCGTTGTTTGCTGCATTGTTGTTCCATGCCGCCTCCCTGCACGATGTTCAGTCGTCTGTATCCTGTTCGGTTGCGCGCGTTGCACTCCGGTTGATCCGGATGTCGCTCAATCCCGGAACAGGGGTCCAGACTTCGGCTGTGTACCTGATGGTGACGGTGATAGTGCTGTAGCGTCGGCACGGGTTTGTTGCACAGCGCACCCGAATGGTGGCATACTGCGGCTCCGCAAATACGCTGCCGACAAACGCCGTTCGCGCTGCTTCCGCCACCGGTCCCGGCGCCGATGCCAGCGGATACTCCTGGTCGTCCATCAAGCCGCCGGTCGATCCACGCACCGCTGCCTGGTGCGCCGCAACCCGCACCGCCTGGCTTACGGTGTAGTGAGCGCCAATCGCCTGCACCGCCGCGACGCCGCCGAAAATGACCATCAGCACAACCATCAGCACGAGCGCCATCTCGATGAGCGCCTGTCCGTTGCGATGGTTCTTGATCGGTATGCTGGCAGCGCAATCTGCCTTTTGCGTCATCGTGGCTCCTTTCACATTGTCAGCAGCGCGATCCGTTCGTTGGGTTTCAAAACGATGGTTCATCGGTCTTCCTCGCTTGCCAGAACGCCCCCTACCGCGCGTCGCGCGGCACAACGAACTCCACCCGATAGGTCGCCTCAAACACGTCGGTGCGTCGCTCCAGCACGCTGTCCGTGCGCCCATCCTCGTCCACGTCGAAGTATCCCGTTTCTACGACTTCCGTCAGCACCGCGTACTGGATGCGCAGGTCGGTTCCGCCCGTCGGCAACGGCGTGCGCACGTATACGTCCTGGCGCATGCGCTCCGGCGCGTACTGCCCCCAGAACAGGTGCCCCTGCCAGCGCATCTGCGCCGACGACGGACTGACGTGATAGCGATAGATGCATCCCCGCATGCGCGACAGATCGGCGTGCTGCGTGTCCTGCGCCGTCGGCTCCTCGCGCGCTTTGCATCCGGCGCTGCTCACGTTGATGTCTCCCGATCCGAGGAAACTCCACGCCACGATCCTGCGGTCCAGCCGGTAGTACGGCAGTCCGACCTGGCGATTGTCCGGCGCGATGAACGGCGTGAAGTCCATCACCTCGCCGCCGGGCCACGTCACCGTCGTCCCTTCGCTCAGGTACACCCCGCGCTCCGGGTCGAACTCCGAGTGAATGCGCAGGCGCTCTTCGCCGCGCTGCGGCGGCGGAACCACCAGCACCGTCGTTGTCGCCTGCGCCGCATTGTCCATCGGATTGGCGTCCGCGTCCGCAGAGATGCGCGCCAGGTGCAGCACCGCCACCGGCAGCGCCGGACTGTCCGCCGGCGGAACCCGCACGCGCACGCGCACCGTTCCGCGTTGCCCGGCGGCGACCGTCCCCAACCGCCAGACCGGGCGTCCGTTGTTCATCTCCTGGTGTCCCGGCGTCGTGCCGACGATCGTTACGTCGGGGACGACCTGATAGTCGAGCAGCACGTTCGTGGCGTCCTCCGGCGAGTTATTCTCATAGGTGATCTCCGTCTCGAACTCCTGCCCGGGTCGCACGATGCGCGGCGTCGTGATGCGCACCCTGACGTTGGTGCGCACGAAGACCGTCGTCGCTTCGGCGCGGTTGTCGTTCGGGTCGCCGTCATTGGCGGCGCTGACGACCGCAACGTTCGTCGCTGCATCCGGCGCCGCGTCGGTCGCCGGAACGGTCAGATCAATCGTCCGCACCTCGCCCGGCGCCAGATTGCCGAGGTTCCACACGAGCGTCCGTCCGTCGGTCCACGATGGGTCCAGACTGACGGTCGCCGTCACCCGCTCGGTAGTCGTTTCGCCCGTGTTCGGGTCGCGCAGCGTCAGGTCGGCGCCGCCGAACGGCATGCCGAGCGGCAGCGTATCGGTCAGCACGATGTTGGTCACCGTCTCCTGCGACGGGTTGCGCACCGTCAGACTGTAGCCGACCATCTGGTTACGCGCCGCGCGCTCCGGAGCGTGCTTCTCGACCGCCACGTTCGCGCCGGGGTCGGTGAAGAAGTAGAGCTGTGAGATGGTGTGCAATACATCGGTGTTGCACCCCGGAACCGAGTTGATCATCACCATGCGGTACGCCCGCCCGCGCTCCGTGATGAAGCGCAGTCCAAGCGGACCGTGGTTGGTCCCGGACTCGTCCGTATAGAGCCAGTCCTGCGCCATCCTGACATTAGGGATTCCCGGCTGGGGCCACGGATGCCAAGCATACCCCGAATCGCGATTTCCGATCCAGGAGAAGAAGGCGTTGCTCCAGACCTGCACGCCCGACGCCCGCAGCGCCTGCCACCCGGTCGGTCGTCCAGGCAGGTTGAGGCGAGGGAGGAAGTCTGAAATATCCCCCTGCACCTTGAGATGCCGCCGCAAATTCGGCTCCGGGTCGATGGTGGCATCACCCATCGACAGGAACGCCAGCAGGCGATCATCGCCGCCGCCCGGCTGCATGTCGGCGCCGAGGTCCTGGAGGATGACCATCGCGTTGCGCGTGCGATAAACCGTTGATCGGTCGAACATGCGTCGCCCAAACTCGAAGTGGTAGCGCGCCTCCACGACGGCGTTCGCCGGGACCCGCGTCCAGAGGGAGCGATCCTGCGCCATGCCGTCAAGGTCTACATCGCCCCAGAGCATCTGCCCCCACTCGGCGCCGCCATAGTACCTCGACCCGTCGGCGCCGGAGTAGCGCCCGCTGTACGGCGTGAACGGTCGTCCGTTGTTGTTGTAGTGGTTCGTATCCCCCGCAAAGAGCGTCAGCGGGACGGGGTCGATCGGCATCGGAATGCACACCGGCGGCGTCGCCGTCGCCGTCGGCGGCGGCGTGGGCGTGGGCGGCGGGTTGTCGGGGTCCGTCGGCGTCACGGTGATGCCCGTGCCCGGCGGGACGGTCGGCGTGCCGTTCCCGCCGCCCGTCGGCGTCTGGGTCACAAGCCTGGGCAGAAGCGTCTCACACCCCTCCGTGGCGTAGAAGGCGTAGGTCGGACCCGCCGTCGCGCGCCATCGCGACGTAATCGTCACGCGGTAGCGGCGATACTCCGGCGGGACGCCTTCATAGCCGGATTCAATCGTATACGTCCAGGAGACGTCTTTCACCCACCGCTGCCCGTAGTGCCAGTTCCCCGGCGGGTAGGTGATGAACACGCCGTTGACGCTGCACGGCGGGCGGTCAATGACGACGGGCGGAGACGAGGGACTCTGCTTGCTGGTCGATGCGGCGACCGGGATGCGTCGCGGCACGTACTCGAACAGCCCTTCGGCGCGCACGACGCGCGAAAAGCAGTCGGTGCGGTTCGGGCCGGACGGAACGCACTCCGATGACACGATGGCGTCCGCCTTCACCCATCCGGGTCCGGGGGTCTGGCTGCTGTCGGCCCGCGCAACGCCGGTCGCAGCGGCGCCCAGCGCCGCGAGGGCGAGCAGGAGCAGCGCCAGCAGCGTTGCGCGGCGGCGCGGAACGGCGGAAGGTCGAAGATGGTCGGGCATAACGGTTCCTCCGTATGGTTCAACAACGTATCGCCGCGCCGCCGCGCCCGCGTCACGGGTTCGGCGTGCCGCCGAGCATGACGGTGCTGTGCGATCCTCGCCGCCACTCCACATCGGTGATGATCGGATGGACGCCGACGCCGATTTCGACCGGGATCGGGCTGAGCAGGAAGGCGCGGTGCGGCGGGCTGTTCAGCAGTCCCTGCACGGCGTAATACACCTCGTGCTTGCCGCAACTGATCGCCTCGCCGTCGTAGCGACCGGGGTAGCCGGCCCACTCCATGCGATGCCACGGCCACGTGCCGTCGGTGCCCTGGTGCGAGCAGTGCTCCGGTCCCTTCGACATCTGATTAATCCCCACGTCATAGGCGTGGCGGCGGGCGGCGAGGGTGAGGAGCGGGTGCTCGCGGAGGGGGTGCAGCCCGTGGCGGGCGCGTTCCTCGTTGAGCAGGCGGATGAACTCCAGTTCCCACTGGCGGTTGACCGGC
>Ga0197142_1000696_pt1 | contig 31201 bp, 29 predicted proteins | sample GBS60_MetaG_FD_148614 | JGI IMG/M metagenome (GOLD analysis project Ga0197142, IMG submission 148614) | Sediment microbial communities from Great Boiling Springs, Gerlach, Nevada, United States - GBS 60_MetaG | ecosystem: Environmental > Aquatic > Thermal springs > Hot (42-90C) > Sediment...
GTGGGCGTTTTTAATAAAAAGAAAGCTGGCATTGTTTGGGAAGAATTTAAAAAAGAGAATGGAGATTTTTTAAAATGGAAGACAAAAAAACCGCAAGGGGGCGAGAGTCCTTTGGGGGTTCAAAAAAGAATGTATGATTTTTTAAAGGAATTGGAAAAGAAATATCAGGGAAAGAAAATTGTTTTGGTTTCTCACAAATTTCCTTTGACTGTTTTGGAAAAAACATTAGAAGGAATGGAAATGCAAGAGATTTTAAAGTGGAGTTTTGAAAGAAAGGAAAAGAGAATTCAAACCGGAGAGTTTCGAAGGGTTTTATTTAAAATGATTCCTTTTAATAAAGAAATGGAAATTGATTTGCATCGTCCTTATGTTGATGAGGTTATCTTTTTTTGCGAATGCGGGGGATTGATGAAGAGGAGGGAATCTGTTATTGATTGCTGGTTTGATTCCGGGGCAATGCCCTTTGCCCAAGTTCATTTTCCTTTTTCGGTTTCAAAAAATTTTGAGAAAATAAACTACAAAAAATTAGTTAAAAAAATTGATTTTCCCGCTGACTTTATTGCTGAGGCAATCGACCAGACGCGCGGTTGGTTTTATACCTTGTTGGCGGTTTCTACTGCTTTGGATTTGGGACCTCCTTTTTTAAACGTGATTTCAGCCGGTCATATTTTGGACGAAAAAGGAGAAAAAATGTCAAAGTCAAAGGGCAATATTGTTGACCCTTGGGAATTGATTGAAAAATATAGCGCTGATACCTTGAGATGGTATTGTTATACGATTAATGAACCTTCAGATTCAAAAAGATTCCGAGAGCAGGATTTTGAGAAAATTTTCCGAAATTTTATCTTGCTTTCTCTTAATTGCTGGAAGTTTTTGAATTTTTATTTTAAACCAAAAATGATTAAAAATTTTTCGCCCAAATTCGCTTTGGATGCTTGGATTGTTTCTCGTTTGGCTTTTTTGTCTTCTTTTGTCAAAGAAAAATTGTCCAATTATGAGATTACAAAGGCAGCCAGGGAAATTGAGAGATTTTTAAGGGAGGATTTATCGGGTTGGTATATTCGTCGTTCCAGAGAAAGATTAGGAAAAAAAGAGAAAAAAGAGGTTGGAAAGACGCTTTCTTTTGTTTTTTTGAATTTTTCAAAAATACTCGCCCCCTTTTGTCCTTTTTTGGCAGAGTATTTCTTTCAAGGTTTTTTGAAAAAACCCTTTTTAAAGGAAAAATCCGTTCATTTAGAGGAATTTCCTCTTTTTTCCAAAAAGTTGAGAAAGGAAAAATTAGAAAGAGAAATGGAGGAGGTTTTAAAAATTGTTTCCTTGGTGCTTTCAAAAAGAAAAGAGGCGAAGATAAAGATTCGTCAACCCTTATCCACGCTCAAAATTAAAAAAGAGATAAAAAATAAAGAATTATTGTCTCTTTTAAAAGCAGAGGTCAATGTAAAAAAAATTATTGTTGATAAAAAAATAAAAAATGATTTTGAATTGGATTTAAGAATCACGCCCGAATTGAAAAATGAAGGTTTGCTAAGGGAACTGGCGAGATTGGTTCAAGATTTAAAAAAGAAACAGGGTTTTTTGCCTAAAGATAAAATTGTTTTAGGGTTTTTCGGGCCTCAAGAATATTTAGGCCTTTTGTCGGAAAATAAAAAGAATTTTTTGAGAAGAACGAAAATTCAAGAAATTGAATTTTTAAGGGAAGAACCCAAAGAGAAAAAAGAAATGTTTTTGGAAGGAAAAAAAATCTTTCTCATTTTAAGAAAAATAAATGTCAGAAAAAATTAAGACCTTAGCCTTTTTGGTTAAAAAGATTCCCCTTGGGGAAAAAGATGAAAATTTTGTTTTTTTCACAAAGGATTTTGGAAGGATAGAGGTTTTGGGCCGTTCAATTCGAAAGATTGATTCAAAGTTGAGAATGCAATCTGAACTCTTTAATTTTCTGGAAATCGAGTTCGTTCAGGGTAGATATCAAAAAATTTTGACCGATGTTTTTTTAATTTCTTCTTTTTCAAAAACAAAAAAATATCTTTATAAAATTAAGTATCTTTATCTTATTTGCGAAAAGATAAATGATTTAATTTTCGGCCCGGAAAAAGACGAAAGGATTTTTTATCTTTTAAAAGAGGTTTTTGAAAAAATTGAAAACTCTTTTGTTTTAAAAAAAATTTGCCTTTATTATCTTTATTTTTTTTGGAGATTTTTATTTTTTTTGGGTTGGGCAACGGATTTTTATCATTGCGGACTTTGCCAGCGAAAATTTGAAAAAGGGGACATTTTTCTGATTGAGAAAGAGAATAGATTTTTTTGCGAAAAATGTTATAAAAAGAATAATGAAAAAAAAGTCTACCTTTTTTCCAAAGATTTATTAAAGGTCCTGCATTTAATTTTTCAGATGCCAGATTTTTTGGATAAGATTTATATTAGAGAGGAATTAATAAAAAAGCTTTTTTCTTTTTCTGAGTTTTATTATCTTTCATTGAAGAGAAATCAATTATGAAGATTAAAAAAATTTTTTATTTTTTGGCTTTTGTTTTAATTTTGGCTTTAATTTTTGTTTGGAAGAAAAATTCTTTTTCAAAGAGCGAGTTGAGATTAGAGATTTTGGGTCCTGAGAAAGTGGCAGTAGGAGAGAAGGTGGGTTTTTTGGTAAAGTACAAAAACAATAGCAACGCGATTTTGGAGGAACCCCGGCTTTATTTTCAATGCCCTTCAGATTCTTATTTGGAAAAGGGAGAAAGGATGGAGGAAAAAGAATTAGAAAATATTTATCCCGGGCAAGAGAGGAGTTTTAATTTTGAATGTATTATTTGGGGTAAAGAAAGAGAAATAAAGGAAGTAGAAGGCTGGATTGTTTTTCGGCCTAAAAACCTGAAATCAAAATTCGAGGTTAAAAATTCTTTTCATTTTGAAATTGTCAAAAGCCTTTTAAACTTTGAGGTGGATATGCCGTCTAAAGTAGAAAAAGATAAGGTTTTTCGTTTTAACATTTATTATTTTTCAAACAATCCAGAGCCCGTTTCTCAAATTAAAATCAAAGCCAATTTTCCAAACGATTTTCAATTGATTTCCAGCTCCCTTCCCCTTTCAGAAGAAAACGTTTGGACGATTAAAGATCTGGGGGCCGAAGTTGGCGGAAAAATTGAAATTCAGGGAATTTTGAAAGGGAGGATTGGAGAGGTAAAAAATTTTTCTTTCTCTCTTTTTTTTACAGAAAATAAAAAAGAGATTCTTTTAAAAGAATTAACAAAAAAGGTGATGGTGGAAAAAACAAATCTTTTTATAAGACAAGAAATCAACGGTCGTCCCAACTTTGTTGCTTCTTTGGGAGATGTCCTCCATTATGAGATTTATTTCAAGAATATCGGAAACCAACCGTTAGAAAAATTGAATTTGATTTGTATTTTGGAGGGCGATGTTTTTGATCTCGATGACTTGAAAACGTTGACGGGTTATTTTCGGAAAGGAGACAACTCTATTGTTTTTGATTGGAAGGAAAATCCTTCTCTGGCCTTTTTGGAACCAATGGAAGAAGGAAAGGTTGAGTTTTGGGTTTCTTTAAAAAAAGAAAATATAAAGAGCCCTATTTTGAGGAATAAGATTTTTATTGGTTCAACCAAAGAAGAATTTGAGACAAAAATTTTAAGTCCGATTGAGATCAAGCAAGTGGGTTATTATCACGATGAGGTTTTTGGAAATTCAGGACCCTTGCCCCCGCGCGTTTTACAGGAGACAAGTTTTACTGTCGGTTGGATAATAAAAAATCCCTTGAATGAAATTTCTAATGTCAAGGTCCGTGCTCAATTGGAAAAGAACGTGAGGGTTTTACTTTCGAATATTTTTCCGGAAACTGAATCTTCTCGTTTTTTCTATGATTCAGAGAAAGGAGAAATTTTTTGGTCCATTGAGAAACTTGAGAGCCATCAAGAAAAAACGATTTATTTTCAGATTGTTTTTTCCCCCCAGCCCGAACAAAGGGGAACCATTTGTCCTTTAATCTCAGAGATTACTCTTGAGGGGTACGATCTTTTTACGAATGAAAACGTTTCAATCCGAGGAAATTCTTTGAGCACAAGACTTGAGGAGGGGGAAAGGTTGGAAGAATCTCTCTCAAAAGTCCAATAAAATATGGAAGAAAATAAATTTGAAAAGATTGTAAATTTAGCAAAGAAGAGGGGGTTTGTTTTTCTTTCCTCTGAGATTTATGGTGGTTTTTCGGCTTGTTATGATTACGGTCCTTTGGGCGTTGAGATGAAAAATAAAATAAAAAATTTTTGGTGGCAGACAATGACGAGAAGAAAAGAAAAGGTTGTTGGTTTGGATGCTTCTATTTTAATGGCGTCAAAAGTATGGGAGGCCTCGGGACACTTGACTGGTTTTGTCGATCAATTGGTTGAATGTAAAAATTGCAAAAAAAGATTTAGGATTGATGAGGTCAAAGAGAAAAAATGTCCTGAATGTCAAGGGGATTTGACGGAACCGAGAAATTTTAATTTAATGATGAAGACCTTTGTGGGACCGGTTGAAGATAAGGCATCGATTGCCTTTTTGAGGCCGGAAACCTGTCAGGGGATTTATGTCAATTTTTTGAATGTTCACAGATCAATGAGATTGTCTCTGCCATTTGGGATTTGTCAGATTGGAAAGGCCTTTAGGAACGAAATTACTCCACGCAATTTCCTTTACAGATTGAGAGAATTTGAACAGATGGAGTTTCAATGGTTTTGTCATCCAAAAGAAGCGGATTTTTGGTTTGATTTTTGGTTGAAAGAAAGATTGGCTTTTTTAGAAAGAATTGGTTTAAAAAAAGAGAATTTAAGGGTGATAGAAGTGCCAGAGAAAGAAAAGGCCCATTACGCAAAGAAGCAAGTAGATATTGAATTTAATTTTCCTTTTGGCTGGAAGGAAATTGAAGGCGTTCATAATCGGGGCGATTGGGATCTTTCGCGACATTCTCAATTTTCTGGAAAGGATCTTAGTTATTTTGATCCCGAAAAAAAAGAAAGATTTATTCCTTATATTATTGAGACCTCAATTGGCGTTGATCGTTTATTTTTCGCTCTTTTATGCGATGCTTTTGAGGAATTTAAAGAGGGGCGTTCTGGTCGGGGCAAAGAAAAGGAAGTTCTTTTAAGATTGTCGCCCTTGGTGGCGCCCATTGAGGTTGCAATTCTACCCTTGGTTCAAAATAATGAGAAAATTTTAGAGATCGCAAAAGAGATTTTTGATTTTTTACAAAAAGAATTCTTATGTTTTTATGATCAAACGGGTTCCATTGGCAGGCGTTACCGTCGCCAAGATGAAATCGGAACGGTTTTTGCTGTGACCGTTGATTTTCAAACGATTGAAGATCAAACAGTGACCGTGCGCGATCGAGATACAATGAAACAAGAAAGGAAAAAAATCGAAGAATTAAAAGGTTTTTTTCGAGAAAAATTAAAGTATTTTTAATAAATTTCCGGTAAAAAAATGGAATTCAAAAAAATTTTTTTAAGAAATGGTTTAAGGGTGCTTTTTGTTCCAAGGTCAGATATTCAGACGATGACGATTTTGATCTTGGCCCGGGTTGGTTCCAAACACGAAAGCAAAAAGGAAAATGGTATTTCTCATTTTTTAGAACATATGTGTTTTAAGGGAACGAAAAAAAGACCAAATCCGCTTTTGGTTGTTGAACCTTTAGATGAAATTGGCGCTGTCTACAATGCTTTTACCTCTCAAGATTTTACCGGTTATTGGATAAAAGCCGACTCTTTGCACAGCGATTTCATATTAGAAATGGCAGCGGATATCTTTTTGAATTCAATCTTTGATCCCAAAGAGATTGAAAAAGAGAAAAAGGTGATCGAGGAAGAGATCAATATGATTTATGATAACCCCCGTCAGTATGTCGAGGATTTATGGTTTAAGTTATTGTATGGAGACCAGCCGGCCGGTTGGCCGATTACGGGAACCAAAGAGACAATTAAGAATATTAATCGCGAACTCCTTTTTAAATACAAAAGAAAAAACTATACTGCTTCCAATATTTTGATTTGTTTAGCGGGAAATTTTTCAGAAAGAAAATCGCTTTCTTTAATTAAAAATTATTTTTCTTATGTCAAGAAAGGAAGAGAACAAAAATTAATCTTGGTTAAAGAAAAACAAAATAGCCCTCAAATTTTACAAGAGAAAAGAAAAACAGATCAGACCCATTTGATTTTGGGTTTTAGAGCCATTCCCCTTTTAGATGAAAGACGTTACGCTTTAGATCTATTGGCCAAGATCTTGGGCGGAATGATGAGTTCTCGTTTGTTTTTAAAAATAAGAATTGAGAAGGGTTTGGCTTATTATATTTCAGCTGGCACGACATTGAGTCCTGAAAACGGTTCCTTGGAGGTTTCAGCGGGCTTGAGGAATGAGGCATTCTTGGAGGGAATAGATTTGATTTTAAAAGAAATCAAAAAAATTCTTAAAGAGGGAATTGAAAGAAGGGAATTGGTAAAAGCCAAAGAAAATGCTATAGGTTCTTTAAAAATTTTCCTTGAGACATCAAATAATCAGGCGAGTTTTTATAGTTTTCAGGAATTGTTAGAAAAAAAGATAGAAAAAAAAGAAAAAATTATCGAAAAGATAGAAAAAGTTACAGAAAAAGATATAATTGATTTGGCAAGGGAAATTTTTAAACCAGAAAAATTAAATTTGGCATTTGTCGGACCGGGGGTTGAAAAAAGGAAGATAGAAAAAATTTTTAAAAATTTTTAAAAAAAATGAAGGCAAACACTTTAGATCTTTCTTGGCGTTCCGTGATAAAAATTTTTTTTGTTTTGATCGTTTTTTATTTTGTTTTTTTAATAAAAGACATTTTGATTTTGCTTTTGTTTGCCTTTTTGCTTTCTTTTTTAATGGAAAAGCCAATTGTTTTTTTGGAAAAGAAAGGGCTGTCTCGTTTTGTTTCCGCTTCCTTGATTTATTCTTTTTTTGCGCTATTTTTCTTTTCTTTTATCTATTTTCTCTTGCCTTTATTCTTTAATGAATTGAAAAATTTTTTCTTTCTCATTCCTGATTATCTTAAGAGAATCGACACCTTTTTAAGGTTTTTAAATCTTCGTTCTTTTGACCTTTTTTCTTTTCTTTTTGAGGAGTGGTTCAAAAAGGATTGGGCCAAGATTTTAGATTTTCTTCGTTCTTTTTTTTCTGGTATTTTATCTTTTTTTCTTTTTTGTTTTTTAAGTTTTTTTATTTCTTTGGAAAGAAACATTGAAGAGAGATTTTTAAAGTATCTCTTGCCCAAGAAATACGAAGAAAAAATACTTGTTATTTGGGAAAGGGTAAAAGAAAACACTTTTCAATGGTTTGGCACAAAGGTTATCAGTTCTTTATTTGTTGCTTTTTTAACCTTTCTTTTGTGTTTGGTTTTTAGTTTGAATTACTCCCTTTCCTTTGCTTTTGGGTCTTTTGTCTTGAATTTTTTGCCCGTTTTGGGTCCTTTGGTTTTGGGCGCGCTTCTTTTTTTGGTCTCTTTATCAGAGGGTTTTTTGAAGGGTATTTTGGTAATCATCGGTTTTTGGTTGATTCAACTGATTGAGGGCAATTTGCTTTTACCCTTTTTATTGAAGAGATTTATGAAAATTCCTTATTTGATTATTTTTCTTTCTTTTATTATCGGAGGAAAAATTTTCGGATTTTTGGGCGCTTTTTTTTCTATTCCTTTGTTTGTTTTGATTTTTGAATTTTGGAATGAATTTTTTAGAGAAAAAAAAGAAGGAGAAATTTAAAAAATGGGAGAACTTTATGTTGTTGCCACGCCCATTGGCAATTTAAAGGATATCACCCTTCGGGCCCTCGAGGTTTTGAAGGAGGTTGATTATATCTTGGCCGAGGATACGAGAAGAACAAAGATTCTCTTGGATTTTTATCATATCAAAACGCCTTTAATCAGTTATTTTCAACACAGCAAAAAAAGAAAAACAGAGCTTATTTTGAATTTTTTAAAAGAAGGAAAGAAATTGGCCCTTGTTTCCGAAGGCGGAACGCCGGGAATTTTAGATCCGGGTGGAGAATTAATCAAAGAAATTTTAGAAAAATTATCTCCCGGGGTGAAGATCGTGCCGGTGCCGGGACCTTGTGCTTTGACTACTGCCCTGAGTGTCGCTGGCTTTTCTGTTCATAAATTTGTTTTTTTTGGTTTTTTACCAAAAAAGAAAAGAAGAAAAAAAATTTTGAGGGAAATCGTTGATTCTCATTATCCTGTATTGTTTTATGAATCTCCTTATCGGATTTTAAAAACCTTAAAAGAAATTAAGGAAATAGTAAAAGGAGATATTAATTTAATTCTTTTTAAAGAATTGACAAAGAAATTTGAAACGATTTACCGGGGAAGAATTAATGAAATCATTGAACAAATCAAAAAAGATAAAATTAAGGGCGAATTCGTTGTTTTGCTTTACCATTGACAAAATTTTAAAAATTGTTATCATTATAAGATAATGGCTGGGTGGTCCAGCCTAAAAATTTTTTTAGTCCTTTTGTCTTTTGTTAAGGAGAGAGAAGATGGACAGAAGGGATCTCAGGAGAAGGATCGGGGAGTTGACAAGGATGGTTAACAAAAGGAACGGAGTTTCCCGTAAGGAGAAGACAAAAATGAGAAGGGAAATCCGTAGATTGCGAAAAAAATTAAAAAATTTCGATAGAGATTAACGATTTATTTTCGCCCGTACATTTATATTTATATATTCCTTGTTTTATTGTTCTTTTTTATTTTAGGGGCATTCGATATTGCCCCGTTTTTTATTTTTTTATAATTTTTTATATAATTAGAATATGATTTTGATTTTACAATTTCGGAGGGATAAAACGGGTTGGCATGAAATAAAATGCTTTTATCAATCGCTGAAAATTCCTTTTCAGAAAATTCAGTTTTTGAATCTTTTTTCCGAATCTCTTAGTTTGGGTATTTTTTCTCATTTTTTGAAAAAGGCAAAGGGAGTCATTATTGGGGGTTTGGGAGAGTATTCCCACGAGGAAAAAGATGAAAGAAAAAGAAAAGAGTTTTTCGATATTAAAGAAAAAACAAAAAATTTTTTGAAGGAAATTCTAAAGACAAGAAAACCAGTTTTGGGCATCTGTTTTGGCCATCAAATTCTGGGAGAGTACTTGGGTGCTAAGTTGGATTTTGCGCCAGAGCAAAGAGAGGCGGGGATTAAAAAAATTTTTTTAACAAAAGAAGGGCAAAGAGATCCTCTTTTTTCCGGATTTAAAAAAAGTTTTTTTGCGGTAGAGGGGCACAAGGACGCTCTTTTTAATTTGCCCCCAAAAACAGTTCATTTGGCTTTTAATCGCGTTTGTCCCATTCAGGCTTTTCGTTACCAAAAAAATGTTTATGGCGTTCAGTTTCATCCTGAATTGGATTTTAAAGAACTCCTTTTTCGTTTGGATTTTTACAAAGATTACAAAAAGAAAGGAGAGACCCTGAAAGAAATTAAGGTAAAGACAGAAAAGATTTTCGAGAATTTTTTAAGAATTTCAAATTTCGAAATCTCAAGATAAATAAACACGAAAAATCTATGAGGGATGGATTTAACTTGACAATAATTTTTTTTATGTTAAAAATATAAAATAAAAATAAAAAAAATGGAAGAGAAAAATAATAAAAAATTGTTTATTTTGTTGTTTTGGACCTCCCAAAATTTTGTTGGGAGATTTTTGAGTTAGAAATAATCTTCTTTTCTAAAACAAAAACCTCCCAACAAAGGGAGGTTTTTTTAGTTCTTTGGGGATTTTTTTAGGACCTTTTTTTGGAAAGGAGATTGCCATGAAGGTGAAGGTCGGTGTGGAGTTGGAGGGGTTTGTTTACCGGTACGGAGAACCGGTAGACGTTTACGAATGGATTCTTTCTGAGCAGGGAAGCGAAGAATGGAAGATCGATGGGGTTATTGTAAAAACGGATGCAGGGAGGCATATGATCGAGTTGGCCCTGCCGCCACTCGAGATAAACGATTTGTCTTTTATTCCGGAAATGATTGAAAGGATTTTAAGAAATTTTCCAAAGGAGTGGAAATTTTTTTGGCAGGGCTATGATCCTGGAGATTTGCCGGCAGAAAGCCTTTGGGCTCCAAAACAAAGATATTTTGCCCTTCAAAGGGCTTTGAGTATCGAGAGCCCAGAAAGATGGAAAGGAGTCCACCAGATGACAAAGGTTGCCTCTGTCCATGTTCATTTAGATGCGGATTTCGAAGACGGAGGCCAAATCGTTGCGTTATTGAACACGTTCAATAACGCTGATGACTTAAGGAGAAGATTTGCTACTCAAGGAAGAGTAGCAAAGTGGTTTGGTTGGGCAGATCCTCGACGGTTGCCCAACAAGAGAAACGGAAGGATTTTTTCTTCTTATGAAGATCTCAAGGAATTCATCGGAAGGATTCCTCGGTTATTGAGATACGGAGAAGGTGGTCTCGAGCCCGATTTAAAAACAAGGTCTCTTTTGGGCGACCCTCTTTCAGAGGGTACGCTCTGGTGGTGGGCTCGACCAAGAAAATCATTGGGAACCGTTGAGGTAAGGATTGCTGATTCAATGGTTCCGGAAAAAATTCCCGATTACATTCGGGAATTACTGAGATTGGTTTAGTTCTTTTTTAAAATTTTTTTTCTGGTGCCTTTACCAGAAGAGGGGGTGTCAAAAAACACCCTCTTTTTTAATGGTAAAATTAAAAATGATCGATATTCATTTTCATTTGTCTTATTTCCAAGAAAAAGAAAAAATTATTAAAGAAAGCAAAGAAAGATTAAAAGCGATAGTGAGTTGCGCTTTGGATTTAAAAGAGGCAAAAGATTTTTTAATTTTAAAAGAAAAATACCCTCGATTTTTCTTTTTTACCCTTGGTTTTCATCCTTTTGATGAAGATAAATTTTCAGAGAAAATTTTAAAAGATTATGATGATTTTTTGAAAGAAAATAAAAATAAAGTTTCGGCCTTGGGAGAAATTGGTCTTGATTATTTTGATCCCAAAAAGGATAAAGAAAAAATGAAAAAAATTTTTTTGAGTTTTTTGGATTTGGCGAAAAAATACGATTTGCCCGTTTTGATTCATTGCCGGAATGCTTTTGATGATCTTTTGGAAATTTTAAGAGAGAAAAATATTTCCAAGGTGATTTTGCATTGTTTTTCCGGCTCGGAAGGTATTTTAAAGGAAAGCTTAAAAAGGGGTTATTTTATTTCTTTTGCTACCAATGTTTGCTACACCCAAAAACATCCTCGATTGGCAAAAATTACACCCTTGGAAAATTTACTTTTAGAAACCGACTCTCCTTGGCTTGATCCTTTTTCTCAAGGAAAGAAATTTGAAAACAAACCCTGGAATGTTTTAGAATCAGCAAGAGTTATCTCCCAGATTAAAAAAAAGAGTGAAAAAGAAATTTTAGAGATTGTTTTTGAAAACGCCAAGAGAATATTGAATCTTTAAAATATTGACTTTTTAAAAAAGCGATTTAAAATAAGATAAGCGGTTTTCCAGTTCTTTGTCTTTTTTTTACAAGGAGAAGAGCAATGAAAAAGAAAAGGTTGCCGATCGAAGAGTATTGGTTGCAAATGATTAACAATGGAAGGAGCGATGTGGATCGTTTTGAATTGCGGGCAATGGTTTGGATGGCTCAAGACGAGGAGATTCGAAATTTGGCAGCTCAAAAGCTTTGGGTTTTAGCCAAGAAATCAGATGATTTGGGAAGAGTCAAGGAAGATATAAAGCTTATTATTTTGTGGAATAAAAAGATGCGGGAAAATCTTTGGGAAGAATGGAAGGATATTTTTGATGATGAGGATTTGCTTTTTTTGTGGCAATGGTGCGAACCTTTAAGGAAAAAAATTGAAGGGTTCCGACCTGAAATTTTTACGGAAAAAAATTGAGTTCTTTTTGGCCAGGGTTGGCCTTTATTTATTTAAAGTTTTATTTAAAAATAAAAAAATAAAAATAAAAAAATGAAGGAAATTTTTTTTTTAAAGAATCTTTATAAAAAATTTCTTGTTTTTGAGAAAAAAAATTACCTGAGAGATGTAAGAAATTTTTTTGGTGTTAAAGAATTAAAAATCTCTTCAAAAGAACTTTCTTTAATTTACGAGAACTATCAAAAATCTTCTTTTCTAGCTTTTTTAAAGAGAACAAAGGATCTTATTTTTTCGAGAAATGTTTTTGATTTCATTTTAAAAAACATTTCCGAGGATTGGGATTTTTATAAACATTTATATTTTTTAAAAAAAGAAAAGTTGGTTGATTTAAAAGGCGAGCGTCTTTTTTTAAAGAAACCTCAAATTTTTTCTGTGATCCCGAGGCCAAGGAGTGAAGAAGAGATTATTAATACAATTGAGAAAAAAACCAAAAAAAAGATCAAAAAAGAAGATAAGATTTCAGATTTCTTTTTTTCCTTTAGGGTAAAAGGGCAATGGGATCAGATGCCCATTTCTCAAGGATCGGCTGTTTTCGTTGTCAAAAAGATCCTTGATTATTTACCCTTGAATAAAAAATTTCTTTTTGTTGGAGATGATGATTTTATTTCTCTTTTTTTATCCTTGGTTGATCCTTCAATTGAATCAATGGTCATTGATATTGATGAGGATCTTTTGGAAAAAATCAAGGACTTTTCAAGAAGGTTTAATTTGAAAATCGAAACGCAAAAAGTAGATTTATTGAAAACAAAAAATCTTGGCCAATCTTTTGTGGGTTTTTTAGTTAATCCTGTTTATACCTTGGAAGGAGTGCAAAGATTTATGTCTTTTGGTCTTTCTCATTTTTCCCAGGATGGTGGTTATGCTTTTTTAGAATTAGGAGACGAGGCGATCGGTAATCGTTTTTTATTTTTTCAGGATTTTTTCACGAAGAAAAATTTAATTTTAAGGGAATTGACTTTGGAAAAAATATATTATCCCCAAATTAAATTACACACTGAAGACGAAATTATTGAGAAAAGAATGAGAACCCTTTTTTCCCAAAAAACATTGAAAAAAAAACCAAGATTGGCTGCTGGTTTTTTTGTTTTTGAATATTTACCATTTCCTGTTAAAAAAATTAAAATAAAAAAGAAATTTTATTCTTATATTTAAACGTTTAGCACATTTTACATTTTCTCTCTTTTTTGATAAAATATTTTTATATGGAAAAAGAAAATCTTGAAGAGATAATTAAGAAAATTAAAAAAGCAAAAGATTTGGATTCTTTAAAAGAAATCTCTGAATCTTTATTGGGAAAAAATGGAAAGATATCTTTGGCTTTAAAATCTTTGAAGGATTTGCCTTTAGAAGAAAGAAAAAAAGAAGGCGAGGGATTGAACAATTTAAAACTAAAAATTGAAAAAGAAATAAGAAAAAGAGAAGAATTTTTGAAAAAGGACCTTTTGAGGAAGAGAGAATTTTTTGATATTTCTTTGCCTGGTAAAAAAATCAAGACCGGTCATTTACATCCTTTAACCCTGGTGAGGCAAAGGGTTGAAGAGATTTTTCAATCGTTGGGTTTTGAGGTTGTTGAGGGTTTTGAGATTGAAGATGAATTTCATAATTTTGATGCCTTGAATATTCCCCCTTGGCATCCGGCAAGAGAAACTTTGTCTTTGGGGAAAACTTTTTTTTTAAAAAACGGAAAAAGATATTTAATGAGATCTCATACCTCATCCGTTCAGATTCGCTATATGGAAAAACACAACCCGCCCTTAAAGATTATTGTGCCTGGCCGAGTTTTTCGTTCAGATGAATTGGACGCTTCCCATGAGATTGATTTTTGGCAATTGGAAGGATTGATGGTTAATAAGGATGTTTCTTTGGCTAATTTTAAGGCCATTACCGAAGAGTTTTTTAAAAGATTTTTTGCTAAAAATATTGAAATTAGATTTAGGCCTTCTTATTTTCCTTTTGTAGAACCGGGTGTTGAAGTGGATGTTTCTTGTCCTGTTTGTCGAAAGAAGGGTTGTTCGCTTTGCAAGAAAACTGGTTGGTTAGAAATGGGAGGAGCAGGAATGGTCCATCCTTATGTCTTTAAAGCAGTAAAGTTGAACCCTCAGCATTGGCAGGGTTTTGCTTTTGGTTTTGGTTTGACGAGGTTGGCGATGGTAAAATATAAAATTCCAGATGTTAGAATTTTTAATTTAAGCGATTTAAGGTTTATCCATCAATTTTAAAATATGAAATTTTCTTATTCTTGGCTTCAATCTTTTTTTTCAAAGAAATTGCCGTCTCCCAAAAAACTGGCAGAAGTTTTAACGCTTCATTCTTTTGAGGTTGAAAACATCACAAGAGAGGAGGGTGATTGGATTTTGAATATTGATATTTTACCCAATCGGCCAGATTGCCTTTCTCATTTAGGAATTGCCAGAGAGATTTCTGTTCTTTTTGATTTGCCCTTGAAAGAAGAGGAAAAAAGGCTTGACGATAAAGAAAGAAAGATAGAAAAATTAGTAAACATCAATGTCAAGGACGCTTCTTTGTGTCCGCGATATTGCGCTGCTTTGATTCTTGGAGTAAAAGTTAAAAGTTCTCCTTCCTGGTTACAAAAAAGATTGAGAGCTTGCGGTATTTTACCGGTGAATAATATTGTCGATATTACCAATTATTTAATGTTAGAAACGGGCCAGCCATTGCACGCCTTTGATTTTGATAAAATCGAGAAAGAAAAGATAAAAAAGCGAGGAGGAAAAGAAATTGAATTGCCTTACATAGAAATAAGGAGAGCAAAGAAAAACGAGATTTTTTTGTCTTTAGACAATAAGAAATTTTTGCTGAACGATGAAATGTTGGTGATCGCGGATTCAAAAGATGTTTTGGCCTTGGCCGGAATTAAGGGAGGAAAGAAAGCAGAGATTTTAAGCGAAACCCAGAATATCCTTCTGGAGGCTGCTGCTTTCGATTCTCTGATTATTCGCAAAACCTCTTCAAAATTAAACTTGATTACTGATGCCTCTTTTCGGTTTTCTTACGGCCGCGATCCTAATAGCGTAAGAGAGGTATTGGAGAAAGCAATTCTAATGATTAAGGAATTGGCCGGCGGCGAATATCAGGGTATCTTTGATTTTTATCCAACGATTGTCTTTCCAAAAAAGATAAAATTGGATTTTGAAAAGACAAGAAGGCTTTTGGGACTTGAGATCTCAGATAAGGAAATAAAAGAAATTTTGAAAAAATTAGGATTTAAGATTTTGTCAGAAAATTTAATTGAAGTTCCAACCTTTAGATTAGAAGTCGACCTTCAGGAGAATTTGATTAATGAGGTGGCACGGATTTATGGTTTATGGAAGATTACTTCGATTCCGGCTGTGGGCCCCAAGGTAGCCGCACCTTTAAACCCTAGTCTTTTTTGGGAGAAGAAAATAAAACAAGTGCTTAAAGAAGCTTGCTTTGATGAGATAATGAGTTATTCCTTTTGTGATCAAAAAGACATTGAAAATTTTTTTTATTCTCCAAATCAGGTTATTGAGATTTCAAATCCTTTTTCTTTAAACTTTAAATTTTTAAGACCAACCCTTTTAATCGGTCTTTTGAAAAACATTTCTTTTAATCAAAAGAATTTTTCAGAAATAAAGATTTTTGAGATAGGTAAAATTTTTAAGAGAGAAAAAAATAAATTTTTAGAGAAAAAAATGATTGGCGGAATGATTTTAAATGGCGATTTTTTCGAATTAAAAGGGGTGATTGATTTTCTTTTGGAGAAAATAGGAATTGCCGGCGTTTGGTATGATTCCTTTGAGGCTACGAGCGAAGATTCAAAACAAGATGTCTGGCATCCAACGAGAATCGCTGAAATCAAACTTGACCATGAAGAAATTGGTTTTTTAGGAGAGATTTCTCCGCTTTTAAGAGAAAAATATGGAATAAAAGATCCGGTTTTTGCTTTTGAGATTGATTTTGAAAAATTGGAAAAGAAAGCGACGGAAGAAATAGAATACGAAGAAATTTCTCCTTTTCCAGCTGCCATTCGAGACATTTCTGTTATTGTTCCCAAAGAAGTGAGGGTTGATGAAATTTTAACAAAGATTCAATTCCTTTCTCCTTTAATTCGCGACGTTGATTTGTTCGATATTTTTGATGAGATAGAAGATAACAAAAAAAGTTTAAGTTTTCATATTTATTTTCAATCAAAAAATAAAACCTTATCTGATAAAGAACTTGATTTTTTGCAAGAAAAAATAATCAAAACTTTGGAAAAAAACAAAGGTTGGAAAGTAAGAAAAAAAGAAGAATAAAATGGAAAAAGAAACAAAAAAAAACGAGTATTCCGCCAAGGATATTCAAATTTTAGAAGGATTGGAGCCGGTAAGAAAGAGGCCGGCGATGTACATTGGCTCAACCGGTCCTGAAGGAGTCCATCATCTTTTGGTTGAGATCGTTGGGAATGCCACTGATGAGGCCTTAGCGGGTTTTGCAAACAAAGTTCAGGTAACTTTTTTTTCTGAAAAAAGAATTTCAGTTGAAGATAATGGTCGTGGCATTCCAATTGATATTCACGAAAAAACAAAAAAATCAGCTCTGGAAACGATTATTACCTATTTGCATAGCGGAGCGAAATTTGGCGGAAACGTTTATAAGGTTTCCGGCGGTTTGCATGGGGTTGGTTTGTCTGTTGTTTGTGCCCTTTCAAAATATTTGAAAGCCAGGGTAAAGAGAGATGGTAAGATTTACGAGCAAGAATATTCGCGAGGAAAGGTTTTGAGTCCTTTGAGGGTTGTGGGTAAAAGTCAAGAAACCGGGACAACAATTCTTTTCGAGCCCGATCCTGAAATTTTTAAAGAGATAAGATTTGACAAAAAGAAGATCGTTAATTATTTAAGAGAACAAGCGTTTTTATCAAAAAAAATCAATTATATTTTTATCGATAAATCATCAAAAGAGGAAAAGAAAATTAACTTTTATTTTGAAAATGGTCTCGTTTCTTATTTAAAGTATTTAACCCGAGGTCAGAAAATGATTCACGAAAATATTTTTTATGTTTCTCAAGAGATAGATCAAATATTTGTGGAGGCCGCTTTTTGTTATACTGATGAATTTGAACCATACGAGGAGAGTTTTGCCAACAATATTAATACCAAAGAGGGTGGATATCACTTGACGGGTTTTCGAAGCGCCTTAACCAAATCCTTTAATGAATGGGCGCGCAAAAAAGAAATGATCAAAAAGGAAGAAGATAATTTAACGAGGGATGATTTAAAAGAGGGTTTGAACGCTTTGGTTTCTGTTCGAATTTCGAACCCGGAATTTGAGGGTCAAACAAAAGCAAAGTTGGGAAATCCAGAGGCAAAATCAGCAGTAGAAAAAGCGGTTTTGCCTGCGATTTTGGAGTTTTTTGAAAGATATCCTCAGGATGCAAAAGCAATTTTAGAAAAATGTTTTTTGGCTCAAAAAGCAAGAAAGGCAGCGAAAGCTGCAAAGGATGCTATCGTGAGAAAGAGCGTCTTGACAGGATTAACCCTTCCTGGTAAATTAGCAGATTGTATTACCAAAAATCCTGAAGAAGCAGAGCTTTTTATTGTTGAGGGCGAGTCCGCCGGTGGTTCATGCAAATTAGCCAGGGACCGAAGATTTCAGGCGATTTTACCCTTAAGGGGAAAGATTTTGAACGTTGAAAGAGCGAGAATTGATAAAATTTTATCCTCAAAAGAAATTAAAGTTCTTGTTTTGGCATTGGGTGGTGGTATTGGTGAGGATTTTGATATCGAAAGAATAAGATATCATAAAATTATTATCGCCGTTGATGCTGATGTTGATGGGAATCATATCAAAACCCTTCTCTTGACCCTTTTTTGGAGATATTTTAAGCCGGTGATTGAAAAAGGTTATTTGTACATTGCCCATCCTCCTCTTTACCGTCTTCAAATAGGAAAAGAAACAAAATATCTTTTTTCCGAAGAAGAGAAAGAAAAAGCGTTGAAAAGTTTAAAGGGTAAAAACTTTTCCCTTCAGAGATATAAAGGTTTGGGAGAGATGAACCCAGATCAGTTATGGGAGACGACAATGGATCCAAAAAAGAGAATTTTAATTCGGGTGACGATAGATGATGCGAAAGAGGCAGATAAAATTTTTGATATTTTAATGGGAGACGAGGTCCTTCCTCGTAAGAAATTTATTCAAAATTGGGCAAAAACAGTAAAAAATTTGGACATATGATAAAAAAAATTAAAAAAACAATCATAAAGGTCGTTGAAGAGATAAAAAAAGTTACTTGGCCAAAAAAGAAAGAGGTCTTTAATTATGTTTTGATTGTTTTGTTTTTCTCTTTTATTGTCGGCCTCTATTTGGGATTGGTCGATTGGTTGATTATATTGATTTTTCAAAGGTTTATCTTTTAAAATAGAATATGCCAAAGCAACAATTACCGCCAGAAAGAAGATGGTATGCTATTCATACTTATTCTGGTTACGAAGATAGGGTGGCAGAGGATTTAAAGAAAAGAATAAAATCTTTGAAGATGGAAGATAAAATTTTTAATGTCATTGTTCCCAAAGAAAAGAAAATTAAAATTCGCGGCGGAAAAAGATTTGTAGTCGAAGAAAAAATTTATCCGGGTTATGTTTTAGTAGAGATGATCGTTTCAGACGATTCCTGGTATGTCGTGAGAAACACCCCGCATGTTACCGGTTTTATTGGAGCTGGGGTTACGCCTTTTTCTATTTCTGATAAGGAGATTCAAAAGATCTTAGAAAAATTGGAAGAAAAAGAACCGCAATACAAACTGGATTTAAAAAAGGGAGATTTGGTAAAGATCGTTGATGGAACCTTTAAAGATTTTGAGGGAAGGATTGAAGAGATTGATGAAAAAAAGGGAAAGGTAAGGGTTTTGGTAAATCTTTTTGGCCGAGACACACCCGTTGAACTTGATTTTTTACAAGTTAAAAAATTATGAATAAAAAAATTAAAGCCAGAGTGAAGCTTTTAATCCCTGGTGCCCAAGCAACGCCAGCGCCTCCGGTTGGACCAGCTTTGGCTCAACACGGCTTGAATATCAGGGATTTTTGTGAGGTTTTTAACGAAAAAACCAAAAAAACACCGGGTATTTTAATTCCAGTTGAGGTTATTGTTTTTGAAGATAAAACCTTTCAAATGAAAGTAAAATCTCCGAGCGTCGTGGAGTTGTTAAAAAGGGAAGCGGGGATTGAAAAGGGTTCGAAAACAGGCCGTAAAGAAATTGTTGGAAAAATTTCTCGTGAAAAAATTAAGGAAATTGCCAGAATTAAACTGGTGGATTTGAATACTAATGATTTAGAAAAAGCCATTAAGATCGTTGAGGGTACGGCCAAGAACATGGGGCTTCAAATTGAATAAAAAAATGATCTTATCTGACAAAGAAATAAAACAATATGTCAAAAAATACAAAATGATTGAACCTTTCTGTGCCAAGCAGATGAGGAAGAATGTTATTTCTTTTGGTCTTTCATCTTTCGGTTATGATTTTCGAATTGACAATGAATTTAAGATTTTTACGAATGCGATGAACGCCATCGTTGATCCCAAAAATTTTGACCGTCGTTCTTTTGTTGATTTTCGAGGAAGGGTTTGCGTTATTCCCCCTAATTCTTTTGTTTTAGGAAAAAGCATTGAATATTTTCGGATTCCAAGGAATGTCTTGGGTGTTTGTTTGGGAAAATCAACTTACGCGCGCTGCGGAATTATTGTTAATGTGACGCCCTTAGAACCCGAATGGGAGGGCTTTGTTACTGTTGAGATTTCAAACACAACACCCCTGCCCGCTCGGATTTACAGTGGAGAAGGCATTTGTCAGGTTATTTTTTTGAGAAACGAAAATGGTTGTGAGGTTTCTTACGCTGATCGCAAAGGAAAATATCATAAACAAAAAAAATTAACGTTGCCAAAAATTTAAGATAATGCCAATTTTCTTGATATTATTATTTTTTATCGGATTTATCTTTGTTTTGAAATCAACGGAACTTTTAGAAAAAGGTTATGAAGAAAAAGCAAGAATATATTACTGCATTGGAGGAACATTGTTAATTTTAGGAGTGATTAAAATTTTTGTTTTAAGAATGGTTTCATGAGTTCTCAAATAAAAGGAAAATTTATTGTTTTGGAAGGGGTTGATGGTGCTGGTAAAAGCACGCAAGCAAGATTATTGTATCAATTTTTAAAAAAAGAAAGAAAAAAGGTTTTCTTAACATCAGAACCGACAAGAGGACCGATCGGTAAGATATTCCGTCTTTTTTTGGAAAAGCAAGAAAAATTGAGCGCCTTGGGATTACAATTACTTTTTTGTGCTGATCGCGCTTATCATTTAGAGAGGATTGTTTTACCCTTATTAAAAAAGGGTTATTATGTTATTTCTGATCGTTATTTTTTTTCAACCATTGCTTACGGTCTTTTAGAAATAAAAGATTTTCATTGGCTTTGTCAATTAAATAAAAATTTTATCCTTCCGGATATTACCTTTTTGCTTGATCTTTCAGAAAAGGAGGCCCTAAAAAGGGTTCAAGAGCGGATTGGAAAGAAAAGAAGGAATTTTTCTATTTTTGAAAAAGAAAAAATTTTAAAAGCAATAAGGAGAAATTATCTTTTTTTGCAAAAAAAGTTTCCTCGGATTTTTTTAATAGATGGACAGAAACCAATTCCAGAAGTTTTTGAGCAGATTAAAAAATTTTTTGAAAAAGGTCGAGATTCTTAAAAAAAATATGGAGATTTCAAAATTTATTGACCATACCAACATCAAAAAAGATGCTAAAAAGGAAGATATTCTGAGGACCTGTCGGGAAGCAAAAAGATATCAATTTCGAGGCGTTTGTGTCAGACCCCAATGGATAAAACTGGTAAAAAAAGAATTGGAAGGAACGGGAATTAAAACAATTGTTTTGGTTGACGATCCAATTGGAGATTCTCCTTCAAAAAAAAGATTGGCCATTTGTCAAAAAGCGAAAAGAGACGGGGCTGATGAAATTGATATTGTTGTCAATATTCCAGATGTTAAACACGAAAGATGGCAAAAAATTCTTTTTGATTTAAAAAGAATTTGTAAGATTCTACCCACCAAAGTAATTATTGGTTCTGGTTATTTGACAGACGAAGAAATTGAAAAAGTTTGTCAGATTTCAAAAAAAGCAGGTGCTTTTTGCGTCAAGACAGCGACGGATAAGGATCCTTTGGAGAGTAGGGAATTAAAGGAAAAAGCTTGGCATTTAAAATTAATGAGGAAATCAGCTCCTGGTCTTTTAGTTAAGGCTTCAGGAAAGATTTCTACTCTCTCTGCCTTTTTAAAGATGAGAAGGGCAGGGGCTGATATTATTGGAACCAGCGCCGGCGTTCAAATCGTTGAGGATTTTAAGAAAAGAAAAAGGATAAAATAAGAAAATTATTATAAAAAATGTATTTTCCAATTATTGGATTGGAAATTCATTTAGAATTGAAAACAAAACATAAAATGTTTTGTTATTGCAAGAATGATCCTTTAGCAAAGGAGCCAAATCTGAATATTTGCCCGATTTGTTTGGGTTATCCGGGAACACTACCCTTGATTAATAAAGAAGCAATTTTGAAAGTAATAAAAACAGGATTGGCTCTTTCCTGTCAGATTAACAGAGAAAGTTTTTTTGAAAGAAAAAACTATTTTTATCCTGATTTACCCAAAGGTTATCAGATCTCACAATATCACAAACCTATTTGTTTTAACGGTCATTTAGATTTTTTTTGCCAGGGAGAAAAAAAGAGAATAAGAATTGAAAGGATTCATTTGGAAGAAGATACAGGCAGGCTTTTACATTATCAAGATTTTTCTTTAATTGATTTTAATCGAGCGGGTGTTCCTTTAATGGAATTGGTTACCTTTCCTGATTTCAGGTCAGCCAAAGAAGCAAGGGCCTTTGCCCAAGAGCTTCAGTTAATCTTGAGATATCTGGATGTTTCAGAAGCGGATATGGAAAAAGGACAAATGAGAATAGAGGTTAATTTATCTTTGGTTGAAAAAGAAGATACTTTGGGCACCAAGGTTGAAATTAAAAATCTTAATTCTTTTTGGGCAGTAGAAGAAGCAATCGAATATGAAATTTCAAGACAAACAGAAATTTTAAAAAGGGGCGGAAAAATTTTTCAAGAAACACGTGGTTTTGATCCTGAAAAAAAGATTACCTTTTTACAAAGGAAAAAGGAATATTCTCAAGATTATCGTTATTTTCCAGAGCCGGATTTACCCGTTTTCGAAATTTCAGAAGATTTAATTGAAAAGATTCGTCAAGAAATTCCTCCTTTGCCCTTTCAAGAAAGGGAAAGATTAAAAGAAAATTATCAGTTGCAAGATTGGGAGATTGAATTTTTGTTAAAAAATAGAAAGATAAAAGATTTTTTTGATTTTAATTTTCAAAATCTAAAATCAATTTTAAAAAGAGAAAATCTCAATCCAGAAGAAATAAGGATATTTTCGAACTATTTTTTTACAGAATTTTTGAATATCTTAAAAGAAAGAGAGGAAAAAGAAGACCAAATTTTATCCCAGCCTATTTTTGCAAAATTTCTTTCTTTGGTTCTTGAAAAAAAACCAAATTCTTTCTTGGCAAAGAAAGTTTTAAGGACAACGATTTTAGAAAACAAAGATCCTTTTGAAGTTTTTAAGGCTTTTGAAAAAGAAAAAAAGAGTTTTTCTCTTTCTCTTAATGATGTTGTTTTAAAAATAATTCAAGAAAATCCGCGCGCCGTCGAAGATTTTAAAAAGGGGAAAACCGGAGCCTTACAATTTTTGATCGGCCAAGTAATGAAAGAGACAAAAGGTGTTTTTGATCCCCAAACGATAAAAGAAGAAATTGAAAAAAATTTAATCTAATTTTCTTTTAGAAATTTTTTGATTAATTTTTCAGCTTCTTTTTCATTTTTAACCCAGAAGATATTTTTTTCTTTTTTTAGCCATCTTATTTGGTTTTTGGCAAATTGAAAAATTTTTTTAATTGATTTTTCTATCATTTCTTTTTTTGAAATTTTTTTATCAAGAAAATCGAATAACTCTTGGTAATGAAGTCCAAATTCTTTGATTCTATTTCTTGAAAGTTTCATTTTTTTTATTTTTTTTGCCTCTGAAAGAAGACCCTCATTTAACCATTTTAGAAATCTTTTTTCTATTGCCCTTTTCAAGAAAGCAGGGTTTCTTTCAATGGCGATAATTAAGAAATCAAAATTGAGAGGTTTTTTGGAAAGGGGTGGTACCCCTTTTTTACTTTTAATGACAATTTCAAGCGCTCGCACAAGTCTGCGAGGATTGTTTTTATCAATTGTTTTTGATCTTTGAGGATCTAATTTCTTTAATAGAGAAAAAAGTTCCTCTTTACTTTTTTTTTCTAATTTTTTTCTTAATTTCCAATCAGGAGCAACCGGAGGAAAGGATAAGCCTTGGGTTAATGTTTTAATGTAAAAATAGCTTCCTCCGCAAATGATAGGTATTTTTCCTTTTTTTAAGATTTCCTTAATTGCTTTTATTGCTAATTTTTTATAATCAAAAACAGTGAATTTCTTTTTTACCGAAATCACATCTAAAAGATAGTGCCTGATTCCCTTTCTTTCTTTTTTTTTAATTTTATCAGTTCCAATACTTAATTCTTTGTATACTTGCCTTGAATCAGCTGAAATAATTTCTCCGTTAAATTTTTTTGCGATCTTTAAGGCCAATTTTGTTTTTCCGCTGGCCGTGGGTCCAGTAATAACAATGATTTTTGGTTTTTTCATTTTTTTAATTGACCGATTAAACCAAAATCCTGGACGCCAGAAATTTTTACAGCGACAAATTTTCCGATCAAAGAATCTGATCCTTCAAATTTTACTGTTTTGAAATGACGACTTTTTCCAAAAAGGAAATTCTTTTTTTTCTCAATAACCAAAACTTGAATTTCTTTTCCTAAGAATTTAAGATTTTTCTGAAAACTAATTTTAGATACTAATTTCATTAATTCTTGATACCTTTTTTCTTTTTCTTCTTCCGGAACTTTATCTTTCATTTTTTCAGCGGCGGTTTTTGGTCTTGGAGAAAACTTGGCTAAATAAACATTATCGAATTTTATTTCTTGAAGTATTTTTTTTGTATTTTCAAAATTTTTTTCTTTTTCTCCCGGAAAGCCTACAATGATATCCGTGGAAAGAGCAATATTTTTTTCTAATCCTTGGCGATATTTTTTAAAAGCTGTTTTTATTTTTTTTACAAGTTTTCGGTAATCGCTGGTAGTGTAGTGCCTGTTCATTTTTTTTAAAATGAGATCATCGCCAGATTGAAGGGGTAAATTTAAATAAGGTGTAAATTTTAAAGATTGAGCCAGAATGTTTATTATTTTTTCTGAGAAATTCATTGGATGGGGAGAATTAATTCTCAACCAAAATTTTCCTTCTATATTATTGATTTCTTTTACCAAATCTCCAAAATCAAAAGGAGGAAAATAGTAATCGTTTACATTTTGGCCCAATAACCAGATTTCTTTAACGCCATTTTTTATCATTTCTTTAATTTCATTTAAAATTTCTTCCGGATTTCGACAAACCAACCTTCCGCGCACAAAAGGAACAACACAATAAGCGCAAGCCAAATTACAACCGCGAGAAATAGGTACCAAACCAATAAATTCTTTTTCTCTTATTTTTGGGTAGATTTTAAAAGGTGAAATTTCTTCTTTTTTAAAAAAAGAAAAAAGTTCATTAATTTTAAAAACGTAATCAAAAATTTTTTTTAGTTTTTCTTTATCTTTTTCAGTGATGCAGCCCGTTAAGATCGCTTTGAAATTTTTATTTTTTGATTTAAAATTTTTGATTTTTTTTTCAAGGCCAAAAACACGATTAACTGCAGATTGTCTCACAGAACACATATTAACAATCAAAAGATCAGGATTTTCTTTATCTTTTTCATAACCCAGCGAATTTAAAAAGGTTTCAATCCTTTCAGTATCTGATTGATTCATTTGACATCCAAAGGTGATGACGAAATATTTCATTTTAGGAATGATTTTATTTAAATTGATAATTTTTTTATTTTCTCTAAAAATTTTTCGATTTTCATTTCACCCAAATCTCCCTTTTGTCTTTCTCTGAGGCGAATAGTTTTATTTTTCGCTTCTTGATCTCCAAGGATAATTAAATAAGGGATTTTTTGAAGCTCTCCCTCTCTAATTTTTTTGGAAAGCGTTTCATTCTCATCTTTTATTTTTACTCTGAAATTATTAATCATTAAATTTTCAGCTATTTTTTTGGCATATTTTTTGTGTTTTTGACCAATAGGAATAATCCAGATTTGTTCTGGTGCTAACCAAAAAGGAAAAGCACCGGCGTAATGTTCTATTAAGACACCAATGAATCTTTCAAGAGAGCCCAAAAGGGCTCGATGAATCATAATTGGTCTCTCTTTTTTTCCTTTTTTATTGATAAAATTCAGATCAAATCTTTCGGGAAGGTTAAAATCAACTTGAATGCTTGTGCATTGCCATTCTCTTTGGAGGGAATCTTTAATTTTAATATCAATTTTTGGTCCATAAAAGACACCACCCCCAGGATCGATTTGATATTGAAGTCTTTGTTTTTTTAAGACATATTTTAAAGCAGCCATTGCTTTTTGCCACATTTTTTCAGTACCAGCAAATTTTTCAGGTCTTGTAGCCAAATAGATATTGTATTCTTTAAAACCAAATTTTTTTAAAATTCTCAAGCCATGTTTTAAGAGTTTTTCCAATTCAATGGTTAATTGTTCTTTGGTGCAAAAGATATGAGCATCATCCTGGGTGAATCCTCTTACCCTGGTTAAACCGTGTAGTGTTCCTGATCTTTCGTAACGATAAACCGTTCCCAATTCTGCGTATTTAAGGGGAAGTTCTCTATAAGATCTCATCTTAAACTTATAAACCTTTAAATGAAAAGGACAATTCATTGGTTTTAAAAGGTATTCTTCATTATCGATTTTAATCGGAGAATACATATTTTCTCGATAGAGTTCCCAGTGGCCTGATGTTTTCCATAAATTCAAATTTCCAATATGAGGAGTGGTTAACCAAAAATATCCTTCTTTTTTTAATTCTGAATAAAGATAATTTTCAATAATTTTTCTTAAAATAGTGCCTTTGGGCATCCAGATAGGAAGGCCTTGACCGATTTCCTCATCGAATAAAAATAATTCTAATTTTTGACCTAAAATTCGGTGATCTCTTTTTTCTGCTTCTGCCTCTTTTTGAAGGTATTCTTTTAATTCGTTTTCTGTTTCAAAAGCCAGTCCATAGATTCGAGTGAGCATTGGATTTTTTTCTGATCCTTTCCAATAAGCACCAGCGATTTTTTTTAACTTAAAGGCTCCGGGATCAATTTCTTTTGTTGATTTTACGTGAGGTCCTTGACAAAGATCGATGAAATTTCCAGATTTAAAAATAGAAACTTCATTTTGAGGAATCTCTTCAATGAGTTCTAATTTATAAATTTGATTTCCAAAAGTTTTTTTTGCTTCTTCTTTAGAAATAATTTTTTTTTCAAACTGAATATTTTTTTTAACCAATTCTCTCATTTTTTCTTCAATTTTTGGAAGATCTTTTTCAGAGATTTCTTTTTGAAACTCAAAATCATAATAAAAACCATTTTCGATGGCAGGCCCGATGCCAAATTTGGTCCCTGGATACAATTCTTGAACAGCAAAAGCCAAAATATGAGCCAAAGAGTGTCTAATCTTTTCGATTTTTTTTGAATTTTTTTTCATGGATCTTAAATTTCAATTACTTCTTCAATATCATCACAAATAAGTTTAGGGGCCCCGTCTTTATTTTCGATTTTTCCTGAAATAAGTACAATTTTGTTTTCTTGAAAGATTTCTGGTTTTTTTTCAAAAACCGAAGGAAAAGCAATCACTTCTATTTTATTTGAAAAATCGTATAAATCAAGAAATAATATCGGATAACCCTTTTTAGAAAAAATTTTTTTTATCGAAGAAATCATACCTCCGATTTTTACTCGTGGAGAATTGCTTCCAAAGAACAAAAAGTCAGAAACAAGCATTGCGCTTTTTTGAATTGCTTTTTTTAATTCTTCAAAAGGTTGAGAGACAATAAAAAGTCCGAGTAGTTCTTTTTCCCAAATTAGTTTTTCTTTTTTGGAAGCGGGTGGTGTGGGTTTTAATTTTAGTTTGGGTTTCATTTGGTTTTTATCAAAGAGGGTAATTTGTTTTGAATTTTTTTCACGAAAGAATTTTTTGTTTTCTTCTAAAATTGTTTCTAAATTTTGTAAGAGAAAATTTCTTTCCGCTAAGTTGTCAAAAGCACCGACTTTAATTAAGCTTTCCATTGTTTTTTTATTGATATAATGAGGGGGAACACGAAAAATAAAGTCTTCGATCGTTTGAAAGGGGCCGTTTTTTTCTCTTTCAGCGATGATTGCTTGGGCACTGGCCAAACCTACATTCTTAATTGCGAGCAAACCAAAACGAATACATTTTTTTTCAGGAACAACAGCAAAATATTCAAAGCTTTCATTGATGTCCGGTGGCAAAACCTCAATTTTCATTCTTTTAGCCTCGTTAATTAGAAAGGCGATTTTTTCAATGTCGTTCGTTTCAGAATTCAAAAGACTAGCCATAAATTCAAGAGGAAAGTGGGCTTTTAAATAAGCGGTTTGAAAAGCAATAATCGCATAAGCCACAGAATGACTTTTGTTGAATCCATAAGAAGCAAAAGGTAAAATCCAGTTCCAAATTCTTTCCGCTATTTCCTTGCTAATTCCTCTTTTTTTCATTCCTTCTTCTAATTCTTCCTTTTGTTTTAGTAAAAGATCTTTGATTTTCTTTCCAATTGCTTTTCTTAAAATGTCAGCCTGACCGAGGGTGAAGCCCGCTAATTTTTGAGCGATTTGCATTAATTGTTCTTGAAAAATACAAATTCCGTAAGTATTTTCTAAAATTGGTTTTAAATCTTCGTGTAAATACTCAATTTTTTTTCTTCCCTGTTTTCTATCGATGAATTCTTTTATCCATTCCATAGGACCTGGACGATAAAGCGCTAAAAGTGAAACAATGTCTTCAAAAGAGGTGGGTTTTAATTCCCTTAACCATTTTCGCATTCCTTCGGATTCCAATTGGAAAATACCGATTGTTTCTCCCCTTTGAAAAATTTGGAAGGTTTTTGGATCATCAAAAGGAATTTTGTTGATATCTATTTTTTGATTGTAATTTCTTTCGATCATTTGGATTGTTTTTTCAATGATGGTAAGGTTTTTGAGCCCCAAAATATCAATTTTTAAGAGCCCCAAGTCTTCAAGGCTATGCATTTCAAATTGGGTAACGATTGATTCATCATCTTGGCTTGGGTGTTGAAGGGGGACGATTTGATCTAATGGTTCTTTTGAGATGACAACACCACAGGCATGACGCGAAGCATGGCGCGCTAAACCTTCTAGTCTTTTGGCAATATCGATTATTTTTCTAGCGTTTTCGTCTTCTTGATAAGCATTTTTAAATTCAAGATTTTTTTCTATGGCTTCATCCAATGTTGATCCAAAAGGGATCATTTTTGCTAATTTATCACAAAAAGAATAGGGTAATTTTAAAACTCTACCGACATCACGAACAACAGCGCGAGCATTCATTCGGCCAAAAGTAATAATTTGCGCGACATGATCTTTTCCGTATTTTTGACTAAGATAATTAATAATCTCATCTCTTCTTTCATCTGAAAAATCAATGTCAATATCTGGAGGAGAGATTCTTTCCGGATTTAAGAATCTTTCAAACAAGAGATTGTATTTTAAGGGATCAATGTTTGTAATCCCTAAGAGATAAGCAACAAGAGACCCTCCGACAGATCCACGACCCGGACCGACGGCGATTTTTTTTTCTTTTGCAAAATTGACGAAATCTTGGACAATTAAAAAATAAGGGGTAAAACCTGTTTTTTCAATTACCTCGAGTTCATAATCCATTCTTTTTTTTGCTTCTTCTGGATAATTCTCTCCATATTTTTCTTTCAATCCCTTAAAACAGAGTTCTCGTAAATATTCAATATCTTTTTTATTGTTTTCAATTTTAAAAGTAGGGAGCTTTTGTTTTTCAAATTGAAATTCAAAATTACAATCCTCAGCGATTTTGAGTGTATTTTCGATTGCTTCAGGTAGATTTTTAAAATGTTCAATCATTTCTGAAGGTGGTTTAAGAGAAAAATCTTCGCCCAAAATCGTTAATCTTTCAGGATCGTTTGGATCACTTCCTGTATTAATAAGCATCAAAACATCTTGAATGGATGCATCTTCGGGATTTAAATAATGAACATCATTGGTTGCTACTAAGGGGATTTTTAATTCCTGAGAAAGTTTTATTAAAACTTCATTCACTTTTTTTTGTTCTGGAATTTTAAAATGGGGTTGAATTTCAAGATAGAAATTTTCTTTTCCAAAAATTTCAGCGTAATTTTTTATTGTTTTTTTTGCCTCATCAATTTTGTTGGCGAGAATAAGTTGAGGAATTTTTCCTTGTAAACAAGCAGAAAGAGCAATCAATCCTTCTGAGTATTCTCTTAAGATATCATCGTCAACTCTGGGTTTATAATAAAATCCTTCTAAATGAGCCTTGGTAATAATTTTAACTAAATTTTGATAGCCTTTTTTGTTTTTTACTAAAAGGACGAGGTGATATCTTTTATCATCAATTTTTGGTCTTTTTTGCCAATATTTTTCAAAAGCAAAATAGACCTCACAACCGATAATGGGTTTAATATTTTCCGCTTTTGCTTTTTTAAAAAATTCCACAGCGCCGTAAATGTTGCCATGATCAGTGAGAGCAATGCTTTTCATTCCGTATTCTTTTGTTTTTTGAATCAGTTCATCAATTCTTATCATTCCATCTAAAAGAGAATATTCAGAGTGACAATGAAGATGAACGAATTCTTTCATAAAATTTATAAAATTTCGATTATTTCATTTTATTTTTTAAAGAGAAAAAAGTCAAGCAAATTTATAATTTAGAAAAAATTGAAAAATTTAAGAGGAGGCAGATTAATCTATAAGCTATGAAAGCTAAACTTCCTTAATGTTTAAATCTTTAATGGGTAATTTTTCTAAAAAGTGGTTTCTTTCGTTTTACTTTATATTTGATCCTTGATCCAATTTTTGGAAGATCAATTTTGTTTGGTCCCCTCTTTATTAAAGAAACCTCCTCTGGTTTTGTTTCTTTCCTTAATAATTGGTTTTTTAAAAAGTTTAACCTTTCTTTGTCAAGAACTTCAGGGTTTAAAAGAAAAGCTACTATGCTTTCGCATATATCATCCTCTGGATTATTTTTTGCATAATCAGAGACACATCTTTCTGGAGCTTCATTTTTGTAATAGGTGTAAGAGATAGAACCATCCGCCATTGTTATTGGTTTACCAGAGACTTTTTTCCAAATAATTTTTTTTCCATTCTGTAGTAAAATTAAAATAATTATTAGAATTAGCTATAAAATGAGAGCACTCGTGAATAATAATCGCTTCAAAATTAGAAACTCCTTTTATTCTATCTTATGACCCAAGTATTCTTCCCTTAGGATAAATTTGGATCATAGATTGATCATAATGATTATAGCCCCTAAATTCTTCTCCACTATGAGGATTTATTTCTCCACGGGTATTGTCTATCAAAATATATTTTATTTTTTTTAATGGTTTGCCCTCGTCAATTGTAGAAAAATATCTTAATGCTCTTTTTATCTCTTCATAATGTTTTTCTTCTAATGGCTCGCCAAAATTATAAAGAACAATTAAATGTTCTCCTACTTGAATATCAATTTGCTCTTTTGGAAATCCTTTTTCCTGCCAATATCTACCAACCACCAATTTTGTGCTGTTAGCTGCTCTCTCAATTTCTTTTCGATTTCTTCTTGAGACATTTCTTCAAAAATACTAATTTCTATATCAAAATCATCATCTTTGGTTTCTTCCAGAATAATTTTTTCTACTTTTTCAAATTGAGGAAGATTTGATTCTGGAATTTTTTCAAACTTTTCCATATTTTTAAAAATATTTAAATATTTAATTTTTATATTCTTTGGCAACTACGATGTATGAACGATATTATTTTATCTATTGTATCTATTGAAGTTGAACTTCAATAGATTTTGGTTTTTCTGGTTTTTGAGATAAGGGTAATTCAACAAAGGCAGCGGTTCCTTTGTTTTCTCCTTCAGATTCAAGCCATAATTTACCTTGATGGGCTTCAATGATTAATCTTGAGAGATAAAGACCAATACCCTTGCCTAACATTGTTAGATTCCTTGAGGTTTGTCCTCTTTCAAAAGGAGCAGTA
>Ga0197142_1000697_pt1 | contig 31181 bp, 24 predicted proteins | sample GBS60_MetaG_FD_148614 | JGI IMG/M metagenome (GOLD analysis project Ga0197142, IMG submission 148614) | Sediment microbial communities from Great Boiling Springs, Gerlach, Nevada, United States - GBS 60_MetaG | ecosystem: Environmental > Aquatic > Thermal springs > Hot (42-90C) > Sediment...
CCTTCTCCATTTTCCCTTTCACCCATCCTAAGATGTAACGCCTTCTGCCACACTCGTTGACAATCTCATGCGATGTTGAACCTTTTGGGACTACCTTGCGCATATCAGGCTTGTTCTTTTACCCGCTTCATTTTGAACTGGACTGAGACAATGCTTTGATGGCTTCGGGTCTGAGGGAGATGTGTTGTTCAGCCAGAACTTTTTCGTCAACGGGAGTCGGTGCTCCAGTCAACGGGTCTTGCATCGTGCTGGTCTTGGGGAAGGCGATGACTTCTCTGATGTTCAGGTAAGGCATCCCTGTTTCGGGAGATGTGGCTTCGCAACCTGCAATCAGAGCAATAATTCTGTCAAGCCCTAAAGCGATCCCTCCGTGAGGTGGCTCTCCATACTCAAAGGCTTCTAACAGGAAGTCAGACTTGCAGAAAAGATGTGTGGTTACTCTGATGGCAGTTGAACGACAGTTGCCACAAGGGACGACGCTACAAGCGTTCGCCTTTCTGACCCGAAAATTAACCACCGCCTCTGTTGCGGACATTTCAAATTTACTCATGACACCCTCAAAAGTTCGGCGCCGCCTTCAAGGGATTCAACTTTTTCGCGCAAGGCTTTGTGCTCGGGGCGCTGAAGGTGAGGGTCTATTTCCACAATCCATTCGGCGCAATCCTTTGCCTGCATCAAGATGTCCACATCCTTGATGATGTCAGCGAGTTTCAAATCAGGTAGACCGTGTTGTCGCGTCCCCAAAAGTTCGCCAGGACCGCGAAGTCGCAAATCGTGTTCGGCGATAACGAACCCGTCGTTAGTGCGGGTCATCACCCGTAAGCGTTCCCTCGCTTCATCCGTTGACGGGTCGGCGATAAGGACGCAATAACAAGGGTGCTCGCTTCGTTCAACCCTGCCGCGAAGTTGGTGCAACTGAGCCAAACCGAACCTGTCAGCGTCTTCAACAACCATCACTGTTGCGTTGGGCACATCAACGCCGACTTCAATAACCGTCGTCGTGACCAAGACATGAATTTCGTTGCACCTGAAAGCGTCCATGATTTTGTCCTTCTCGTAGCCGGGCATCCGTCCGTGAAGCACTCCGACCTTGTAATCGGGGAAAACGCTTTGTTGCAACCATTCGGCATGGCGGTAAACCGATTGGACATCGTCCAACTTCTCTGACTCCTCAATGAGTGGGCAAACCACATAGGCTTGATGTCCCTTCGCCAATTCTTTGCGGATGAACTCATAAGCCAGCATTCGTTTGCTGGTATGCAGCCAATAAGTTTTCGCCCGCTGCCTTCCCGGCGGCAACTCGCGGATGACCGAAACATCCAAGTCACCGTAAACTGTCAATGCCAAAGTTCGCGGAATGGGGGTTGCCGTCATGATTAGGACATCGGGGGATTGACCTTTCCAAATCAACTTTGCCCTCTGCATTACGCCGAACCTGTGCTGCTCGTCCACGACGACAAAGCCGAGCCTGTAAAATTCCGTAGCCTCTTCAATAAGGGCGTGAGTTCCGACAATGATTTGCGCCATTCCTTCTCGGATTTTCATCCTCACTTTGCGTTTGTTAGCAGGCGTCAGACTTCCCACCAACTGGACAATGTTGATTTCGTGCCCGCGAAAGAGTTCCTGCAAAACGCGGTAGTGTTGTTCGGCAAGGATTTCCGTCGGCGCCATGAAGGCTGCTTGGTAACCATTTTGGACGGCAACGAACATTGCAATCGCTGCCACGACCGTTTTGCCGGAGCCGACTTCGCCGTGCAAAAGTCGGTTCATCGGATGCGGCTTTTGCATGTCGGACAAAATCTCGTTGATGACTTTGCGTTGGTCATTGGTCAACTCAAACGGGAGCAAACGAATGAAGCGTTCAACGGCTTCCCAATCAACTTGAAAGGCAATGCCCTCATGTTCCTTGATGCCTTTTTTGCGCAAAGCCAAGACCAGTTGCAAGGTCAAAAATTCGTCAAAAACTATGCGACGCCTCGCCGCTTCCAATTTCTCGTCATCATCGGGGAAGTGAATTTGTCTCAGTGCTTCTCTCAGCAGCATCAGGTTGTAGCGTTGTCGGACAGTTTCCGGCAGAGTTTCCTCCAACCGGTCAACAGCCCGCCAAACGGTCTCTTGAACCAGTGAACGGACAAAGTTTTGGCTTAGACCTTCAGTCAAGGGGTAAACGGGGACGAGCCGACCCACTTGCAGGTTGGCATCGCCAGTGATTTCTTCCACTTCAGGCGTTTGGAAGGTTAACTGCCCAAAAACTTGCGTCGCCTTGCCGAACACAAAAAGCCTCTGACCGATGCGAAATTTCTTCTCCATGTAAGGCTGGTTGAACCAAACCAGAAAGGCTCGTCCAGTCGCATCACCGACGGGAACTTTGGTGATGAGCAAATGTTTTCGCTCTTCGGTGAAAGGGTTTCCGATGACTTGAACTTGCACGACGACTTTTTCGCCTGGGACGACTTCTGCAAGTGTTTTCAAGTTGCGGCGGTCTTCGTAGCGTCGCGGGTAAAAGTGAAGCAAATCGCCAATCGTCTCAACCCCCAGCCGCTTCAGCAACTTCGCCCGTTGAGGACCAACGCCTTTCAAGTAGCGGACGGAGTCGGAAAGAGACAAGGGACTGGTGACTGAAGAACGGGGACTGGAGATTTGGGACTGGGAAATAGCAACAGTTGGTCGGGATGCGGGCAATTTTGTTGGCTCAGTTCGTTGGGGCACGATAGTCCCAGAAAATCCTTGCGAGGTTTGTTTGTTTTCGGGTTGAACAGCATTGATTGTTGGCTTTGTAACTTGCTCGGTTGCAGGAGAAACTTGCGGGACAGAAGTCGGTTGAGTTTGGGTTGAACCGGCGAGTGAGTCGTTCAAACTTTGGCGAATTCGGTTCAGCAAAATCTTGGCGTGCAAGAGTCGGCGTCGCTTCTCGGTGATGTCAACTTGCGAGTAGTCAACGAACAACTTTGCAAGTTCATCCAGCGATTGCCGCAACTCGCCGTCGCACAATTCCGAAGCACGCTTTGCCCAAGCGACCATGTATTTGTCAAAGCCGCCGATGACGGCGAAGTTGCGGCAGCCAGTTCGTTCCTCAATGGCTATTGGCTTTTCAAGTTTTTCCAAAATCGCCAAAAGTTCCGCAGACATAGGCACTCACCTGAACCCCTCGGCTTAGCGGGCTAAACAAAAGTTTAGGATGCCGTTCCAACGAGGGGAAGTTTGAGGGTGCGGCAAGTGGTAAATTCGTAGGTGAAAGGGACGGCTCTTTGTAGCGTCGCCCCTTGTGGGCGACGGTCATTTAACTACTGCAAGTGGTGGAAAGGACATTGCCTTCACCCTCTACCTCATCATCGTTCATTGTCAGCCACAAAATCGGCGTTCTTTTGATAGCAACTCTGTTGCCTGCATTTTGCAAGGGGAGCAGGTTGGGCAAGGGGAAAACATAGCCCCGCAAATTCCCGCAGGTTCGGAAAATCGTCGCCCCTTTGTCCTTTCTCCGTTGACATGCCCACCAAACCGATGCATCTTTGTGAACGCAAGTGATTATCGCCTCGGCAGGAGTGTTTGGGATTGGTTGTGATGCCCATATTGACCTTAACGCTGACACGAGAGGGTGTGTGCCAAATAAAAGGCGATGAACCCAAACCGCCCTTGTTTGAGGGGCAAAAGGAGGCATCAAAGATGATGCGACGAGAGGAAAAGGGTCGGCAAAACCGACGAGATGTTGGTCAACAGTCAACCTTCGTTCGTGGAGTTTCACCCAAGGTATCTCATCGTATCGGCTTCACTTTAATTGAATTGCTGGTAGTGATCGCGATAATTGCGATCCTGGCAGCAATCCTGTTCCCCGTTTTCAGCCAAGCGAGGGAAAAAGCGAGGCAAATTTCCTGCCTGAATGGCGTTCGGCAGATTGGGTTGGGCTTGGCGATGTATGTGCAGGATTACGACGAAGTGATGCCCCGCATTTGGTATGGAACGAGTTCAGCACTGCAGATGTATTTTTGGATGGACGCCTTGCTGCCATACATCAAGACGGCGAATTTCTTTTCGGCTTGCCCATCCAAAAACTTCGGCGACTGGACGCCCAGCAACTACATCCCACCTGCCACTTACGCCCGCACCAATGTCGCTTTCGCCGCCAATGCCCTATACAGTCAAGTGCGAGACACCATTGATGGTCAACCGACGACACCACCTTTTCGGGAAAGCACTGTCGCCCTGACGCAAATCATCATCCCCGCTTCCACCATCGCTTTGGGCGACGGTTCGCGTTACTACATCGCCTACAGCGCCCATAAGTTGCAAACGAGGGTGGAACTTGACCCTCCTTTCTCCTTCAACTGGACTTATCCCAACATCGGTCGGACAACGGATCAGGCTCGGTTCGTTGGTCGGCATTTTGCGGGGGCAAATTGGGCGTTCTGCGACGGGCACGCCAAATGGCTGGCGATGCGCCATGTCGCCCGCACCAATCGCAACGGCATCCTTTTCCTGTTCACCAACGAGGATGACGAAAATTGGTAAGGTCGGGTGAGACAAAAGATGCGAGTGAGAGGAATTTGGCTGCTAACCCTTTGGGTTTTGAGCATCTTTGGCTCCCTCATTGCTGTCGGGCGAGACGATCAACCTTTTGCCTTCATCGCTTTGGGTGACATCCATTTTGACCGATTGGAACATCACGATTTGGACTATGTGCGCCAGAAACATGGAGAAGGCGACATCCGCCAAATTCTCAACTACAGCCGCCTAACGGAGACAGTGCTCCCAAAGACCTTTGCCGAACTGCGGGAGCAGGTCAAAACTTTCCAACCGCCAGTCGCTTTCGTCGCCCAATTGGGCGACTTTGTGGAAGGGCTTTGTGGCAACCCACAGTTAGCGCAACGCCATTGCGAGGAAGCCGTCGCCTTCGTTAAGGGAGCGCAATTGGGCGTCCCTTTCCTAATCACGAAGGGCAACCACGACATTACAGGACCAGGCGCTTTAGACGCTTACAACGCGGTCATCCTGCCCTTTTTGAGCGAGCAGTTGGGTCAACCGATCAAATCGGCATCTTTTTTCATCCGACGCTCCGATGCCCTTTTCGCTTTCTTTGACGCTTACGACGATGAGAGCCTAAACTGGCTGGAGAAGGTTTTGTCAAGCCAGCAAGCCAAGCAAGTTTTCGTCCTGTTGCATCCTCCCGTCGTGCCCATTGGGGCACGGTCGCTATGGCATCTTTACGCCCGTCCCCAACAGCAAAAGCAGCGGCGAAGGTTGCTCAACCTTTTGGGTCGTCACCGCGCCATCGTCTTGACGGCGCACTTGCATAAGTTTGGTATCGTCGTCCGAAGAACAGATGAAGGGTCATTTGTGCAAGTCACCCTCAACAGCGTCATCCCGTCGCCAGAGATAGAGCCTCGGCAAGTTTTAAAAGGCGTTGAGCATTATGGGGGCGAACTGGTGAAGTTAGAGCCATCCTTTGAGCCTCAAACTGAACCGCAGCGGCGCGCCTCTTTGGAAGCAGAGCGTCCCTTCATTGGCTACTACGAGTATGCCGATGCGCCTGGCTATGCTATTTTCGTCGTGGACGGTTCAACAGTGCGTGCCCACTTTTATGTCGGCTTAGGCAAACGGTGTTGGCGGACTTTGGATTTAGCAGTCCTTCTACAATGACTCTTCCGCTGGCAATTGTTTCACGGTCGCTTTTCAATTTCCGCCAACATCGCTTCCGCCACCCGCCGTTCTACCACAAGGCAATTGACCAGCCCATTTCGGCAAGCGACGACAGTTGGACGGGCGCGTTGGGGGATGGCAACCAACCCGACGACGGGCACCCCGCTCGCCACCAATTGCCGCACCACTTTTAGCGACAAGACTCCGATCCGCTCGTTAATGCGTTCACCGACAGGTTGCCCTTTGGCATTAAAGGGTTGGCTCAACAGCGTCCCGACCACGCCTTGCAAGGCATCGGGGTTGACGCCAGCCTCCCGCAAAACTTGTTGGTCTTGCTCGTCAAAGTGCCCGATGGAAGCGAAAAGGGCATCTAAGCGCGTTGCGGTCGCCTCGCCCTCAAAAGGGCGACATTGCACCCGCTGGTCGCCGAATTGGTGACAGCGCATCGCCACGGCGTCTAAAATGTCGTTGATGCCAGAGCCCCAATGGGATTTCCGAGCGGGACGCCGATACAGCGCCCAAAGTTCCAATTGCCGCAAACGGGGCAAACGGGCAAGGGCATGGGGCAAATTGAGGGCTTCCATGAACGCCCGCAAGGCTCGCCCGCCACCCAAGCCGAGGGCAAAGCGCTCTGCCTCTTGCAGCCAATCCAGCAACAATTGTGCTGCCGCCATCCCGACGGCAGGGTAAGCCCACTCCACTCGCCCCGCCTCCACGACCCGCGCCTCTTGCAAAGAAAATTTTTGGAGCAACGCCATTTCTAACTCCAACATTGGCATCGGTTCAGGCAAAGGCGCCACGACTTGCAACCGCACCAACGATGCCTTTGCATTCCCGCCGTAGATCGCTTCGTCCAGCAATTCACTCACTCGTTCCCGACTGATGCTCAAGCGTTGGGCTAATTGCTGGCGAGAGAGATGATGGGGCGAACTGGCAAAGTAAAAGTGCGCCACCCAAAACCGTAACCGCTCTCGTTGCCATCCGTTCGGTTCGTCATTGCGATCAGGCTCATCACCCATTTGCTTCAGCAATGCCCTCGCACCTTCTTCGTCCGTCACCAGTGTGTTGAAGAGCGAACTGCCTGCCCGTTGGGCACGATAAAGGGCGCTGACGGCTCTCGCTCCTCGCTCACCCCCTGCCAGCAGGACAACCGTTTTGCCTGCTTGCACCATCGCCCGGAGCAACCGCAAGGGCGCCGCTTGCAACCGCAAGGGATGCAAGGGCACCGAAGGGGGCAAACCGTCGGCACAAAAGAGGTGACCGAGCAATTCCGCCACGACCTTCGCTTGCTTTGCCGCTGCCACATCAAAACCTATCGCTTCCGCCCAATCCACGAGGACTTCACCAGCGTCCAGCGTCCCGACTTGCAGGAAAGCGAAATCCAGTTCGTCGGGCGAAATAGCGGTGGGGTCAAGGAAACCACCTGCAAAGGGATTTTGAGGGAAACGGTCTTTCGCCATCGGGTGCCAGAGGTGGCGGGCGATCAACTCGCCGACCAACCCTTCGGCGGTGAAACTGAAAACTTCGGGCGGGTAGCGGGTGAGGGCATAAAGGCGCAAGTCGTTCACCTCATCGGGGGACAACCGCAGCGCCGCGACGAAGGCGTAAAGGGCTTGCCCATCGGAAAGCCCGATCCCCTGCCCGCTGCGGAAACGAGGGGCAAAGGCGTTGGCAGCGGCGACGCCCAAATAGTGCGTTCGTGCCCGCTCATCGGAGATGGACGGGATGACGATGGCTTCCCGCAAGCCCACAAGGACGCGGCAAAGATGGGCGCTGAGAGGTTTGTTGATGGGTGGGGTGATAGTGACGGAGAGCAAAGTGCGGGCAAGAGGGTCAGCAAAGGCGCGCTCCATCAGGCGACGCAACCGCCGCTCCGACCAATTGGCATATGGCAGCCAAGTTTTCAAGCGGGTAAGGACTTCTTTGGGACGCAAGGGATGGGGGGCGAATTTCAAATGCAGGACGCGAAACAGTTCCCGCAAAGTCAAGGGCGCTGCCCGCACCGACGGCAAGGAAGAAGCGGGACGGCGAACACTAATCGCCTTTCGGTCTACCATAAGCGACCCTCCTGACAACGGCTTTCAACTTCTTCCCTCTCAACAAAATTTGTTGCGAAAACGAAAACACCGTAAGTTCCAAAGCAAGCGGATGGCGAGTAGCAAATAGTGGTTTAGATGGTCGGGTTTCCTCCCGACCGAAATTTGACGAATTGTGAAAGCGAGGCTACCGCTGAGCTGAATTAAGTTTCAACCGCTTCAGCGTCACTGGACCAAACAGACCTGCAAGGTGCTGTTCGCCGAAAAGGTAGGGTGTCGGGATTGCCTCGGAGTAGTGCGGACCGAGGCTGCTGTAGACGATGACCTTCAGGCAGTTTTCACCCGATTTCAACTTGCCCGTCAAGTTGAATTTGAAAGGTGCCCAAACTCTGACACCAATTTTTTCGCCATTGAGCCAAACTTCAGCCGTCCCCCTGACCTTGCCTAAGTCAAGCAACCATTCCCCTTCGGTTTCCTCAACCGTAAAGGTTTTTTCGTAGGCGATGCCACCTGAGTAGCAACTCAAGCCCCAATCAACCCACGCTCCTAAACCCATCTTGCCTTTGCTCACTTCAAAAGTCACCGGTTCCAAAACTGCTGCGGATTCAGGGTAACCCAACTCAGGCTCAAGCCTTACGGCAGCGATGCGTCTTTCCTTTTCTGGTTCAGGCAATGGGTAGGAACCGTCGCTTCTCGGCGTCACTTCCTTGCCATCAACGAAAACCCATAACTTGCCTTTGACCTTGAGCCTCATTGAAGTTGCTCCCGGTGGGACGGCAAACCTCAGCCAGCAAGTTCGCTTTCGCTTTTCCGGGAACGGTTCAAATGGCGGGTCAAATTCTCGTTCGGGTTTCCCTTCAAGCCATTCCGCTCTCGGAAGGGGATGCGGTGCTTCGTTTTCGGGCAATCCCTCAACTTTGCCCCAAGGCATCATCGGTGGGATGCCTTGTGTTTGTGCGTGCTTCCATTGGCGGTCATCGTAGTTCAATTCCATCCAGTTGCTCGGTTCGCGACCGAACTCCCACGCATTGGTTCGCCACGATGGGTCAGAAACGATAACCAACTTGCTCCCGTTCCTGAGAACAACTTCAGCGTAAACGAGCAACCCTGCAGCGCCTCCTTCAGTCCACGCACGAACTGCAATGTTGTTTTTGCCTTGTTGCAAGTAACTGCCGATTTTACAGCGGTGCAGCGTGACTTTCTGGTGGTCTATTTTCCCTTCGCCGAGGAAATGACCGTTTACCCACAGCCGATATCCGCTTTCGGCAACGATGCCAATCCAAGCGTTTTGAACTTGGTCAGGCAAGGTGAATGTTCGGCGAAAGGCTCGCCAGCACTGGTGGACGGCGAAGTCGGGGTATGGCAGTTCGGGAAACCAAATCCAATGGGGCGTTACTGTTCGGTTGGGTTCGTTAAGGAACTGGAAGAAAAGCCTCAACCTGCCGACTCGGCGAGTGACGCGAAGCAAAAGCGAGTTAGCACCGACCTGCAGCCGAACTGGAACGATGGCGATGTTTGCGTCGGTATAACTCAAAACTTTCTCGCCGTCAAGCCAAACCTCCTTGCCGCAATTTCCCCCCACACAAAGCCAAAGTTCTCGCTGAGCCGAAGCCACAACGGTCGTGAACAAATCAAACTGTTCGCCTTCGGAACCATCGCCCAAGTCAACGAACTCAACAGGAACATGCCCTTTCGGACCTTGTGTTGCCCGATGGATTGGGTCGTTTTCAATCCCTAACTTCAGCGACAAGAGCACCGGTTGCCACTCGGGTTCGTTTCCCGTCGGGGTTGGGTTGGGCGCTTGATGCGGCAAGAAAGGACCTCGCTTGAGCAGGTAAGTTCCGAACGAGTAAGTTCGTTGCTCCCAACCGCTGTCGTCAAATTCAGGACGATGCCAACCAAGGGTCAATCCATCTTCGTTCTCTGATTCAGCGCGAAAGCGGAAGCGTCTAACTTGGACGGGGAAAGTTTCCGACGCAGGCAAATCAAAATCGCCCCAACGATTGTCAATAGTGGGCAAATAAGAGATGTCCCAAAGCCCATCCAACTGCAAGGCAACTTCCTCACGGATGGGTTTTGGCTCAACAAGTTTACCTCGTCGCATGGAAATGACCAATCCACTTGCCTGCGAGAAATCCAGAGGCACTTCAACGCCCTTTTCGGTTTTCTTAGCCGGTAGCGGTTTCACTTCCCCCGTCACCGTGTCCCAAAGGTGCGGAGTGCCTTTTAGGGCAAACTTTGCAGCAATGACAAGTGGCTCCAACTTCGCGCCCTCAACGGGGCGAGGGTTTGACACAACTTGCGGGTGGACGAGGAAGAAGAAATCCTCGCGCCCGATGCGGAAATGGCGATACGGCACACCTTCAACGATGCGGGGCAACTTTTCGTCAAGTATTTTTGTGACTTCCGCAGCATCCTTGACGAAAATTCCGCTACCACCAGACGAGAATTTGACTTCTGAGCGATCAGGCAATTCTACCGTTGGCTCAACTCCGAAAAGCGATTTGACCGCAGTTGTGGTCTCTTCCGCCGTCTTGCCCAAAATCAGCGACGGCACTCTGCCGACAGCGATGACTGTTCCGCCGGATTTCGCCAAAGAGAGCAGTCGGTCAAAAGTTTTCGCTTTCAAAGCAGCAACTCCGGGCAAGATGACAACTTGCAGCCTGTAACTTCCGACAATCAAAGTCCCGCGTTGAACTTTCCCTTGTGCGATGCTGTCTTCGTCCACAACGGTGAAATCCCTTCCAGTTTTCTCAAGAACGACCAATCTTGGGCGCCACCAGTTTGGGTTGCCGACCAAGTCCAAGTAAACTTGCTGGCATGAAAGGGCAATTTCGTCAGGCTCACCCAAACCCATGTGGGCTTGGATGGTTGTAGCAGGGTAAAGGACTGCCAGCGGACAAACATGCTGACCTTGGCTTAACAGGAAACTGAGCCGAGAAATGTGGTCAGCGAATTGGCGATAGTGACGCCAATAAGGCTGGCGCCAGCAAGTGCTTGGTGGCGCCCATTCCCACCATGAGCCTTTCGTGCTGTAGTAAACTGCATGAGGGTTGTAAAGGTTGGCTCCGCGAAGGAACCAGCGATGAACCCATTGCGCAAGTTCATCAAGGCAGTGACCCCAACCGCTGTTGAAAAAGCCTTCAAGCCAAACTCGCTTCCGTTGGTAAAGTTGGGCTATAGCGTCGTGGGGTTTGCAATCGCCACTGTGGTCTTGCCCTGGTGCAGAAAACCAACGCATGACCTTGAAGTAGTCAAGATACCAGCGTTGACCGTCAATGGGATCGGCATTGCGAACCATTTGGTCGCAACCCAAAATGAGTCCGTGCTTTTCGTGCCATTCAAATAGCGGTCGGAAAAAGGCTTCTTCTGCCAACTCCGTCAACACTTCTATAGCGTCGCACCGAACCTTTCGCCCTTCGTTGTTGGTTGGAAAGAAAAGCGCAGGTAGCCATTCGCGAATCTCATAGCCTTTTCGCTTGCGGAACTCATCAGGGAACTTCCATGTCCATTTGGGAAGCATGGGCAATTCGTCTTGGAAACTGCCGACCAAAACTTTGCCGAAGTAGCGTCCAACTCGCCTCTCAAATTCGCCGTGAACGAGTTCAAAAAGCGCTCGGCAGGCTGCAGGGTTGAGGTAGTCAAACTTTGACGGGACAGCGTAAAAGAGCGTAACTTGCCACTCACCTGACGGCGCCCTCCATTGGAACGGGGAGGGGGAACCTTCGTAGAAGACAGCAAGGCATTTGAAATCGCCATCCTGCGACAAAGCGTGGACGGCAAGGGGAACACCGTTCGGCGGTGGGGAGATTGTGATGCTACTTCCTCCCTTGACAGTTTCTGAAACCCAACGAACTTCTGCGCTGCGAAATTCTGGGTGGGCGAAAAGAAGTTTGTCTTGCAGCCGGGCGCCAGAAAAGCCCAATTGGTCGTAGAACCAAACCAGCATGCCCAATTGCTCCGCTTGTTGGAGCACGAACTCAAAACAATCCCACCAAGCCTCTGACAGGAAAGCAGGTTCATCGGGATCGCTGCCGAAAAGTGGTCCATTGGGAGCGAGGTTCATGACAAGGACATTGAAAACACCTGCTTCTGCCAACCGTTCCATTTGCCACCTCAACCGTTCTTTCACAACCGGTTCACCGCTCCACCACCAAATTGGGACGGGCGAGAAGATTTTGGGCGGCTCACGGAATGCTTCGGCAAGTGCTGCCATTTCTCGTCTCTCCCGCGAAAACGAGAGGAAATTGGAGGGGGAGCGAGCCCTAAATTTGCTCGCCCCCGCACCTCATCCGTTTAGCCACGCAGCGCCATGACGATGGGTGTCCAATCACGCCACTCGGGTTCACCATCGTAGCCTCTCAATGGGCGATACCAGATGTTTCGGTATCGCACAGGGTCGCCGTGGTCTTGAAGCCTCAAAGGTCCAACTGGTGGATGAGGCTGGTAAGGTAATGTCGCCCGGTGAGTGGTCGGACCAAACAATGGAGTGTGATAGTGGACGACGACACCGTTGTGGAAGACGGTCACATATGCAGGTCGGATGAGATTGCCGTTCTCGTCAAACCTCGGTGCAAGCCAAATGATGTCGTAAACTTGCCATTCACCAGGCTTGCGACAGGCATTGACAAGTGGCGGATATTGACCATAGACAGCGGCTGTAGTCCCATCGGCATAGGTTGGGTTTTCGTAGCAATCAAGGACTTGAATTTCGTAGCGCCCCATAAGGAAGACACCGCTGTTGCCTCGTCCTTGCCCTTCGCCCCGAACCTCAGCGGGCGCAGCCCATTCAATGTGCAACTGACAATCGCCGAACTCTTCAACGGTTTGAATGTCTCCAGTTCCAGGCACAACTTCCATGTAGCCGTTTTCAACTTTCCACCGGGCAGGACCCCCGTCTTTAACGCTGACCCACTTTGACAAATCTTTGCCGTCAAAGAGGATGATGGCGTCGGAAGGTGGTTCGCCCGGTGCTTCTTGCGTGCTGAACCACCCAGGCCAAATCACAGGCGGTTGCGGGCGATTGCTGTCGTGCACCCGCCACTTCGTGTTGGGCAGGAAAGGAGTGTCATCGTAACCATACTTCGCCATCGTCCATCGCCTCCTTTTTCGCTGGCTTATTTTGCACTGCTTTGAGGGCGCGGCAAATCGGGGAACACAACGAAAGTCAAATCACGCCACTCAGGTTCACCATCGTAACCTTTGAGAGGGCGATACCAAATGTTGCGGAACCTGACACGGAAACCGTGATCTTGAATTCTAAGCGGACCAACCGGCGGGTGAGGTTGGTAGGTTGGGAACCGACGGTGGCGAGTTAAGCCCATGATAGGCGTATGGTAGTGAACAACAACGCCGTTGTGAATGAGCGTCAAGTAACCCGGACGGACCAATTTTTCGCCCTCAAAACGGGGAGCAATCCAAATGATGTCATAGGTTTGCCATTCGCCGGGCTTGCGACAAGCGTTGACCAGTGGCGGATATTGACCGTAAATGGCAGCAGCCATCCCATCGGCATATGTTCGGTTCTCGTAGGAATCAAGCACCTGAATCTCGTAGCGCCCCATGAGGAAAATGCCACTGTTGCCTCGCCCTTGCCCACTACCCTTGACATCTTCGGGAATCATCCACTCAATGTGCAGTTGGCAATCGCCAAACTCCTCAACGGTTTGAATGTCCCCTGTTCCGGGCACGATTTCCATGTAACCGTTCTCAACTTTCCACCTGGCAGGACCTCCTGTCCACGCACTTCGCCATTTTGACAAGTCTTTGCCGTCAAAGAGGATGATGGCGTCAGACGGGGGATTGCCCGGAATTGAGGCAGGTGTGACCACAGGAGGTTGAGGGCGCTTGCTGTCATGAACGCGCCATTTTTGACCTGGCAGGAAAGGCGCCCCCTCATACCCCAATTGCGCCATCACGCCTATAAAGAAGCCGATCGCCAAAGCCCCAACCAACACTAAGCCAACTGCAATTGCCCTCATCTTCGCTCACCCATTCGTCCAAAGGCTACTTATCGGACACATCTTCCGCCTAACTTTCTCACACCATGCAAAAAAGTTTAGAGCACCGCGACAGGAAGGGATCGGGGGCAGGAACTTGCATTTTCCAGCATAGCATCGTCGTTTTCGTCGGCTTGCAGACAGAAGGGGGTAAGGCATATGGCGGTCTCACTTATTTGCAAACGGGTCACCGACTTTCTTTTGCCACTCCCTCAACATTTCGGTCAGTTCATCTTGCACCGACTTCACGGATGGGTCGCCGTAAAGGTTGCGTTCTTCTTCAGGGTCATTCTGAAGGTCATAAAGTTCGTGCTGTCCACCCTCCTCAAAATGCAGCACCAACTTCCATCGCTTTGTCCGCACCATCCTCATGTGTGCGACAGCGCCGTGATGCATGTCGTAAAGCAAAAATGCTGCATCCCGCCAAGCCACTTTCTCGCCACGCAGAAGCGGTAGCAAACTTTGCCCCTCAAAGTGCATGTTGTCTGGAACTTGGCAGCCAAACTGCTTCAAGATCTCAACGAATGTCGGCATCAGGTCGGTTGAGACCACCAATTCGTCGCAAACCGAATTAGGCGGCACGACGCCACGCCATCGGATAATTAACGGCACGAGGATGGACAAGTCAAACATGTTCGGTCGGCGCAACTTCGGGTCACCCAATATTCTCGTTCCGATTATCGTCCCACCTTGTGGCACAATCCGCCACGCGTTCCCCTTCGTCTCCAAACCGTGCTGCCCAATCATGTAGCCGTTATCGCCCATGAAGACGACGATAGTGTCGTCAGCAATTCCAAGCGTCTCTAACTCGTCAAGCAACCGCCCCAAAGCAATGTCAACGGCAGTAATTGCACTGTAGTAAGCGCGATATTCCTGCTGCATCCGTTCCTCAGGCACGCCCTCAACTTTCGGCACTTTCAACTTTTTGCCCTCGTAAGGCTTCATCGCTTCGTCGGGAACTGGCAGATAAGGCATGTGTGGTTCGCGGGTGTGGAAGAAAAGCGCAAACGGGCGGTCGCGGTTTTGGCGCATGAACTGAAGTGCATGTTCCGTCAAGACTTCAATAGCGAAACCGGAAAACTGTCGCACCTCGCCGTTCACTTCCAACTTTGGGTCTTTGTTGGCGAACCCACCACCACGACTGCCAATGAATAAATCAAACCCGCGACGGTTGGGATGATGTTCTGGTCGCTTATGACCGAGATGCCACTTGCCGAAAAGAGCCGTCACATATCCTGCCTGTTTGAGGATTTCCGAAAGCAATGGGACCTTCGGGTCAATCCCTTCATCCTCATCGCCAATGTAGTCGTCAAGTCCAATTTGGTGCGGGTAAAGCCCAGACAGAATCATCCCACGAGAAGGCGAGCAGACAGGACAGGTCATCGCCAAATTGAACCTCACCCCCTCACGGGCAAGCCTGTCCATGTTAGGTGTGTGGATGTCTGGGTTGCCGTAAGCGCCAACTGCCCATTGCGCCTGATCGTCCGTCAGGACAAAAAGCAAATTCGGCAACCGCTTGCGCTGTCCTTCGCTTCCCATTCTTCCTGCACCTCCCATCACAACGCTTGCACCCACTGCTTTCAAAAACTCTCTCCGCTTCATAGTCTATCACACTCCTTCAGCGCGACTTAGCGAAAATCTTTCACCGTGCAAGAGCCTCAAAGCGCTAATCCTTCTCAGGGTCAAATTGGTCGGTGACGCCTTCTTCTGGACCCCAGACTTTTGATGGTGTTACCCTTGCGCCTTTCGGTGGGCGAACATGACCGAGCCGAATTGGGTCATCGGTTGCTTCCATCCATCGGTCAAGGGTTGCACGAAGTTCGTTGAGCACAGGTTCAAACTCTGGCTTGCCGACAAGGTTATTCCGTTCCAACGGGTCTGACCGCAAATCAAAAAGCATCTCTTTCGGTCGTGACGCTTTGAACACTTCCGGTCGGTTGCGTTTATACCAGTCCTTCGTCAAACCGTTGTCAACATTCGGCGGCAACCAGAACGGTCGGTCGGCGAAACATCGGATGTATTTGTATCGTTCCGTCCGAATGCCCCTCATCGGGTCGTAGGCAGCGTGGTAGGTCAATTCAACGAAAATTCGTTCGTGTAACTTCTCAACTTCACCGCGAACGAGCGGGAGCAAACTTTTCCCGTCAATGTCAGCCGGCGGTTCTACACCCGCAATCTCGCACAGCGTCGGCATCAAATCGGCATTTGAAACATTTGCGTCAATCACCTTGCCACCGCTGAACTCGTCAGGACCGTGCATGATCAAAGCGACTTCAACGCCGGGGTCAAATAGTGTTGCTTTTGCGCCCGGAAAGGCGATGCCGTGATCGGTCGTGAAGATGAGTAGCGTGTTGTCCCAAAGGCGATTCTTTTTGAGCGCTTCAACAATTTGACCGACACTTTCGTCAACTCGTCTCACTGCCTCGTTCAACTCAGCGATATCTCGTCGGACATCCGGTTCGTCAGGCAGAAACGGTGGCACTTTGACTTGCGGCGGGATTTGTTCCAACTTGGGGAAAGGGCGATGGGTTTCGGTGAAGCCGACGGAAACAAAGAAAGGCTGCGGTGGCTCTTTTGACAGAAAGTCAAGCAAAAGAGGTGTGACTTTGAGGCAAGATAGACCGTCGGGACGGTGGACATGTTGATAGCCCAAATCGCTAACTCGGTCCCAAGTCGTCTCATGTTGAAACCCGAACAAGTGAGTTGAGTAGCCTGCTTGCGAAAGCAACTTGGGCAAAAGCAGGACATTGTTTCGCAACCTAAAGCCTCTGTGAGCCAATCCGATCAGACCATGCCTGTGGGGCATCAGACCTGTCAAGACACTTGCCCTGCTGGGGCTGCATTGGGGCGCTGTGCAAAACGCTTGCGTGAACTTGACACCTTCTTCCGCCAGTTTGTCCAAATTCGGTGACGGCGCACCACGACCGTAGCAACCCAAATGCCTTCCCGTGTCGTGGGTGATGATGAACAAGATATTTGGGCGGTTTTTACCCATCGCCTTTCCACCCCCTTGATTAGGCTCTTGCTGTCCAGCAAACCCCAACGCACTCGCTGCGGTCAATTTCAAAAACTCTCGCCTCAGCAATTGGCGCATTTTGACATCACCTCGCAGAGATTAGACGGCGAAGGAAAGTGCGTTCTTCGCCATCAAGTTGCTCAAAAAGCCTTCGTTCGCTCATGTCAAATGAGCGACGGGGTTGATAATCAGGTGGATTGTGCCTTTGGTGTCCGTTGTGAAAGCACCAGCCCGCAGCGCCACTCTTTCTGGCTTGCACCAAATCGGTCCAAAAATCGTCCGCAGTTGGCTCCCAATCTTTAGTGAAACCGCGCCGAAAAGGCTCTTGATAGTGCACGGGCACGATACGCCCTAACTCCTTCATCCACTGCAAATAGCGCTTTGTCCATTCTCCAGTCTCTTTGGGCGATTTGGCATGTCTGGGTCGGTGGATTGCGAGGAAGTCAACTTGGACGGTAAGCAGAAATTCCTTTAAAGCCTCCTTGTCCATGTCGCCAGCGAACGATGTGGTGACTAACCTTTTCGGATCAAGCCGTTTGACCTCCTCACGAAGTCTCCTCAGTTCGTCAATGCTCACGAACCTGTCATCTTGGATGTTGCACTCATTCGCCAAGTCCAGATACCAGTTGCGAAACCCTTTGAGAGCAGTGACCAATGTCCGAACAGCACGGAGATGGGCTTCCAAGGTCTGAAGTCGCTTCGGTCCGACAACTCCATTGCCCCGTGAAAGTGTAATGTCAACGATGAGCCCACGCTTGTCACACTCAGCGACAAGCCAACGCAACTTGGAAAGGAAAGGCTCACGAAGGTTTCCTTGCGCATCCACGGCAGAGACATCTTTGCCGAAAGCGGACCAAGTCGCCCAAACTCGCAACCAGTTGAAGCCGTAGCGCTGAATGTCGTCCAAATCGCGCAAGATGAATTCCTTCGGTGCGCCCAAAGCGCCATAGTAACTGATGCCAAGCAGGAAAGCAGGTTTGTCATTGATGGTAAATTGAGACCCCTTAACACCCAACTCCGTCGCAAGGGCAAATTGAGTAGCCAGAAAGGTGAGCAAAAGACTGGTCATCAAAGTCCGTCGCTTCATCCCATTCATCCCCCGCTAAATTTTGCTCCAAGTAAACCATGCCTTTTGTTCACAAGCAGTTACCCTCTTTGGAGTGCTTGTTTTATTCGCTCAACGAGTGTTTGGAAGGCTGGTTCACATTCAATCTTGACATCTCGCAACAATTTCCCTATCCAGTCCAAAGGTCCACCAGTCCAACCGAGGGCACCTCTTAGGACTTGGAACACATCTTTCGCGCTGTCCAATGGTGGGTCATATTGCCTTATAGTTGGCAAAATCTCCTGCAGCAACTTTCTCGGATCAGTTATTGGGCGACCAGTTCGTTCGTGAATGCACTTTTCGGGATGGTCAAAAAGGTAGCGAAGCAAATGACTTTCAAGTTCGTGGCGACGGATGCCCAAACTCTTCAGGTCTTCGTCATCGGGCAAACCGACTGGAATAAGGCAAAGTGTTGCTCCAGACCCAAAACGCCAACGAGAAACCTCAACCTGTTCCGCTTTTCCGAGGGTTTGCAAATTTTTGTCAATATCGGTCCGCAAATCTTCTTCTGTGGCGCTTCCCAAATCCCTCAGCAAAATCAATTGAGCGCCGGGAAGGTTTAACTGTGTTCGGATGACCTCAATGTAACCGACTTTAGCGTATTGGTAGATTTCAACTGCTCGCCTCAAAGCCATGAGTTTCAGCAAGCGGTCAAAAAAGACCTCATCCGAATCTCCTTCCACCATCACAATTGCCCGCATTTCGTTTTGCCCTCACTTTAAGGCTATTCTGCTTTTTGTGGCGGACTTGCAAATTCGTAATCAAAGCGCAGGTCGTAGCCAATATCTTCCAGAACTTGCGCATCAGGTGCATCCAAACTGCGCACCCACAAATTCCCGTCAGGCGAAAGTTGCAGGTGGAAAAACTTGAGTGCTTCAGCAAATTCCAGTTCGGTCGCCGCTTTAAGTAGCGCTCGCATCCACTCTCGGCTGTGAGTTGTGGTGAAAATTTGGTTGCTGTGTTCTTTGGAGAGTTTGACTAATGACTTTGCAAGGGCAAAAAGGGCTGATGGGTGTTGATGGTTCTCTGGTTCCTCCAAGAGCATTATCCCACCTTTCGTTGCCAATCCAGCAGCCAAAATGGTCATACCAAGCCTAACGCCATCACCTAACCATTCAACGGCGACGGCTCGGTTTTCAGGTTCACCTAAGACTGCTACAAGCCTTTCTGGAGATTCGCTGTCTGGGAATTTCATCCGTGTCAAATATTCCACGCAAAGCCCATAAGTCTCGTTCACCAACCTAATCCATTCCTTGTCCAACCTTTGTTCTCGTGCGAGCAGTTGAGCATACCACTCATCAAGGCTTGGCTCGCTTAATTGGCGATCGTCAATCAGCACTATTTTGTCAAGGGTTGCCGTTAACTTGCGATGGGACTCAGGAAAGTTACCAACCTCCAGAACCAGGGAAGCACCATCGGCTTTGACAACTCGCTCTGCAATCCCCAAAGTAGTGTGTGCCTTTACTCGCGCACCGTCTTGTCCAACGAATATGAAGTCTATCCATCCTTGCTTTGGTCTGCGGCGTAGCAACAACTTTTCTGCATTTGGACCGAAAAGCAAAATAGCGTCAAGGATGGAAGATTTGCCTGAGTTGTTCCGCCCAACCAAGACATTGATTTGCCGAAACCCGTCAACGATGCCCCTCTTAATGCCTCGCCAGTTTTCAAGTTCAAGTTTCGTGATCACGGAAGCAATCACCCCGCATTAAGTTTAGCAGTTAAGCCGCACTGAATTCCTACCCAACCAACTCGTTCAACACCCTTGCTTACTTGAAGTATCGCTCCAATCAAGCAAAATCCCTAAGGCGCTCATGTCGTTGCTAATGAGCAAGTCATACGCCTTTGGTGCTTCCATGCCCGAAAACTTGTGGGTGATGAGTGGGGCGACCTTAATGCGATGGGCTGCGAGAAGTTTGAGAGCAAGCGCTTGATCGTCTCTTGCTGTCCAGAAACCTGGCGCTGAATCAAACTGTGGTCGGACGGAATCGTGAGCGCCAACGATGACCAAACCCTTTCGGTGAACATCAGTGTAAAAGTCCACCAATTTTGTCTCGCCCCCGTGCTGCCGAGCAAAATGACCCGACCCATACGCCTCGCCAACTTGAAAGCCAGTGGGATGGCTTCAGGGTTGCCAGTGGCTTCAATGACCACATGGGCACCTCCATCGGTCAATTCACTGACACAAGCGTTCAAATCCTCGCTGAGTTGGAGAGTGAAATCGGCTTCAACCTCTTGAGCGAATTTCAGGCGAACTTCCGACAAGTCAACAGCGATGACAGGAAACCCGCCACTCAACTTGGCAAGTTGCAGCGCAAGCAACCCGATAAGCCCTGCACCCAACACAACAACGCTTTCGCCCAATTCAATTCTCGCTTTCCTCACTCCCTGAAGTGCGATGGCAATCAGCCTGAAGAAAACGGCTTCTTCGTCGGGAAGGTCGGAAGGAACAGGCAGCAAGGCATCTTCGTTCACGACGGCATGGGCAGAATGCCTGCCTGCCCAAACGACACGGTCACCCTTTTTGAACTGCTTGACTTCCTCACCAACTTCTAAAACTTCGCCGACGGCGCAATAGCCGGGATATTGCGGGAAAGTCGCTGGAGTGTTGGGGAGGTGAAGTAACCAAGCCCTTTCAGTGCCTGGGCTGATGAGGGTGAAGCGAGTTTTCACCAAAACTTGTCTGCCGCCAACTTCAGGCACTTCCCACTCCTCAACCTTCACCACCTTCGGCTCAGTCCAAACCACACGGTAACTTTTCATCGGCTCCTTCCCCCAGACCAGAAAAGTAAGCCATCGTCCACACTAAATTTTGTCTTCACCTGTCACTCTTTGCTTTCTCTCAGTGTTTGCATTTTCGCCAACAGCAGGTAACCGTCTGCCTCTCCTCCGATGGAAGGTTGCAGGGCGTCTTTGATAGGAGTTTTTGGGTCTTCCCCGAAAGAGTGCCCAACTACGACAAGACGATTGTCAAATGCTGCGCACCGAATAGGTCCACGCACGCCCGGTAGTGGGCTACAGAAAAGCAGGTCACGAAAGTCCGGACTAAAAATAATCCAAATTGCCACCTTAAAAGACAGGGCAAAAGAGACGGTGCAAGTTGTAACTTAATCGCCTTTGCTTCTTAAGTAAAGCCTAAGAACACTACCTACCGTCTCCACTACCTTCCTTGTCCCCTCTTCCATGCCTCAATTTCTTCCCCTTGATACCTAAGGCGTCTGCCAGAGTTGCCTGAAGTCAATTGGGAAACTGAAGAAGCAATTGCCGAATTGCAAGATATTGCTCGTCGCAGCCCATCTCTGTGGGAAAAATTAGCAAGGCAAGAGCAACTATGGAGAGATGGTTACTTCTATTCCCAACTGGCAAGGGTTTACACGCTACTCTGAAAACCCTTGAAGAGCAGAGTAGCAAGAAGTGTCAAAAAGCAGCTAATGCTTTGCGAGACCGTTTGCGGTGAAACCAAAAGTTAACGAGTGAATGCGATGAAGCATTGCTTATCGGGAAATGGCGGCTTTTCAAGGAGAACCTTTTCAAATTTCCACCGACTAAAGTTGGCGCTTAGGTTCTGCATCATCAACTACAGACCGAAGTCTGCAGCATGATTTGTTTTTGGTTAGGCTATCAACTAAGGCTAAAGCCCATAGCATGACACGCTTCAAAGTGGGTGAGTGCTGATGCAACGGCGTGAGTTTGTGAAAGGTCTGGTCGGCGTGACGATGCTGAGCAAAATCGCTGAATGGAGTGATGCTGCGATGCAACTCACAGAGCGTCCCAACTTCCTTTGGATCACATGCGAGGACATGAGCCCAACCCTTGGCTGTTTCGGCGACCCTTACGCTGTTACCCCGAACCTTGACAAGTTGGCAGCAGAAGGCGTCAGGTTCATCAATGTTTTCACCCACTCGCCCGTTTGCGCTCCGTCTCGTTCGGGCGTCATCACGGGCATGTATCCGACAACGATCGGAACGCACAACATGCGTTGTCAAGCAGTTCCACCGCCGTTCGTTCACTGCTTCACCGAATACTTGCGTGCAGCAGGTTATTACTGCACCAACAACGCAAAGACCGATTACAACTTCGCCCACGACCCGAAAATTTCAACGGCGAGTGCTGCTGCAGCACCTTTGACCGCATGGGACGAATGCAACACAAAAGCACATTGGCGCAATCGTCCCGACCCCAATCAACCTTTCTTCGCCGTGTTCAATATCACAGTGACGCACGAGAGCCAAATCCGAAGCCAAGAAGAGGGTTTGTTAAAGCAACTGGCGACACTGAGTGAAAAGGAACGCCATGACCCCGAAAAAGCACCAGTTCCCCCTTACTTCCCAGATACTCCCGTCGTTCGCCGAGACATCGCCCGCCATTACGACACAATCACCTTGATGGACAGAAGGGTCGGAGAAATTTTGCGTCAGTTGGAAGAGGACGGTCTGGTTGAAAACACGATTGTTTGGTTCTGGTCCGATCACGGCGTCGGGTTGCCGAGGGCAAAGCGATGGGTTTACGATTCGGGCATCCGAGTCCCGCTCATCATTCGCATCCCAGAAAAGTTCCGCCAATGGGCATATCCCGATGACCCTGACCGAGTGAAGCCCGGAAGCGTGATTGATGACTTGATTGCTTTCGTTGACTTCGCCCCAACTATGCTTTCCCTTGCAGGCATTCCGATCCCAAAGCACATGCAAGGTCAAGCCTTCCTCGGTCCGCAGAAGGCGCCGCCACGACGCTTTGTCTATGCTGCCCGTGACCGAATGGATGAGACCTACGACATCATCAGGGCTGTCCGAGACAAGCGGTTCAAATACATCCGCAACTTCGCTCCCCACCTGCCCTACGCTCAGGAAGTTGAGTATGCCGAGGAAACGCCGACGCTTCAAGAGTGGAGGCGACTCAACGCAGAGGGGAAATTGAACGAGGTGCAGCGATTCTTCTTCTCGCCGACAAAGCCCGTTGAGGAACTTTACGACACACAAACTGACCCGCACGAGACACGCAACCTTGCTAACGACCCGCAATATCAGCCGATTTTGGAGAAGATGAGGGCAGAACTTTTCCGCTGGATGAAGGAGACAGGAGATGTTGGGCTCATCCCCGAACCTGAACTCGCAGAAATGATGCGCCCGAACGGTAAGTGGCAAAGGACGGCAAAACCATACTTGACTGTTTTGGAGCAAACCGAAAACAGCGCCACCGTTGAACTGAAGTGCCCGACGGAAGGGGCATCAATCGCCTACAGAATTGACGCCGACGGCAAGCAGGGACGGTGGCAACTTTACACGAAGCCTGTGACAGTCCGCAAAGGCGAAACCTTAGTCGCTAAGGCTTGCAGGTTGGGTTGCTTTGACAGCGATGAGGTTGTTTGGCGTTTGGGTGAACCGTTGCCGCCAATTGAAACTCCAGAGCCCATTCCTGATTGGCGGGCTGAAATTGACCGAAGTGGCGTTTTGGAGCGGTTGCTGGCAATTAAGCAGTTGGATGGTCAAGGCAAAGTGGCATTGAGTGCTTACGAGAAAGCGCTGAAAGACGAAAGTTCTGCAGTCCGCTACTGGGCGATTGTGGGAATCCATCACGCAGTTGATGACCACACTGAGCAGGAAAAGTGGCGAGAGGTTTTACTTGAGGCACTAAACGACCCGTCGCCAACTGTCAAGGTCGCAGCAGCCCATGCTTTGTGCGATTGGGGCGAGGTTGAGAAAGGGCTTTCCGTGCTGACCGAACTTTTGCGCCATCAAAACGAATTCGTCCGACTTTGCGCCATCAACGCACTCAGGCACTTGGGCGAGAAGGCGAGACCCGTTTTGCCAGCAATTGAAAAGGCGTTGAAAGACCCATCAGGATATGTCCAGCGAGTTGCCAGAACAATTCTGAAACGGTTCGGCAAGCGAACTTAGAATGGGACAGGGGACACGGGACAGAAACAGAACGGGCGTGGGACGCGGGACGAGGGACGGGAAACATTGAGGTTCCTGCTGAGCCAATTGAGCGGAAACAGGGAACATGGGGCAAGGGGCATGGGACAGGGGAAAAGATTTGGGCTTGTCCCCGACGGCAGTTAAACGACCGTCGCCCACAAGGGGCGATGCTTAGGAGGTGACCGTCCATGACCAATTTGGGCAAGTTGGGCGCAATTTGCGCTGTCGTAACGGTTTCGGTTTTAGTTTCCTTTGCATTGAACGAACCAGCGAAAGTCCAACAAGAAAGCGACACCTTTTCCTTGCCACACCTGAAAGTTCAAGGAGGCGTTCTGACCGACGAACGAGGCAAGCCTGTTGGATTGTTTGGCGTGAACTTGTTTGAAAGCCACTTGGGTTGGGCGATTGAGCAAGATGTCACTGAGATGGAACGAAACTTGAAAGCGATTGCTGCTTGCGGCTTCAATGCCATCAGGGTGCCGTTGAACATGTCCTACATTGAGCCCGCCCCCGATGTCTTCCCCGATGACCCACGCTACGAAGAAATCATGAGGCAACATCGGCTCAAACCGACTTTCCCGCAATTCCTTGACGCACTCGTTCGCACTGCTGGCGAGTTGGGGCTTTATGTCATCTTGGAGTTTCACGAACTTCCTTCCGACCCTTGGCGTTACTTTGCTGGTGGGAACGAGCAATTGAGGAAAACGGGCAAACATGGTGGCGCTATTTCGTGGATGGCGAAGTTGACCTATCGTCCCGATGGGACGATTGAACGGGTTGAACTTGACTGGGAGAAAGCCTTTGAGCATGTCCCAAAAGCGCTGGCTTGGCTTGCGAAGCAATACAAAGGCAACACCGCAGTCGCCGCAATTGAAGTCCCTTGGAACGAACCCGTTGGCGGTTTGGCTAACGACGAAAACGCTTATTTTCGGCTCGTCCAAGCATGTGCGAGGGCAGTCAAAAGAGTTGACCCCCAAAGGCTCGTCTTCATGGATGTTCAAGATTGGGGCGCAGGTGTGAACTTCCTACCACCTTCCTCATGCTGGCGAGTTCCTGAGGAAGTTGACGCTTTGTTCCCGCACTTTTACTTCGGGATGCACTGTCCCAACATGCCTTACGAAGTCGCATTGCAAATTGCCGCTGCCCATTGGGTCAGTTGGTTTTTGGCGTGGGGCAAACCTGTCTTAGTGGGCGAATACGGCACAGCGGGTCTTTCTTGGCAAAGTTGGTTGAAACGCAACGAAGAAGTCTTGATGCACCGTTACCAACTCTTTGGCGAGCGACCGAACCGTGAGGCGTTTTGGTCCGATGTGGTTCGGGCTTGCCTTGAGCAGTGGCTGAAAATGGGCGTGCAAGGAGTTTTCTACTGGGCATGGTGGTGCGGAATTCCGGGACAGGACATTGGGCAGCGAACTTATTCGCTAACTCACGGGCTTGAAGTGTTGAAAGAGTTTGCGCCGAAATTCAGGAAGCCAAAAGCCACAGCCGCTGATGCGAAAGTGGCAGTTGTTTGTGACAAAGGTAGGCGAGCACCATACGGCGCCTTGCAAGACCTTGCAGCAATCGCTCAAATTTTGGTGGCGGGAAACGCAACACCATACCATGTCCTTTTCGGCGAAGCGATTTTGGCTGAAAGGAGATGGCAGCATCAACTACGGCGATACGAGAAAATCATCGTGTTGGCAGACGGGTTGCCCGACGAAGTTTTGACCAAGGTTCGCCTGACCGTTAAACGGAACTCCTTGTTCATCGTTCGGCAAGATGAGCCACAATGGCGGGAGAGACTGATGGAGTTCTTGCGCAAATGATGCGTCAAAATTGGAAGTGCAAGTTTGAAACGCAGTGGCGTTTAGAAGCGCTCTTTACGAGGGGGGTCTTGAAAGTGGCGGAGCGAATTCGCGTGGCAATAATTGGCTGCGGTAGCATTTCAAGGGCTCACGCAAGAGGTTATTTGCAATCCCTTGACTTGTTTGAAGTTTTTGCCTGCTGCGATGAGAGGCGGGAACTTGCTGAGGAAAGGGCTCAACAGTTAGGTGCAAAACTTGTAGCACCGACTACCGTGAAGTTATCGCCCACGACAATGTTGACGCTGTTGACATTTGCCTACCCCATCACCTGCATGCGGAGGTAGCCATTGCTGCTGCCGAAGCGGGCAAACATGTTCTCGTTGAAAAGCCCATCGCTAACACCCTTGAGGAAGCCGATGCCATGATTGAGGCGGCAAAGAAGTCTGGTGTCGTTTTAATGGTCGCCCACAATGAACGATACATGCCCGTTTACCGAAAGGCAAAAGAACTGGTAGAGCAAGGGGTTCTGGGTCGCATCTTTTTAGCCAGAGCCGACCACAACCAGTTCGTTCGCATCAATGGTCGCCATTGGCTCTGGCACAAAGAAAAGGCGGGCGGAGGTGTTCTCATTGGTTCAGGCATTCACCGAGTTGACATCTTGCGATGGCTTGTCGGCGAAATCGTTCGCGTTTGGCATCGGCAAGTGATTGTGCCTGAACGGTTTAGCGACGAAGTGGAAGCGGCTTCGGTGACGGTTTTTGAGTTCGCTAACGGCGCTATCGGTGAGTTGACCTGCAATTGGTCAGCCTACGGAGCAACTTCAGCGCCTTGGTATGAGTTGCTTTGGCTTTACGGAACGGAAGGAAGTTTGCACAATGTCGGCGGTTTGTTTGTTGCCAGCGAGAGGTTACCCGAAAGCAAAGGCAACCATGTGCAAATCCCCTTACCCGACGAAGATAGTTTCGTCAACGAAATTCGCCATTTCGGTGAATGCATCCGAGAAGGCAAAATTCCTTTGACCAGCGGAGAGGAGGGGCGAAAAAGTTTGGCGGTCGTTCTCGCTGCCTATCAAGCAGCGGAGACAGGAACCAGTGTAACTGTGCCAATTTAAGCAATAGGGCGTTAAACTTCGCACCTGAGAGGAGGCGAGATGCTATGTCGTATCGTGTGATTGCGCCGCAAAGGGCTGACCGATACAAGGTCAGCGTTGACGAATATCGTCAGTATTGGCGTGATGGCTTCATCATCGTCAGAAACCTCGTCCCCAAAGACGAGGTGGAAGAACTCAAACAGCACGCAATGGACTTGCTTTACGGGCGAGTGCAAATTCCCGGCATTGAACCGCCGCCACCTGACGCCACTGAAGAGCAGTTGATCAGTCGCTTCACCCGCATCCACATGCTCCACCGTGTTGACCCTGTTGCCGAGCGCTTCCTTTTGCACCCGAGAATTCTGGATGTCTTGGAAGCCCTTATCGGTCCCGATGTTTTGGCACTGCAAACGATGCTGTTCTTCAATCCACCTGGTAAAGGTGGGCAGGGATGGCATCAAGACGCTTACTACATCACGACCTACCCCGACACTTTGATAGGTGCTTGGCTTGCCATTGACCCAGCCGATGAGGAGAACGGCTGTTTATGGATGGCGGTTGGCTCTCATGTTGAGCCCATTTATCCGCCACCTAACGAAGAACACGGTTTCGTTCACCCTGACGGCGCTTTTGCTGATTTAACCCCTGTTCACAATGTCAGCCATTTGGACGACGAAGTCAACACCTTAAGCCAAATTGCCCGCCGATATGAATGGGTGCCTGTGATTTTGGAGCCTGGCGATGTCGCCTTCTTTCACGGGCACATCCTTCACCGTTCCTATCCCAACCGCAGCAAAGACCGATGGCGAAGGGCATTTGTCAGCCATTATTGCAATGCCCGTTCTTGGGTGCCTTGGAATCACGGAATTCCCTACGAAGGTGACAGTGCCAACCACGAGCACATTTTGGCGCGAGGGACAACGCACATGCCTTTCGCCAAGCCACGCTTTGGGACCCCCTGCGCAGCCCTTGAGCCACCAGAAGTGAGGGGCAAAAAATCGGGCGCACGAATGATGGGTATGGACGGAGAAATGAAGCCCGTCGTTCAGGAAGTAAGGGCTTGGGATCCAAGCGATGTTTGGACTCGCAAAACTTCGTGACAATTGAGGTCGCAACTTAGGGACAAAGGGAAAGGAGGGTGAAAAGCGATGGCGATTGGTATCGGCATCAATTTGGAGTTTGTCCGTCACGCTGACAAGCCTTTTGAGTATGGTGTCAAGAAGGCTGCCGAGTTGGGTTACGAGTTCGTTGAGCCGTGCGTGGCGACGGGAAGGGACTTGCTTGCTGAAGCAGGTTACTACCACATGCTCAGCATGGAGGAAGACCCACTTTACTACAAAGCGATGCTGGACGAACTGGGCTTGAAAGTCTCAGGTCTGTCAGCACATTCGCCGCTGATGAAGCCTGAAGTTGCTGTCCCTTACCTGACCCAAGCCATCCGATGGGCAGCGGACATCGGCGCACCTGTCGTCAACACGGACGAAGGACCGAAACCTGCTTGGATTGATGACGATGAAGAAGCCTTCGCCATCATGCGTTACACCTTGAAGCGGGTTTTGCCTGTCGCCGAACGACATGGCATTTACATTGGCTTAGAGCCGCATCAAATCTACACGACCAAACTGGACACCTTCCTGAAGTTGCTGAAACTCGTCCCATCACCGATGCTGAAGGTCAACTTTGACACAGGCAACTGTTTTCTGGCAGGCAACGACCCAGTGGAGTTTTTGGAAGCAGTTGCTGAACATGTCGTCCATGTCCACGCAAAGGACATCGCTTACGAACATGCAGAGGCAGAAAGGGGGAAAGTGACGGGAACACCTGTCGGATGTGCTTGCGGTGATGGATTGATTGATTGGCACGCAATCGTGCGAGTGCTGAAGAAAGCAGGGTTTAACGGCGTCCTGTCAGTTGAATGCGGCACAGAAGAGCAAGCAGCAAAAAGCATCGCTTACCTGAAAAAGGTGCTTCAGGAAGTTGAGGCGTGATTGCTGAAAAGGTTTGAAAGTGGTCAAAATGGTGGTTGTCGTGAACATCGTCATCGTGATTTTGGACACGCTGCGAAAAGACCACTTGGGTTGCTACGGCAACGAATGGATTCAAACGCCCAACCTTGACGCATTCGCCCGTGAGAGCCTAAAGTTCACACGAACCTATCCCGAATCCCTTCCCACTCTCCCCGTCCGTCGTGCAATTCACACGGGCAAACGGACTTTTCCATTCCGCAATTGGGTTCCGCAAAAAGGTGACACGGTGCGAATTTACGGCTGGCAACGAATCCCCGAAGAGCAAGTGACTTTGGCGGAGATTTTGAAGCAGCACAAATACACCACTGCCTTCGTGACCGACACTTACCACCAGTTCAAGCCGTCAATGAACTACCATCGTGGCTTTGATGTCTGGCGATGGGTTCGTGGGCAGGAGAGCGACCGATACCAACCGATTGCCAAGTGCGATGAGACTAAACTGCAACGCTACTTGCCAGACCGATACAAGGGGACAGGTGTTGAGGGATTGCTTCGGCAATATTTCGCCAACACTGCTGACCGACGCAGCGAGGAGGATTGGTTTGCACCGAAAGTTTTCAGGGAGGCAATGGCTTTGCTTGAAGACCTTCAACGCCAACAGCCCTTTTTGCTCGTCGTTGACAGTTTTGACCCACATGAACCTTGGGACCCGCCACCCCAGTATGTCGCCCTTTACGACAATCCAGACCACGACGGAGCAGACATCATCACGCCACTTTACGGCAAATGCGATTGGATGACGGAACGGCAACTGAAGCGGATGCGTGCCAATTACGCAGGTGAGGTCACTTTGGTGGACAAATGGTTTGGGCACTTCGTCAACAAACTGGCTGACCTAAAGTTGCTTGACAAGTCGTTGGTCATCGTTTTGTCCGATCACGGTCATTCTTTGGGCGAACACGGTGTCACTGGCAAAATCCCTTGGGCGCTTTACCCCGAACTGATTGACATCCCGTTTCTCATCCGCCATCCCGAAGGCAAGGGCGCAGGACAGACAAGCGACTATTTTGCATCAACCCACGATGTCGCACCGACGGTTTTGGGAGTTTTGGGGATTGAACCGCCGCAGCCGATGGACGGTGTTGACTTGTCAGTTTTGCTTGAAGGAAAGCAGCCACCGCAAAGAGACCACATAAGCACCGCCTTCAACAACTTCGTTTGGGTTCGCAACGAGCGGTATGCGCTGATTTGCCGAAACGACGGTGCTGAGCCCAAACTTTACGACCTTCAAGTTGACCCACAGTGTGAAAAGGACATCGCAGCGCAGCACCCAGAGATCGTGAAGCAACTGTTTGAACTCGTCATCAAAGACGCTGGCGGTGAACCTTTGCCAACTTACGACTTGCGCCGACCAGTTGAAGAGTGGTATCGGCATTGACATTCAAAGGGAGGGTGAGACTCCTTCCGAGCCAATTGAGTGGAACATGGGACAAGGGGCATGGGACACGGAAAAAGATTTGGGCTTGTTCCCGACGGATGTTAGACGACCGCCGTCTGCAAGGGGCGACGCTACCGAACTCGTCATCACATGGGCAGTTTTGGAACGCTCGTCTGCCGTCATTGACACTTGCAAAAGTGATGCTTTAAGATTTCGGGGCAGGTGATGGCGCATGGTGCAAGGGAGTGCTGCCCGACCGATGCAAATGTGCCCGAAATGCAGTCAAAACAACACCTTGACTGCCCGCAGTTGCATCCACTGTGGTTCCCCTTTGCCGTCCATCCCGCTCCTCGCTAAGAACACTGTCCTCAACAACCGCTACACAGTCCTTCAAGTTCTCGGCTTCGGTGGCTTTAGTGCCGTTTACCTTGCCTTTGACCAGCGCTTGAGCAACCGAAAAGTTGCTGTCAAGGAACTGTTGCACACTGATCCTGCCATTGTCCAACAATTTGAGACGGAAGCGAAACTTCTTGCAACCCTCTCCCATCCTGCCTTGCCCAAAGCCTTTGACTGGTTCAAACAGTTCGGCACTGACCGATACTACCTCGTCATGGAGTTCATTGACGGTGTGAGCGCTTGGGAAATGGTCAATCGTAGCGGACCGATGACGCCACACAGTGCTTTGAGACTGATGGAGCCTGTTTTTGATGCTGTCGCTTATTTGCATCGGCAAAACCCGCCCGTTCTTCATCGTGACATTAAGCCCCAGAACATTTTGGTGAGCAGAGACCGAAAGGTTTACTTGGTGGATTTTGGGATCGCCAAAGTTGGTGGTGCAGGTCAAAAGACGGCGACAGGGGCAAGAGGCGTGACGCCGGGCTTTTCGCCGCCGGAGCAATATCTGGCAACGGGCGAAACAGATGTCCGCAGCGACATTTACAGTTTAGGGGCGACGATGTATTTCTTGCTGACAGGTAAAGTGCCACCTGATGCCACTGAACGGTGCAGCGGGAGATGGCAGGTCAACCTTCACTGGAGCCAATTCGTTCGGTAAATACAGCGGTCTCCCAGCAAGTGGAACAGGCGATTATGATGGCGATGGCATTGCGCAAGGAGCAACGGTTCAACAGTGTGGAAGAGTTTCTCGCAGGATTAAAGGGACAAACGATGTTGATTCAGCCTCCCGCACCGGTGCCT